>Ga0105245_10001936_pt1 | contig 18810 bp, 13 predicted proteins | sample KBSM54metaG_FD_81523 | JGI IMG/M metagenome (GOLD analysis project Ga0105245, IMG submission 81523) | Miscanthus rhizosphere microbial communities from Kellogg Biological Station, Michigan, USA - KBS M5-4 metaG | ecosystem: Host-associated > Plants > Roots > Rhizosphere > Soil | place...
ATCGAGCATGAACCGCATCCGATCCGTATTCTTCTCGCCGGAGTGCTGCAGGGCCGCGACCATCGAGGCGATGCCTTCCATCGCCGCGCAATTGTTGCCTTCCGCGCGCAAGCGACTCTGGAACCGCTCGACAAATTCATCACTCAGTTGTCGCAGGAACGCCAGGAATTTCGGATCATGCGTCGTCCTGTAGCGTTGCGCTGCGGCCATCCCGCCCCAGCCTAGAAACATCACGCTCGGTTTTTCGAAGTAACGTCGCATAAGCGTATCGTCCAGATCCGACAGGGCATTCATCGCCCGCAAGTCGTCCGGATGCATATCACCGTGAACGGCAAGCGCAAGCCAGGCCTCGCCGTTGCCGTAGTCGGAATCGTCGATGGCCAGCGGATCCTGTCGAAACCCTCCGCCCGGAATGCGCAAACCAAGCAAGCCGTCGAGCCAGGCCGCGCGCAATTCGGCGAAGCTTGCATCGCCTGACGCGCGCGCGTAGGTGAGTTCGGTTAACAGCGCCAGCGCGACCGTGCCGACCAGCGCGTCGGCGTAGTTGCCGTTGGGACTGACGACCTTGCCGTCTCCCGAGGGTCGATAGAGCAACCCGAAGCGGTCGAGCGCGGCCTTGAGCTTCCATCGGCCCACGGGGAGCGAAAGAATGCGCGTTGCCTCGATGAACCGCTGCGTTCGCGTCTTGCCGATAGGAAGCGAAAGTCTGCCGAAAGCAAGCAGCGTGCGCCGAACCCGGTCGCGGCCGCGCGTGTCTTTGGTGTAGTCGTAGTAATTGGCCAATGCGGCTGCGGCGGTTGCCTGGCGAATCAGATTGGCGGGCGAGATCCGATCGGGTTCGATCGGCTGGTCGGTCATAAAGTCGAAGCCGTACGGAAGAAAGTCCCCAGCTTGCGACGGTGCGACCCAGCTATCGACGGTCAGGCGCATGATGGCGGGGATATCCGGGACGGCCGCCGCCGCGGCCCAGATGCACCCGCTCGCCGCGACGGCGACCATCGCCAGAAGCACGCAGCGAAGCGCAAACCTGCCTGGAGAACCGCGCAAATTTCCCCCAAAAGTCGACGCGATGCGGCGCTTGCGCCGGTTGGCGAACTGCATAACCGAGAATCACATGGACAGGGTGCTGGCTGCAACTCCTGCCACGCCCCCGCATCACGCGCGCGGCGCCTGCGTTTCGACGAGGACCGGAATCAAGCGCGGACTATGGACGCGACATTGACCCCAAAAAAAAAGCGGCCCGAAGGCCGCTTGTGGCGTACCGCTTTGTTACTCCGTCAGCCGCGCGGATCGCCGTTGTCGTCGACGGTAAGCGTCGGCCCCGGAGGCGAGCTCAGTTGGACGTGATGCTCGATCCCGCGGAAGTTGTAAGTGACATCCCAATAGTCCGGCTGCAACTGACCTTGCACGTTTTCGCAGCGCTGGACATCCTGACCGTAAACGGTTTTGTCACCTCGTCCGACGTTAGCGCCGATTGCCGCGCCGGCAACCGCGCCGCCCGCGGTGGCTATATCTCTTCCGTGCCCGCCGCCGACCTGGTGGCCGAGTACGCCGCCGATGACAGCGCCGACGATCGCTCCGGGGACGTTGACGTCGCGACGTTCCTGATAGGCTTGGCCGGGTTCCACCCAGCATCGCTGCTCGGGCGGCCCGATGACAGCGTGCACCGAGCTCACCGGCACTTGGTACAGTTGCTCAGCGGGAGCGGAGGCATAAGCCGGTGCAGCCGCCACTACAGGCGGAGGTCCGTAGACAGCCGGGGGACCGTAGCCGGGAGCGGGAACCTGGTCGTAACGCGCGACGCTGTCGACGGGTCGGACCGATGAGATGCGCCCGCTCATGCCCATCGAGCGCAGTGAGTCATAGTTGCCCGGCTGCACCACGACGCAACGACCTCGGAATTGAGAATCCTCGCAGACTTGCCAAGTGCCTCCACTGACAACCAGCGATCGAGCACGATCGTTGAACCCGAGAGGATCGAAATCATAGATCGCCCTGTCCGCGGTAAACGCGGGTCCTCGGAAGCCTTCGCCATCGTAAAGCGTAATCTGTGCCGCTGCCTGCGTCGCCAACGCCACGCCAGCGACCGCAAGCGCCATTTTCAAGATTCGCATAAATATCTCCTGTGCCATGACCCGCATCGCGATGCGGGACTCCGCGCCACGAGTAAATGGTAGCTTTCTGCGGGCATCGAGGCTGTCAGGAGTTATCCGAAAATGATGTAGGACATTGGCGGGCGCGTGATGCCGGTCTACGCTACGCGGCGGAAAACTATACTTCTGCTACCCTGCGCTCGCAAAACACCGTCAATGGTACTGGCGGCCGGCCCGCGCCGCGTTCAGAATCGGGCGTGGCCGAAAACATCATGGCGCTGACCACTCTGCACGTACGTCCTTCCGGAGCGCCGACAGCTGATCGGCCGGCGGCATGCCCAGGATTCTGATCGGCACTGCTTCGTGGACCGACAAGAGCCTGATCGGATCGGGCCTGTTCTATCCGCCGGGCTGCAATACGCCTGAAGAGCGTCTGCGTTACTACGCTTCGCAGTTTCCGATCGTCGAAGTCGACAGCAGCTATTACGCGCTGCCGGACCCTCGCGTCGCTCAGCTATGGACCGATCGCACGCCTGGGGACTTCACATTCAACATCAAGGCTTTTCGGCTGTTCACCGGACACCAGACCGCGCCATCGGCGCTGCCGAAAGACATCGTGGAGGCGATGGGACCAATCGGGAAGAAGAACATTTACTACAAGGATATGCCGGTCGAGTTGCTCGCCGAAATGTGGCGCTTGTACCGCGCGGGCATCGAGCCGCTCAAATACGCCCGGAAGCTCGGCGCCGTGCATTTCCAGTTCGCGCCGTGGGTCGCTTATCACCCGAGAAATCTCGAGCACATCGAGGAATGCCAGCGCCAGCTGGATGGCTTTCGGCTATCGATCGAGTTCCGCAACCGGACCTGGTTCGAAGGAGAGCATGAACGGGCAACGCTCGACTTCGAGCGGTCTCGCGGCCTGGTCAACGTCGTTGTCGACGAGCCGCAAGGTGTGACGAACTCGATTCCACAGGTATGGGAAGTGACCAATCCCGAACTGGCGATCGTCCGGCTACATGGGCGCAATCACGCGACCTGGAACAAGAAGGGCCTCTCGTCGTCGGCGCAGCGGTTCAACTACGATTACACCGATGAAGAGCTCGGCGGACTCGCCGAGCAGATCGGCTCGATCGCCGCGTCGAGCGTGCATGTGATCTTCAACAACAACTACGAAGACCAGGGTCAGCGCAATGCCAGGACCCTTGCGTTGATCACCGAGACGCTGTGAGCGGCCTGCGCATTCACTCGCCGACGGCCGCTCCCGATCCGCCCATCTCCTTGGGCAGGTCCTTCAGCTTGGTCACGCCGTCCTTGAGCGGCAGAACGCTTTCCTGATAATGCACGTGCACGCCGGCCTTGAACGGCAGGTCCGGAATGACGGCGGCGTAGACGTCGGTCAGGTGCATTCCGGGATGCTCGCTGAGAATATGCCCACCGCAGGTCTTGCACCACTTGCGGTAGCTGTGCGGTGATTTATTGTATGTTCCGATGTTGTCGGCGCCGCGCGTGATCCGCACCGCATCGTGAGGCCAAAGCGTGAACGCGTTCACCGGGCCCGCCGACCAGTGCCGGCACGATGCGCAATGGCAGTAACCCATCGCGACCGGCTCGCCGGTGACCGTCAGCTGCACCGCGCCGCAAAAACAGGATCCGCTGTAGGCTTTGGGTTGGTCCATTGAGCATTCTCCTCGACAAATTTCGGATTGATCGCCACCGATGATGACTGGCGCACGATACCGTGCGAGTGGCGGGATAGCGGGGACCGTCAGTAGGCGATGCAGCGCCTCGCGAGCCCTTCGCGGCACGATGCATACGCGGCGAGACCTTGCTGAAGCAGGTCCTCGGAAATAGGTATTTGCACGTAATGCTGGTGCCTGGCCTCGTCGTCCCGGACGACCGTTCCGGTCCGTATCGTCGGTGAAGGATCGCCATGACCCGGCGCACCGGTCAAGCGAAACGTGCGATAGTCGGCCTGCAGCGGTTCGCCGAGCTCGAGCCAGCGCGCAAGCTCGACCAGCACGCGCTCGGTGTCGCCGAGCAGCCCCTCCGACTCCAGGAACAGCGCGTTGCCGTCCAGAAGCGCGCAATAGCTTTCGAGCTGCCGCAAGCGCGTAACGTAGTAGTCGACGACCCGCCCCGGGTCGCTGAATTTGCCTTTGTGGCCGCGCGCGTGGGCCATGTTCAGGATGCTGCGCAGCGTGTCCTCGGGATTGCGCAACAGGAAGAGGACCTTTATCTCCGGCCGGTCGAGGACGCCCGGAGCGATTTCGCGATGGTTGTGCAGGATCTTGTCGAGCACGTATCGGCCGAGCACCGGGTTGTCGGTCGCCTCCTGGACCTTCCTTGCGAGGCGATGCAGGTCGAGGCGGCTGAAATACGATAGGTGCGCTTCCCCGTAGCCCGAAATTTCGGGGTGGCTGCCGAGAATGTGGCACAGCAGGCTGGAAAAGCTCCGCATGTGGCTGACGACGAAAAGAAAGCGGCCCGTATGACGGGCCACCTGCGCGCCGTACTCGTACTGGACATTGGACAGCATGCCGTTGCTCCCCGTCGCGACATGGTGTTGCCGGGCGGTCGGGCCGCCGCTGGTCTTGCGGAACGTATTCTTGCAGATTCCTGACCAGGAGATAAGCGGGGAGCGGCTGAACCGCCAGCCATTTGCGCCCGGTTTCGACTAGGCTCCTGGCAAACGCGTAAGGGCGGCGCCGGTCCAAGCGACTGATGGGCAGCCGGCTCCCGATCGAGCGCGTGCAGGCATAATCCGGCATGGATGGCCCGGCGGCGCCCGGCAACGCCCTACCTAGGAGATTTCATGTTCTCGACCTTGCAAAAGACCTTCGCCGCGGCAGCGCTCGCAGCACTTTGCGTCAGCGGCTGTGGCAGCAGTTCGGTTGCCGCCACCTTGCCCGACCCGGCCGTCGATGCCGCCAAGACGGCGGACAAGCGGCCCGCCACCGCGGTATTCGCAGGGGGCTGCTTCTGGGGCGTCGAGGCGGTGTTCAAGCACGTCAAGGGCGTCACTTCCGCCGTGTCCGGCTATGCCGGTGGAAGCGCCAAGACGGCGCATTACGAGATCATAGGAATGGGGCTGACCGGCCACGCCGAATCGGTGCAGGTCACCTATGACCCGTCACAGATCTCGTACGGGCAACTCCTGCGGGTGTTCTTTTCGGTCGCCCACGATCCGACGCAGCTCAACCGCCAGGGTCCGGACGTGGGGACGCAGTATCGCTCCGCAATCTTTTACGCCGATCCCGAACAGCAGCGCATCGCGCAGGCCTATATCGACCAGCTCTCGAAGGCGAAAGCGTTTGCGCGTCCCATCGTGACCCAGCTGACGCCGCTCAACGCCTTCTATCCGGCGGAGGACTATCACCAGGACTATCTGGCCAAGCATCCGGAGAGCATGTACATCGTCATCAACGACATGCCGAAGCTCAATAACCTGCGTCAGGAGTTTCCGCAGATTTACGTCAGCCGCTGACCAGCCCGGCCCCTTTTCCTCAGATCAGGCCGCCGATGATGTTGATGCTCATTGCCAGGATCGTGATGTTGAAGACGAACGACAAGATGCCGTGGATCAGCGTGATCCGACGCATGTGCCGGGCCATGACAGCGACGTCCGAGACTTGCGACGTCATGCCGATCACGCAGGCGTAGTAGGCGAAGTCGAGGTAGTCGGGCTCGCCCTCGTCCGGAAATTTGAGGCCGCGCTGATGTTCCTTGCCGTCCGCCGGACGCGCGTAATAGAGCCGCGCGTAGTGGAACGCGAACAGCGTCTGGATGAGCAGCCATGACAGGAGCAGGGCCGCGACGGTGAGCGTCAGATAGCCCGCTCGCGGCCAGAATTCCAGATTCCTCAGGTTGCCTGCAAGAAAGCCGATCGCAACAAAGCTCGCAGCCGCGGCGGTCGTGACCAGCAGGAAGATCACGTATCCGCTCTGGTCGTATCGCTGCGCCCGGACGCGTGTCATCTCGTCGTCGGAACACGCGACAATCATCCAGGCGAGAAACAGGTAGACCACCGCGCCGACGTCCCAGCCGAGCAGCAGGCGCGTGCCCGTCCCCAGCCAGCCCCGTGTCAGCACGTCGGCCGCCACCGCGATCACGACGACGAGCGCCAAGCGCATCGGCGGCGCCAGGCGCAAAATCCAAGGCAGTTTGATTTCGGCCATTTGTACATCCCTGCGCCCGAGGCGGCTCGCTCGGATGCAATGTCGCGGCGGCGCTGGAAGACTCGCGCCGTTGCCAAGTTCGATTGTAAGGGGCTGGACCAGGCGGCGGGCGCCGCCGGCGTGCCGGCCGCCCTGACGACGCTGCTTGCCACCCCAGCCGACCGACGGCTTGCAGGCATCAGTTGACGCTGTTATGATGCCAACGTCATACGCACTATCTGAACAGGGCAAACCCGGTTAAAGCCGGGGGCGCAAAGTTTCCGGTCTAACGGGCTTCCGGGCCCCATGACAGCGGGACTGCCAGATAGCTGTCGTCGCGAGGGGCCCGCCATAAGGCCTCCGCGTGTGGAAATCGGGTAGCAGGATAGCGGAGGAACGTCGCAAGACTTCGCCGTTTATCCGCGCCTTCCGTATTCCGCGCGATGGTTATTCGCTGCAGTCCGCTTTCGGCCCGGCTTGGCTCACAGGCAAGGGAGAGGGACTCAGTGAATATCGCAACGCCAAATTATTTCCGGGTTCCAGCTTTGGCGGCCGCTCTGCGGGCGCTGGTGTTGGCTGTTCTCGCGGTCGTGGCGGTCGCCGTTCTCGCTGCACCACCGGAACAGCGGGGCAAGCCCGCGGCAACATGGGTCAAGGGCCACATCCTGGTCCAGCCGCGCGCGGGGCTCTCCGACGTCGAGTTCGACAACACGCTTGCGACACAAGGCGGCAAGGCCGTCGGGCGTCTGGGCAACCTGGACGTTTACGTCGTCTCGATTCCGCCCACAGCGTCCGAGCAGGCGGTAGCCAACGCGCTTGCCCACCACCCAAATGTCAAGTTCGCCGAAGTCGATCGGCTGGTCCCGCCCGCCCTCATACCGAATGACGCCGACTACGGCAGCGAATGGCACCTGCAGACCATCAACGCACCGATCGCCTGGAATACGTCGGTGGGGTCGGGCGTGACGGTGGCCATTCTGGATAGCGGCATCGACCCGACGCATCCCGACCTGGTCGGGCAATTGGTGCCCGGCTGGAACTTCTACGATAACAACAGCAATACGGCGGACGTCTACGGACACGGCACGATGGTCGCCGGCGTCGTTGCAGCGAAGGGCAACAACAGCATCGGCGTTGCCGGCGTCGCCTGGGGCGCCAAGCTGATGCCGGTGCGCGTGACCGACACCTCGGGCATCGGCACGTTGAGCGCGTTCGCCAACGGTCTGACCTATGCCGCCGACCACGGCGCGCGGGTTGCCAATCTCAGTTTTCCGGTGCAGTCGAGCTCGTCGACCCAAGCAGCAGCACAGTATTTCGTGAGCAAAGGCGGAGTCGTCTTCAACTCGGCCGGCAACTACGGAGCGCTCGACTCGACGCCGCCGAGCAATTCACTGGTGTCGGTATCCGCGACCGGCAATACGGACGTCATCGCCAGCTGGTCGAGCTACGGCCCCTATGTCGAACTGTCCGCGCCGGGCGTCGGGATCTGGACGACGAGCCTGGGCGGTGGCTATTCGGCCGTTTCCGGCACATCGTTTTCGAGCCCGCTGTCCGCCGGCGTCGCCGCATTGATGATGAGCGTCAATCCGTCGCTGGCGCCGTCGCAGATCGTCAGTCTGCTGGAATCGAGCGCGGTCGATCTCGGCAGCCCCGGTTATGACTACGACTACGGTTACGGAAGGGTCAATGCCGCCGCCGCGGTAAGCGCCGCGACGCAGGCCAAGGCGGCCGATGTCCTGCCGCCTTCGGTGGCGATCACCTCACCCACCGGCGGAACGGTGAGCGGCATCGTGCCGATCAATGTCACTGCCAGCGATAACGTCGGCGTCACCCGCGTCGATCTTCTGGTCAGCGGTACGCTGCTGGCCAGCGACATGAGCGCACCGTACGCGTTCAGCTGGGATTCGACGGCGCTCGCAGGAAGCAGCGCCTCGCTGGTCGCGCGCGCCTACGATGCGGCCGGCAACGCGACGAGCTCGGCCGCGGTGGTCGTCAACGTAGGCGGTGGCACCATCGCACCACCCTCCGCGGACACGACTCCGCCAACCGTGGCGATCACCAGTCCCGGCAACGGCAGCGTCGTCGCTGGGATCGTCACCATCAACGTGAAGGCCGGTGACAACGTCGCTGTTGCCAGCCTCAGCGTCTACGTGGACGGCAAGGTCGTAGGCACCGGCAACAGCGCATCGATATCCTACAAGTGGAACACCAAGAGGGCGGCGAGCGGTGCGCATACCATCAGCGCCACCGCCAAGGACGCATCGGGTAATCAGACGAGCGCGACGATCCAGGTCAAGAAGTAGTAGCGAATGGTCCAAAGAAAAACGCCGGCTTGCGCCGGCGTTTTTTTTAACGCTCCCCCTGAAATCGTCTATATCCTGCGCCGCGCGGTTCCGACAAAACCGAGTCCGAGCAGGCCAATGCCCAACAGCGCCACCGTCGCGGGTTCCGGCACTAGCTGCGGAGTGCACACCGTGGGCGGGCAGCCGCCGGTTTGCAGGGTGATGTTCTCGGAAACCAAGTCACCGACCTTGACGCCGTCGCCGTTGACGTAGCGGGCCTTGATCGAGCTCTCGAGCGTATTGGTAAACAACGTGCCGTTGGCGACAGTGATGTCGAATGCCCACTCGTACGTGCCGTCGGGCACGACGAGACGATTGATCGCAGCTCCGGTGAAGTCGACGCATATGAACCCGCCGCCCGAGTCGCTGCACCCGTTGGCGTCGATACCACCATCGTGCGCGGTCCAATCGGTCTCGGCACCGGGCGCCGCAAAGAGCGACCAGCTGACGACTGAGCTCGCGACCTTGATCGAAACGTTGTCGAGAAAACTGCCGCCGCCGTTATATCCGGCGGTATTGATGTCCAGGAATATCCTGAACGTCTCGTTCGCCGGGTCCGAGTCGGGCAACGCAGTCCCGCTATATTCAATCGCATAAAGCGAGCCCTGGCACGTATTGTTACCGTTGTCGCAAGTCGGACCGATCGGATCCGCGATCGCTCCAAAGGAAAGCGCACCGAGCGCCAGCGCCGCGAGAATCGAGATCGTATACTTCTTCACTTTGTATCCCCCACCGAAAATAGCAACTTCAGTCCGGATGACTGTGGCATATACAAAGCAAGTTCCGTGCATTTGACTGCAGTGGCTTGATTAATAATATGATGTTTGCAAAGGGCGAGCCTGGATGCTACCGCGCTGTAAGAAATATCGACGTAGGCCTGGAGCTAGTGTTCGTCGATTGTGCAGCACAACCATCAAATTTCCTCGCACGCGGTATCGCCACGCCCAAGCTCGATGACCGCTGAACGCGGCAAGAGCCTGGCCAGCAAACGGTAGACATCCAGGTCGAACGGCGCGCGGCGCGGGTACTGCAGCATGTCGCCGAACTCGCCTTCGTCGTGCGCGGTGCCCAGCCAGCACCAGTCGCGAAACAGGTGCACGTCTGTGCGCTCGCGCGCCATGTTCGCTTCACGGACGGCGATCGTGCCCTTATAGGGCCACGGCTTCAACGCGTAGGGCGCGAGTGCCTGTCGCAGGCGCTGCTGGTGCTCGCGCGCAGTCTCGGCGCCGACGCACACGCCGGCGCACTTTTTCAGCTGTCGCGCGAAGCAGGGGCCGCTGCGTCGATCCAAGCCAATCGCACTCCAGCAAAGACCGGCATCGGCAGCGAGGTGCCGCAACGTGGCGCGCGCCGCCTGCCTTGTGGAGAATGGGCCGTACAGATCCTCGAGCGCGCCCGGATCGACGGCGTCGGATCGCAGATAGTCCGGGGGGCCCGGCTCCGCGGTGACGCATAGCGCGACCATTTCATTGCGCCGCCGCAGCCGCTGGTTATAAACCGGAAACAACGCCTTGATCAGCTGCGACTCCCGGAGCAGCGCGCCGATCTCGCCCGCAGTCTCCTCGAACTCGATCCGCGTGATCTCGGCCGACAGCCGAAGGTCGTTGGCGTTGCGATAGTCGGAGGAGAAATGCGAAGCGATGCGCGCGCGCAGATCGACACTCTTGCCGATGTACAGCGGTAATGGGTTCAGGCCGTAGAACCGGTAGACCCCCGGCGCCTCGGGAATCTCGTCCAGCGCGTCGGCCGGAAGCTGCGGCGGAAGGCTCGGCGCCTTGAGCATGCGCGCAATCGCGGCGTCGACGACTTCGGCCGTCTGCTCGCGGTACACCGTCTGGATGAACGCGAGCAGCACCCGGGCATCGCCGAGCGCCCGGTGACGATCGCTGACCGGCAGATGATGGCGCTCGATCACCGCGTCCAGGTTGTGCGGGCCGCGATCGGGATACAGGCGCCGCGACAGCTTGACCGTGCAGACGACCTTGGCGTGAAAGGCTTTGCCGAGGCGACCGAACTCCTGTTTCAGGAAACCGTAGTCGAAGCGGGCGTTGTGTGCGACGAACACGCACCCGGCCAGCCGTTCGGCGATTTCGTTGGCGATCTGCCCGAAGGTCGGAGCACCCGCGACCATCGCGTTGGTGATCCCGGTCATCGCCTGGACCCCATTGGGAATGCTGCGCTGGGGGTCGACCAGGCTGGACCATTCGCTGACGCGCGCGCCGTCGTCCATGCGCACGATGCCGACCTCGGTGACGCGGTCGGCGCCGGCCGATGTGCCGGTAGTCTCGAGATCGACAAAGGCGACGGAGGGGGCGAACAAGAGGAAAAGGAACTTGACGAACGATCGTTCTCTAGTCTACACCGGATGTCCAACCCGACATCCGCGCGCCCCCACCGCCGTTACCGGCAGGCGCTGTGGGAAAATTCCCAGGTTTGTCGCATCGACGATCGGCCGCAATCAGACATTGCAATGACGATTCCCACACTTGCCGGCGCAGAAGAAAGGCCGCCCGAGCCCGCAGCTCCGGGGCTGCAGCCCACAGCCGCGCGTGCCAATCTGTACGTCGCGCGCATGCTGCAGCAGCACCTCGTCGACGACCCATCGGAAAAAAGCTGGGCGAGCGATGGCAGCGCGGTGCTGATCGACATTTCGGGATTCACCAAGCTGTCCGAAGCGTTGGCGCGCAAGGGCCGCGAAGGCGCCGAGCAAATCACGGAGCTAATCGGACATATTTTCGAGCTGATGCTCGCAGTCGCCTACGACAGCGGCGGCAGCCTGCTCAAGTTCGGCGGCGACGCGCTGCTGCTGTGGTTCGAAGGCGATGGGCACGCGCCGCGCGCGTGCCGCTCGACGCTGCTGATGCGCGACGTGTTGCGCGAGGTCGGCACAATCGAGCTTCCCGGCGTCAGCGCGACGCTGCGGATGTCGCAGGGCGTGCATTCCGGGCGCTTCCATTTTTTCGCGGTGGGCAGCGCGCATCTGGAGCTTCTTCCGGTCGGCCCGGCGTGGAGCCGGCTGGTGGCGATGCAGCACGCAGCGGAGCCCGACGAAATCCTGGTCAGCGCAGAAACGGCTGCATCGGTTCCACCGGATTGTGTCGGTGAGCCCAAGGGACCCGGCCGAGTGCTGCAGCAGGAGCCTCCCGGCTACGGCGACAAAATGCCGCGCAAGCCTCGCCCGCAGATGTCGGCGGAGGCGGTGGCGCAATGCCTTCCTCCGGCGATCCGCACGCATGTGCTGGGCGGCGGAGGCATTCCGGAGCATCGGCCCGTCACGGTCGCGTTCATCCGCTTCGAGGGCACCGACGCGCTGATCGAGGAGCGCGGGGCGCCGGCAGCAGCCGACGCACTGCATCGGCTGCTCAGCGTCGTCGAGACCGCCGTGGACGAGCAGGGTGTTTCGTTTCTTGCGTCCGACGTGGACGCCGACGGCGGCAAGCTGATACTGACCGGCGGCGCACCGAAAGCGACCGGCAACGACGAGGAGCGCATGCTGCTGGCGCTGCGCAAGATCATCTCGACCGAGTTGCCGATCGCCGTTCGAATCGGCGTTCATCGCGGCGCGGTCTTCGCCGGCGATATCGGTCCGTTCTATCGCCGCACGTATACCGTGATGGGCGACGCGGTCAACCTCGCGGCGCGCCTGATGGCCAGGGCCGATCCCGGGAAGATTTACGCTACGACAGACGTGCTCGATCGCTCGAACACTGTGTTCGAAGCGGAGCGACTCGAGCCGTTCGCGGTGAAGGGCAAGACCGAGCCGGTCCAGGCGTGGGCGGTGGGTCGCGCGCAAAGCTCGAAGGCGCGGCAGGTATCGTCTCAGCGCCTGCCACTCACCGGTCGTAACGCCGAGCTGGGCGTCATCCGTAAAGCATTCGCCAGCGCACGCTCGGGGGCGGGCCGCCTGATCGAAGTCGTCGGCGATTCAGGAATCGGAAAGACCCGCCTGCTCGAAGCCCTGCGCGACGCGGCGGCCGGACTCAACAAGCAGCACGCGACGTGCGAGGCGTATACCGCGTCCGCGCCTTACGCAGTGTGGAGCGAGCTGTTGCGCGAATACATGAAATTCGGGCGCGAAGATCCCGAGATGGTCATTGCCGAGCGTCTTCGCGAAGAAATCGTGAAGAGCGCTCCCGATCTGGCGCCGTGGCTGCCGCTGATTGCCGTGGCCTTTGGGCTCGAGGTCGCCGCCACGCCCGAGGTCGAAATGCTGGCGCAGGGTAACCGGCGCGCAAAAGTGCACGAATCGGTCGCGCGCTTCCTGACGGCGGTGATGCCCGGGCCGCAGTTGATCGAGATCGAAAACGCGCACCACATGGACGAGGCTTCGGCTGAGCTGCTCTCGTACCTGCTCGGCGAGATCGGGACCCATCCGTGGCTTTTCGCGTTGGCGCGCCAGGGCTCCAAGGGGTTCGTTGCGCCCGAAACGGAGACCGTGGTTCGCATCGAGCTTAAACCGCTCGCTCCGCCAGATGCGCTGCGGCTCGCTCAGCTTGCGACCCAGCAGACTCCGCTCGCCGGGCACGTGCTCGAGGTCGTGGCCACGCGCTCCGGCGGCAATCCGCAGTTCCTGCGTGACTTATTGCAGAAGGTGGTCGACTCCGGCGGCATCGCGGACCTGCCCGATTCCGCGGAAGCAGCGGCGATGGCGCAGATCGACTCTCTTTCGCCTGAAGATCGGACCGTGGTTCGACATGCCTCGGTGTTCGGCTTGACCTTCCATCCACGGATGCTTGCGTGGTTTGTCGACGACGAATTTTCCGCGCCTGCGCCGGCGGTGTGGGATCGGCTCGGCGATTGGTTCGACCAGGAGCCGGACGGGTACCTGCGATTTCGTCGAACGCTGTTGCGCGAGTCGGCGTATCAGGGTTTGCCTTACCGGCTGCGGCGGAAACTGCACGGCGCCATCGCGAAGAACCTCGAAGAGGAACTGGATTACCCGGAGGACATGGCGGGGATCCTGTCGCTTCACTACCTGGAGGCGGGCGAATACGAACCGACATGGCGGTACGCAATTGCCGCGGCCAAGCGTGCCGCCAGCGCGTACGCCGACATCGAAGCAGCCGGGCTGTACGGTCGCGCGCTGCAAGCCGGAAGCAAGCTCACCGATCTCGGGCAGGCAGAACTTGCCGGCATTCATCAAGCGATGGGGGACGCCTGGTACCGGGCGGGCGAATTCGCCAAGGCGTCTGAAACCTACACCCATGCCCGGCCGTTGGTCGCGAACGATCCTCTGGCGGATGGTGGCCTGCTGCTCAAGCTCTCGCACGTGGAGGAGAAGCTCGGCAACTATACCGAGGCGTTGCGCAGGACCGAGCAGGTTTGCGAAGTTCTCAAGGGATTGTCGGGGCCCGAAGCTGCGCGGCAGACGGCTCGCTCCGCCGCCTGGTACGCGATGCTGCTGCAGGCGGAGGGCCGTACGACCGAAGCGCTCGAATGGGCCGAGAAGGCGCGCGTGGGCGCGGAGGCTGCGGACGACGCAGACGCGCTCGGGGACGCCTACTTCGTCATGGGCTGGGCGTACGCCGATCGCGCGAGGCAGGGAGGCTCGCCCCTGACCGAGGTCGCAGCGACATCGGTCATGCTGAACTCGATCGAGGCTTACCAGCGTTCGGGCAACGCAGTGAGGGAGGCACAGGTGCTGGGGACCCTGGGCTCCATTTATCTGTGGGAAGGCCGCTGGGACGATGCCCTGACCTACTTCGAGCGCGGTCGCAATGCGGCCTTGAAGATCGGCAGCGCCGTCGACGCGGCTGTGACGCGAGTCAACATTGCCGAGATCCTGGTCGATCGCGGCGAGTGGGCGGAAGCCGAGGCGATGCTGCTGGAAACGCTCCCGGTGTGGAAGGCATCGCAGTACCACTACTTCCTGGGCCATTGTCAGTTGCACCTCGGGCGGGTGTCGTTGCGGATGAATCGTCTCGACGAGGCACTCGCTCGTCTCGACGGGGCGAGGGCGGCCTTCCTCCATGTCGGCGCGGAGAAAGAGCTCCCGGCCGTCGACGCTCGCATCGCCGAGTGCCGGATCGCGATGGGGAAGCCCGATGAGGGCCTGGAGCTGGTGAGAGGCATGCTCGGCAATGCCACCGAGTCCAACGGGGTGGCGAGCGTTGTTCCGCTGCTGGAGCGCGTTCAGGGTCACGGTCTGCTGCGGCAGGGCGACCTGTGGGGCGCGCGCGACGCGCTGGAGGCGAGTCTCGCTGCCGCGAAGGAGCGCAACGACCTCTTCGAGGCGACCCTGACCATGCTCTCGCTGATCGAGCTTGACCGCCTGGAGGGCATCGAGCCGCCGATCGAGATGCTGACCGAGACGCGCTCGGTGCTCGCCAGCTGGAAGATCCGCGCGGTTCCGCCGGTGCCGCTACCGGCGGCATAAGCCGTAGAAAAAAAAGAGCGGCCCCGCAGGGCCGCTCCGAACCACCGCTACCTAAGAAAAGCTGGCTACGGAAGTCTGATGCCAGTGTCGCTCTGGTCGATTACCTTCGTCCAGTAGACGATGGATCCGACGGCCGCTCCAGTGCCGGAGGTGAACCCGTGCTGTGCGATGCACACTTTCGCCTTTTGGTTCGGCAAGTACTGGGAATGTGAGTTGCCAGTGAAAGGCGCCACATCGGGAATAGTCGGCATCGCAGCATTCCCGATGTCCAGATCGTCAGTCAGACATGCCAGACCCGGGACGTAATCGAGGCCACACCCGTATTGGTCCGGTGTGGCAGGAAATTGCGGGTCGGCAACGCCCCACGAAACACACGGCTGCTTACCTCCAAAGGGATCGCCAGACGCGCTGACCGCACCCCAAAGAATGATGTATTCGACTGACGGGTGCTGTCCGAGGCTTTCTTCGGTGAAGATCGCGGTTCTGGTCGTCGTGTCGAGCGTGAAGGTGTACGGGATGTCGGGGCCGCAGTCGCCGACCCCACCCGTGTTCCAGCCCCGTATCAGCGCCCAGCCCGTTTGGCCGTCCGTCGGCGGGAAAGCATTGCCCGGCGCCGGATCCAGAGGCGGGGTTGTTTGCGGAACGCTGAAGCCAGTACCTCCGTCGCACGCCAGCGTACCTGCGAGGACCTTGAAGCTCGTCAAGATTGCCTGCGAATTGTTGTAATTCGTCGCACTCGCCGTGACCGTACAACTGCCGGTGCCGTTGAAGCTCAACCCGGAGAACGCGGTATCCGATCCGACTGGCGCGTTCTGCGTGAGCGTCCCCGACAACGCAGGGCAACCCGTGCCCGTCGCCGCGATCGTCACTGACGGGCTCCCGGTGCCTCCGGCTACGTGAACCGTCAGGGCGAACGGTGTGTTCTGCGCGACGCCGCTTGGCGGCGAAACGAAGCTCAGCGTGCACGATGAAGCATTGACGCTCGTCGTGGGATAGGGGCTGGTTTGGAGTATCAGCTCGGTGCCGCCGAGTGATGGTCCCGAGTAGGCATGCGCGTTACTCCAAGACGCCGCGGCCGCACCGGTGCAACTGGGCGCCGTCGTCGCCGTCAGGGTCAGAACCAGCGACGCGCCGGGCGCTACTGCCGAGCCGCCTTGGACCGAGACCACCTGACCGCTGACGCTGACCGATCCACCGTTCGAGGCCGTCCCGCCACTGATCGTGATGCCGGTCGGCGCCGTAACCTGCGCCGAATTGAGATTAGCGCTTGCCGACGTGTTCTTAAATGTCGCCGTAATCGTATCGGATGGCGAATTCACCGACGCGGGACTCGTGGCAAAAGTGAAGAAGGCGCATCCAGGATTGATGGTCGGCGTCAGGAATGAGGGATTCTGCTGGGTGAAAGTCTGGCCAGTGAAGCCTGCGCCGTTCCATACCTGACCCTGCGTAGTCCAGCTGCCGCCTGCAGCGGTGCAAGCCACATTCACCGTCATGTTCAGTACCAGTGCCGGGCCGAACGGCTTGAGGGGCAGCTGGATGTTGCTAACGTAGATGGAACTTCCATTGTTCTGGATCGTGGCCGTGTAGCCGCCGCCCAGATTCACGTTATTCCCGCTCGCGGGGGCCGTGATCGTGATGCCGCCCCCGGTAGGAGCGAAAAGCTTGAACGATTTGACGCTTGAATTACCGGTGTCAGGGGATATGTTGTTCATCGTCGCGCTCAGCGCTACGCCGGATGCGCCCGCATTTAACGAGGTGGGAGCCAAATTGAGCGTGTAGACCTTCTGCGCCGCGGCCGGCAGCGCGAACGCAGCGAGCACCATCGCGGTGAAGAAAAAAACAACCTTGCGCATGCCATTCATTTTTGAGTCCCCCAGGATGCGTTTTTACAGACGAAGTGACCGGAAACAGTCAAGCAATTGACGATCGGCCCAGGTCATCCGTCTGGACGAGGCGTAGTTATACTCTGCTTCCCATCGTCGTCAAGGTGGCTATTCTGCATTTCTGGAATTACGGCATGCGCTGTAGATGCCAATGACATTTCCGGCAATCGCCTTGAGAAGCTCTCTCCAGAGTGAGCGAGTGGTTTCTGCGGACCACTCGCGTCGAAATAGCTCGCCAGCTGTAGCGCGCAACCGATGCAAAACGATTTCTTATCTCGCCGCACGACGAGATGGAGCCGAGGTGGCGGTCTGACAAGGTGCGGTCCCCGGGGCCAGGCCGCACGTGACGCACCCGTTAACTGAGGAACGGACACGCCGCTTGACTGCCGAACGATCGTTCGATACGCTATGCAGAATGTCGAATGATCGTTCCTATCTGTCGGCGCTGCAGGACTATTACACGCGGCACCATGCGTTTCCGTCGTACTCGTCGATCGGAAGCCTGCTGGGCCTACGCTCCAAATCTTCAGTCGCGGCGCTGGTGGCGAGGCTCAAACTCGGCGGCTACATCGAGTCGACCCCGGATCGCCGGATCGCACCGACGCGACGCTTTTTCGAGCGGCCGCTCGCTGACGCGCCCGTGCACGCGGGCTTGCCGAATCCAATCGACGACGCGCCCGCCGACGCACTGACGATCGACGATTACCTGATCGATCGGCCGTCACAAACAGTGTTGGTTCGAGTCAAAGGAGACTCGATGAGCGACGCAGGCATTTTCGACGGCGACTTGGTCGTCGTCGAAAAGCGCAGCACGGCGCGCCGCGGCGACATCGTTATCGCCATCGTCGACAATCAGTTCACGTTGAAGCGGCTGGATCTCGAGCGCGGCCAGTTCATCCTGCGCCCCGAAAACAAGGCCTACCCGGTGATCCGCCCGGAAGGAACGCTGGAGATCTTCGGCGTCATGGTGGGGCTGGTCCGCAAATACAACTGACCAGCACTGCGATGCGGCGTGCTCCGCATGATCAAACGTCGACGCGCGCGACTTCGACCAGCACGTCGTAGAACGTCGCCGCGCGCCCCATGTCGGTCAGCGCCTGGCCGGTCACCATGTTCGCATTGGTGCCGTCGGGCGAAAGCTTGCGCCACCAGATCGACGGCGCGACGACGACACCGGGCCGCGTGCGATCGGTGATGCGCGCGGTGACGACGAACGCGCCGCGATCGTTGTAGACGCGTACCTTGTCTCGGTCGCCGATGCCGCGCGCCGCCGCATCGTCGGCATCGATATCGAGCCACGGCGTCTTTTCCGTCTCCAGAAACACCGGCAATCCGCCGAAACTGGAGTTGAGCGCATTGCGCGCCGGCGGCGAAAGCATCGCCAGCGGAAAGCGGCGCGCGAGAGCCGGGTCGCTTACGACGGACTCGCGCGGCGGCGTGTACGTGGGGAGCGGGTCGAGTCCTTGCCGGCGCAACGATTCCGAATAAAATTCGCATTTGCCCGACGGCGTCGGAAAGTTGCCCTCGGCGAACGGCGCATACGGCGAAGGCACGCTCAGCCGCTGCCAGCCCTGCGTCTTGAGCGTCGTCCAGTCGATGCCTGCCATGCGCGGATGGCTGGCGACGAATGCATTCGCCGCCATGCTCTCGTCGCTCTCGGCGAAGCAGGGCTCGTCGAATCCCATCCGCGCGGCGAGCAGCCTGAACACCTCGGTGTTCGGCTTGGCCTCGCCTAGCGGCGCGATCGCCGGATTGTTGGCCAGCGCATAGAGGTGGCCGTACGACGAGTGCACGTCCAGGTGCTCGAGTTGCGTCGTCGCGGGCAGAACGATATCGGCGTAGTCGGCGGTGTCGGTGAGGAACACGTCGTGCACGACGCAGAACAAGTCCTCGCGCGCGAAACCGGCGACGACCTTGCCCGAGTCCGGCGCCACCGCCACCGGATTCGAGTTATAGACGAAC
>Ga0105245_10001940_pt1 | contig 18798 bp, 19 predicted proteins | sample KBSM54metaG_FD_81523 | JGI IMG/M metagenome (GOLD analysis project Ga0105245, IMG submission 81523) | Miscanthus rhizosphere microbial communities from Kellogg Biological Station, Michigan, USA - KBS M5-4 metaG | ecosystem: Host-associated > Plants > Roots > Rhizosphere > Soil | place...
GGCTGCGCTTCGTTTTCGGCTTCGAAATGGTGAAGAACAAGCCGGTTCTCACGTTTGGCGACGACGACGTCTATGAAGGCGTCGACATCATCGATCGCGGACGAACGAATTCGGGCGGCGATTGGGCGCTCGTACGGCTCGACCGGCCGGTCACCGACCGCGATCCGCTGCCGTATCGCAAGACCGGAAAGATCGGCGACAAGGACGAGGTGTATGTCGTGGGACATCCGTTCGGCGTTCCGCAGAAGCTCGCCGGCAACGCGCCGCTGACCGACAACAATCCGAAAGACGCTTTCTACGCCCGCCTCGACGCATTTCGCGGCAACTCCGGCTCGCCCGTTTTCAACGCGAAGACGAACGAAGTCGAAGGAATTTTGATCGGCGGTCCACTTGACATGCTCAGTGTCGACGACAAGAACACTTGCGTCGTCGTCCACACATGTGACGGCAAATGCCCCGGAGAGCTGATTGTCCGCATCACCGAGGTCAATTTCGCGCATCTCGCCGTTTGATCGACAGGGGGAGCCGCCGACGCGGCTCCCCACACCGCCGCTCACGGCACGTGGCTGTTCGAGCACTCCACTGTTGGAAACGAAGGCAGTATGGTAGGGCGGCCAGAGCAGCTCTCGTTGATCTCGATCACCGTTCCTTCGAGCACGCACTTCGGCGGTAACACACTGGCGTAGTGATGAAAGTGGTCGTTCATCAAACCGACGGCGCCGAATGCGAGATTGTTGATGCGGATCGTGGAATCAGGACGGAACACGAGCTTCACGCCACGCCCGTAGATCGTCACGGGCTGATCTCCTGACGGCAGTGTGAGACTCACGACGCTGGCGACGCACCGTTCGCGCGGTTCTGGTCCGGCCGTGAATCGCGCCTTGTTCTTGAAGAACGAGACGACGTCGAAACGGCCCGCAGGATGATCCAGATATCCGCTGATGCCCTTCGTGAGCTGCCGCTTGGCGATCGCGTGCCCCAGTGTCGGACACGAAGCGAAGGCCAGCAGAGCCGGAACGTTGAAGTCGAATTCCTTGGATGTCACGCGTTTTGTATTGCCCAAGCCGCCAATCGACAGAATCTTGCGCTCGATGACGAACGCACGCGAGCCCTCCGGCGCCGAGGAGCGATCTTCGCGGCACCTCGCTTCGAGAATGCGCTCGGTTGGCGCGATGAGCCGCAGTTCGTGACGCGGTTCCGGCGGACCGGCGATGAACACCGCTGTCTCGCGTCCATCGTCCTCCGTGACGTGACAGACGAGTCCCTTGAACAGGATTTTGAATGGCATACGCTCTCCCTTCGTACTTTCGCGATGCATTGCCTCAGGCGATGCTCCGAAGAGAGACGGACGGTCAGCGCGCTTTTCGCTGGCTCAGGGCACCTGCGAGTTCGAGCATTCGACGTGCAGAAAGTCGAATGGTTCGAGTTCGCATTTCGACTGAGGGCAACGCTCGCGCTCCGCGGGTAATCCCAGTGGGGCGCCGGTGATGTTCGCGAAGATCGAATAGTGATCGGCAAAATGCGATTTCATCGCCACCAGCGCATGCCAATCACATGGGATGTTCCCGAACCAGATATGCGAATCGGCTGGGATGGTGATGTCGCCATCGGGATCATTCGCATTTCTGAGGATGACCGTGTCCCCCGTCGCCTCCTCTGCGACTTCGACGATCCTGGCGATACAGCGGACGCCCGGCCATTGAACGACCGGCCTGTACTCGACCTTGTGACAGTAGAAGCCGCTCGCCGAAATCGTGCCGTGATAGTCGACGAACCCGGCGAATCGCTTGCCGGTGCGCCGTCGCACGACCGCCGAAACAATCTGCTGCCCTCCTGAAATCGACTGCAGCGGCGGGATGTGATCGGTGAACGCGCTCGTCTTCTTCACCGCCTTCTTTGTACCGATGATCTCGAGCGGGTAGTCGAGCAGGTTGATGCTGAGGATGTCGCATCCCCTCGTCACGATGAAAAACGCGATGTGCTCCGGCTCCTCCGGAGCAAAAAACACGGCGCGCATCTTCGTGTTGCGCGTGACGTGCGAGATGAGACCTAGAAACGAGAGCTGCAGCATTCGTTGCCTCCAGTCACCTTCCTGCGCCATAGAGAACGAACCCGCCCCAGGCGTGCAGGGAACTGCGGCTCGGATCCGAAGAGTGCAACATCTGCAGTTGCGCGGCGCGAATGGCGTCTACAGGCGCTATCCCGTTGCGAAGACGCCGATGAAGCTGCCGCGAGAAATAACGCGTCGCACTATCGTCGACTTTGATCAATGATCCGATCGTGTTCGCGGCACCGGCGTTGAGGAACGCGACGGCGAGGTTGTTGATCGTGCCGGCGTCCGCTCGAGCGTCCGCGGTGCGGCATCCCGCGAGAACGACCACATGGGCTCGCGGCAGCGTCGCCGACGCGATTTCCTTCATGGAGAGCAAGCCGTCGTTGTCCGCCGACGGCGTAAGGACGAGTTTCGTCTCGCCGGCGTCTCCGTCGAAGGTGTGGCATGCGATGTCGATGATGCTGAAGGCCGGCGCGTAGCTCATCACGACTGTCTTCGTGGCCTGCTCACCCGTAAGTACGCGCGCATGCGAATAGAGACGCGAGAGATCGTCCGCCTCGCGTGCAGCCTCCGGTAACGGTTCCAGGCGCGGAAAGCGCTTGGCATCGAACGCCGGATCGCCCACCGCGAGCACGCCGCCGTCGAACGCGGTTGGCGCGGCAAGCCGCTGACACTGCAGATAGACCGACGTACTCGGCGCGCTGAGGATCGCGTTTCGCTCGATGAGAAACTGCACACCGTCGTTCAGCGCGGCAAACGAAACGCGCTGGATCGGACCATCAGGAATGATCAGGAGCGTTTCGCCGCCGGCGAGACGCGGGGCGACGGGAGCCACAAGCACGTCGTACAGATGCTTGGAGGCGCGCCGCGCGTCGGGTTCGTCGCGGTGTTCGCCCAGACTTTCGAGAAATGCTTCGACGTCCTCCTCGAGCTGCTTGCGAGTCACCGGCACGCTCACGGAATCACAAGAGGTGCGCGTCGTGGTCTGAATGATCAGACGGTCCGGAAGCGAAACGTACTGAAGGACCCGCGTGCCGGCGGGAAGCTCGCGCTGCGCTTCCGCCAGCGACACCGGCTTCGCCCTTACGCCCGCAAACCGGTCGAGCAGCACGCGCCCGTACGCCTGTTCGGCGACTGCGAAGACGCCGGCGCGGTCATGACGCTCATCAAGCAAGTCGATCAGCTCGCGCAGCGTTTCGGCCGCGCCGCCGAAATAAGCGTCCCGCAACGCGTCGTCGCCGATCGAACTTCTGCGTTCTTCGAACAATCCGATCGCCGACTGCAGTTCCTCCTCAGCCTCTTTGCGATGTCCGGTCTTCCGAAGTGCGCGCGCATGTTCGCGCAGCGCCTCCGGCAACAAGTAGAGATCCGTGCGCTCGCGCGCGGCGGTGATGTACTTCGAAAGAAGAGCGGCGGCACGCACCGGATCGGTGTCGCGAAGCAGGATTCCTTCCGCGAGCCGGAAGACACCCATTGCGGCATCGCGGAGGCTGCGATCAGCGATGCGGGCGGCCGCGATGCGCGCCGCACCAATGCCAGACACCGCCTCGGCCACTCGGCCTACCGAGTTCAGCGCGAGCGCTCGCCATAGAGTGGCATCGGCTAGGACACGTGGATTCTTCGCGCGGTCATGGCCGTCGACGAGCAGCGAATAGAGCGATGCCGCGACATCCCATCGCCCATTGACGGCTTCCGTGCGCGCCGCGATGTTCAATGCGATCTCCAGACGCGCTGTGTAGCCGCGCTCACTCATGCTGCGGAAAATCGCACTACGGACACGCCATGCTTCGCGCGACTTACCCATCGTCGCAAGCATCGACATCAGCATCCCGCGCATCTGATTCGCATTATCAGTTTCGCCGATCGCTTCGAATTGACTTGCCGCGCTGCCATAGCCCGCAAGCGCTTCGCTCAATCCGCCCATGCTGCCAAAGAGAGTCCCGCGCTCCCACGCGATCTGCGCGCGGAGAGACTTGTACTCAGGAGGAACCGAGATGGCGCCGATCACTTTGATCGCCTCGCGCGTTCTCCCGCTGTCACCCAGCGCCTGGGCTACGTAGTACTGCGCAACGAGCCGCATCGGACTCGACGCCGCGGCGAAATCAGGGATCGTCGACTGGAACAGCGGCAACGATGCCTCGACGTGGCGTACTCCAAACACCTTCCGCGCTTCGAAATACGTCTGCTGCGCTCGCGCGAGGCGCTTCGCTGTCTCGCCCTTCGCGGAGCCGGCGGCGATCGCGGCGTCGCGCAGCAGGGATTCGCCCGAGGTGTTCCGGAGCGCTTCGCCGATCCGAAGTGCAGCATTCAATGCTGCGTCGGCCGCCGGTGAATCGCCGCGCAGATACGCTTCCGCCCACTGATCGAGATACCACCACTCTCCGTAGGCGCGCGCGTCCTGCGAATTCTCGCGGACGAGCATCGACATCGCATCGCGATCGTTGTTTGCCGCGGCTTTTTCGAGCTGCGGCTTCACCGTCTGCCACGTCGCATCGTGCGACACGATCGACGTCGATTCGAGATGGCGCTGCGCGTCCGCAGCCCACGGCGACGAGTGATCGATTACGAGGTATTGGCGCCACGCCTCATGCGCCTGTGGAAGAGCACCGAGGGTTTCGAGGGCCAGCGCACGATTGAAGAGTGCCTCGGGCATCTTCGGCGCGAGGGAAAGCGCTCGTTCCGCGGCAGGCAATGCGGATGCGGCTTCCTGTGGGTCTTTCGCGTGACGGGCGAGCGCGAGTCGGGCGGCCGCGAGATCGTTCCACAGCCTCGCATCGCCAGGCTCGCTTGCCGTCAGCGCTTCGAGCCTCTTGATCGCGGGTTCCTCTTCGGCGCCGAACAACGACGCGAGCGCGTTCGCGCGTTGTGCTTCGACGCCGTGGGAGTCGCGCGTACGCCGCACGACGCCTGCGGCGGCTCCGCGGAATTCAGTGATCTCGGGATCTTCGTTGGCGGAAGATGCGAATCGCGTGCTCTCGTACGGCTTCCATGGAAAGCCGCTGACACGCGCTTCAATCGGCCGGTGTTGCAACCTTTGCGCGGCGTTGATGAGCGTTCGCATCGGCGAGCGTTGCCACCACACGGCGACGCCAACGGCAATAAGACTGACGACGGCGGCGACCGCGGGCGTGGCGGCGCGCATTCGTGAAGGACGCCGCACCGCGGGCGCGTCGAGCGTTGCGTCGACGGTGCGCATCGTAGCGCTGACGATCGCCTCGCATCGATCGCACGTGAAGAGATGTTCGATGACCGCATCGATCTCATCGCCCGCGAGTTTGCCGTCGACGAATGCGGCGAGCGTCTCGACCGGTGGGCAGGTCACATGTTCGGACACGCTGCTCACCGCGACGCTCCCAGAACCGAATCGGGACTGCTGCGCTCCTCGAACGCCACACGAAGGTCATCGGATCCGTGCGCGATTAGGTCGTGTGCCTCGCGAGCGCCGATGCCGGCATCGGTTAGGGCGCCGCGCAAGCGGTCGAGTAGGCGTCGAATGCGCCGGTACAGCTGCATTTGATCCACCTGCAATGATCGGGCGATCGTCGACACTTTGCACTGATCGCAGAAATGCCACTTCGCGATCAGGCGATCTTCGGCCGAGCACTGCATGAGCTCATCCGAGAGGATCCTGCTCACTTTATCCGCCAATTGCGCGCGTTCTTTATCGAGTAGATGATCCTCCGCTGAATCAGAGACGGCCAGTTCGGGACTGTTCTCAATCGGTTCCTCGATCGGGCGAAGGTGACGACGACGCAGCGTGGCGTGAAGACGCTCCAATTCGGCATCCGTGACGTGAACGAACTCGGACTTGACGAGGCGCGCCGCATCGGCAAACGAGAGGCCGTCGCGGTGCAAGAGTCGCTCGAACGCAACGGCGTAGCCCCCGACCTCCGACGCATTGACGGATGGCCGCCACTTCCCACGCTTCTGAATGAAGTGATCGATGGCGATGCGATGAATGACCGTGGTGAGGTACGTCGGAAAGGAACTGCGCCGGGCCCACAAGCGGACGACGTGATAGTCGTTCTCGATGAGCTTCAGTTTGACGGACGATGCGAAGTCTTCGGCGTCGGCGCCCTGAAGCCGGTTCTCCGCGCAAATGAACGCAGAGACGCGCTCGATCGTCGGCAGCGAGCTGATGAAAAGCGCGCACGCCTCGTCGAAGGAGAGCACTTCATTGGACGGCTCGCCCCGCATTGTCCCTCAATTTCTAGGCTTTGCCGGAATGATAGCAGGACATTCATGCGTCTGGCGCGCCGATCGTAATTTCCGCCTGCGGCCGCTCCAGCCGCATCGTGCCGTGGATCCAGTCCCACCAACTGAACAGACTCGCGTAGTTGCTGTTCGTCTCTTCCCACCGATCGGAGTGATGGATGCCGTGCATGCGCGGCGTGGCGATCACGTTCGCGAGCGCGCGATCGAGCTTTTCCGGCAGGCGCAGGTTCGAGTGATGGAAGAGGATCGAGACGAGCAACATGCGTTGCCAGAGGAGAAGCGTTTCCTCATCGACGCGGAGCACGCGCACTTGCGCGGCGCGAAAGAACGATGCGAGAGCCATCTCGCTCGGATGAAATCGGATGCCGGTCGAGACGTCGAGATCGGGATCGAGATGATGCGCGCGGTGAAACTCCCAGAGGATCGTGTGGTGATTGAGCCAGTGCCACCACCAGAGGGTATAGTCGAGGAGGAGGAGTTTGATGACGGTCTCTGTGGGGCGGCCCCACTGAGCAACCTGAGCAACCGCTGCGGACGCGCCCATCGTCGCGTTGCGCGCGACTCTGCCCACGCGAGCAGCACAAAACCGCCGCCCATCAGCGCGGCGGTCTTCAGCCCACGCAACGAAGAATCGCCTCCGCCGATCGCTCCGCGTCTTCCTCGCTCGTTCCCCAGTGCGAGACGGAGATGCGCATGGCGCCGAGGCCTTGCCAGGTCGTGCCGCCGAGCCAGCATGTGCCCTCGCGCTGCACACGCGCGACCACTTCCTTCGTCAGCTCGTCGCTGTCGCCGAAACGCACGAGCACTTGATTGAGCACGACGTCGTTGAGGATCTTCACGCGCGAATCGGCGCGGAGGAGGTCGGCAATCTCGCGCGCCCGCGCGCAACCGTTGTCGACCATCGTCTCGACGCCGCGACGCCCCAGCGCGCGCAGCGCGGCGTAGACGGGAATCCCGCGCGCGCGGCGCGAGAACTCGGGGACGAATTCGAAGTTGTCGCGCTCGACACCGGCGGAGTGCTCGAGATACTCGGCGCGCACCGCCATCGCGGAGCGCTGCGCGGACGAGTCGCGCACGATGACGATGCCGCAGTCGTAGGGAACGTTGAGCCACTTGTGCGCGTCGGTCGCCCACGAGTCGGCGAGGTCGATGCCGTCGGCGAGAAACGCGCGATCGCGCGACGCGCGCGCCCACAGTCCGAACGCGCTGTCGACGTGGACCCATGCGCCACGCTCATGTGCGATCTCGGCGATGTCGCGCAACGGATCGAAGGCGCCGGTGTTCACGTTGCCCGCCTGCGCGACGATGATCGTCGGTCCTTCCGGCAGCGACTTCACCACGCGCGCCAGCTCGTCCGCGCGCATCCTTCCCTGCGAATCCGTCGCGACGTGATGCAGTCCCTTCAATCCGAATCCAAGCATCCGCAGCGACGTCAGCACCGTCACATGCGCCTCATCGCCGACAACGACATTCACGCGCGGCGCGTCGGCGAGTCCCGTCTCTTCGACGTTCACGCCAACCTTACGCAGCACGCCGTGACGCGCCGCCGCGAGACCGGTGAAGTTCGCCATCTGACATCCGGTGACGAATCCGACGCCCGACTCGCGCGGCAGATCGAGAATCTCGAGCACCCACTGCGCGGCGATCTCTTCGATCACCGACGAGATCGGCGACGTCGCGTAGATGCCGGGATTCTGATCCCACGCGCTCGTGAGCCAGTCCGCTGCGAGCGCGACCGGCAGCGATCCGCCGATCACGAATCCGAAGTAGCGCGGCCCCGCGCTCGCGATCGCGCCGCGATCCCCTTGCGCCGCCAGCTCGTCGATGACGAGCGACGACGGCTCACCTTCCTCGCGCAACGGAACGCGCAACGCCTCCAGCATCTCTTCGCGCGTCGCGCGCGCGCCGACATGCCGGTCCGGCAGCGACAGCAGAAAATCGAGCGCGTGACGGTGCACGCGGTCCAGAAGATCAGGATCGGCGATGTTCATGGTGCGAACAATAATGGCGGTGAAATGATCATCTCAACCGACAAATCGAAACTCGACATCGATCTGATACACGGCTACCTCTGCGACGAGTCGTACTGGGCGAAAGGCATTCCGCGCGACGTCGTCGAGCGCTCGATCGCCAACTCGCTCACCGTCGGCGCGTACGACGGAGAGAAACAGGTCGGCTTCGCGCGCGCCATCACCGACTACGCGGTCTTCGCGTACGTCGCCGATGTCTTCGTCATCGAGTCGTATCGCGGCCGCGGCGTGTCGAAGATGATCATGCAGGCCATCATGGAGCACCCGTCGCTGCGCGGACTGCGCCGGTGGTGTCTCGTGACCAGCGATGCGCACCCCTTGTACCGGCAGTTCGGGTTTCGCGACCTGGAGAAGCCGGAGAAATACATGGAGATCGTGGTGAGGAATCCGTACGGCGAGCCTCCAGTTACACTTCACCTGTGAAACGCAACACTCGTCAGATCCGTATCGGAAACGTTCTCATCGGCGGCTCGAACCCGATCGCCGTCCAGTCGATGGCTGCGACGCGCACTCAGGACGTCGCCGCCACCATCCGCCAGGTCGAGCTGCTCGAAGCGGCAGGCGCAGACGTGATCCGCATCGCCGTCGACAATCCGAAAGACGTCGTCGCACTCGCCGAGATCCGCAGCGCGCGGCCGAACGCGAATCTCTCCATCGACCTGCAGGAGAATTATCGCCTCGCCGAGAAAGTCGCGCCGTACGTGCAGAAGATCCGCTACAACCCGGGTCACCTCTACCACATCGAGCGCGAGAAATCGGTCGAGCAGAAAGTGCGCTACCTCGTCGACGTCGCCCGCGCGCACGACTGCGCGATGCGCATCGGCGTCAACGCCGGCTCCGTCGATCCGGAGAAGATCGCGAAGTATCCGAAAGACGACTCGATCACGCCGATGCTCGACTCCGCACTCGAGCACTGCGCGATGCTCGACGACCTTGGCTTCGATCAATATTGCGTCTCGATCAAAGACTCCGATCCGAACAAAGTCATCGACTCCAACATCCGCTTCGCCGAAGCGCGTCCCGACGTCCCGCTCCACCTCGGCGTCACCGAAGCGGGCATGCCGCCGGACGGCATCATCAAGACGCGCATCGCCTTCGAGCAGCTGATCACGCGCGGCATCGGCGACACGATCCGCGTCTCGCTCACGCTGCCGTTCGAGAAGAAAGGCGACGAGATCACCGTCGGCCGCCAGATCCTCGACGACATCGAGCACGGCCGCTTCCGCTCCGTGCCGCGATTCGAGCACAAAGGGCTGAACATCATCAGCTGTCCGTCGTGCTCGCGCGTCGAGAACGAAGCGTTCATCGACCTCGCGCACAACGTCCGCGAGATGACCGAGTACGCGAAGAAGCACGACATCACGATCGCCGTGATGGGTTGCCGCGTGAACGGACCCGGCGAAACCGACGACGCCGACCTCGGCATGTGGTGCGCGCCGACGTACGTGAACTTGAAGCGCGGCCCCGAGTCGCTCGGCCACTACACCTACGACGAGATTCTGGCCCGCGTGCGCGCGGAGCTCGATCAGCTGATTGAGGAGCGCGAGGGAGTCCTGTCATCCTGAGCCGCGCAGACGGCGAAGGACCCGTAACATGACTGCGCTGGTGCTGAATTCACGGATCCTTCGGCGTCTTCGCGCCTCAGGATGACACGCTCAATGAAACGAACTCACTACCTCACGCTCACGGCGCTCGTCGTCCTCTTCGATGCGCTGACGAAGTGGATGATCGCGACGCACGTCGAGCTGCATGACGCGATCAGCGTGATTCCGAACCTCTTCTCGATCGTCCACGTGCGCAACAACGGCGCGGCGTTCGGCATCGGCGCGAACGCGGAGTCCCACATCGTGCCGTTCCTACTCAACGGAGGCGCGATCGCGGTCTTCTGCATCGTCGTCGTGTACGCGCTGCGAACCTCCCTTGACGAGCGCGTGCTGCAAACCGGATTGCATCTGATTCTCGGCGGCGCGATCGGCAACCTCGTCGACCGCTTCCGCTTCGGATACGTCGTCGACTTTCTCGACTTCTACGTAGGCGACCATCACTGGCCGGCGTTCAACGTCGCCGACTCCGCGATCTGCATCGGCATCGGCCTGCTCTTCCTCGACATGAAGAAGAAGCCGGCGCCAGCGCCTACTCCTGCGCTTCCCGAATGAGCGTGACGAACACCTTGCTCGGCCCGAGCTTGTACGCGGCGCCGGTGTGTTCGTCGACGGCGGCGCCAGGAGCACTGCCGAGGGCATAGCCGGCTTTGTAGCCGGCGTTCGCGAGATCGAGATCGTCGAAGCCGGTGATGACCCAGCCGACGATTCCAACGAGAACTCCCGGCACCGAGTTGCCTTTCGTCATCGCCGATCGCTCGCGGTGAAAGTCGACCGTGCGCTCCTTGTACTGTTCTTTCGAAACGTAGAGCGTGCAGTGATCGGCGCCGCGCTGCAGCTTGACGACAGTGGGCGTCGTTCCGCCGTTGCGTTTCGCTTCGCCGCAATCGACGGTGACGTTCGCGCCGGACGGAAACGAATCAACCGGAACGTCCTGCCATCGGCCGTTGACCATCGACGCACAGCCTGACGCGAGCAGCGCGACTGCCAGCAGACCGTTTTTCATGGCGATGATTGTAGCGTCTACAATCGCGTTCGATGCGGTGGTCGCCGTGGATTGCGCGCCTCGCGTGCGCCTGCATTCTCATCGGCGGCTTCGAGCCGTTCTACTTCCGCATGCTCACGCCCGAACGCGCGCGATTCGGCGCGTGGGCGACGCAACTCCCCTACTCGAAGACGCTGGGACTGCGCGCGTTCATGCTGGGCGTGCGCGAACGCACGAAGAGCGGCGACAAGATCGCGATCGTCACGCCGTATACGAAGTGGAACGGCGGCTACGCGTACGCATTCACGCGATCGACGTACGTACTTGCGGGACGGACGACGATTCCGATCGTCGGCGATGACGACACACCGTTGAGCGCGGACGGCGCCGAATACTTCGCCTGTTGGCACATCGAGCCGCCTCCCGGCACCGTCGTCGTGTGGCGTGACAATCACGGCATTCTGGCGCGGACGCAACGATGATCGCCTGTCTCATTCTGGTCATCGTCGGATTTCCGCTCAGCCGCGCGGTCGATCGCAGCGCGCCGCTGCTCCGCGCGATCGCCCTCGGGTTTCTCCTCGCCACCGGCTTGATGACGATCGTGATGTTGATCGTGCCGTGGAATCCAGGGTTCATCATCATCGCGATGGCGCTCCTCTCAGCACTCAGCTGCTTTGCAAAACTGCAGTTTCCACATCGAGAGCGCCTCTCGCCTATCGCGCTCATCACACTCCTCATGCTGATCGGCTATGCGCGTTACGCCACGTCCGCACCGGCGTGGGAAGTCGACTTCGTCGCCGACTGGGGACTCAAGGCGCGCGTCTTCTTCGAGCACGGCGGTATCGACTGGTCATTCCTCACCAATCACTGGTATCGCTGGAGCCGGCAGGAGTATCCGCCGCTCGTGCCGTTCGTGTACGACTTCGGCTCGCTGCTCGCCGGCGGTTGGGACGATCGCGGCCCGTCCGTTTTCTACGCTTTCGTCGTCGGCGCGTCGCTGATCATCGTGCAGTCGCTGCTCACCGACGAATTCGAGTCGCCGCACGTCGCAGCATTGGCGACGCTCGCGATCGCGCCGCTCGTCGCCACACCGTGGATCGGCATCGGCGATACGGCATTCCTCGCCTTCGCCTTCGGCGCGCTCGTGCTGATCCGCCGCGGCGGCGACTCCTCCCTCGCCGGCGCTCTCCTCCTCGGCATCGCCGCGCTCACGAAGAACGAAGGCTACGCGCTGATCATCGCGACAGTGATCGCCGTCGCGATCACGCGCGGATGGCGGACCGCGGCGCGGCTCTGGCCCGCGATTGCCGTCGCGCTGCCGTGGATCGCACTGCGCGCGTCGCATCACGTGATGAACGAGCTCGCCGCGGGCGACGTCGCGGCGCGCTTCGCTCAAAACGCGCGGCAGTGGACGGAGATCATCCGATTGATCGGCGCGCATACGACCGGCAAGCCGCTGCTGTGGCTCGGCGTTGTCCTGTCGATCGCATGCGCTGCCCGCCGATGGATCGAACGCGAGCGTCTGCTGCTTCTCATCGTCGCTCTGCAGATGCTCGCGTACGTCGCCGCTTACCTCATCACGCCGTTCGGACTGGAGTGGCACATCCGCTGGTCATGGGACCGCATCATCTGGCACATCCAGCTGCCCGTCGTGTTCGTTGCCATCGTCACCGCCGTTCCGCTCGCGCTCACTCGACGGCCGGCGTCTGCGGAGCCGACGCCGTGAGCGCCTGCTGACGCAGCGACGCCGCGCCGAGAAGTCCGCCCATTCCCATCGACTCGACGGCGCTCGACGGCACGAGCATCAGCGCGCCCTTCTCCTTCAGGCCTTCGTACAGCATGTTCATCGCGCGCAGATGCAGCGCGGTCGGGTTGTCCTGATACGACAGCGACGCCGTCTGGAACAGTTTCGCGATCTCGACTTCCGCTTGCCCGAGGATGATGCGCGCCTGCTTCTCGCGAGAGGCTTGCGCTTCGCGCGACATCGCGTCCTGCAGCGCATCGGGAATGATGACGTCGCGCATCTCGACCGACTGCACGGTCACACCCCACGGATTGCAACGCGAATCGATGAGCTCCTGCAGCTGCGTTTCGATCTGTTCGCGTCCGCGCAAAAGCTCGGCGAGCGGCGTGCGTCCGATGATGTCGCGCAACGCGGTCTGCGCGGCCCAGCTCACGGCGTCGGTGTACTGCTGCACTTCGAGCGCGGCTTTCTCGGGGTCGTACACGAGCCAGAAGAGAACGGCGTCGACGTTGACGGGAACCGTGTCAGCGGTGAGCGTCTGCTCGGCCGCGAAGCTCGTCGTGATCACGCGCTGATCGATGTAGATCGACACGCGGTCGATGAGCGGCACGATCCAGAAGAGTCCTGGTCCGTGCTGGCCGACGTACTTGCCGAGCCGCAAAACGATGGCCTTCTCCCACTGCTGCGCGATTTTCGGCGAAAGCGCGAGGAGGCCGAAAATGACGAGCGCCGCGAAGAACGGAAGCGGATTGTGCACCATCGAGGAACCGATCGCGCCGGCGAAGACTCCTGGGATGAAAAGCAGAAAGGCGATGATGTTCGGCCGAAACGGCGGTTCCTTGCGGACATTGGGAACGACAGGGACGAGGACCATGACTATTCTCCTTCCTTCACACGCTGCGCGAGATAGCGAGCCACCTCGCGCGGCGTGAACCCGAGGGACGTAGCCTCGGTGATGTACCGATCGGTCAACGACTTGAGTTGCCGGTCGCGATGCGCGGCGTGCGTAGCCTGCGCAGCTTTCGGCTGCGCGTCGGCGATGAACGTTCCGACGCCGCGCTTCGTGACGAGCACTCCTTCGCGTTCGAGGGTGAGGTAGACCTTCGCGACCGTGTTGGCGTTGACGCGAAGATCGACGGCGAGCTGGCGCACGGTCGGGAGCTGATCGCCGGCGCGAAGTCGCGTGGTGGCGATGGCGACCCGGATGTTGCGCTCGAGTTGCGCGTAGAGCGGCGTGGGATCGCGGGGGTCGACGTTGATGGGCGCGGTGCTCATTGCCGTTGTACTAGTAATATAGTACTACTTCGCCCGGCGCGCAAGTACACTTGTGCGCGTGCGGCAGCGAGTGATCGTTCTCGTCGCGGCGATCGCCGTCCTGGCGGTGACGCTGGAGGCGGTGGTGTGGATGGCGGCGAATCCGCTGCCGTCTTACTGGGACGAAGCGGGCTACTACGCGTCGACCGTGCACAACACGCGGCTCTTGCGCCACTTCGGACTGTCGCGATTCGGCGTCGCGTGGAACTTCGATCCGTTTCGCCCACCGATCAACGTGATCCTGCCGTTGCCGGTGTCGCTGGTGTTTCAGAACTCGTTGCTGGCGATGCGGCTCGTGTCGTTCGCAGGATTCCTTGCGGCGGCGTTGCTTGCTGCGTTCACGGTGCAACGTGTCACGCGTTCGCGCGAGAGTGCGGCGCTTGCGTTGATGATGCTTTTCGCCTCGCCGATTCTCGTGCAGAGCACGAAGATGCTGGGTACTGAGTACCCGCTGCTGCTCGCGATCGCGGGCGTGTTGTTTTTCGGGTTTGCGACGCAGCATCGCTTCGCCTGGATTGGGCTCGGTCTCGCGATTGGGTTGGGGTTGCTTGCGAAGACTTCGTTTGTTGTGATCCTCGTGCCGTTGCTCGTTCCAGTGGAGGACAGGCGCCCTCGCCTGTCCGGACAGGCGGGGCGCCTGTCCTCCACTGGATTCGCCGTCTTGCTTGGTCTTCTCATCGCATCCACTTGGTGGATTCACAACGTTGCGACGGCGATTCGATTCGTCTTGAGCTCGCGGAAGGTCGTTGCGCACTCCCTCGGGCCGCCGTGGGAGTTGCACACGTTCGTGCGTTGGTGCGAGGCGTTCGCGCGATGCGTGAGCGGATACGGGATCCTCGCTGTCATCGTGATCGTCGTCGCGTTCGCGCAGTGGCGCACGATTCCGCGCGCGTTCGTCCTCGCGACGTCATCGTCCGCGTTTCTGCTTCTCATCGCCGGATACAGCGGGACGAATCACAATCCGCGGTGGCTTGCTCCCGCAGTCTTTCTATTGATCGTTGCAGCAGCGGCGATGGCCAGCCGTTTGATGCCGGTGCTCGTCGCACTCGTCGTCGTGCAGATCATCGCGATGACGGCATTTCACAAATCGACGATCGTCCAGTCGTACGTCTGGCGCGGCGTAACCGAAGTCATGTCGCCGGTCGAGCAGTGGGATTTTCATCCGGTGAAGTTGTTCGTCGATCGCACGACGCACATTCAGATTCCGCGCATCGCCGTGATGGGAGCGGGATATCAACTCAATCCTGCGAACGTCGAAGAGGCGTGGCTGCGCGACGGCGTCGATGCGTTGTCCCGACTTGTCTGGCGTGAGGACTACACGCTGCCGAACGCCGTCGCGTACGCGGCGAGCGCGCAAGTCGTGATCACGGCGCCGGAGTTCCGCGGCGATCCGACGGACGCTCAGCCGCGCGTCAACGGCCACAACGCCGAGTTCGCGCGCGCACTCACGGCGAGCGGCTTGTTCGCAGGACCGTTCGACATCGACGTCGGCGTCAACGAGCCCGCGAGAGTCGCAGTGTTCCTGCGCCGATGACGATGATGATGATGACGATCAGCGGCACGAGCGACCACACGCTGCCCGGCGCGAGAAACTCGCCCACGTTATAACTCGCCCATTCCGCCTCGGGCGACCCCGCGGGATGCTTCTCGAATGTCGCGAGCTCGTCGTCGGTCTGACGATTCACGGAGACGTGGCCGAGCGAAACCTTCCACGCATACGGCGGAAACGGCGGCGTATCGCTTGGAAGTTTTCCGTTGATCAGCAGCGGAAACGTGTAGCGAAAGATCGGATCGGCAATCGTGCGCGACGGCAGCGGATTCACCGCCACGACCGCAAAGTTGAACGCGATCGAGATCGCCGCGAGCGCGATCCACATCGGCCGCATGTAACGCAATGCCGCCATCATCGGCAGCGCGAAGAACGGAAGCGCCGGCAGCAGATAGCGCGGTCCGATCGCGGAGCCGCCGTGCCATCCGTTGAACGACATGTTCACGATCAGGAACGCGATCACGATCGCGATCGCGCACGTGAGCTCGCGCAGCCGCTCGCGGCGGCGAATGAGAATCACGCCGCCCATGAACGCGAAGACGAGCACCGGCGAGAGAAACAGCAGGCCGCGATAGCGCGAGATGAGAATCATGACGAGCACGTCGAAGCGCGGCGCGACGAGAAATCCGAGAAACGCGCCCGGCGTCTTGAAGTTCTGCGTCGTCGCTTCGACCGCCGTTCGGAATGGACTTCCGAAGCATCGGAACTGATAGATCGCGAGCAGCAATGCGAATGGCGCGGCGGCCGCGATCATTCTTGCGATGCCGTCGCGCCGCATGAAGAGAATGATGATCACGGCCGGAAGCGCCGCGTAGTTGCACAACACCGCTAACGCTCCGGCAACGCCGGCGATCCACGGGTTGTCACGTTTCAAAAAAGCCAGAAAGAGAAAGAGCGCCGCCGGCACGCCGGCGAAGAAGACCGTCGAATACGCCCAGAGGTACGTTCCGAACGCGAAGACCAACGCGAGGAACATCGATCCCGTGTAATCGAAGATCAGCACGACGAGCAGCGCGCCGCAGAGCGCGCAAATCGACACAGTGCATGCGGACTGGCTGCGCAATCCGAGCGCGTACGGAATCGCGGCAAGCATCGACAAGCCCGGCGCCTTGTTCGCGTAAATGTGACCGCCATGCGCGCTGACGTCGCCGGTGTTCGTGTAGTAGGCGTCGATCGCGAACGTGTGGCGCTCGACGAGCGCGCGCGTCAGATCGAAATTCGCGTTCTGATTCCAGCCGCCGCCGCCGTAGAAATACGCGTACGCGACGAACACGAGGATGAAGAGTCCGGCGCGTTCACGCATCACGCGACGATGAGCCGCGGCTCGGTCATGTCCTGAACCTCTTCCGCCGTCACGCCCGGCGCGAGCTCGATCAGCTTGAGGCCGTCCTTCGTCACGTCGATCACGCAGTAGTCGGTGATGATGCGGTCGACGCAGCGGACGCCGGTGAGCGGCAGCGCGCACTTGCGCAGAATCTTCTTCTCGCCCTTCTTCGTCACGTGCTCCATCGTCACGATGAGCCGCTTCGCGCCGGCGACGAGATCCATCGCGCCGCCCATCCCCTTCACCATCGCGCCCGGCACCATCCAGTTGGCGATATCGCCGGTCTCGGAGACCTGCATCGCGCCGAGGATCGAGAGATCGATCTTGCCGCCGCGGATCATCGAGAAGGAGTCGGCGCTCGAGAAAAACGCGGCGCCGGGAATCACGGTCACGGTCTGCTTGCCGGCGTTGATCAGGTCGGGATCGACGTCTTCGTCTTTCGGAAACGGTCCGAGTCCGAGGATGCCGTTTTCGGATTGAAGGATGACGTCCATTCCTTCGGGGATGCAGTTGGCGACGAGCGTCGGCATGCCGATGCCGAGGTTGACGTAGTAGCCGTCGCGCAGCTCCTGTGCGGCGCGTTGAACGATCTGTTCTCTCGTGAGCGGCATCTGCTATCCCTTCCTCACCGTGCGCTGCTCGATGCGTTTCACGCGCGGCGCGACGACGACGCGATGAACGAAGATGCCGGGCGTGTGGATGTTGTCGGGATCGAGCTCGCCGGGCTCGACGAGCTCCTCGATCTCGGCGACGCAGATCTTCCCCGCCGTCGCCGCCATCGGATTGAAATTGCGCGCGCTTTTTCGATAGACGAGATTGCCGAGACGATCGCCGCGCCACGCGGCAACGAGCGAGAAGTCGCCGACGATGCCGCGCTCCATCACGTACATGCGGCCGTCGAATTCGCGCGTCTCTTTTCCTTCGGCGACGATCGTGCCGTAGCCCGCGGGCGTGAAGAACGCCGGGATTCCCGCGCCGCCCGTGCGCATCCGTTCCGCGAGCGTACCCTGCGGCACGAATTCGACTTCCAGCTCGCCGGCGAGAAACTGCCGTTCGAACTCGGCGTTCTCGCCGACGTACGACGACACCATCTTGCGGATCTGCTTGGTTTGCAGAAGGCGGCCGAGTCCCCAGTCGTCGACGCCGGCGTTATTCGAGACGCAGGTGAGTCCCTTCACGCCACGGTCGACGAGTGCGTTGATCAGATTCTCGGGAATGCCGCAGAGGCCGAAGCCGCCGACGACGAGCGTCGCGCCGTCGACGATGTCTTTCACCGCTTCCGTCGCGGATGCGACGACTTTGTCGATCATGGCCGGCGAACATATCAAATGCGCAACCCGGCGCGCGACGCGACGTATATGTTCACTATGAAAACTATTGCCGCGTGTGCGTTAGCGCTGTTGCTGCCGTGTGTCGCTTCAGCGTCCGGGAAGAAGAACATCGAGATCTCGTTTTCGTCCGAGGACACGCACGCACAGATGGGTCCGCGTCATCTCGCGCGCGATGCGCGCCTCGCCATCACGACGCGCGACGGCTCGACGTCGCTGCTGATCACGAATGATGTGGTCGCCGTGCAGCTGACGGACGCGACGCTGTCGCACATCGAGCCCAAGACGGACGCGAATTTCCTCGAAGAGCTGCTCGTGTCCGGCGTGCGCATGATGATGAACAAAGCGGTCGACTATCCGATCGAGCACATCCGCAGCGCCGACGTTCGCGACGGCACACTCATCCTCATCAACGACGAGAACAAACCGGTCTTCACAGAGATCAAAGTGAACGGCACGGATGTGCTTCGAGGCTTCTCTTCCGCCGATGCCGCAAAGTTTGCAAACACGTTTCGAATGATCAAGTTACGGCACTGATTTCGCAATTTTCGGAGGTCGGAGGTTCAACCATGACTTCGACCATGCGAGAGATTCAAGCAGCCGTTCTCAGCCTTGCACTCCTCGCTCCGGCTGAAGGTGCTTTCGCAGCGACTCA
>Ga0105245_10001941_pt1 | contig 18787 bp, 9 predicted proteins | sample KBSM54metaG_FD_81523 | JGI IMG/M metagenome (GOLD analysis project Ga0105245, IMG submission 81523) | Miscanthus rhizosphere microbial communities from Kellogg Biological Station, Michigan, USA - KBS M5-4 metaG | ecosystem: Host-associated > Plants > Roots > Rhizosphere > Soil | place: Michigan...
AGCACACCGGCCGACGAGGATCGACGCCGTCACGGCCTGCAGGTAGGTCTCGCGTGACAACTTGCTGTCGAGGTGTGCAAGTCGTGCCGCAGCCGACAACAACAGCGCAGGCGCATCGGCGCCACGGCTGGCCGCGAATGCCGCCTTCGCGCGGATCAATTCCGCTCGTGCAGTGAGTGTTTCGTCATCGGTGGCTGCTTCGACGGTGGTGATCAGCGGAAGTGCGGCGCGCGGTAGGCCAGCGTCCAATTTTGCTTCGGCCGCCGCTCCACCTCTGCCGCGCGCACGCTCGGCGGAGTGTTCGAGGTCGTCGGCGACCTCGTCGTCGTCCGACAACGTGCCGTGCGAGCGATGCCAGGCGCGGTAGTGGTCAGCGGACGGCCCGGTGATCACCGCGGCGAGGGCAGTGTGGGCGGCTCGCCGATCCGTGAAAGAGGCGCTCCGGTAGATGGCGGAACGAATGAGCGGATGGCGGAACCGAATCCCGTCTTCGACCGTGATGAGACCTTCTGCTTCGGCGGCGTCGGCGGCGTCGACCGAGATGCCGAGGCGCTTGGCAGCCGCCCGAAGCCATCCGGCCTTCCGGCGGGGTCGGCGGCCGCGAGGAGTAACAGCAGCAGCGTCTGGCGAGGGAGCGCACTCAATCGCCTGCAGAAGCTGCTCTCCAGGGCATGAGGGTTGGTTGCGGTGGCAAGTCCGTAACCGCCTGCGAGTTCGGCAGGAGTCAAGGCGCGATGCAGTTCGAGCAATGCCAGCGGATTGCCCTTCGCCTCGGCCAGGAGATTGTCTTTGACGTACTCGTCGAGGGGACCAGGCAACACCGACATGAGCAGCGACTGCGACTCCTCGCCGTTGAGACCGGCCAGCACTGTTTTGGGATGCCCTCGAAGTTCCTGTTCAGCGCCCGCGCGCCGGGCCGCGAACCATGACGATCGGCTCCGCAAGGAGTCGCCTTGCCACGAAGGAGAGCGTCTGCAACGAACTCGTGTCGATCCACTGCGCATCATCGACGACGCACAACGTTGGCCGGTCGTTGCTGGCCGCACCGAGCAGCGTGAGAACGGCCAGACTGACCAGCAGCCGGTCGGGAGGTCTCCGTCCTTCAGTCCGAGCGATACCTCCAAAGCCCTCTGCTGCGGCTCAGGAAGTTGAGCTACGAAAGCCAACAAAGGTCCACACAGCTGCTGCACCCCTGCGTATGGAAACTCCATCTCCAGTTCGGAACCACAGACGTGGAGAACGCGAAAATCCGAGGCCGCCGCGGCCATATGGGACAGCAGCGCCGTCTTGCCTATCCCCGCCTCCCCGCGGATGACGAGCACGCCGCTCTGACCTGACCGCGCACCAGCAAGCAGGGCAGCGATTCTGTCCTGCTCCTCACGGCGCCCAACCAACCCGGCCTCAAGCCGGGCACCCATCATGCGAGCCATGTTTGCACTTCAATCCGCATTCCGCGGCGTGCCGGTGGTTTCCACGGGTTCATTACCCCGAGAACGCTGTTTGGCTCGGACGACGTGCACTTGTCGAGGTTTCCCGGTTCCGTCAACAGAGACGCCAAAACCGAAGCCGCCGAGTGAAAGGTGTTTGTCATGACCACGACTCCGACCGTCATCGAATACGTCTTGCGCCGGCTGCATGAGATCGGCGTCGATGACGTCTTCGGCGTACCAGGCGACTTCGCGTTTCCGGTGCAAGACGCGATCGTCGCCCATCCCGACCTCAATTGGATCGGATGCTGTAATGAACTCAATGCCGGCTACGCCGCTGATGGCTATGCCCGCATCAAAGGCGTGGCCGCGGTGAGCACCACTTATGGTGTCGGTGAGCTCAGCGCCATCGCCGCGGTGGCCGGCTCGTATGCCGAGCACCTGCCGGTCTTCCATCTGACCGGAATGCCCAACCTCGCAACGCAGGGTGATCGCACACTGGTGCACCACACGCTGGGCAACGGGGAATTCGAACTGTTCCGAAAGATGGCCGACACAGTCGTCGGCGCCAGCGCGATCATCACTCCGGACAACGCGGTCGCCGAAACTGAACGGTTGATCGCCGAGGCGCTCTACAACCGCCGACCCGTGTACATGGCGTTCCCCTCCGATGTCGTCGACAAGCCGGTCCTGACTTCTGCGGAGCCGCTTCCCTGTCCGGCGAGCGAATCACGCGCTCTCAGGGCGGCAACCGACGCGGTCGTTGCAGCCCTAAGCGCGGCACCGAACACATGCGTGCTGCCGGGCGTGCTGCTCGACCGGCTCCGCATCAGCGACCTGGCGGTCAAGTTCATCGAAGCCGCCGGACTGCCGTTCGCAACCATGTTCGCCGACAAGTCGGTCATCGACGAACACCATCCCAACTACGTCGGGATGTACGACGGTCGGCTGATGGACGAACAGGTACGCGAATTCGTCGAATCGGCCGATGCGGTGATCAGCCTCGGCACGATGCAGACCGACTTCAACACAGGAGCGTTCACCGCGCGGCTGGATCCGGCGCGCGTGATCGACATCGGATTGCATCGCACGAAGGTTGGCGCGACGGTCTACCAGAACGTGGAGTTGGCCGACCTTCTTCGCGAACTCACCGCCCGCGACTTGAAACCACACGCATACAACGGTCTACGTCCCGCGTCACTGGGACCAGTGACAGGAGCCGACTCCGACCCGATTGCCGCCGATACCCTGTACCCACGTTGGGAGAACTTCCTGCGACCTGATGACATCGTGGTCGCCGAGACGGGGACGGCTTCGATGGGTCTGGCATTCGCCCATCTTCCGACCGGCGCCCGGTTCTACAACCAGACGCTGTGGGGGTCGATCGGTGGGCCACTCCTGCGGCACTCGGCGCAGCCGTCGCCGCCCCGGACCGTCGGGTGGTGCTCATCACCGGCGAGGGTTCCCATCAGCTGACCGCACAGGAGATCTGCCAGTTCCATCGCCTCGGTCTGCGCCCAATCATCTTCGTGCTCAACAACTCCGGTTATCTCATCGAGCGGCTGCTGTGTAAGGACCCCGACATTGCTTATAACGACGTCGCGTCGTGGAACTACGCCGAACTTCCCCACGCACTGGGGTGCGAAGGATGGTTCACGCAGCGGGTCACTACTCTCGGTGAACTCGACGAGGCCCTGGCCCGCGCGAGCCAGGGCGAGCGTGCCACCTACATCGAAGTCGTCACCGACACCCATGAAGCGCCGCCGCTGGCAAACAAGTTGCACGACAACGTCAATACTCTTTACCACTTCGAGTGACGGCAGTGCTGCTCCTCCGACACCGCCGAGAGACTGGCGCTGCAAACCCGCGAGCATCCCGATAACGCAAATGCGTAACGAGGACTCTTTTCAGTGTTTGCGCATGGCCTTTCGCGCAGGCGCTGCGGCCTTCTTCGCCGAAGCCTTCGCGGCCTTCTTCGCCGGTGCTTTCGCGACTTTCTTCGCGGGTGGTCGGTGAGGGCGAACCTCGCCGTTGCCGACCTGCGGACGCTCGGCGATCGTCGACAGAATGAACGCCGCGCGCTGGCGTGCCTGGGGGTCATCGCTGTTTTCCGCGCAGCGCCGAACGATCGCAACGGCGGGTTCGTAGCCGAGCAGCGCTTCTCTCTCGACGTAGGCTTCGTGGGCCATTCCGTCGATGTTCAACAACATTCCGCGCCAGATGTCGACCGGTTGGTTGTTGTCGCGATAGATCGACCGGCTCGGCACTGGGGTGGTCAGCAGGCGGTAGATCTCGACCAGCATGTCGTGGTCCGTCATCGGCTCGCGTGGCGCTTCTGGTTGCGGTTGGCCATCGACGACCGCTGCTCCGGGTTCCAGCGCACCCACGAGCCACGGTTCGGGGTCCTGCTGGCTGCGTGGTGACCACACCGTGGGATGGACCTCGAAATGCAAGTGGTGGCCTGATGAGTCGCCGTTGTTGCCGACGAAGGCGATGTGCTGGCCCGCGTTGACCTGGTCGCCCTGGCGTAAGCCTGTGGCGTGAGCATCCCACATATGGCCGTAAACGGTCGTCCCGCTGCCCGCCTCGCCCGGATGGTCGATGACGATCCACTGACCGAATCCATCCGCCGCGCCGATGTGCACGACCGATCCCGCTTGCGCCGCATAGATTTTCGTCCCGTCCGGTGCGGCGAAGTCCAGACCCCAATGCATTCCGCCGCCACGGGGTCCGAACTTCGACGATGTCTGGTACGTTCCCGCGCGCACAGGCATGTATCTGGTCATGCGGACCTCACGTCTTCTTGGCGGTCATTTTCGCGGCCGACTTCTTGGCGGTGGTCTTCTTGGCGGCCGACTTCTTGGCGGTGGTGGTCTTCTTCGCGGCCGACTTCTTGGCGAGGCTTCTATTGGCGGCCGACTTCTTGGCCGCCTTTTTGGCAGGCGCCTTTTTGGCGGGGACCTTCTTGGCAGCTGCCTTCTTGGCCGGCGCGCCGGGTTGTCCGTTCGGCCCCGAACCGGATTGCATGGCCCGTAGCTCGTCGAGCTGCCTGTGCAATTCGGTGGCGAATCTTCCTATCTCGAACAGATAGTCGACCACCGTCTTGCCGCCGAGCTGGGACCATCCGTTGCCGCCGGGCCCGCGCAACTGGTCCCAAATGTCTTCGAGCAGTTGGCGATCGGTGCGCTTGTTGGGCGGTGGCTGCAGTATCGGCGGATTGATCGGAGCGGGTCCGGGATCGGGATGCTGTACGGGCTGTTCTCCGGGGAACACGAAGCCGTCAAGATCCTTTTGGACTTCGGTGCGGAACCAGTTCATCGACAGGTTGCCGGGGTCCCATTTGCCTTGCGCGGCACCCGCATACTCCTTATGACCTATGACGCGAGCGGACCCGTAGCCCAGTTTCTTGAGCACGGCGGCGGTGGCGTCACGCATCGTGATGATCAGCGGTGTGGTCCACCGCTCGTTCGGGTCATAGCCCTGCGGCAGGTCCGGCCGTGGCGTGGGCCAGCAGCACTCGAATCCGATGAGGCGCCGGTTGCCATTGTTGGTGCCCAGGCCGGGGTAGGAGCCGATGCCCGCATGGTTGCACGGTCCGACCGCGATCAGGTGGCACTTGCCATCAGGTGTCAACAGACACTGCGCCAGTGGGCCGTGCAGAAACCCGCTCGGCTGCTGGACGCCGTCACGAATGTGGTCGACCGTCTCGTTGGCGTTGCCCGTGTGATGGATCATCACCCCCCAGATGTCGCCCATGGTGCCGCCAGCGCCGCGTTCGTTCCATCCTGGCTCTACGACCAGTCGATCGCCGAGCGCTTCCCTCAACACGTCCTCGAGCCATACCGGGTCGCCCGTGAATCCCCCGGTCCCGCCGGGCGTCGGCGCTGGTTGGTCCGTCAGTGCGCGACGCAGCACATCCCATGCCTCGTCCCAGTGCTGTGCATAACGGTCGGGAAAGGCCGAGCCTTGCACGCGTTGGGCGAACTGACCCGCCAGGGCGGGGTTGTCCTTGGCGCTGCAGTACTCATCGGCCAGGCGCGACAAGAACGTGTCGGCGGCATGGTCGATGGTCATGCGGGTTTGCATCGGCCCCCACCAGTCGTCGCTGCCCGCAACGGTTTCCCCGGCGCTACCGTTCTGTTGCTGGAAGTAGCCAACACTGCGGCCGTCGTCCGACTCTGAGTCGTGTGGATAGTTCTGCGAGCTCGGGTCCTTCGCGTTCCACGGGCACCACCAGTGCCCGTTCGCACCCACCTCGGTGGCGATCGTCATCAGCGCGATCACAGTCGCGAGTTCGTCGAGCCCGCGGGTAACCGAGACGGCGTGGACTCTCTGCGCGATCTCCTCGCGGGTGAACAGCGGCTGGTTGCTGAACGATATGAAGCTCATCGGATTGCCCCGTGTCCGTGTCTGCTGACGACGCCGCTGCCACGCACGCCGAGACGGTGACTGGCCAGCCAGGTCGGTTCTATCGTCGACATAGGTTTCCCCCGCTGTTGTGTTTGCCCGTGTATGAGAAGAGTAGGTCTGCGGCGCGCTCCGCATGTGAGTAATCGAGTACCTGTTTCTGCTCTCGTAGGCAGATTCTGCTCTCGTAGGCAGGTGCGATCTCCCGCCGCGAGATGATCTTGATGCCACGGGACGTCAGCTGCGATACGTGGCGAAGCCGAATACCACGCCCGTCGGCTACTGCCTGAGCCCCAACGCAATTGGGGTCGGTGAGGAAGCGGCCGGCTTATCGCCGGTCAGTCGCCGAGAGGTGTCGATTGGGAAGGGCGCAGCGCTGTTGCCGAATCGCCGTATGAGGCTTTGCCCTGCCATATCCTCACGATGACGACGATCGAGGCGGTGGGACGGGAGGACGAAGTGCCCGGACGATTGCACGGGTGGGGATTCTCGCCGCGCGCGCTGCGGGTCGTCGGCGAGTCCGTCGCAGTGGTGGTTGTCGTCGCCACCGGTTCGATCGGGTGGTCGGACCGGATCGCGCCGGCGTCCGCGCAATGTGGCCCGGACCAGGCCAGCGCTGTGTGGACGGCGCTGGCGGTGCTGCCCAACGAGCGGGTCACCGGCCGCCGGTTCGCAAGCGCTCCCCTCGAAAGCAACTACGACCCGTGTGCGGATCTGTCCACCGTGTTGGTGACTATCGAAGGAGCAACGGGAAGCTCGCCGATCCAGGCGCTCATGTTCCACCGTGGCGAGTTCTTGGGCACCGGCACCTGGAAGGCCTACGGGTTTACGTCTTTGGATTCAGCGGCATCGACCCCCGACACGGTGGTACTCCGGTACCGGTGGGGTCAGAGCTGCACAGCATGCGACGACGGCAGCGTCACAACGGTGCGATACCACTGGGACGGCACCCGAGTCCTCATGCTCGATCCACCACCACCCGGGTAGGCGAGATCGGCTGCAGCCGAACGCTTTCAGACATGAATGGCGACAGCCGCCGGAAAACGACGACCGCTCAACAGATCTCGAACGTCGGCGCTGGCACCAGATTGTCAGTCGCCCTGGAGACGGGCGGCGATGTCGAACTGGAACAGCTGGTCCCAGGTGCTCCACGTGCCCGGCAGCAGGTACAAGGTGCAGCCCCGCGGAGCGACGCGCCGGATGGTGGCCACGGCATGATCCACCGCGGTCATGCCGTCCCAGTGGGCAAAGGCCGGGTCGCCGTACTTCCCGTGCGCCCCGGTGACGACGAACTTGATCGCGTCGGTCAGCAGCCAGATGACCTGCGGGAGCATTGCCAGAACCTGTCCGGCCGAGAAGAACTGGCCGATCACGTTGGCTCCTCCGGTGCTTATCGCTTGCGCCAACGGTGCCAGTGTCCCGCCCAGCGGGTCATCGGTCGCCGCCTGCCCGGTGAGCATCTTGCCGGGCAGCGTCGGGAGCCAGCCGAGCAGGAACAGCACGAACTGCGGCGTCAGCTCCATCCGGGCAACGACCTCGCCGAGCGCGAACAGCAATGGGTTGGCGCAGCGCGGATACCAGTCGCCTTCGATGCTGTATGACCAGTAGCGGTCGCGCACCCATTCCGGTTGGTACTGCTTGGTGATGCCCTCGCCGGTGTCGTTACCGTTCAGGCTGCCGTCGGGCGGCATGCACGGGTCGCCCATGGTGCTGACGCCAACGACGAACTGCCGCCACTCCGGCGGCAACGCGGTCAGGCACTTGAAGACCGACATTCCGCCCATCGAGTAGCCGATGAGCCAGATCGGCGTCCCGGCCATCGGGCGGTACAGCCGCATGAACTCGTCACGGAACTGGTCGGTGGCCTTGAGGAAGCTGTGCGCATCAGGCGGGTTGAAGAACGCCCGCGAGTCGGCCCACACCCCCTGGATCGGGTACTTCGATCGTTGCGGAGGCGGGATCGCGGCATCCGGCGGGATGTAGGCGCCGATTGCCTTGCGAAATGCCAAGCCCGCCACACCGAGATCCTCGGCCCGGGCCAGCCGCTTGCCGCCCGCCATGCGCTCCAGCAGCATCGGATCGTTGTTGACGAACTTGGCCAGCTCCTTGACCGCCGCTGCGGTCTCCTCGGTGTAGAGCTGGTCCTCCCTGACGCCGAGTTCGTGCGCGTGACTGTTGGCCGGGTAGGCCGCCAACATACGGTGCTCGATCCTGGCCACCTCAGGGCTGCTGTCGCCGGGCCCATAGCCGATCCAATTGCCTGCCGCATCCTTGGCCATCAGGCGGTGCTCCCTTGGCGTGGCCCGTCGCTTTTCGTCATGTCTTCCCCCGCTCCTGCAACCGAAACTGCTAGGCAATCAGTATCGATCCGCTGTCCAGGGTTGGGTCGCGTACTCGACTACTCGAATCGGGCCAATCGGCCCGGACCGCTGACCAACGCAAAAGGCCCCCGAGCGTCGTCGGGGGCCTGTTGCGTACGAAGCGGCTGAGAAGACCTAGAAAGCCGCCTCGTCCAGTTCCATAACCTCGTTGTCGAGCGTGTCGATCACCTGACGGGTGCTGGTGAGCAGCGGCAGGACGTTCTTCGCGAAGAACGACGCCACCGCGATCTTGCCCTCGTAGAAGGCGCGATCGTCACCGCTGGCCCCGGCGTCGAGCGCCTCGATGGCCACCGCGGCCTGCTGCTGCAGCAGCCAGCCGATGATCAGGTCGCCGACGCTCATCAGGAAGCGCACCGAACCCAGGCCTACCTTGTAGAGCTCGGTCGGGTTCTCCTGCGCGGCCATCAGGTAGCCGGTCAGCGTGGCGGCCATGCCCTGGACGTCCTGCAGCGCGGTGGCCAGCAGTGCCCGCTGGGCCTTCAGCCGGCCATTGCCTGCCTCGTTCTTGACGAACGCCTCGACCTGCCCGGCAACGTGGGCAAGCGATTGACCCTTGTCGCGGACGATCTTGCGGAAGAAGAAGTCCTGCGCCTGGATGGCCGTCGTGCCCTCGTAGAGCGAGTCGATCTTGGCGTCACGGATGTACTGCTCGATCGGGTAGTCCTGCAGGAAGCCGGACCCACCGAAGGTCTGCAGGCTCTCGGTGAGCTTCGCGTAGGCCTGCTCCGAGCCGACACCCTTGACGATCGGGAGCAGCAGATCGTTGACCTTGACCGCCAGTTCGGCGTCCACATCGTGCAGCGCCTTGGCGACCGCGGAGTCCTGGAACGTCGCGGTGTAGAGGTACAGCGCACGCAGACCCTCGGCGTAGGCCTTCTGGGTCATCAGCGAACGACGCACGTCCGGGTGATGCGTGATGGTCACGCGCGGCGCCGCCTTGTCGGTCATCTGGGTCAGATCGGCACCCTGGACACGCTCCTTGGCGTACGCCAGCGCGTTGAGGTAACCGGTCGACAGGGTGGCGATCGCCTTGGTGCCCACCATCATTCGGGCCTGCTCGATAACGTCGAACATCTGGGCAATGCCGTCGTGAACCTCGCCAACGAGCCAGCCCTTGGCGGGGACGCCGTGCTGGCCGAGCGACAGCTCGCAGGTTGCCGAGACCTTCAGGCCCATCTTGTGCTCGACATTGGTGACGAACACACCGTTGCGCTCGCGCGGCTCGCCGGTCTCCGGGTCGAAGAGGAACTTCGGCACGAAGAACAGCGACAGGCCCTTGGTGCCCGGTCCGGCGCCCTCGGGGCGGGCCAGCACCAGGTGAATGATGTTCTCGCCGAGGTCGTCGGCGTCACCGGAGGTGATGAAGCGCTTCACACCGTCGATGTGCCAGGAGCCATCCTCCTGTTGGACGGCCTTGGTCCGCCCGGCGCCGACATCAGAACCGGCATCGGGCTCGGTGAGCACCATGGTCGCGGTCCAACCGCGCTCGGCGGCCAGAACGGCCCACTTCTTCTGCTCCTCGGTGCCTTGGTTGTAGAAGATCTGCGCCATGCCCGCGCCCATCGCGTACATGTACGCAGCTGGGTTGGCGCCGAGGATGTGCTCGATCAGGGCCCACTTCAGCGCGGAGGGCATCGGCATCCCGCCGAGCTCCTCGACGAGGCCGATCTTGTCCCAGCCGCCGTCGAAGATGGCACGCATCGACTTCTTGAAGGAATCGGGCAGCGTCACCGAATGCGTCTTGGGGTCGAACACCGGCGGGTTGCGGTCGGCGTCGGCGAACGACTCTGCGACCGGACCCTCGGCCAGCCGGGCGATCTCGCCCAGCATCTCGGTGGCGGTGTCGGCGTCCAGGTCGGTGTATGTGCCCTCACCGAGCGCCTTGTCCACGCCGAACACCTCGAACAGGTTGAACACCTGGTCACGGACGTTGCTCTTGTAGTGGCTCACGTTTCCTCCTCATCGAGACGGCCACTTGTGGTTGGGTACTTTGGTTAAGTTACCCACCAGTAACTGGCCCGAACTATACCGCTCAGTAACTTCAACACAAAGCACCCGCGAGCAATTTCCAGTGTCTAAGCAACCCGCCGGTTGGTCGGGATGCCAAAAGCGCAGTTTGACAGCTGTCTGAGCTGCAAGTTTGACACTCTGTGAGCTTCATCACCAACCGTCCGGTTAGGGTGTGCGAGTGCTCCGTGTCGCGGTGTGGGGAACAGGAAATATGGGAGCTACAGCGATCCGGAGCGCGGTGGCGTTTCCCGGGTTGCAGCTGTCAGGCGTCATCACGTCGTCGGTGGATAAGGCAGGTAGGGACGCCGCGACGTTCGCCCGGCTGGACGCCGAGTCGGGCGTTTCGGCGACGACCGACGTTGACGCCGCGCTGGCCGGCTGCGATGCCGTGGCCTACATGGCCTCGGGCGACATCCGGCCCGACGAGGCCGTCGACGACATCGTGCGATGCCTGCGCGCAGGCAAGCATGTCGTGACGCCGTCGCTGTATTCGCTCTACGACCCGCGGTCCGCGCCGCCGGAATGGGTGGCTCGCCTCACCGCGGCCGCCGAGGAAGGCGGGGCGACCCTTCTCGTCAGCGGCGTGGATCCGGGTTGGGGCAACGACGCCCTGGCCGTGATCGCCGCGGGGCTGTGCACCCGGATCAAGTCGATCCACTGCCAGGAGATCTTCGACTACTCGACCTACAACCAGCCTTACGCGGTCAAGGTGTCGTGCGGTTTTGGGGGGTCCATGGACGAAGTGCCGATGATGCTGCTGCCGACGGTCCCGACCATGGTGTGGGGCGGAAACATCCGGTTGATCGCCAGGGGCTTGGGGCTGGAAATCGACGAGATCACCGAGGAGGTCGAACGGTTGCCGCTCGAAGAGTCGGTCGACACCGTGATGGGGCGGTTCGAGAAGGGCACGCAAGGTGCCTTCTGGCTCAAGGTGATCGGTAAGTCGAAGGGTCGGAAACGCGTCATCGTCGACCACATCACTCGGATTCATGCGTCGTGCGCGGTGGACTGGCCGCAGCCGGACCAAGGAGTCGGCGACCACCGGGTGTTCGTCGATGGTGACCCGCAGCTGACCATCGTCAGCCGCGCCGACCTCCAAGGCGGCACGCGCGCCGACGGCGGCAACACCACTGCGGCCAATCGCCTGCTCGGCGCGCTCAATTGGTTGGCGGAGCAGAAGCCCGGCATCTATGACGGCCTCGACGTGCCGATGCAGTCGGTATTGCCTCCGGAGATGGAAGCGACGCGCTGGAGCGATTAATCCTGAGATTCGGACGCTGCGACGGGTTGCGCCTCCTCCGACGATGATTCCGAGTCGGGCAGCTGACTCACGAGATACTCGGCGAGCCCTCCGATGGTCGGATAGTCGAATACCGCGGTCGCGTTGATCGTGAACGCGCCACCGAACTGACTGTGCAACCGGTTACGGAGTTCGATCGCCATCAGTGAATCCGTACCCAGGTCCAGGAACCGACTGGTTGCGGCGGGCGGTTGGGCGAGCCGCAGGAAGTTCTGCACTTCGCGCTGGAGGAATTCGGTCACGAAACCGGCGCGCTGCTGCACCGGTATCTCCTGCAGCTGTCGGAGCAACTCACTGTCACCGGTTGCCTCCCCGACTGCACTGGGCAACACGAGGTCGAGAATCGGCGGACGCGAACTGCCCAGCACCTTCGCGGCACGCTGCCAGTTGGCCTTGATGACGGTTGCCTGTCCGGTTCCGTTGGCGACGACCGCGGCGAGGGCGCTCAGCGCCGCCGACGGTTCCAGCGGAATCAGGCCCTGCGCACCGATATTGGCGCTCGCGGCCTCCGAAGACGCCATGCCACCTTGGGCCCAGGGACCGAAGTTGACACCCGTGGCAGGCAAGCCTTGCGCCCTCCTCTGCGCGACCAGGCCGTCGAGCAGTGCATTGGCAGTCGCGTAGTTGGCCTGACCGGGTGAACCGAACAAACTGGACACCGAGGAGGACACGATGAAGAAGTCCAGGTCGTCGTTCTTCGTCAAGCGGTCCAGGTGGCAGGCACCGAACGCCTTGGGCGCCAACGTCGTTCGGAATCGCTCCAGGCTCTGCTGAGACAGCAGCGCATCGTCGAGCACGCCTGCCAGGTGCGCCACCCCGGCGAGCGGCGGCAACTCCGCGCGGATCCGCTCCAGCAGCTTCGCGACCTCGGACTCGTCGCCGACATCGGCCGCGAAGGTGTGGATGCGGCACCGGTAGCGCTCGGTGAGGTCGTCGATTGCCTGTTGGGCGTCGGCGTCGGGCGCGCGCCGACTGGTCAGCACGATGTCACCGGCCCCGAGTTGGGCCAGATACGACGCCGTGTGCAGGCCGATCGCACCGAGGCCGCCGGTGATCAGATAGCTCCGATCGCCTCGCGGCTGCAGCGGATTCGGCATCTGCAGCACGATCTTCCCGATGTGCCGCGCCTGCTGCATCCGACGGAACGCTGCCCTCGCCTCCGTGAGCGGGTAGATCTCGGCGGGCAGTGATGTCCACTCGCCGCGTCCCATCCCGTCCGACACCTCGGTCAGCAATCGCTTGATGTGCTCGGGGTTCTGCAGGGTGGTCACATCCAGCGCGACGATCTCGTAGGCGATGTCCGGACGGGCCGCCGCCATCTGTTCAGGCGTCCAGATGTCCCGCTTGGCGATCTCGGCGAAACGACCATTCTGGGCGGTGGCCCGCACGGTCGCTTCGAGGAACCCCTCGTTGGTCAGGCTGTTGAGCACCACGTCGACGCCCGCGCCGTCGGTGTCGGCGAGGATCTCGTCGGCGAAATCCGTTGTGCGCGAATCGTAGACGTACTTCACACCCATTTTGCGCAGCGTCGCGCGCTTGTAGGTGCTGGCGGTCGCGAAGACGACGGCGCCGTGCTGCTGGGCCATCTGGATCGCGGCCAGCCCGACGCCACCGCTGGCGGCGTGAATGAGCACACGGTCGCCGGGCTTCAGCTGCGCCCAGTCGAACGCTAGTCGGACTGTGAGCGCCGCAGCGGGAATGGTGGCCGCATCCACCGCACTCACTCCGTCCGGAATGGGCGCCAGCAGGTGGGCAGGCACATTGAACCGGCTGGAGAACGCGCCCTGCATGAAGCCGTAGACGCGCTGGCCGACCTCGAATCCGGTGACGCCGCTGCCCAATTGCGTGACGATTCCTGCGAAGTCGCCGCCGATCGGTCCGGGGTCGCCAGGGTAGAGCCCGAGCACGTTGAGCACGTCCCGGAAGTTGAGGCCCGAGGCCTCCACCCGGACCTGCACGTAGCCCTCGTCCGGCGCCGGTACGTCCGTCTCTGTCAGCCGCAGGTTGTCGATCGCGCCGCGTTCGGTGGGCGCCAGCACGAAGTCGGTTCCACGTGGCACCGTGAGATGACCGCTGCGCGCCCACGGCAATAACCGTGAGGCCAGCAGCTTTCCTTGTCGCAGCGCGAGTTCGGGCTCGTCGATCGGTGTGGCGAGCAGGTTCGCCAGTGCGCTGACGGCCTCAGGTGATCCGTCGCTGTCGACCAGCTTGCAGTGCAGCGCCGGTTCCTCGTTGATCGTGGTGCGCCCGAACCCCCACAGCGCAGCCTGCACCGGGTCGACCGGCTCGCCGGATTCGCATGCCACGGCCCGCTCGGTGACGATCCACAGTCCGCCCGGCAGTTTCACGTCGCCGCCCTGCACGGTGTGCACGGCGCTGAGCAGGTTGGCGATCTCGGTCTCGAGCCGCGCGGCGACGTCGGCGCTGGACTTACCTGCGGCCGGCGCGGTGCCGCGCCAGACGACGCCGGAGAACGGCAGCCCGCGCTCTTGAGCCTGGACCAGCAGCTGTCCCAGGGGTTCCGGATCGGTGATCCGGTCGAACGGGATGCAGCCCGGCACCGTGGCGGCCAACTCGTCGAATCCGGCGATCAGCCAGGTGCCGTTGACACTTGCCGCGTCATCGCTGGACGGTGGTGGCGGCACCTCGTGCCAGCCGAGGGTGTAGAGCAGCCGGGTGGCGTCGCCGCCGAGGCCGCGCAGCAACGCCTCGCGCGGCGCACGTTTGACTGTGAACTCGCGAATCCCGCCCAGCTGGCGGCCATCCCGATCGACGAAGTCGAGATCGAAAACCTGGGTCTCGCTGTTGAGTTCGCTGGTGTGCCACCTTGCGCGGCAGTAGAACCTCCGAGGCATCTTCTCCCGCAGCATCACTTGCCCGTACCGCAGCGGCAGGAACAGATCGTTCACGCCCTGTTCGGCTGCGAGCAGCGCCGGGAACGCCGGGAAGGCGACGCCGGTGCACAGGTCCATCAGCACCGGGTGCATCGGTTCGGTGCCGAGTTGTTCGGCGAGTTCTTCGCCGACCACGATGTCGCCGATCGCCTCACCTTCACCGAGCCATAGCGACTTCAGGGAACCGGACCAATTCGGCCCCCAGGCCAGCTCCATATCGGCGAAGGTCTCGAACAGATCCTGCGGGCGCATGCGGTTCTGCCGCTCGATGGCCGCGTCGACGGGATCCCCCTGCTCGGGTGTCTCGTCGACTCCGGTGACCACGGTGCCTTCGGCGTTCAACGACCACTCGGCGTCGCGTTCGCCGCACGGGCGGCTGTGCACCTTGAAAGTTGAACCGCTGCCGTCCTCGAGCGGATGCAACATGAGCTGCACCTCGCGAGAAGTCTTCTCGGGCAGGATGATCGGCTCGTAGAAGAAGACGTCGTTCACCCGCGCCGGTGGACCGACAGCGGCCAACGCCATTGCCGCATACGTCGCGCCTGGAACGACAACGGTGCCATAGATGACATGGTCGGAGAGCCACGGCTGCGACTTGACCGACAACCTGCTGGTGTAGACGGAGTCGCCGGAAGCGAGGTCCTTCGCGCTACCCAGGATTCCCGACACCGCGGACCGTCTGCGGCGATGCCGGACGTCTTGGGCCAGAAGCGGCGGCGTTGGAACGGATAGGTGGGCAGTTCGAGTCTGCGGCGCGGTTGTTGATGCAGCGCAGCGAAATCGGGTCGGTGGCCGCTGACGTAGGCCGCCGCCAGCGCGTCGGCGATCTGGCGTCGATCGCCAACTCCCTTGCGCAGCGCGACGATCGCGCGCGGCGCGGCGAGGTGCTCCGGCCAGACCTGAACGGCAGCCCCGGTCAGCACCGGTTGCGGACCGATCTCCATCAGCACCGAGCAGCCCAGCGCCGCCGCGGTGCGCACGCTTTCGGCGAATTGGACCGGCTGCCGGGAATGCCGCCGCCAGTATTGGGCGTCGATCGGGGTTTGGGCCGTGAGTACGGCGCCATTGCGGTTGCAGACCAGCGGCAGCGTCGGGGCAGCGAACGTCAATTGAGCTGCGTACGACTCAAATTCGCCGAGCACCGAATCCAGCAGTTCCGAGTGGAAGGCGTGGCTGGTCTCCAGCCAGGTGCAGCGGATCGGCTCGTCACCGAACTTGGCGACGATCTGCTCCAGGTCCTCACCCGGACCCGAGAGCACGGTATTGGGTCCGTTGTAGGCGGCGACCGAAACTCGCGAGAATTCGGCCGCGAGCTCCTCGACGTGCTTGGCGTCGGCGAACACCGCCACCATTCGCCCACCTTCTGGCAGGCTGCCGAACAGTCGGCCTCGCTCGGCCATCAGCCGTGCGCCGTCCTCGAGGCTGAAGACACCGGCCACACACGCCGCTGCGTACTGGCCCACGCTGTGGCCAAGCACCACGTCGGGCTCGATGCCCCACGACTGCCACAGCCGGGCCAGGCCCGTCTCGACCGCGAAAAGCGCTGGCTGCGCAAACGACGTGTGCCGCAGCGTTTCTCCGGATTCACGATCGGTGGCGAACAGCACCTCGAGCAACGGACGCGCCAGGATGTCACTGACCGCGTCCGCGCAACGCGTCACGGTTTCGGCGAAGACCGGCTCGGCGCGGAACAACTCACGCGCCATCCCCGGATACTGGCTGCCCTGGCCGGTGAACAACCACGCCGTCGTCGGGCGGTGTGTGTGCTCGCCACGTAAGACACCGGGGCGCAGGCGGTTTTCGGCCACCCCGGCCAGGCCCTCGCGCGCACCCTCGACCGAATCCACGACCAGTGCCGCGCGATGTTCGAAGTGCGAACGGCCCGTCCCAGCGGTGAGGCAGACGTCGGCGAGGTCGACATCCGGGTGGGCCGCCAACCAGGCGTCATAACGCTGCGCCAACGCCACCAGTGCTTCCGGTGACCGCGCGGACAGCGCCAGCACATTGACGGGCTGCTCGTGAGTGGCCGGCTCCGGGGTCACCGGCACATCGCCCGCCGAGTCCTCGTCGGCGGCGGCCGGCTGTCGCGGCGCCTCCTCGATCAGCACGTGCGCGTTCGTTCCGGTGAACCCGAAGGAACTCACACCGGCGCGCCGCGGCCTCCCGTTGGTCTGCCACGGCATTGCCTCGTCCACGACCCGCACCGGCAGCGAGTCCCACGGGATGTGCGGCGACGGGTTGTCGAAGTGCAGGCTCTGCGGCAGCACCTCGTGCTGCAGCGACAACACGACCTTGATCAGGCCCGCTGCGCCTGAAGCCGATTCGGTGTGACCGATGTTGGTCTTGACCGATCCCATCAGCAACGGCCGGTCCGCGTCACGCGAGCCACCGTAGGCGGCTGCGGCCGCCTGCACCTCGATCGGATCACCCAGCGGGGTGCCTGTCCCATGCGCCTCGAGGTAGTCGACGTCCCCGCCCGTCAGACCGGCGCGCGCCAGCGCCGCGGAGATTAGCCGTTGTTGTGCACCACCGTTGGGCACCGTCAAACCACTGGACGCGCCATCCTGGTTGACCACGCTGCTGGAAATGACCGCGCAGACCCGATCGCCGTCGCGCTCGGCGTCGCTGAGCCTCTTGAGCACCAGAATTCCGCAGCCCTCACTGCGCACGTAACCGTCGGCGGAGGCGTCGAAGGTCTTGCAGCGGCCGACGGGCGAAAGCATCCTGGCGCGGGATGCGGCGATGACTGTCACCGGAGAAAGCAAGACGTTCACACCGCCGGCCAACGCCAAATCGCAGTCACCGGAGCGCAATGCCTGGCAGGCCTGATGAACGGCCACCAACGCCGAGCTGCATGCGGTATCGACCGCTACTGCCGGTCCTTCGAGTCCGAGCGCGAAGGCAACCCGACCGGAAATGGCGTTGAGCGCATTGCCGGTGATGAAGTACGGCTCGATCTTGTCGACCGACTCCGAAGACAGCAGATGCGCATACTCGTTGGCGGCGACCCCCGCGAAGACGCCGGTCCGGCTGCCGCGCAGCGCCCCTGGCGAGTACCCGGCGCGTTCCAAACCCTCCCACGAGGTTTCGAGCATCAGCCGCTGCTGCGGCTCGATCCAGACCGCCTCGCGTGGGGAGATGCCAAAGAATTCGGGATCGAATCCGTCGACTCCGTTGAGGAATCCGCCGAAGCGCGTGTTGGTCTTGCCCGGAGTCTCTGGATCCGGGTCGTAGAACTCGTCGATGTCGAATCGTTCCTCCGGGACTTCCCGGATCGCATCGACACCGCCGGATAGCACCTCCCAGAAAGCTTCCGGGTCGGGCGCGCCGGGGAAACGGCACGAGACCGCGACGATCGCGATGGGTTCGTCCGTACGCGTCGTCACCACTGGCGCCGGCTTCGGGGCGGAGGCCTGCCCGCTGAGGCCGAGCACCTCACCGAGCAGATAGTTGGCCGCATCGGAGAGCCGGGGGTGATCCATCACCAGGGTGACAGGTATCTCCCTGCCCACGCCCTGTTCGATGCGGCGCCGCAGTTCGATGGCCATCAGCGAATCCATGCCGAGGTCGAAGAAACCCGCGTCCTCGCGGATCTCCGCGGCATCGACGCGCGTCACCTCTGCTACCGCGTCGCGCAGGTAATCCGTCAGAAGCTTCTTACGCTGCTGCACTGGAGCATTGGTGAGCCGCTCGACCAGCTGGGTCTTCCCGGAGAGAGTTGCGGACGGCGCCACTGCCGTCAGCTGGGAGGGCACCTCGCGCTCCAACTGCGCCAGGAATGCCCGCCTCCCCGCTTGCTGGTAGAGCGGTAGGAAGCGGGCCCAGTCGATCCGGGCTACGACACCCTGTGCTGAACCCTGCGAAGCAGCCGCCACGACATCGGCCATACCCGCCAGGGCATCGGCAGGCGACAACGTGCGGACGCCGCGCTGATCCAGTCGCGCACGAGACTCCGCGTCGGCCATGCCCGCCGACCAGGGACCAAAATTGACGCTGATCCCGGCGATGCCCTGCTCACGCAGGCGCCAGGCCAGTCCATCGAGGAATGCGTTGGCCGCACCATAGGCGGTCTGACCGAATCCGCCCCATATCGAGGCGATCGAGGAGGTGCTGATGAAGAAGTCGAGCTGCAGGTCAGCGGCTGCTTCGCTCAAATGCCAAGCACCCCACACCTTCCCAGCGAAGACGCGATCTACTTCGGCGTCGTCCAGGTCGCTCAGCGGGGTGGTACCGCGCTCGCCCGCAGCATGGACGATGCCGGCCAGCGGCGGTAGCTCGGCAGCCACGGTGGCCAACAGGCGTGCGACGTCGTGCGCATCGGCGACATCGGCAGCGACGACGCGGAATTCGCAGCCGTACTGTTCGCTC
>Ga0105245_10001942_pt1 | contig 18779 bp, 15 predicted proteins | sample KBSM54metaG_FD_81523 | JGI IMG/M metagenome (GOLD analysis project Ga0105245, IMG submission 81523) | Miscanthus rhizosphere microbial communities from Kellogg Biological Station, Michigan, USA - KBS M5-4 metaG | ecosystem: Host-associated > Plants > Roots > Rhizosphere > Soil | place...
CCGCCCTTCCTGCTCGGGCTGATCTCGGGCGGCGGCATCATCTTCTGGTTCACGGGCGCTTCGACTCAAGCAGTCGTCGCGGGCGCGTACCAGGCGGTCGAGTTCATCAAGAAGAACATGAAGCTCGACAGCACCGAAAAGGCCTCGATCGAGGACAGCAAGAAAGTCGTGGAGATCTGCACGCGCTACGCTCAGCGCGGCATGGTCAACATCTTCATGACCGTGTTTTGCGCCACGCTGGCCTTCGCTTGCATGGACCCGTTCTTGTTCATCGGCTACTTGATCTCGCTCGCTCTGTTCGGCCTGTTCCAAGCGCTATTCCTCGCCAATGCCGGCGGCGCCTGGGACAACGCGAAGAAGATCGTCGAGGTCGAGCTGAAGGAGAAGGGCACCCCGCTCCACGAGGCAGTCATCGTCGGCGACACCGTGGGCGACCCCTTCAAGGACACGTCGTCCGTGGCCCTGAACCCGATCATCAAGTTCACCACCTTGTTCGGGCTCTTGGCAGTCGAACTCGCCATCCAACTCGAGCGCAGCACGAGCGCGATTTTGGCGGCGTTGTTCGGCGCCGGCATGCTGTTCTTCGTCTGGCGCTCGTTCTACGGCATGCGCATCGCGGTCAGCGCGGAAGGCGAGCCATCGGCGTCGCCGGCAGCAGAACCCTCGGCTCACTGAGCGCCGAGTAACCACGAAAACCAGGGACGGCCTCGGCCTTCCCTGGTTTTTGTTTGTCTAGCGATCGACGAGGCTGCCCCAGGCGCGGCTCCGATCTAGGCTAGGCGCGCATGTACGCCGTGATCGTCAATATTTCCGTCAAGCCCGAGCACACCGCGGACTTCATCGCCGCCACCCGTGAAAATCACATAGGGACGCGAAAGGAGCCACAAAACGTGCGCTTCGATCTGGCGCAGCGGACCGACGACCCGAATCGCTTCGTCTTGTACGAGGTGTATCGGGAAGCGGAAGGCTTTGCCGAGCACCAAAAAACCGCGCACTACCTGACGTGGAAGGAAGCCGTCGCGCCGTGGATGGCCGAACCGCGCTCGGCCCAAAAGTGCACGAGTCTCTTCCCCGAACCGTGGCTGTGAGCCATGAGCCAGTTTCAATTCTCGCATCGCACCCAGGTCGTGTTCGGCGTGGGTGTGTGGAAGCAAGCGCTCACCGAAGCACGGCGCTTGGGTGCGAGCGCGCTGCTCGTGACGGGTGAGCATTCGCTCGCGCGGCTCGGCATCGAGCAGGAGCTGCTCGCCGAAGCGGTGCGGCTCGAACTCGGGCTCGTGCGCTTTCTCGTGCCTCGCGAACCGGACACGATTTTGGCTGACGCCGCAGCGGAGGTGGCGCGCTCGAGCGGCGCGCAATTGGTGCTCGCGGTCGGTGGCGGCAGCGCGCTCGATGTCGGCAAAGCGGCGGCGCTTTTGGCGACGAATGCGGGCAGCGCGCGCGACTACTTGGAAGGCCTTCCGAGCGGCGGCGGCAAAACGGTGAGCCAAGCGCCGCTGCCGATCGTGTGTGTGCCGCTCACGGCCGGCACCGGCTCGGAGGTCACCAAAAACAGCGTGCTGCAAGTGCCCGATCTCCAGATCAAACGCAGCATGCGCTCGGAGCAGTTGTTTCCGCACGCGGCGTACGTCGACCCGAGTTTGTCCGCTCGGGCGCCGCATTTGGTGCGCGCCGGCACCGGGTTCGACGCGTTGACTCATTTGGTCGAAGCCTTCTGCTCGAAGAACGCCTCACCTTTCACGGATGCGCTGGCTCGCGACGGCATCCCGCGCGCCGCCCGCGCCCTCGCCGCCCTCGCCGGCGGCAACGCGGGCCCGCTCGACGCCGAAGAGCTTTCACTCGCCTCCACTCTGGGTGGCGTGTGTTTGGCGAACGCCGGCCTGGGCGCGGCACACGGCCTGATCGCTCCGCTCGGTGGTTTGTATCCGAACGTGCCGCACGGCGCCGGTCTGTCGTGCTTGCTGCCGGCTACGCTTGCCGTGAACGCGGCGGCGGCGGCGACTGACACGCGTGTCAGTGCACGCTTTGCCGAGCTCGCCGGCCTTTTGGGCTACGCAGAGTTCGGCATCGCACAGGTGCCCGCGCGTTTGACGGAGCTCCGCCGGAGCCTCGGCCTTCCTGCTCTGCGCCACTACGGCAACATCGACGTGACGCGCGTTTGTGCCGGCCCGAGCGGCAGCTTGAAGACGAACCCGGTCACGCTCGACAGTCGGCAATTGAGCTCGATCCTCGAGCAAGCCCTCGCCGAATGAACGCACCATTGGCGAGCCCGCTCCGAGTTGCGACCGGCTCGCGCGGATGGCATGAAAGAACGCAAGATGCGCGGCATTCAGCGAGCCCGAGGGTCCACCCTTTCCGTGTTCGGCAGCCTGCTCCTGTGCGTCGCTTGCCATCGCGATCGCGTTCCGGAACCGGAGTCGATCGCAGTGGCCCCGCCGGTCGCAGCTCCGTTGCCGACACGAGCCGCGCCCGCGCTCACCGCGGAAGTGTCTGCCGCCGTGCCAGCAGCGGTGGGCAGCGCGCATCCTCCCCGGCCCGGTGTCGAAATCTCGGCGGGACCGCGCGGCAAGATCAAACACGTGTTCGTGATCGCGCTCGAGAATCACGACTCGGACGAGATCTACGGCGATGCCGTGAACGCGCCGTATCTGCACGGGCTCATCGCCAAGTACGCACACACCGAAAATTTCGAAGACGAGCTACCGCTCGAGATCCCGAGCGAGGGCCACTACGTCTGGATGGAGGCCGGCACTCATCACTTCTCGGACGTCACGTTCGTCGACGACGAAGACCCGTCCCCGCAAGTCAGCACGGGCAGCCCGAAGCACTTGGTGACGCAGATCAAGGCAGCCGGCGGGGGCCTATCTTGGATGAGTTACCAAGAGGGGTTGAACGAGAAGACGGGCGCCTGCCCCATCAAATTCTCGGGATTTTACGTCCCCAAACACAACCCGTTCATCTTCTTTCGCGATGTCGCGGGCGACCCGCCCTCCAAAGACAACGCCTATTGCGCGGAGCACCACCGCCCCTACGCCGCTCTAGAAAGCGATCTCGCTCAGGACCAAGTGGCCAGCTACGTCTTCATCACCCCCGATGAATGCCACGACATGCACAACCAACCAGGCTGCCCGGATGAAAACCCGATTCGCACGGGTGACAACTGGCTCAAAGCCGAACTCCCGCGTTTGATCGCCTACGCCGAAAAGCACAGCTCGGTGATTTTCTTGACCTTCGACGAAGGCGGCTCGACCAACCTTCTGCCTTTCATTGCCATCGGCGCCGGAGTCAAACCGCATTACACGAGCAAGGTGCGTTACACGCACAGTTCGCAGCTGAAATCCGTGGAACTCATCTTGGGTGTTCCGGTGCTGCCCGCGGTGAGCGAAGCGAATGATTTTTCCGATCTGTTTCTGCCGGGCAGCTTCCCGTGACTGAAACGGCAAGGCCGCCGCCGAGCCCGCTCGCCGCCGAGTTTTCGCTCGATCCCCAGGTGCTGTACCTGAATCACGGTGCTTTCGGCGCGTGCCCACGGCCCGTGCAGCGCACGCAACAGGCGCTGAGAGAACGGCTGGAACACAACCCGATCCACTTCTTCATGCGCGAGCTCGAAAACCTGCTCGACGCGACGCGTGCAGCGCTGGGCCCATTCGTCGGTGCCGACGCAGAGGACCTCGTGTTCGTGCCGAACGCCACCGCGGGCGTCAACACGGTCTTGGCCGGCTTCGAGTTCCGCGCGGGCGCGGAGGTGTTGCTCACGAATCACGGTTACCCGGCGTGCCGCAATGCGGCCAGCCACTGGGCGGGCCGACGGGGCGCCACTTTACGCATTGCCGAAATCCCCTTCCCGCTCCGCGACGCCGAACAGATCACCGAGGCGGTGCTCGCGTCAGTGAACGAACGGACGCAGCTCGCGCTGCTCGATCACGTCACGAGCCCAACCGGCTTGGTGTTCCCCATCGAGGAGCTGGTCGAAAAATTGGCCGAGCGCGGCATCCCGACGCTGGTGGATGGCGCGCATGCGCCGGGCATGCTGCCGCTGGATCTCAACCAACTGGGCGCCGCCTACTACACGGGCAATCTGCACAAGTGGTGCTGCGCGCCCAAGGGGGCGGCTTTCCTCTGGGTGCGGCGCGACCTGAAGCCAACCGTCCACCCACTCGTGATCAGCCACGGGCATAGCTCTCCTCGCACCGATCGCGCCAAATTCCAGCTCGAATTCGATTGGGCTGGTTCGCAAGATCCGAGCGCCGTGCTCAGTGTGCCGAGCGCGTTGTACTTCCTGGAGGGCCTACTGCCCGGCGGCATTCGCGCGCTACAAACCCGCAATCACGAACTCGCGCTGACAGCGCGGCGCCTGTTGTGCGAAGCGTTGGGCACGGCCCCGGTGTGCCCCGATAGCGTGCTCGGCTCGCTCGCCGTCGTGCTCTTCCCCGAGCCCACCCCGCGGACGCCGTCTCCCGAACCACTGTACCAAGCGCTCGTTGCGCGCGGCATCGAAGTGCCGATCGTCCCTTGGCCGGGGCGGCCCTCGGGCTTCGTGCGCATCGCCGCGCAGGCGTACAACACGCTGCCACAATTTGGGGTGCTCGCCGAAGCCCTCCGCGCCGAACTCGGGCTCGCGTGAACCCCGAGCTTCAGCTCGGTTTCTTCTTGCTCGGCGGCCGCGAAGAGCGCGGCTTCGCAGGCGTCGATTTCACGCGCGCGGGCTTGGCCGGCACCGAGGGCGCGACCTTCATCTTCGAAGACGAGCGCCGCCCGATACTGCTCGGCGATTTCTGAGGCGCCTTCTTCGGCTTCGGTTTCGGCGCGGCCAGGATAGAAGCGCGCAACTCGGTCAAATCAGCCATTTCGCGGCCTGCAACGTGCGCCAGCATCGCCTCGGCGAACATCGGTCCCAGGACTTCGTGTTTGAAATAGGCGTACGCGGCTTGCCACTTCTGCGCGGCAACGCGTGTGGCCCAATCGACGATCGTCGCTGGGTCGTAGTCGAGCCGGCGCAGTCGCAGGTAACCGAAGTTTGCGGTGGCCACGAGCGGGGGCGATTTCTCGAGCTCCTCCAGATCGCCTCCCACCAGCGCGACGTTGTGCTCGGAGAGCGCGGCGTACACGTCATCCTCGAACCACGACGGATGACGAAACTCGAGAGCAGCGAGCTGGCCCTTCGGTAATTCGCTCAAGAAGGCGCGTAGCACGCCGATGTCCTTGCGTAAGAAAGGCGGCAATTGGAACAGCACTGGGCCGAGCTTCTCGCCGAGAGAACCGGCGACCTCGAACAAGTGCCGCACGTCGTCGCCGACGCCCACGAGCTTCTGCTGATGCGTGATGCGACGCGTGGCTTTCACCGCGAAGCGAAACGTCGTCGGCACCTCTTGCCCCCAAGCCTCGAACGTCTCGGCTTTGGGCATGCGATAGAACGTGTTGTTGATCTCCACACTCGGCAGGTGCTCGCCGTAGTAGCGGAGCATCTGAGCATCGGCGGTGCCCTCCGGATAGAAACGCCCTTTCCATTCGGCGTAGCTGAAGCCACTCGTTCCAGCCAGAAGTTGCATCGGGATCCTCGGGGTCGAACGAGCTTCAGGAATCGCTCGCCGCCTCCTCGAAGACTACTGGCGGTCGACGTTTCGCCCGCCAAGAAAAAGCAGCCGTTTTCCAGCCTGGCGCTAATCAGGTGTTCACGTTCGGCGTGGCCGACTTTTCTGAGCGCGGGCGGCCCTCGCAAAAGCAAGCCCGCCGAGAGCGGGCCGCGGAACTCGATGACCGGCGGAGCGGCCGAACGGCGGCCGAGAACCATCACCAAACCGGCTGCGATCTGCACCCACCCCGAACCGAACGCACGGGCCGCGGGTCCGCGCTGGACGACCACCGCGGTTTGGTGCGACGCTACGGTCTGACTACGCGACTTCGAGGTTTCGAAGCGCAGCACTAGGGCTTAAACGTGAGTGAAACGGTGAGTACCGGGCTCGAACCCGGGCTGGTCATCAGCTCGCGCTTCCGCGTTGAAGAGCGTATTTCCGGCGAAGTGGAGCCGATCGGCTACGCGGCCGTCGATACCCAGGATCAGAGCGGTGTGCTGATCTTGGAAGTGCGCGAAGCCGCGGGGAAGTTGGTGCTGCGCGCGAAGGACCTCGGTCACGCGCACCTCGCCAACGTGTTCGACTGTACCGAGGTCGACGGCAAGACGTTCGTCGTCGTCGAAGAAATCAAAGGCGAGACACTCGAACATCGCCTGGCCGATGTCGGCTCGAAGCCCGCGGTCGATGCGGTTCGCTCTGCGTTGCGTGTCGCCGACGCATTGTCCTCGTTGCACGAGGCGGGCGGCGCGCATGGGTGGGTCCACCCGAGCAACGTGGTGCTCACCCCCGAAGGCCGCGACGGCCCGCTGCTGACGTTTGCGCCGATCACCGCCGGTGATGCGACGTTTCGCCAACCCGAATGGGAAGCCGGCGATCCGCCCTCCGAACCCGACGACAGTTGGGCAGTGGCCGGTTTGCTGCACCTCATGCTCACTGGCGAGCCTCCGCCGCGCAGCGGGTATGACTCGGAGAGCTCAGTCGCCGACGCGGGCATCCGGGACGGTGCGCTGCAGATGGCGTTGTTTCACGGTTTGGCGCGCGATTTGGGCGCGCGCAGCCACGACCTGCGGCCCATGAAGCGCGAACTCGCGCGCTGGTTCGTGGAGCACGCGGGCGAAGAATCGGTCGCTCCCGGGCCGCACTCCACCTCGCCCCCGCCTTTGCCTCCTGGGCTCGCACCTGCCGTGCAGATCTCGGGCGCGACGCCGCAACGGCGCAGCATGGCGGCCGAGCCGCCGCCAAAAAAGCCGTCCAAGTTGTTGATGCTCGCGATCGCGGGCATCACCGCCGGCCTCGTGGGCGGTTGGGTGCTCACTGCCGTGCGCGGAAAACCGCACGCCAAGATCGTCGAAGTCACCAAGCCCGCTCCTCCGCCTCCCGAAAAGAAAGCCATCGACTTAGGGGATGTCCCGGTCACCGGCGAAAGCGTGAGCGCGAGCGTGGATAAAGTCGGCTCGTGCGTGTCCGGCTATTTGCCGAAGGGCACGTTCGACAAAGCGCCAGACATGAGTTGGGTCTGTGAACAGACCGATCCGCGTGACGGCGCCGAAAAGCTGCGCGTCGCCGTGATCAACGGCGCCAAGGGCAACACCACCGACGCGATGAAGATCTTCGCGCGCATCGGCTGGTACGATATGGCAGCCTTCGCGGTCGTGCGTGCCGGCTGCTGTGAAAACGCCAAACCGCTCAGTTTGCCCGCGCCCAGCAACGGCTGCACGCCGATGGATGAAGCCTTGCGGGACGTCGGCAGTGCCGTGGTCGCCGCGCGCAGTTACGACGACGCGCTGAAGAAGTACACCGCGGCCATCCACTGTGAAATCAACGCGGGCAAGGGCCAGGCGCTGCGTCACCCGGCTCGTCCGGCTGGGGGCGAAGACAGCGCCTTCGGCGAACTCGTCCACGCCGTTCAGCAGTAGTGGTCTCGGACGTCGTCGAGCTCGGCTCGAGCTTCGTGCTGAACGCCGCCCTCCCGTACCTGATCGTCAAGCGAGACCTCACTCGCTTGCCACCGGAGCAGCTGGCGCGCTCGTGGCCCGAAGCCAGCTTTCTATCGGCCGTGATCTTGTTCGGGCCGCTGTCGCTGCCGGTTCATTTCGTCAAAACACGCCGTTCGCTGTGGGGATTGGCGCTCGGGCTGTTGTTCGGCGCTGGGGCCGTTTTGTGCGCTAGCTTGCCCGCAGCCGCTTTGGCCTGGCTTCTCGGCGACGGCTGACTGAAACCAGGAATAGGCCGCGCTTGCCAATTGTCTCCGGCGCGCACGCTGCGCTATAGCGGCGGAACTCCCAGGTAAAATCATGCAGGACGTACGCGCTCTCAACGAACTCGTGGCCAAAGAAAGCGCCTTCGTGGACGATCTCTTGGCCGAAATCGGCAAGGTCATCGTCGGTCAGACTTACATGATCGAGCGCATCTTGATCGGGCTCTTGACCGGGGGCCACGTGCTCTTGGAAGGCGTGCCCGGCCTCGCCAAGACGCTCACCGTGCGCACCATCTGCGACGCGATCCACGCCAAGTTCGCGCGCGTCCAGTTCACGCCCGACCTGCTCCCGGCCGATCTCATCGGTACCGTGATTTACGATCAGAAGACGGGCGAGTTCAGCTCCAAGCTGGGCCCGATCTTCGCCAACTTGGTGCTCGCGGACGAAATCAATCGCGCGCCCGCCAAGGTCCAAAGTGCGCTCCTCGAAGCGATGCAGGAGCGCCAAGTCACCATCGGTGACAAGAGCTACCCGTTGCCGAATCCGTTCGTGGTCATGGCCACCCAAAATCCCATCGAGCAAGAGGGCACCTACCCCCTCCCCGAAGCGCAAATCGATCGCTTCATGCTGATGGTCAAGGTGGGCTACCCGTCGCGCGAGGAAGAGCGCCTAGTCATGGATCGCATGACGGGCGTGATGAACACCACCGCCGGCTCCAAGACTTCGCCCGAACAACTGCTCGAAGCACGCAAAGTCGTGCGCGACGTGTACATGGACGATCGCGTCAAGGATTACATCGTCGATGTGGTGTTCGCGACCCGCGAGCCCCAGAAAAAGGGCATGAAAGACCTGGCGCCGCTGATCGAGTACGGCGCGAGCCCGCGCGCCAGCATCGCGCTGAATCTGGCGGCGCGCGCCCACGCGTTCCTCCGCCACCGCGGTTACGTGACGCCGGAAGACGTGAAAGCCATCGGCCCTGACGTGCTGCGGCACCGCATGGTGCTGAGCTACGAAGCCGAAGCCGAAGAAGTCACGGCCGAAGACATCGTGCGCCGCGTGTTCGAAGTCGTCGAAGTGCCCTGAGCAAAAGGCCTCACTTTTCCCACGCCTGTCCCATGAGTACCGAGGCATCGCCATGATCCCGAAGGAATTGCTCAAGGCGCTGCGCAAGATCGAGATCACCACCAACCGGCTTGCTACCGAGCAGCTGTCCGGCAACTACACCTCCGTCTTCAAGGGCCAAGGCTTGGCCTTCCGCGAAGTGCGCGAGTACCAGCCGGGTGACGACGTCCGCACCATCGACTGGAACGTCAGCGCGCGCATGAACTCTTCCTACGTGAAGGTGTTCGTGGAAGAGCGCGAGATGACCATGATGCTGGTCGTCGACCAATCGGCGAGCCAGCGCTTCGGCACGCGCAACTCGAGCAAATCGCGCCTCGCTGCCGAGGTGGGCGCACTCTGTGCGTTCAGTGCCATCAAGCACAACGATCGCGTCGGCTTGATCTTGAGCACGGATCAGATCGAGAAGATCGTCCCCGCGAAAAAAGGCCAAAAACACGTGATGCGCGTGGTGCGCGAGATCCTCGGGCGCACCCCCGAGCGCACCGGCACCGATCTGAAAGTGGCGCTCGAGACACTGCACTCGGTGGCGCGTCGGCGCAGCGTGGCCTTCGTGTTGAGTGATTTCTTCACGACCGGTTACGACCGCGCCCTGTCGCTCGCCGCGGCGCGCCACGACGTCATTCCGGTCGTGCTCACCGATCCGCGCGATGAAATCTTGCCCGACGTAGGCCTCGCGAGCTTCGAAGACTTGGAGAGCGGCGAAAGCGTGATCGTCGATACCTCGAGCGCCTCGGTGCGAGCGCACTACGCCAAGCAAATGCGCGGCATGCGCGCGGAACAAGTGCGGCTCTTCACCAAGCTCGGCCTCGACTATTGCATCGTGCGCACCGATCAGCCGTACATCAAGCCACTGCGCGATTTGTTCGCACGCCGAGCGCGGAGGGCTCACCGGTGAGCTCAGCCCCGAAGCCCGTGCTCCAGTGGCTCGGAGTGACGCTGCTCGTTACCATCCCCGCCGCAGCCGCGCCCAAGCCGCCAGCGAGTGCCAGCGCCGCGAGCAGCGCGCTGGCGCCCCCCGTCGCCGCAGCGCCGGCCGCCAGCGGAGCGCCCGCCAACACGGAGAGCTGCGTCGAGCAGGTGCCCCCAGGCAAAGATCGCCCGCGATTATTCGAGAAAATCCCCGATCGCGCAGTGAGCGGGCACGCGCTCACCTTGTCCGTCGAAATCGAGCACGGCAAAGGCGAGACAGTGCTGCCAACTGGCTTTCACCTGCTCACCGAGAGCCCCGAGGCCAAGGCGCTCGAACGCGAAGGCTTCATCCTGCCGGATCCGAGCGGCCCGTCGGGGCCGAAGCTCTCACGCAAGGAAACGGGCGCCGGCGCAATGACCACGCTCGAGCTCGCGCTCGTGCCACTGCCGCCGAAGCCGGGCCGGCATCAATTGCTCTTGCCGCCGCTGCCGATCGCCGTTGCGCGCGCCAGTGGTGAGGTCATTACCCTCTGCACCCAGCCGCACTCGGTCACGGTCGAAGATCCGATCGCCAATTTGCCCGATCCGAAACCCCGCGGTAACCCGCAGGGGCGCCGTCAGCGCGAAGTCTGGACGACGGCGAAGCACGTGGTGTTCGCGGCGCTGATCGCGCTGGTCGTCGGTGCGCTGGCCGCGCTCCTCATCAGCCGCTGGCTCAAGCGCCCGAAAAAGCGGCCACCACCGCCGCCGCCGCGCCCGCCCTGGGAAGTCGCGCTCGAAGCGTTGCACGATTTGCGTCACGCGGGGCTGATGCGAGAGGGCCGTTTTGCCGAGCATTTCGACCGTGTCTCGGATGTGTTGCGGCGCTACCTGGGCGATCGCTACGGCTACGACGGCCTCGAGAGCACCACGCGCGAAGCGCTCGTCTCGCTCCGCGAAGTGCAGCCGGTCATCACCGATCTCGATCGCGTCGAAACCTTCATGCGTGACGCAGATCTCGTGAAATTCGCGCGCCTCACCCCGAGCGAAGGCGAGTGCATGGATTTGCTCGCCCGCGCGGAGGACATCGTGACACGCACCATCGGCGTGATCGCACCCGCACCCGTGATGGTTGCCGAAGCTGCCGAGTCAGAGCTCGACGACGAGCCGCGCGACGGAGGCCTCCCATGACGCAAAACGCGCAGGTCACCCCGCCAAGCCCGACGCCCGTTCCGCTCGCCACCGGTGCCACGGGCGGCGCCCCCGTCAAACGCCCGGGCGGTCCCACGCGCCCGCGGCTGGATTTGCGCGCCACCGCGGCTCGTCTGCGGCGCGCGTATCGCGGCAGCTTGCTCGTCGTCTACACGCTGTTCGCGTTGTGCCTGGGGCTCGCTTACCCAGCGTTTGCCCGGGGTGACGAGATCCTGCACGCGCACTGGCAAAATCCCTGGTTTTTGCTGGCTTTGCTGCTCGTCCCGGCCGTTTTCTACCGCGCCACGCTGGGCGAGGATCGGCGCATGCCCCGGCTCTCGTTGGGCACGCTCGCGCCGCTCGGAGTCGGGCCTTCCGGGCTCCGCGTTTGGCTACGCGATCTGCCGGGTGTACTGCGCAGCGTGGGCTTTGCGTTGTGTGTGCTGGCACTCGCGCGACCGGTCAACACGCTGCGCCCGCAAGCGGCTGACGAAGAGGGCATCGACATCATCGTCGTGCTCGACTTGTCTGGCTCGATGAATGCGGCGATGGCGAACCTGCCCGCCGATTTGCAAAGCTACGTCGGGCAAAAGCCACGCGGGGTGCGCCCCACGCGCATCGATGCCGCCAAAGCGGTGATTCGCGATTTCATCGCGCGCCGCAAGACGGACCGCATCGGCGTGGTCGTGTTCGGCGCCGATGCCTACGTGCTCTCGCCCCCCACGCTCGACTACCACCTGCTGGACGAGCTCGTCGGCAAGATGGAGCTGAACGTGATCGACGCCAGCGCGACGGCCATCGGTGATGCCGTCGGCGTCGCATCGGCGCGCCTGCGCCGCAGCCACGCGCACAGCAAAGCCATCATCTTGCTCACCGATGGTGACGCCAAGGGCGGCAAGATTGCCCCGGAATATTCGGCTCATTTGGCCAATTCCGTGGGCGCGCGCTTGTACACCATTCAAATCGGCCAGGGCGACGCGGCAGACGTCCAAGACGGCTTCGATCTGTTCGGGCAACCACACTACGTGCAAGCCCAGTATCCGGTGAACCCCAAGCTCTTGAAGGAGCTCGCCTCGCGCACCGGCGGTTCGATGTACGTGGCGACGGACGCGCAAGCCCTCCAAGCCAGCTTCCACGACGTGCTCGACAAGCTCGAGAAGACCAAGTTCGAAGCCAACATCGCCAACTACGAAGACCTGTTCGCGTTCCTGCTCTTGCCGGGTGTGCTGCTCCTCGCATTCGATGCCACGTTGCGCGCGCTCGTGCTGCGGAGGTTCCCGTGAAGTTCGCCGTTCCGCTGTGGCTCTTCGGAATGGGCCTGTCGGTGGCGCTGGCCATCGCGCTGATCCTGGGTGGGCTGCTCCTCAGCCGCAGCGTGAAGCTGTTCGGTGACGAGCTGCTCGTGCGCGGGCTCGTCAGCTCGAACCCGAGCGGTCGCCGCACGCTGAAGGGCGTGCTCTTGGTGCTCGCAGTCGCGCTCGCCTTCATCGCGTTGGCAGAGCCGCAGTACGGGCGCGGCACGCGGCTCATCCCTGCCACCAATCTGGATGTGGTGCTGGTGCTCGATTATTCGAAGAGCATGTACGCGAAGGACATCGCTCCTTCACGCATTTTGCGCGCGAAATCCGAGGTGGGGCGACTAATCCAAGATCTACCCGGCGCGCGCTTCGGCGCGGTGGCCTTCGCTGGCGAACCGATTGCCTTCCCGCTGACGAGTGACGGAGCTGCCATCGCGCAGTTCTTCCGCCAACTGTCCCCGAACGACATGCCCGTCGGCGGCACCGGCATCGGGCGCGCGCTCGAGGCCGGGCGCGAGTTGCTCGATCGCGACCCCAAGTCCAAACAACACCGCCGCGTCATGGTGCTGATCACGGACGGCGAGGATCTCGAAGGCGATCCGGTTTCAGTCGCCGAGTCCATCAAGCAAGGCGACATCAGCATCGACGTGGTGCAGATCGGCGGGCGGACGCCCGAACCAATCCCGGACGTGAACGAAGCGGGGCAGTCGCGCGGCTACCGCACCGATGAGGAGGGCAAACCGATCACGACTTCCCTCTCCGCGGAGGGTGAAGCGCAGCTGTCCAAAATCGCCAGCGTGACGGGCGGCGTGATCGTCCGCAGTGACCACGGCGAGACGGGCATCACCGAGATCTCTCGCCGCCTCGGGCGCTTGGTGACCGAGGAGCTCTCCGAAAAAGTCGAGACCGTCTACGCCGACGTGTACATGTACCCGCTCGGCTTGGCGCTGCTCTTGGTACTGATCGAAACGTTCGTGAACGAGTCGCGGCGACGCGGAAAGCCAGCCGTGATTCCGCCGCCCAAAGCGCGCCGCAAGCGCAAAAACCGCCTCAAAAAGGCGGCTGCCGTAGCGGCCACGCTGCTCTTCGCGCCGCTCTTGCTCGCCTCCGGTTGCAGCAAAACCGCCGACCGCCTGTTCGAACGCAACGCGCCCAGCGTGGACGAAGCGCTCACTGCGTACGACGCCGGCGATGCGGGCACCGCCACCTCACTGCTCGAAACGTACCTGGCCACTGGCAAGTGCGAAAATGGCGAAATCGGCACGCCCGATCCGGTTCGCGATCGCCCCAACGCCAGCTTCGACTTGGGCTTGGGCCTGTTCAAGCTCGCCGAACGCTTTGGTCGCCGCTTCGGTGAAGAAGCGCCGCCCGATGAGAAAGGCGGCGATACCCAGGCGCACGATGCCGAGCTCGGGCAACGCAACCAAGGCGTCGAATGTGCGCTGCGCATCGTGCGCCTCATCGCCGGTGACGCGACCACCCCGCTCGAGTTCCGCGCGCGCGCGGACTACCTCGCCGGCAACCTCGAGTTCTTGCGCTTCGACTACAAGGCCGCCGTCAAAAACTACGACGTCGCGCTGCGCCTCAGCCCGGGCCTTCCGCCCGATGCCGGCGACAGCATCGGTGCGGACGCGGCTTACAACCGCGCCATCGCCTTGCGCCGCATCGAGGATAAAGCGAAAGACGCCTCGCCCCCCGACGCGTCCCCCGACAGCGGCCCGGGTGACTCGGGCGAGCAAGACGGCAGCTCGCCGGATTCGGGCCAGCCCGACTCGGGCAAGAATGACCAAAAAGACGGCGGAAAACAGCCCGATCAGGATCAAGACAAAGACAAGAAGGACGCCGGGGCCGATGGCGGTCCGCCCAAGCCGGAGCCACAACAGCAACCGGACGCCGGCAAGGACGACAAGCAGCCGAAGCCGCAGCCCGAGTCCAACCAGGACGACCGCATGCTCGATATGTTGGAGCGCGCCCCCACCGTTCAAGAGCACGACGCCAAGAACCGCGCACTACAAGGTCGACGCGCACGAGGCATGGAGGACAAGTGAGGGCCGGGCTCACGGCTGTCGGCCTTGCCGCTACGGTACTCGTGAGCCAAGTCGCGCGGGCACAGGCGCAGATCCAGCTCGGTGTGAGCTCGCAAAAGGTCGCGGTCGGTGATTCGATCCGCGTCACGTTGACCATCAGCGGCAGCAGCTCCGCGCCCCACGTCACGGATGCCCATCTGCCCGTGCCATCGGGGATGACGGCGCGCGGTCCGAGCACCGGTCAGCAAACGCAGGTCAGCATCAACAATGGGCAGATGAGTCAGAGCGTGTCGACCACCCTGACTTGGGTAGTTTCCGCCTCGAAACCCGGCACATTTCGCATCGGCCCGCCCAGCGTGACGGTCGACGGCCAGCAGGCGCGCGGCAATTTGATCCCGATCGAAGTCGTACCCGCGGGCGCCGGTCCTGCGCGGCGCAATCCCGATCCGTTCGATTTTTTCGATCCGTTCGGCCGCGGCAGTTCGCTATTTCCACCGGGCTTCAACCTGCGCAGCCCCTTCGACGACGACCAAGCCAGCGAACCACAAGAACCGCAGGTACCCGACGACATGCGCGTCGACAAGGCGCTCGATCCGCTCGCCTTCGTGCGCGCGACCATCACCCCCGCGCACGTCGTCGTCGGTGAGCAAGTGAACTTGCGCGTGTACTTTTACGGCTCGCGCGGCCCGTTCCGAGAGCTCAACTCGAACGAGCCATCGTACGGGGATTTTCTGGCCTACCCCAACGCCGACAACAACGTCGAGTGGGTGCTGATGCACATCGGCGACACGCGTTGGTTCGCCGTGAAAGGCCGGGATATCCCGCTATTTCCGCTGCGTTCCGGCACACTGCACGCGGGCCACATGAAGGTCGGCTTCGAGGGCCACGGCTATCCGTCGAGCGGTCCGAACGTCGGTCTCGTGCGCGAAAGCAATTGGGCCGATGTCGTCGTCACCGAGCCACCGCTGCGCAATCGCCCACCCGGTTACAAGATCGGCGACGTCGGGGACTACAAGCTCACGGCGACCGTCGAACCGCGCGACATCATGGCGGGCGAAGCCGTGTCCGTCGTTGCCACGCTTTCAGGCACGGGCAACGTGCCGTTCAAGATCCTCACCCCCGAACAAGCTGGCACCGAGTGGCTCGAGCCATCGCTCACGGAGAAGGTCGAGCCGTCGCACGGCGTCGTGCAGGGTTCCCGGACGTTCAGCTACGTCGTCAAAATGAACGAAGCGGGCAACATCGATCTGGGTGAGGTCACGTTGCCGTTCTACGATCCACGGCGACACGACTACGTGACGGCGCGAGCCAAGCTCGGCGCCATCAACGTGAAGCCGAACCCCAACGCCGCCAAGATCGAAAAGCGAGACAAACCCGTCGATCGCTTGTCGGACGTGCTGCGACCGCGTGCAAAACTCGGTTCCTGGTCTGCCCCGCGGCCGCCGCTGTCTGACCGCCCTAATTTTTGGTGGGTCCTGATGCTCGCGCCGTTCGGCGTGGTGTTCACCGGAGCTGCGCTTCGCGCAGGTGGCAGTTTGCGCGAACGCCTGCGCGCTCGCTCAGGCTCGCTCTCAGCCCAGCTCGATGGTGCCCTGAGCGAAGCGCGCGCAGCCGCGGGGCGTGACCCGCGAGCTGCCACGAGCGCCGTCGAAAGAGCCATTTTTGCGGCCATCGAGCTCAAGTTGGGGCTCAAGGCGCGGGCGGTATTGAAGACCGAGTTGTCGAGCACGCTCACCGCACGCGGGGTGAGCAGCGAGCGCGCCGCGGCCTTGACCAAGCTCTTGGAAGACTGCGATTCGCTGCGCTTCGTCGGTGAAGCGAGCGGCGTGGAAGCGAAAGAACTCGTCCAGCGCACGGCCGAAAACGTGGCTCGGCTGCGTGAGGAGAAGCTCGCCCCGGCGAGCTGAGTACCCCGTGACCCGCCTTTCGCTCATCGCACTCGCATTCGCGCTCACCAGCCTGCTGTGGGTCGGCCGCGCGCGCGCCGAGAACGACACCGAACGCGATTTTGCGTCCGCCAACGCGGCACTCAAACGCGGCGCCACGACTGAAGCGATCGACACACTCGAGCTGCTCGCCGATCGCGGCGTCGTACACCCCGACGTCAGTTTCGAGCGCGCGGTGGCTTACGTCGAGCGCGCGCGCTCGAGTAGTGCAGCGCCCGGCGATCTGGGGCGCGCCGCAGCCGCCCTCGAAGAAACGCTGCTGCTTCGTCCCGATGACGAGGAGGCCGAAACCGGCCTCGCCCGCATTCGCTCGGAGATTTCACGGCGCCACGCGCGCGAAGGCACGGCTCCGGTGATGGCGCGTCCGTCGCTCGGTCGCGCCGTCACCTCACTCTTCCCCGAAAATGTGTGGGCGGTGGCCGCCGCCCTGGGCTCGCTGCTGTTGACGCTCGGCCTCGCGCTGCGGCGCTTCGTCCACCGAACGAGTGCCCAGCTCGCGGGCGCGATCGGCGTCGGCGTGGGCGCCGTGTTGCTCGTGTTGGGGGGCGCAATGGCCGGCGGGGCCCGGCATTTTCGGCTCAAATCCACGCCCGCGGTGGTGGTCGTCGAAGAAGCGCACTTGCTCGATGAAAGCGGCAAACCGTTCGCCCAAAAGACCGGCAATGCGGACTCAGTCAGCATTCCCGAAGGCGCCAGTGTCTACGTCCTGGAACGGAAGCAATCGCTCGTAAAAGTGGAGTGGGGCTCGACCGAAGGCTGGCTCACGCCGGGCCAAGTGCGGCTGCTGTCCGCCGTGCCAACGACTTAAAGCGACGAAAAGCACGCCCCGACCCAAGCCGTGCCGGCTCGCTGGTTCAGCAGTTGGTACTACTCAATCAGTGACAGAATGGACTCTTCGATGATGCGCGTGGCGTTGGTCATGGTCTGGCTCGGCGGCTGCAGTGCGGCCTCGGTGCCCAGCGTGCCCCCCCAACAAAATCCAAGCCACCCCCCAGCTGCGCCCACGCCCACCCAGGAAGTGAAGCGCGCGCCCGCGCCATCGTCTGCATCGGCGGCCGCACCGATCGCTTCGCCGGAACCCGCGGGCAAGCCTTGTGGTGCGCTCGATTGCCTGGCGTTCGCAACGCCCGAGGCCGCTTTCGAGCGGGTGCTGGAGAGCCAACCGAAGATCCTCGCCATCGGCGAAACTCACGCCCAGGCAGACGCCAGCGGCGTTGCGACGAGCACCCATCGCTTCGCCGAACGACTCTTGCCGCACCTGCAGGGCAAAGCGCATCACCTCGTGATCGAGCTCTTGCTCGGCAACCGGCAGTGCAAGCCGGGCGTCGAGAAGGAAGTCGTGAAGCGCCAAGCGCCCGTGACCGAGCACCAGGCCAAAACGAACCAAAACGACATCGTGACGCTCGGCAAGTACGCGCAACGGTACGGCATCGAACCCGAAGGCCTCACTCCACGCTGCGAGGACTACGAGGCCGTCGCTGCGGCAGGCGAAAACGACATTTCACGCTTGCTGCAATTGATCGCCGAGCAAACCACGCGCCAAGTCGAGGCGATTTTGGCCAAGAACGAATCGGGCATCGTTCTCACCTACGGCGGCGCCCTGCACAACGACCGGCAGCCGCGACCTGGCCAGGAAGCCTGGGTTTTCGGCCCGAAATTGGCCGCTGATAGCGCGGGTCAATACGTGGAGCTGGACCTGATCGTGCCGGAATTCGTCCAGGACACCGCCGCGTGGCGGGCGCTGCCTTGGTTCTCGGCATTCGATCGCGAGCACCTCTCGAGCGAGACGCTTCTGTTTCAGCCGGCGCCCCAGTCGTTCGTTTTGATCTTTCCGAAGACCGAGAAAGCCCCGCCCAAACCGTTGTAGTCTGCTCGCTACGGCGATGTTCAAGCTCGATAATCCGATCCAGAATTACGCCTGGGGTTCGCATCACGCGCTGGCCAAGCTGCTCGGTGCGCCTTCTCCCTCCGAAAAACCGGAGGCCGAGTTGTGGCTCGGAGCGCACCCGAGCGCGCCATCCCGCGTGCTGCCCTCGGGCGAATCCCTGGCCGCGTTCATCGAGCGTGACCCCGAGCGCGTGCTCGGCACCGACGCGCACCGCAAGTACGGCGCGCGCTTGCCCTTTCTACTCAAGGTGCTGGCTGCCGAATCACCGCTCTCGCTGCAAGCTCACCCGAACTCGGCGCAGGCGCGCGCAGGATTCGAGACCGAAGAGGCCCGCGGTGTTCCGATCACCGCCTCGTACCGCAACTACAAGGATCCGAATCACAAACCGGAGCTGATTTGCGCGCTCACTCCGTTCAGCGCGCTGTGCGGGTTTCGCGGCATCCCGCAAACGCTGGAGCTGTTTCGTTTTCTCGGCGGCTCGCTACTCAAGTACGTCGTCGAAATCCTGGCCGAATTGCCCAACGAAGCGGGCTTGGCGCAGGTGTTCAGCACGTTGATGAGCGCATCGCCTGAACGCAAAGCGTCGCTCGCGCGCGAGGTGCTGGATCGCGCCACGTTGCTCGCGGCCATCGAAGGGCCATTCCAGCA
>Ga0105245_10001944_pt1 | contig 18766 bp, 16 predicted proteins | sample KBSM54metaG_FD_81523 | JGI IMG/M metagenome (GOLD analysis project Ga0105245, IMG submission 81523) | Miscanthus rhizosphere microbial communities from Kellogg Biological Station, Michigan, USA - KBS M5-4 metaG | ecosystem: Host-associated > Plants > Roots > Rhizosphere > Soil | place...
CAGCCCGCGTCGATCACAAGGCCGCGAATGCCGTGCGCGCGGAACGACGTCGCAAGCAAGTCACCGAACATTCCGTCCGCGTTAGTGCTGCTGACGGCTGCGACGACGATGTCACCGGGACGCGCGAGCTCGACTGCTACGTGCAGCATCCAGTTGTCGCCGGGGTGCAGCAACACGGTGAGCGCGCTGCCGCCTATCCGAGCTCCCGAGTAAATCGGGCGCATGTAGGGTTGCAGCGAGCCGGTGCGGCCTTGCGCCTCGTGCACGGTCGCAACGCCGAGCTCGCCGAGCGCATCGACAGTGGCAGCTTCCGCGCGCTCGATGTTCCTTACTGCAACGTTCTTCACCACGACTCTCCCGTCAGCGCCGCGCGCGACCGCCTATACTAGCGCGCGATTATAGAGCACAAGTCGGGAGCGCTCGTGGCGGATCAAGGACCGTTGCACGGAATCAAAGTCGTCGACATGACGGAGGCGCTCGCGGGACCGTACTGCGCGATGTTGCTCGGCGATCTGGGCGCGGACGTCGTGAAGGTGGAACGACCCAAGGTCGGCGATCAGGCGCGGAGCTGGGGCCCGCCGTTTCTCGAAGGCGAGAGCGCGTACTTTCTCGGGGTGAATCGCAACAAGCGAAGCGTCGAGCTCGACAGCAAGGACGCGGCCGATTCCGATCTGCTGCAACGACTCATCGCGCGGGCAGACGTCTTTCTCACCAACAATCCGCGGATCGATTCGCTGGCACGCAGCGGGCTCGACCCCGCGACCCTACGCGGCCGCGATCCGCGGCTCGTCTATGCCGCGATCAGCGGCTACGGCCACTTCGGGCCGAAGGCTAATCGCGGCGGTTACGACATCATCGCGCAGGGCGAAGCCGGCCTCATGGCTCTCACTGGCCCGGCCGAGGGCGGCCCGAGCCGCTTTCCGTCCCCGATGGCGGACATCTCCGGCGGGATCTACGCGTGCCTCGGCGTGCTCGCGGCGCTGTACGCGCGCGATTCGAGTGAGCGCGGAACGGGCGCGGGCCAATTCATCGACGTCTCGCTCGTCGACGCGCAGACGAGCTGGCTCGCGAACATCGGCGCGAGCTACTTCGCAACCGGTAAGCGGCCCCCGCGGCTCGGCAATGCACATCCGACCGTGACGCCGTATCAGCCGGTGCGCGCTCGCGACAAAACGATGATCATCGCAGTCGGCAACGAGCGGCTCTGGGAGAAATTGTGCAAGGTGCTCGGCGTCGAGCCGCTCGTCAAGGATCCGCGTTTCTCGTCCAACGCGCAGCGCAACGTGAATCGCGCGGGGCTGATCGCGTTGCTCGAGGAGAAGCTCGCGACTCGCGACGCGGCCGACTGGGTCGACGCGCTCGTGGAGGCTGGCATTCCGGCCGGGCCGATCAACTTCCCCGACGAGACGCTGACGGACGAGCACGTGCTCGCGCGGCGAATGGTGGTGGAGCTCGAGCACCCGTTGATCGGAATCGTTCGCTCGATCGCAACGCCGATCCACTTCGCGGCTAACGGCCCGACCTATCGCCGCTATCCCCCGCGACTCGGCGAGCACAACGCCGAGCTCCGCGCGCTCGCCGACCACTGGTGAGCCGACACAGCGCCCCATGTGCCACATTCGAGCGTATGCTGTCGCGGGATCCGCGCCGAACGTCTAACGAAGCCGAATGACACACGCTTCGCGAGTGGGTTGCGCGAGCGGCGTTACGCTTGCGCTCTTGCTGTGCGCTCACGCGGCGCTCGCGGACATAGCCGTCGCGACGTCGGGCACGTTCACGGCCGCCTATCTCGCGCTCGCGCCGCAGCTCGAGCAAATCGCCCATGACAAGGTGGTTACGGCGGCCACCTCGATCGGCTCCGGCGCCGACTCGATCCCGAATCGCGTGAAGCGCGGCGAAGCGATCGATCTCGTGATCGCCTCGGACGACGTCGTCCGCCAGCTCGTCGCCGACGGCCTCGTGGCGGCGGACAGCCGCACCGAGCTTGCGCGCTCCGGTATCGCGATCGCCGTGCGCAAAGGCGCACCGCGGCCCGACATCTCGAGCGTCGCCGCGCTCCGGGACGCGCTGCTCCGCGCGAGCTCGATCGCGTACTCGGGCAGCGTTAGCGGCACCTACGTGTCGACGAAGCTGTTCGCGGCCCTCGGCGTCGAGGCCGAGGTCGCGCCGAAGAGCCGCCGGATCGACACCGAGCGCGTGGGCGCGGTAGTCGCGCGCGGCGATGCGGAAATCGGCTTCCAGCAGTTGAGCGAGCTGAAGCCGATCGATGGCATCGACATCGTTGGGCCTCTGCCCGCGGAAGTGCAGTACGTGAGCGTGTTCTCGGCCGGCGCTATCGCGCGATCGCCGCACGCGGACGCCGCGCGCGCGATGATCCGGTTTCTCGCTTCGCCCGACGCCGCCATCGAGATCGAGCGCACGGGGCTCGAGCCGATCAGCGGCGGGTCGCGAACGACGCCGCGCTTCCGGGAGCTCCGGATCGTCGCGCCGGCGGCGCCCGGTGGCGGCTGGGACCAGACAGCGCGCGCGATGCAGCAAGTGCTGCAGCGCACCGGCATCGTGAGCACGCCCATCGTCGACAACGTGCCTGGCGCCGCCGGAACCATCGGCCTAGCGCGATTCGTGGGGTCGGAGCGCGGCAACGGCGACACGCTGCTCGTGTCCGGGCTCATCATGCTCGGCGGCATCGTGATGCACCGCTCGCCGGTCACGCTCGCGGACGCCGAGCCCATCGCGCGGCTCACGGGGGAGTACGAAGTGCTCGCCGTGCCGATCGCCTCGCGGTTTCGCACGCTCGACGACTTCGTCGCCGCGTTCAAGGCGGATCCCGAATCGATCTCTTGGGGTGGCGGCTCGGCCGGCGGCAGCGACCAGATGCTCGCCGGTCTCATCGCGCAAGCGGTCGGCGTCGACCCACGGCGAGTCAACTACATCGCATTTTCCGGCGGCGGCGAGTCGCTGTCCTCGGTTCTCGGCGGCCAAGTGTCCGTCGGCATCAACGGCCTCGCGGAGTTCGAGGCGCAAATGGAGGCCGGCGCGCTCCGCGCGCTCGCGATCTCGAGCGCCGAGCGGCTGCCCGGCGTCGACGCGAAGACGCTGCGCGAGCAAGGGCTCGACCTCGAGTTCGAAAACTGGCGCTCGGTGATGGCGCCGCCGGGTCTCACCGGCGAGCAGCGGCGCGCGCTCGATGATGCCGTGGCGGCCATGGTGCGGTCGAGCGAATGGAGCGAGACGCTCGAGCGGTACCGCTGGCTCGACCGCTATCTCGGGGGCGAAGACTTCGCGCGCTTCGCTTCCGCCGAGGAGGCACGCGTGCGCGACATCCTCGCGCGGCTCGGCACGGGCGACGAGGCCGCGTCGTCGCTCGGCAGCGCCGGACCTTATCCGCTGTTCGTGCTCGGCGGCGTCGTATCGTTCGGTCTGCTCGCCATGCTCGGCGCGGCGCGCCGGCGCGTCCCAGCAACGCCGGGCAGCTCGGTTGCGCCGGGCACTCTCGAGCTCGCGCCGAACGCGCGCCATCAAGGGCGCGCGCTCGCGCTGATCGCTGCCGGCGCGATCGCGGACTTGCTGCTCGTGGAGCGCGCGGGCTTTCTGATCGCGTCGGCCGTGCTGTTCTGGCTCGTCGCGCGCGCGTTCGACGAGCGCCGGCCCGTGCGCGACGCGGCGTGCGCGATCGCGGTTTCCGCCGCCGCGTATCTCGTGTTTGCGAAGGTGCTCGAGCTGCCGCTGCCGGCCGGCGTGCTCGCGCGCTGGCTCTGACGAACGTGGCGCTTCGTTCCGCCTCTGGCGCGCGCGCATGACGACGCTCCACTCACTGCTCGGCGGCTTCGCGGGTGCGCTCACGCTCGCGAACCTCGGGTGGGCGTTGATCGGCACGACGCTCGGCACTGCGATAGGCGTGCTGCCCGGAATCGGTCCAGCGCTCACGGTGGCGGTGCTGCTGCCGGTGACGTTCGGGCTCGACCCCATCGCGGCGTTCATCATGTTCGGCGGCATCTATTACGGCGCGATGTACGGCGGCTCCACGACGAGCATCCTGCTCAACACGCCCGGCGAGACGAGCTCGATCGCGACTGCGATCGACGGCCACCAGATGGCGCGGCAGGGACGCGCCGCCGCGGCACTCGCGACGGCTGCGATCGGCTCGTTCGTCGCGGGCACGCTCGCGACCATCGCGCTCGCGTTGCTCGCGCCGGTTCTCGCGTCGGCCGCGCTCGAGTTCGGGCCGGCCGAGTACTTCGGGCTGACGGCCGTCGCGTTCTGCGCCGTGTCGGCGCTGCTCGGCTCATCCCTCGTGCGCGGTCTCGCGAGCCTGTTCCTGGGGCTCGCCCTCGGCCTCGTGGGCATCGACCCGCTCACGGGCAACGCTCGCTTCTCGTTCGGCATCCCGCAGCTGCTCGATGGCATCGACGTCGTGATCCTCGTGATCGGTCTCTTCGCGGTGGGCGAGACGCTCTACCAGGCGTGGCGCTATGGCCGCGAGGAGCTGCGCGCCGTGGAGCTCACGGGCACGGCGCGGATGACGCGCGAGGACTGGCGGCGCTCGTGGAAGGCATGGCTCCGCGGTACGGCGATCGGCTTTCCGCTCGGCGTGCTGCCGATGGGCGGATCGGTGATTCCCACGTTCCTGTCCTACGTCACGGAAAAGAGGCTCAGCAAAACGCCCGAGCAGTTCGGTCGCGGCGCGATCGAAGGCGTCGCGGGGCCGGAAGCCGCGAACAACGCGTCGGCAGCCGGTGTGCTGGTGCCGCTCCTGACGCTCGGGCTGCCTTCGTCCGCGACGGCCGCGATCATGCTCGCGGCGTTCGAGCAGTATGGGATCCAACCCGGGCCGCTGCTGTTCCAGACTCGGCCCGACCTCGTTTGGACGTTGATCGCGAGCTTGTTCGTGGGCAACGCGATGCTGCTGGTGTTGAATCTGCCGCTCGTGGGCCTCTGGGCGCGCGTAATGTTGTTGCCGCGGCCGCTGCTCTTCGGCGGCGTGCTCGTGCTCGCGTCGATCGGCGCATACGGGCTCAATCGCTCGCTTCTCGACTTGGGACTGCTCTATGCCGTGGGCGCCGTGGGGCTCGCGATGCGTCTTGCCGACTTTCCGCTCGTGCCCGCGGTCCTCGGGCTCGTGCTTGGCCCTCTGGCAGAGCAGCAGTTCAGACGCGCCGTCGCGATCAGCGAGGGCGATCTCACGGTGTTCTTCACGCGGCCGATCTCGGCCACGCTGATCGCGGCGGCGGTCGTCGTGCTCGCGGGTCCGGCGATCGCGCGTGCGCTGCGGCGCGCGAAGGACGGCAGGCCGTGACGTCGGCGAACGTGCCGTACGACGTCGCCGTGCTCGGCGGCGGCAATGCGGCGCTCGGTGCGGCGCTCACCGCGCGGCGCGCGGGCGCGCGCGTCCTCGTGCTCGAGCGCGCCCCGCGCCACTTCCGCGGCGGCAACAGCCGGCACGTGCGCAACCTGCGCTGCGCCCACGCGGCGCCGACGGACATCCTCACCGACAGTTACTCGCCCGCGGAGCTGCTCGACGACCTCGTGCGCGTGAACGGCGGCGAAACGGACGAGACGCTCGCGCGCATCGTCGCCGAGCGATCCGCCGAATGCGTCGATTGGATGCGTGTATACGGGGTACGCTTCCAGGCGTCGCTGCGCGGCACGTTGCACTTGTCGCGGACGAACGCGTTCTTCCTCGGCGGCGGCAAGGCGCTGATGAACTCGTACTACGCGCAGGCCGAGCGACTCGGCATCGACGTGCAGTACGACGCGGACGTCGTCGCGCTCGAGGTCGACGACGGCGTGTGGCGCGGCGCAACGGTTGAGACGCGTGGCGAGCGCCGCCGCGTCACCGCGCGCGCCGTCGTGCTCGCGGCGGGCGGGTTCGAAGCGAACCTCGGCCGGCTCCGCGAGGCGTGGGGCGACGCAGCCGACAACTTCATCGTGCGCGGCACGCCGTACAACACGGGCACGGTATTGCACGCGATGCTCGACACGGGCGCGCAATCGATCGGGAGCCCGAGCGAATGCCACGCGGTGGCGATCGACGGCAGAGCGCCGAAGTTCGACGGCGGCATCGCGACGCGGCTCGACTCGGTGCCCCTCGGCATCGTCGTAAATCGCGACGGCGAGCGCTTCCACGACGAGGGCGAGGACTTCTGGCCGAAGCGCTACGCGATCTGGGGCAAGCTCGTCGCGCGCGAGCCCGGCCAAGTCGCGTACTCGATCGTCGACGCGAAGGTGCGCGACCGGTTCATCCCGTCGATGTTCCCGCCGATCGAGGCCGTGAGCGTGCGAGAGCTCGCGGCGAAGCTCGGCATCTCCGCCGCCGCGCTCGAGCGCACGGTGACCGACTTCAACGCGGCTGTGCGGCCCGGCGCGTTCGATCACGAGCAACTCGACGGCTGCCGCACGGTCGGCTTAGCGCGCGACAAGACGAACTGGGCGCAGCGCCTCGACACGCCGCCGTACTGGGGCTATCCGCTCAGGCCCGGCATCACGTTCACGTATCTCGGGCTGCGCGTGGACGAGCGCGCTCGCGTGCTCTTCGCGAGCGGCGAGCCGTTTGCGAACGTGTACGCCGCCGGGGAGATCATGGCCGGCAACGTGCTCCGGCGCGGCTACGTCGCCGGGATCGGAATGACGATCGGGACGGTGTTCGGGCGAATCGCGGGAGAGGAGGCTGCGAGACATGCGGCTCGCTGACGCCACGGCGGAAGGCGCGCGCGTGATGGCGGTCTGCAACGCGTGCCGCTACTGCGAGCAGTATTGCCCCGTGTTCCAAGCGATGGAGCATCGACTCAGCTTCGCGACCGCCGACGTCACGTACCTCGCAAATCTCTGCCACAACTGCGGTGAGTGCCTTTACGCCTGCCAGTACGCGCCGCCGCACGAGTTCTCGATCAACGTCCCGCAGGCCCTCGCGCGCGCGCGCATCCAGTCGTACGAGGACTGCGCGTGGCCGGCACCGCTCGGCCGGGCTTTCAGACATCAGGGCGTGCTCGTTGCGCTCTCGCTCGCGGCCGTGATGATCGTGCTGCTCTTCGCGGCGACACTCGTCGCGAATCCCAACGCTCTCCGCGGCGCCGCAACGCGCGCGAGCTTCTACGCGGTGATGCCCCACGGCGCGATGGTGGCGCTGTTCGGCGCTGTCGGCGCGTACGTCCTGGTGGCGCTCGCGATGGGCGCGCGCCGCTTCAGGCGCATGGCCCGAGGCCCGAGCACGGCGCAGCACGTGGCCGCCCGCAGCGGGGCCTCCGCGCGTCTCGCGGCACTGCGCGACGTGCTCACGTTGCGGCACCTGCACGCGAGCGGCGAGCCGTGCACGACAGCCGAAGAAGTCCGCACGCCGTGGCGCCGTCGGTTTCACCACGCGACGTTCTACGGATTCGTGCTGTGCTTCGCCTCCACGGCAATCGCGGCGCTATATCACGTCTTGGGGCTCGAAGCGCCATACGCCGTTGCGAGCGTGCCGGTGGTGCTCGGCACGGTCGGCGGAATCGGTGTCGTGACGGGTACGCTCGGGCTTTTGATCGGGGCGCGCACGCGGGACGCCGCACTCACGGACGCGGCGCAACGGCGGCTCGACCGTTCGTTCATCGTGCTGCTGTTGCTCACGGGCGCAAGCGGGTTGCTGCTTCTCGCGCTGCGGGAGCACCGGGTGATGGGCAGTCTACTGCTCGTACACCTGGGTCTAGTGCTCGCGCTCTTCGTGACGTTGCCGTACGGCAAATTCGTGCACGGCATCTATCGAGCGATCGCGCTCGCGCAGCATGCACGCGAAGAACGGCAGCGCTGACGCGCGGCACGACCTGCGGGGACCGAAAGCCAGCTGAACCCGGACGTCAGCGCTCCCAGACGCTCTGCAGATACGCGCGGAAGCTGTCGCCGAGCTCGGGATGGCGAAGGCCGTACTCGACCGTCGCACGAAGGTAGCCGATCTTGCTACCACAGTCGTAACGAATCCCCGTGAACGGCAGCACGTGCACGGGCTCGTCTTCGAGCAGCGCCGCGATCCCATCCGTCAGCTGGATTTCGCCGCCCGCACCGCGCTGCGTGCGCTGCAGCTTCGCGAAGATCGCCGGCGTCAATATGTAGCGGCCCACGACCGCGAGGTTCGACGGCGCGTCGGCGGGCTTCGGCTTCTCGACAATTTTCTTGACGCGCTGCGCACCCGATTTTTCGGTCTCGACGGCCACGATGCCGTAGCTGCCGGTCTGGTCCCGGGGCACGGTCTCGACACCGAGCACGCTTGCGCCATGCTTCTCATAGTGCTGAGCCATCTGCTGCAAGCACGGCACGTCGCTGTAGATCAGATCGTCCGCGAGATGCACGAAGAACGGCTCATTGCCGACGGCCGCTTGCGCACAGAGCACAGCGTGGCCGAGGCCGAGCGGAACGCCCTGACGCACGAATATGCAGGTCACGTGCTCGGGCACGATGTCGCGGATCAACGCGAGCAGGTCGTGCTTGCCGGAGTCGGCGAGCTGGCGCTCGAGCTCGGGATCCGTGTCGAAATGGTCCTCGATCGCTCGTTTGGACGAACCCGTGATGAACACGAGCTTCTCGGCGCCCGCGGCAATGGCCTCTTCCACCGCATATTGAATGAGCGGCTTATCGACGATCGGCAGCATTTCCTTCGGCGACGCTTTGGTTGCCGGCAAGAAGCGCGTGCCGCGTCCAGCGACCGGGAACACGGCCGTGCGAATTTTGGCCATCCAGTGCACCTCGTGAGCTCGATTCCAAGCATGATACTGGACTCACGAGGCGCTTGGTGCGATCGCATTCGCGTTCGCACGTGCATTCGATGGGCAATCCGGCACTGTCCGCTTCGGCGAGGCGCGGCCGAAGTGCTGCGCCGCGCCTCGCCGACGTTTTACGCTCAGTGCTTCGGGGCGGGATCCGTGACCAAGATATTCGCGCGGTTCTGCTCGACGATCTTCTGGCCGATCCCTTTGACGCGCGTCAAAGCATCGGGGGTATCGAACTTGCCGTGCTCGGCGCGGTCTTTGACGATCGCCTGCGCGAGCGCCGGCCCCACACCGGTGAGCTCGGCCGCGAGCGTCGTCGCGTCGGCCGTGTTGATATTCACCGGTCCTGCGAACGCACCGAACGATGCGAACGCGAGGGCGGCCCCGAGCAGCCAGCGCACACGCCTCTTCATTGCCGTCACTCCTTCGATCAGTTGAGGAGCGCGAGATGCTAGGCGTCGAGTCGTTGGGCCGCAGCCGCCGAATCTTGCGGCTTGAAGCAGTTTCGAGCGGGGCCTGCTAAGTGAGCAGGTTCTCGAGCGGCAAGCTCTGGATCGGCCTCACGGTCTCCCAAAGCTTGCAGCTTGGGCAATGCCAGATGAACTGCTGCGTGCTGTAGCCGCAATTCGTGCACCGATAGCGTGCGCCCGTTCCTGCGACCTGGCGCAGCCCCTGGCCGATCCGTTCGATCGCTCGGCGCCGGTCCTCTTTGGGCAAGGACTTCAATTCCTCGCCGTTCACGAGGCTCGCGAGCACCGGGTTGCCGAGAACGAAGCTCTCGACGCACGCGTTGAGTGCGTCCGAGCTCGTGAGATTGGCGATGATCGCGGCGTACGCGAAATCGCGGCGCAGCGTCGGGTCCGCGGCGACCCAGTTCTCGATCTTCGCATCGAGATACGGCAGCTTGTCGATCGTTCGGTAGCACTCCACGAGCGGCGGCAGCACTTCGGTGATGAACGTGTGCTCCTTCTCGATGACCTGCTCGTAGAGCGCGATCGCTTGCGTGATCTCGCGCTCTTCCTGCGCGATGCCGGCACGGATCAGAGCGCCACGCAGTTGGCCCGTCTCGCTACGGATCGTGTTCTTCAAATACGAGCGAGCGAGCTCGCGGTCGCCGCGCGCGCGCGCTGCTTCGGCCAGCTCGCAGTAATAATGCGCAACTTGATTGGACTTCGTCCCGCTCAACATCTCGAGCTTGCGGTGCGCGTCGATCGCCTTCTGCCACTCGCGCTCGCGCTCGTAGATGTAGACCAGCTTCTCGAGGGCCGCCTCCGCAACGGTCGGGCTGTCGTCGAGCTCGGTAAATAGCTGCTCCGCCCGGTCGTAGAGACCCGCGCCGAGGTAGTCCTCTGCGAGCGAGAAGACGGCCTGATGGCGCTGGGTCTCGTTCAGGTTCGGCCGCGCGAGCAGATTCTGATGGACGCGAATCGCGCGCTCGACTTCACCGCGGCGCCGGAACAGGTGGCCGAGCGCGAAGTGGGTCTCGAGCGTCTCGTCGTCGACCTTGGCCATCTGAACGAATAGCTCTAGCGCTTCATCGGTCTTGCGGCTCAGCACGAGGTTCAGGCCGCGAATGTAGTCGGCGCTGATCCGCGGCGGCGGGTCCCGGTCGCGGTCGCTGTAGACCTTGAATGCGAAGCCGATCGCCGTGGCCACGATGATGATCGCGGCGAGCAGGAATGTGGCGTCAGTTGGCATCGTCTGGCTGCGGAGCGCGAAGCGTCGTGAGCTCGGCCTCGGCGTGCCGCAGGCTCTTCTTGAGCCGCCGCTTCTCCGTCGTGTGTCGCACCAACGTGAGCGCGACCGTGATCAGCCCGAACAGCCAGCCCGCGACGAACACGAATGCGAACGCGAGCGCGAGCGACACGCGCTCGAGCTTCACGAAGCCGATGTCGATGTCGATCGGGTTTGGATTGCTGTAGGCGAACATCGCCGCCAACAGGATCAAAGCGATCGACAGCGTCGCGAACAGGATCCTACGCAACGTGGCCAAGACGACTCACCTGAGCAGCGGACGGCAGCTCGATTGTAAGGTCGCTGGCCTAGTCGCGCACGGGCAGGTGGCGGGACTCGTTGACTCGCTCGCGAAGGTCCTTGCCGGGCTTGAAGTGCGGCACGTTCTTGCCCGCCAGCGCGACGGCTTCGCCCGTCTTCGGGTTGCGGCCCATTCGCGGCGGACGGTAGTGCAACGAGAAGCTGCCGAAGCCTCGGATCTCGATTCGCTCGCCGCTCGCGAGCGCCTCGCTCATGAGCTCCAAAATGTGCTTGACTGCCAGCTCGACGTCTTTGGCGGGCAAGTGCTTCTGACTGCGGGCGATCGATTCGATCAGCTCAGACTTTGTCATGAGTACGGACTCCCAGGCCCCGGCACCGGTTCTCGAGGACTCACTCCGGAGTCATCTTCTCCTTGAGCAAGTCGCCGAGCGTCGTGCCCGTCGTCGGTCGCGCCGCGTCGGTCTTGTAGTTCTGGAGCGCCTGCTGTTCCTCGTGAGCTTCCTTCGCCTTGATCGACAGCGAGATGATCCGGGTCTTTCTATCGACGCCGGTGAACTTCGCCTCGACGGTCTCGCCGACCTTGAGAACGGTGCGCGCGTCTTCGACGCGGTCGCGCGAGATCTCCGACGCACGGAGCTGGCCAAAGATGCCGCCGCCGAGGTCCAGCGTGGCCATCTTCGCGTCGAGCTCTTGAATGACGCCTTTCACGATGCTGCCCTTCGGATGCTCAGCCAGGAATAGCGAGAGCGGATCCTTGTCGAGCTGCTTGACGCCGAGGGAAATTCGTTCGCGCTCCGGGTCGATCGCGAGCACGATCGTCTCGAGCTCCTCGCCCTTCTTGTAGTTGCGCACGGCCTCCTCGCCGGGCACGTCCCACGAGAGGTCGGACAGGTGCACGAGGCCGTCGATGCCGCCCGGCAGCCCGATGAACACGCCGAAGTCGGTGATCGACTTGATCTGGCCGGAAACCTTGTCGCCCTTCTTGTAGTTCTCGCCGAACTCGACCCACGGGTTCGGCTTGCATTGCTTGAGCCCAAGCGAGATGCGGCGGCGCTCCTCGTCGATGTCGAGGACCATCACCTCGACCTCGTCGCCGATCTGCACGACCTTGTGTGGGTTGACGTTCTTGTTCGTCCAATCCATCTCGGACACGTGCACGAGGCCTTCGACGCCTTCCTCGATCTCCGCGAAGCAGCCGTAGTCGGCGATGTTCGTGACCTTGCCGAACAGACGCGTGCCGGGCGGATAGCGCCGTGCGAGATCCGCCCACGGATCCGCGCCGAGCTGCTTGAGACCGAGCGACACGCGGTTGCGCTCGCGGTCGAACTTGAGGACCTTCACCTCGAGCTCCTGGCCGACACTCACGACCTCGGACGGGTGCTTCACGCGCTTCCACGCCATGTCGGTGATGTGCAGCAAGCCGTCGATGCCGCCGAGGTCGACGAACGCGCCGTAGTCGGTGAGGTTCTTCACGACGCCCTTGAGCACCGTGCCCTCTTGCAGATTCTTCAGCAGCGACTCGCGTTCGGCGCTGTACTCGGCCTCGACGACCGCACGCCGCGACACGACCACGTTGTTACGCTTCTGGTCGAGCTTGATGACCTTGAACTCGAGCGTCTGACCTTCGAGCGCGGCCGGATCGCGGATCGGGCGCACGTCGACGAGCGAGCCCGGCAGGAACGCGCGGACCAACTCGACGTCGACCGTGAAGCCGCCGCGCACGCGGCCGCTGATCATGCCCTTCACGATCTCGCCCTTCTGGAACGCTTCCTCGAGGCGCGTCCACGTACGCGTGCGCTTGGCCTTCTCGCGAGACAAACGCGTCTCGCCGAAGCCGTCCTCGACAGTGTCTAGGGCCACCTCGACGGTGTCGCCGACTTGGACCTCGAGCTCGCCGCGCTCGTTGAAGAATTGATCGGCCGAGATGACGGCCTCGGATTTCAATCCCGCGTTGACGATCACCACGTCCTGGTTCACGCCGACGACGGTGCCGGTCAGTATCGCACCCGGCTTGATCTTTTGATTCGCAAAGCTCTCTTCGAGCAGTTCAGCAAACGATTCGCTCATTATCTCTTCCGTGCCCGTCGCGCGTCCTGCACGATCGGATTGTTGAAACTCACAGCAGCATCCTGCCGCTGCACTCCTTAGGCTCGTTTCGGCCCAATGCCCGCCGCTTCGAGCCACTGCAAGATGCGGGCGATGACTTCCTCGGGCGTGAGATCCGTCGAATCGATCGTTCGCGCATCCGGGGCGGGTCGTAGCGGCGCGACCGGTCGACTCGCGTCGCGCGCATCCCGTTGCGCTATGTCCCAAGAAAGGTCGCGCAGGCTAACATCAATCCCCTTTCCCTTCAACTGCTTATGCCGCCTCATTGCGCGCTCGTCGGCGGTCGCCGTCAAGAACACCTTGAGGTCCGCGGCCGGGAAAACGACCGTGCCCATGTCCCGGCCGTCGGCCACGAGGCCCGGCGGCCGCGCGAAGTCCCGCTGCCGCTGGAGCAGCGCCTCGCGCACCTGAGGCACCGCGGCAACGCGTGAAGCGGCCTCACCCGTTTCCTCGGTCCGCAGCGCCACGGTCGCGTCCTCGCCGTCGAGCATGACCTGCTCGGCGCCGCCGACCGAGCCGAAGCTCGCGTCCATCGAACGCGCGATCCGGGCGAGCTCCTCGGGATCGTCGGGATTGCCGCGGCGCGCCGCGGCGAGCGCGACCAGCCGGTAAAGCGCGCCGCTGTCGAGCAAGTGCCAGCGCAGACGCGAGGCGAGCCCGCGGCTGATGGTGCCCTTGCCGGAGCCGCTCGGTCCGTCGACGGTCACGATCGGAGCGGCCGACGGCATCAAGGATTCCCGGCGCCAGGGCCGATGCGGAGGCCGACGTCGGTCGCGGCCTCGAGAAAGTTCGGAAACGACGTGGCGACCTCCGCCGTATTGAGGATCTCGATCGGCGCGCGCGCGAGCAGGCTCGCGATCGCGAACGACATCGCGATCCGATGGTCGCCGCGGCTGTCGACGATGCCGCCGCGGATTCTGCCCCCGGTCACGCTCAAGCCCCCGGGCTGCTCCTCGACCGCGATTCCGACGGCCGCGAGCCCCTGCGCCATGACCGCGAGCCGGTCGGTCTCCTTCGTGCGCAGCTCCTCCGCACCGCTCACGCGCGTCGTGCCGCGCGCGCCGGCGGCCGCGACGAACAAGATCGGGAACTCGTCGATCGCGAGCGGCACGAGCTCTGGAGGCACGTCGATGCCGCGCAGCTCGCTCTGGCGAACGAACAAATCCGCGACCGGCTCCGCGCCGAGCCGCCGCTCCGACTCTAGGTCGATGTCGGCGCCCATTTCGCGCAGGATCGTGAGCAGGCCCGTCCGCGTCGGATTCACGCCGACGTTCTTGATCAGCAGCCCGTCGGGTGCGCCGAGGCATGCGGCGACGATGAAGAACGCGGCCGAGGAAAAATCGCCGGGCACCCCAATCTCGCGGCCGCGCAGCGTCGCCGGACCGACGAGCGACACCGTGTGCCCGCGCCCCCGCTCGCTCGTCTCGAGCTGCACGCCCATGCTCTGCAGCATCCGCTCGGTGTGGTCGCGGCTCGGCCCCGGCGAATGGACCGTCGTGCGGCCGTCCGCATACAGACCGGCGAGCAAGATTGCCGACTTCACCTGGGCGCTCGCGACCGGCAGCTCGTACTCGATCCCGTTGAGCGGGCTGCCGCCGAGCACGCGCAGCGGCGGCTTGCCGTCAGTGGTCTCGATTCGCCCACCCATCGCGCGCAGCGGCGTCGCGATGCGCTCCATCGGCCGTTGCCGTAACGACGCATCGCCCGTGAGCTCCGAGTCGAAGGCCTGACCCGCGAGCAGTCCCGTGAGCAGCCGAATGCCCGTGCCCGAGTTGCCTAGATCGAGCACCCTCGATGGCGCGCGCAGGCCGCGCAGGCCGACGCCGTTCACGCGGACGGGCTGCAGGGCATTCTTATAGATCGATACGCCGAGCGCCTCGAGCGCGGCGCGCGTCGCGAGACAGTCGTCGCCGTCGAGGAAGCCGTGCACGAGCGTTTGACCTTCGGCGATCGCGCCGAGCATCAGCGAGCGATGCGAGACGGACTTGTCGCCCGGTACCGTGATCGTGCCCGCGATGCCGTCGGCCGGCTGCGCTAGATAGCTGTGCGGATGTGTCACGTGCGACGACGGCTCAGACGACGGCTTTGGGATACGCGCCGAGCACCTTGAACAACGACGCCTTGGCCTTGACCTCGTCGAGCGCCTTCTTCACGGGCGGATCGTCCGCGTGGCCGTCGAGGTCGACGAAGAACACGTAATCCCATTTGCGCCGCCGTGACGGCCGCGACTCGATCCTCGTCATGTTCACGCCGTGGCGCGCGAGCGGGCCGAGCAAGTGCAATAGCACGCCCGGGCCTTCCGTGCCGCTCGCCGAGACGAGCACCGAGGTCTTGTCATTGCCGCTCGCGGGAAACAGCTTGCGTCCTACGACGACGAAGCGCGTCGTGTTGTCCGCCTGATCCTCGACCTCGCGAAACAGGATCTTGAGCCCGTAGACTTCCGCCGCGGCCTCGCCGGCGAGCGCCGCGGTGCCCTCCTCGTCGCGCGCGCGGCGCGCGGCTTCGGCGTTGCTCGCGACGGGGACGAGCTCGACGCCCGGCAAGTGCTCCGCGAGCCACGCGCGGCATTGCGCGAGCGATTGAGGGTGCGAGCACACGCGGCGAATGGACCGCAGATCGTCCAGCTTGCCCATCAGATGCTGATGGATCCGCAGCTCGATCTCCCCGCAGACCTTGAGCGGCGAGGTCAGGAACATGTCGAGCGTGTGGATGTTGACCGTTCCCTCGCTCGAGTTCTCGATCGGCGTAACGCCGAAGTCGGCCGTGCCGGACTCGACCTCGTGGAATACCTCGTCGATCGTCGGCACCGACAATGCGTGCACCGAGTGGCCGAAGTGCTTGAGCACGGCGGACTGCGTGAACGTGCCTTCTGGCCCAAGATAGGCGACTTTGAGCGCTTCCTCTTGCGCGAGGCATGCCGACATCAGCTCGCGGAACAAACGCACCATCTCTTCGTTGCGCAGCGGTCCCTGATTGCGGTCGATGACCTTGCGCAGCACCTGCGCCTCGCGCTCTGGACGATAGAACTCCGCCGTCGAGGTGAGGCCCTTGAGCACGCCGATCTCTTTCGCGCAGCGCGCGCGAGCGGCGATCAGCTGTTGGATGTTGGCGTCGATCTCGTCGATCGTGCCGCGCAAGCGCTGCAGCGCCGCGTCGCCGTCGGGCTGCGCCTCGGACCGCTTCCCTTTCTTCGCTCGCGGCGTCTTGGCCTTGCTCGCCGACGGTTTGCGCTTGCTCATGGGCTCAGCAGCGGGCCGTTTCGCAGCGCCGCCCTCACGACTCGATGATTGGCAGCACGCGCGCCGCGAGGATGCCGTCGATCTTGCGGATCCGAGCGAGCATCTCTGCGTTCGGCGCCGCGTCGAGGTCGACGAGCGTATAGGAGAGCTCGCCGCGCGAGTGATTCAGCATGTCCGCGATGTTGATGTTCTGCGCGGCGATGGCCGTGAGGATCTGCGCGACCATGTTCGGCACGTTCGCGTGCGGGATCGCGACGCGGTGCGGCCGCGTGCGCTGGAGCACGGTCTCGGGAAAGTTCACGGAGCGCGTCACGTTGCCGTTCTCGAGGAACTCGCGCACGTTGTCGGCGACCATCACGGCGCAGTTCTCCTCGGCTTCGACCGTCGACGCGCCTAGGTGCGGGAAGCAGATCACCTTCGGGTGATCGAGCAGCGCGCGCTTCGGGAAGTCGGTGACGTACGCGCGCAGCTTGCCCGCGTCGAGCGCGGCAACGACGGCCGCGGAGTCGACGATCTCGTCGCGCGAGAAGTTCAATAGAACGGAGCCGCGGCGCATCGACTGCAAGCGCGCGGCGCTCACGAGCTTGTCGGTATCCTTCGTGAGCGGCACGTGTACCGTCACGACGTCGGAGCGCGCGAACAGGTCGTCGAGGTTCACGGCCTTTTGGACGCCCGACGAAAGCTCCCACGCGTGCTGCACGGTGATCGTGGGGTCGTAGCCGAGCACCTGTAGGCCCAGCTTGAGCGCGGCGTTTGCAACCTCGACCCCGATCGCGCCGAGCCCGACCACGCCGAGCGTGCGCTTCGGCAACTCGAAGCCCACGAACTCCTTCTTGCCCGCTTCGACGGCCTTGTCGAGCTCAGCGTCCGAGCCCTTGAGCGAGCGTGCGAATGCCCAAGCCTGGGGCAAATTGCGCGCGGCCATGAGCAAGCCCGCGATCACGAGCTCCTTCACCGCGTTCGCGTTCGCGCCCGGCGTGTTGAACACCGGGATCCCGCGCTTGCTGAGCTTAGCGACCGGGATGTTATTGGTGCCCGCGCCCGCGCGCCCGACGCAAAGCACGCTGTCCGGGATCGGCGTGTCATGCATTTTGAACGAGCGCAGCAGGATCGCGTCGGGCTCGGGGATCGCCGATGCGAGCTCGTAGCGGTCGCGGGGGAAACGGTCGAGGCCGACTACGGCGATGCTGTTGAGTGTCTGAATCTTGAACAGGCTCATCGCGTGCGTCTCATCCCTTGCGCTTCTGGAAGTCGGCCATGAACGCGATCAACGCGTCGACGCCCGCCTCGGGCATCGCGTTGTAAATACTCGCGCGCATACCGCCGACGACGCGGTGGCCCTTCAAGTTCGTGAGACCCGCGGCCTTCGATTCCTTCAGAAACACTTCGTCGAGCTTCGGATCGGCAAGCGTGAACGGCACGTTCATCCACGAGCGAGCCGACTTCTCGACCGGGTTCTTGTAGAAGCCCGAGCCGTCGATCGCCGCGTACAGCTTCTGCGCCTTACGCTCGTTCACCTTCGCGATCGCAGATATACCGCCCTGCTCGAGCAGCCACTCGAACACCAGAGCCGCGACATACCACGACAGGGTCGGCGGCGTGTTCCACATCGAGTCGTTCGCAGCCATCGTCTTGAAGTCGATCGAGCCCGGGGTCTCTTTGCGCGCGCGTCCGAGCAGGTCCTCGCGAACGAGCACGATTGCGAGCCCTGCGGGGCCCACGTTTTTCTGCGCGCCCGCGTAGATCACGCCGAATCGGCTCACGTCGATCGGCCGCGACAGGAAGTTCGACGACATGTCCGTCACGAGCGGGGCGTCCGACACCGCCGGCACGTCGTGGAACTCCACGCCGAACACCGTCTCGTTCGCGACGTAGTGCAAATACGCCGCGTTCTTCGAGAGCTTCCAGGTGCTAGGCGCGGGAATCGTCGTGAACTTCGTCGCCGAGCTGTTCGCGACGATGTTGACCTCCGCATAGCGCTTCGCCTCGCCGACAGCCTTCTCGCTCCAATTGCCCGTGACCACGTAGTCGACGACCGCGCCCGCGGGCGCGAGGTTCAGCGGCACGGCCGCGAACTGCAGCGTCGCGCCGCCTTGCAGGAACAGCACCTTGTAATTGGCCGGAACGTTCAGCAGCGCACGGAGGTGCTTCTCCGATTGCGCCGCAAACTCGATGAACGCGCTGCCGCGATGGCTCACCTCCATCACGGACATGCCACTGCCTTGCCAGTCGAGCAGCTCGGCTTGCATGCGCTCGAGCACCGCGGTGGGCAGCATCGCGGGACCGGGACTGAAGTTATAGACGCGCTTCATCGCAAGGGCCTCCGTACCCTCTTATTCTTGAACCGGCTCGCCGTCGACCGGCGTGCCATCCGCGGGGGCGCCGTCGACCGGCCCGCCCTCTTCGTCGGGCAGCGCCTCGACGCGCGAGATACCGACGAGGCGGTCGGCTTCGTCGAGCCGGATCAGCCGCACGCCTTGAGTGTTGCGGCCCATCGTCGAAATATCGCGGACGGGCGTGCGCACGAGCGTGCCGGTCGAGGTGATCAGCATCAGCTCGTCCTCGGACGCCACCTGGAGCGCGCCGACCAAGCGGCCGTTGCGCTCCGAGGTCTGGATGCAGATCACGCCCTGACCGCCGCGACCTTGAACCGGATGCTCCTCGACGAGCGTCAGCTTGCCGTAGCCGTTC
>Ga0105245_10001946_pt1 | contig 18736 bp, 20 predicted proteins | sample KBSM54metaG_FD_81523 | JGI IMG/M metagenome (GOLD analysis project Ga0105245, IMG submission 81523) | Miscanthus rhizosphere microbial communities from Kellogg Biological Station, Michigan, USA - KBS M5-4 metaG | ecosystem: Host-associated > Plants > Roots > Rhizosphere > Soil | place...
AAGGACCTTATGCCGGGTTGATGCCGCATCGACCGCGAGCTGCGGCGTCGCCGCACGCGGCGCGGAATCGTCGCCGCCGCTCACCGCGCCCGCGATGCTCACGAGGCCGATTCCGGCCAGGATGCCGACCGCCAGGGTCAGGACGTACCGCACTACCCGACTCCCTCTCTCTCAGGACTGCGGCGCGAGCGTAACTGGCCGCTGCTCGCGGCGCCACCCGACCCCCCCTACATCGACCCCGCCGCCACGCTGACGACGCCCGCCGTCACCGCCCACAGCACGATGCAGATCAGCAGCGGACGGTCGCGCCACACCACGACGGCCGGCTCCTCCGTCGTCGCCGACCGGTGGTGGATCAGCCACAGCACCCGGAAGATCCCGTAGAGGACGAACGGCACCGTCAGGAGCATCGCGTCGCCGGACTTGGACCCGAGCACGGTGTAGAGCGCGTAGGCGACCAGGATCGACGGCGTCACGACCGAGATGAGCTCGTCGAGCAACGCCACCGAGTAGCCCTCGAGCACCGGCCGCTGCGGGTGCGCCGTGCCGCCGAGGGAAACCGCCTCAGCCCGCCGCTTCGCCAGCCCCAGGAACAGGGCCAAGAGCCCCGTGCACAGCAGCAACCACGGCGAGATCACGACTGGGATACAGACGAGGCCCGCGAACGCGCGCAGCACGAAGCCCGCGGAGATGGCCATCACGTCCACGAACAGCACGTGCTTGAGCCAGTTGGAGTACGCGAACTGCAAGGCCATGAAGGCGGTGAGCGTCAACAGCGTCTTCCAGTTCACGACCGCCGCGAGCCCCAACGCCAACGCCGCGCAGAGCCCAGCCGACATCAGCGCCGTCCGCGCCGACAGATCGCCGCGCGCGATCGGGCGCCCCGCCGTCCGCGGGTTCAAACGGTCGGCCTCGGCGTCGACGGCGTCGTTGAGCAGATAGGTGGCGCCGCTCATCAGGCAGAAGGCCACGAACGTCGTCCACGCCCGCAGCTCCGGCTGCACGTGCAGCGCGCTCCCCGAGAAGATGAGCCCGCCGAGGACGAACGCGTTCTTCGACCACTGCCGCGGCCGCATCGTCTCGAGGACGAGCCGCGGCGTCCGCAGCCTGGACCAGCGTGTCGTCGAGGGCGCCGCGACCTCGGCGCCTAGATCTGCTGCCCGTTCGCCAGGCACCACTCCACCGATCGTCGCATGCCCTCCCGAAGCTCGACGCCGGGCCGGTAGCCCAAGTCGTTGCGCGCCTTGTCCACGGAGCAGGCGATCGTCTTGTTCATTTCGCTCAAGACGTGCACGCGCTGTTCGTAGAAGCCGGCGCGCTGGATCGCCCCGTCGACGAAGAACGCGACCTCCGAGGCCACGCTTGGCAGGTGCGAGCGCTTGTGCGCCACCGACATGCCGAAGTCATCCTCGAGCACGCTCTCCACGGTGTCCACGATCTCATTCATCGAGTACGGGCGCTCGTCGGCGATCCAGTAGGTCTGGCCCGAGGCCCCCTGCCGCGCCGCCGCCAGCAACAGCCCGAGCGAGGTGTTGTCGACGTACGACATCGACCGTCGCGACTCCCCGTCCCCCAAGATCGGCGCCTTGCCGTCCTTGATCATGGTGAAGAACGTCGTCTGGCGGGCCGGCTGGTCGGGGCCGTAGAACCAGCACGGCCGCAGGATCACCGTGTCGAGGCCCCCGCCGTTGGCGGCCGCGTTGAGCGCGTCCTCCATCAGCTTCTTGGACCGCCCGTAGTTCATGTACGGCCGGTAGGGCGAGCCCTCGTCGAATCGCACCGACGGATCGCGCGCCACCCCGGCCGGGGAGTTGGACGACGTCGCCACGAGCCGGCGCACGCCCGCCGCGCGCGCGGCCGCGATCACGTGCCGGGTGCCCTCCGTGTTGATCTCGTAGAGGTCGCGGATCCGGCGCGGGTGGATGATCCCCGCCAGATGGAACACGTCGGCCCCGGAGGCGCCGGAAGCCCAGCGCCCGACCGCCGCCGGGTCGCGGATGTCGCCCTCGACGAGCTCCACATCGGGGACGAGCTCGCGCAGCCGGTCCACCGGCGCATCGGGCAGGACGAGGCAGCGGATGCGCTCGTACTGCGGCTGCGCGAGGTCATCCGGCCAGTCCGGATGCGGCGTACGCAAGTAGTGGAGCAACCGGTTGCCGAGCCAGCCCGGGCAACCGGTGACGAGTGCGAGTGACCCCTCAGCCATCAGCGGCGCGCAGTGTAAACGCGGAACGACGCCGGTCGCGCAAGTCGGGGCGGCAAAGCCACGGCGCGCGCCCTGGCATCCTGTACGCCCGGATGCGCCGCCGCCTGACGCTGACTCCCCGCGCCTACGCCCGCCTCGCGACGATCGCCCTGGTCGCGCTCGGCGTCATCGTGCTCACGGGCGCGGGCGTGCGTCTGACCGGCAGTGGCCTGGGCTGCCCGGACTGGCCCAAGTGCTTCGGCTCCGTCGTGGCGCCGCTGAAGACCCACGCGGTGATCGAGTACGGCAACCGCCTCGTCAGCGGCATCGTCGGCCTCATCGCCGTGGCCGCCTTCGCGGGGTCGTTCCTGCGCGAGCCGCGCCGCCGCGATCTGATCTGGCTGAGCGCCCTGCTGCCGCTGGGCATCGTCGCCCAAGCCGTGCTCGGCGGCATCACCGTCACCCACAAGCTCGCCCCGGGCTACGTCATGGCCCACTTCGGCCTGAGCATGCTCGTGCTCGTGGCCGCCTTCGCCCTGGCCTGGCGCGCCCGCCGCGAGCGCCACGAGCCCCCGCCCAGCCACGACCGCCTCATCACCTGGCTGACGCGCGCGCTCCTGCCCCTCGGCGCCATCGCGATCTTCGCCGGGACCGCGGCCACCGCCGCCGGCCCCCACGCGGGGGCGGCCGGCACCGGCGAGCGCGTCGGCCGCCTGACCTTCAAGGGCACCGGCACGCTGGACTGGGTCATCCATCAGCACGCGTTTATCGCCGCGCTCCTCGGCATCGTCGCTCTGACGACGACGATCCTCGTCTGGCGCCGGCCCGGCGTCGACCGCCAGCTGCGCGACGCGGTCACCATCGTGACCCTGCTCATGGCCGCGCAGGGCCTCGTCGGCGAGACCCAATACACGCTGAAGCTGCCGACCGAGATCGTCTGGGTCCACGTCGGCCTCGCCACCGCGACCTGGGTGGCGATCCTGTGGGCCGTCGCCGCCGCCGGCCGCGTCAAGCGCGAGCGCTCGCAACGCACCGAGCTCGACGAGCTCGAGGACCTGGGGAAGATCAGTCGTCCGGTCCCAGCGGCGGGCCGACGTTGACCTGACCGTGGGCGGTGAACACGCGCCCGAGCGCCTCGGGCGACGGCCGTGGCGTGTCCGCGGGTGGGAGCGTCGACGCGGTCGCCTGCACCGACGCGTCCCGGACCATCCGCTCTAGGCCGGCCGGGGTCGAGAGCACGAGCACGCGGGCCCCGTCGCTCTCGACCCGGAACGTGTGCGCCACGCCCATCGGGACCACGCCGGTCCCGCCCGGGCGCAACGAGAAACGGCGCTCGCCCGCCACCACCGTGAGCTCGCCTTCGAGGACGAAGTAGCTCTCGTCCTGCGGATGCGTGTGCCGCGGGGGCGAGGCTCCGCGCGGGAACAGGAACTCGAGCAGCGCGAACCGGTCGCCGACCGCCTCGCCGGGCACACGCACGATCGCGAGCGTGCCCACGAACCACCAGCGCTCGCCCTCCCCCGTCGCGGACCAGGTGGCGTCCATGGGTGGCACGTTAAAGGCCGGCGCCGCCCTCCGGGGGAGAAGGGCGGCGCCGAAATCGCCAGGCGTCTGGGGCAGGGGGTTATGACGCGGTGGCGATGCGTGGCCCGCGGGTGACCGCCCTCCTGGCGGCCAGGCGTCCGGAGCGGGCTTGCAGCCAGCGCCGGACATGCGGGCTCACATCACCCGGCGCGACTGCCGGGCGGGCCAGGAGAAATCCCTGGCCAAGGGTGATGCCCATGCGCAGCAGGACATCGAGCTCGTGCGCCGTCTCGATCCCCTCCGCCACGACGGGCGTGTCGAGGTCGCGTGCCACCGCGAGGGCGGACTCGACCATCACGCGCTTGAGCGGCTCGGCGTCGATGCGACCGACGACGTCGCTGTCGAGCTTGATCAGATCGGGTTCGAGCGCCGGCGCGTAGCGCAGGGCGCCGCGACCGCCGCCCACGTCGTCCAGCGCGATCCCCGCACCGGCCGCGCGCAGCCCGCGCACGGCGGGGAGCAGGCGCTCGGGCGTCGCGGGTTCGCGGTGCTCAGTGAGCTCGACGATGACGCCGCGCAGCGACCCGGCCCGCTCAAAGGTCTCCCGCACCTCCGCGTGCAGGAGCGCGAGGGGGCTGACGTTGACGGTGAGCGCTTGGCCGCCCGGAAGGCGCGAGCGCGCGTCCAGTGCCGCCTCGAGCATCCGCGCCTCGAGCGCAACGGCCAACGGGGTGGGAAGCGAGGAGCCGCCGCCCGGGCGCAGGTACCGGAAGGGGGAGTCCGGGACGCGGCACAGCGCCTCGTGCCCGTACACCTTCGCGGCCACCAGGTCGACGATCGGCTGAAGCACCACTGCCGGCCGCGACATCGACCCGACGGGGTCCGCGGTCCGCCGCGCCGGAAACGCCGATGAGCGGGCGTCGAACATGCGAGGATCAGCGAATCACCCTCCTGTTGTCCCCCGGTCAACAGAGGGTGAGGATTCGGTAGGACGAGACGCTAATCGTTGACCGCTTCAACGGTTGATTTCCGCTAGTATACAAGCGTGACCACCCTGAAGACAGCCAGCACCCAGGATGCCAAGGTCACCGGTCTGCACGACCGCGCGGGCTTCCTCTTCGGCAAGATCGGCTGGCGCGCGACGCGCCTGTTCGCCGCGGCGCTCGAGCCCATGGGCCTGCGGCCCAAGCACTACGGGGTCCTCAACTTCCTCGACGCCACCCCGGGCGCCTCGCAGCAGGAGCTCGGGGCGACCATGGGCATCGACCCGTCCAGCGTCGTGGCCATCATCGACGACTTCGAGCGCGCCGGCGTGGCCGAGCGCCGCCGCGACCCGACCGACCGCCGCCGCTACGCGATCCACTTGACGCGCAAGGGCAAGACGCTTCTCGCCCGCGCGCGCGAGGCGGCGCAGGCCGCCGAGGAGGCGCTGCTCGCCGACCTCGACGCCGACGAGCGACGGGTCCTCCACATCCTGCTGGTCAAGGTCTCGATGACCGTCGACCGCAGCCCTGGCCCCGACATCAACTGCGGCCCGCTGCGCTAGCGCTAGCGCGCCTAGGACTCCTTCTTCAGCGTCGAGAGCAGCGCCGACGCGTACGCCGCATACCCGGCCTGGTTCGGGTGGATGTTCGGCCCCTGCGGCGCGGGCGCGCACATCCAGCTCATCTCGCACACCATCGCCACCGCGACTGGGACCTGGCCGTAGGGGTCGAGGTTCGTCGTCTGGTCCAGCGGGGTGTTCGTGCCGAACACGGCGTCCGGGTTGGTGAAGCTCCAGCCCGCCGTCTTGAACGCCTTCCGGAGGGTCGCGTTCAGCTGCGACTCGATCCCGAGCGACGCCTGCGCGAGCGCCTGCTGGTCGGGGCCGCGCAGGTAGAACGCCAGGTAGGGGTCGTAGTAGCCCGCGCCGAGCACCGGCACGTGCGGCCCGGCCGCCTGCCGGACGCGCGCCGCGATCTTCGGCAGCTCGGAGCTGATGGCGCCGTAGCTGCTCGTGATGCAGTTCAGGTCGAAGCCGCCGGTGGCCGAGTCCACGCAGCGCAGCAGGTCGTTGCCGCCCATGGTCATGGTCACGAAGGCGACCTGGCCGCGGTGGTCGCGCAGGAACCGCGTCGCGTAGCGCAGCTGTGAGGTGCGCGGCGACGTGTTGGCGTAGGGGAGCTTGAAGCCGCTCGCCCCGGGGTCGCAGGGCTTGATGTCGGCGCCCACCATCGACTCGGTGGTAGCGCCCCCGCACGCGAGCATCGCCAGCTTGAGCTTCGTGTGCAGCAGCTTGCTCGCGCGCGTGAGCATCTGGTTCGCGTAGCTCACCTTCGGATACGAGAAGCTCCGCGACACGCCCGGCCCCGGCTGCACGCCGGCCGAGAACGAGTCGCCCAGCGAGACCACGTACTTCGTCTTCGAGGACGACGAGGACGACGCCGCCGCGGCGGGCGCCACGACGATCAGGGCTGCGGCGAGGGTCAGCAGCGCGAGGCGCCTCATGAGGCCACCTTCTTCAGCTGCGTGAAGAACGCGCCGGCGATGAGCGAGTAGCCGGTCTTGTTGGCGTGGATGTTCGGACCGGCGGGCGGCGGAACGCAGAACCACGAGTAGTTGCACACGTTGGCCACGGCGACCGGGACCATGCCCCACGTGGGGTCGTTGACCATCTGGTCGAACGGGGTGTAGGTGCCGAACGCCTCGTCGATCCGCGCCACCGCGACCTTGCTCTTCTTCCAGGCCGGGGCCAGCGTCTGCGCGTTGATCTCCTGCGCGATGGTCTGGGTGGCCTGGGCGAGGGCCTGGTTGACGCCGCCTTGCAGGTAGAGGCCGAGGTACGGGTCGTAGAACGTCGTGCCGATGATCGGGACGTCGGGCCCGGCGGCGCGCCGCAGCCGACGCCCGATCACGGCGACGTTGCGGCCGACCGACTGCTCGCCGGTTGCCACGCAGTCGAAGTTGATAGCCGAGCCCTGCCGGCACGTGTCGAGATCGTTGTTGCCGATGCTGACCGTGATGAAGGCGATCTGGCCCTTGTGATCGCGGATGAACTTCTGGGCGTAGGCCATCTGCGACGTAGCGGCCGACGTGCTCTTGTACAACGGCTGCGGCGGGGTGCAGGTGCCCAGCCCGGTCACGTCGATGCCGCCGCGCAGGAAGTTCTCGGTCGTCGCACCCGAGCAGCCGGCCTTGACCAACTTCAGACCCGGGTAGAGGCGCTTGGCCTTGGCGTAGAGCTGGTCGGAGTAGCCGTCGTCGGTCTCGACGCTCTCGGCCTCGTGGCCGGGGTCGTCGGCCGGCCCGGGCTGGATCCCGACCGACAGCGAATCGCCCAGCGACAGGTAGTACTGGGTCTTCGGCTTCTTGGACGCCGCCGCGGCAGGGACCGCGAGACCTACGAAGGCGGCGAGCGCGAGCGCGGCGAGGGTCAGGACCTTCAAGGACGGACTCCCTTCCGAGGGGCAAGGGGCGGCTTTCGTGCCGACCCTAACCGGCTCCAACCCCGCTCGGGGCGCGAAGGCTCGGTCTGCTCAGGCGTGGCGCTCGCGGTAGGCCTTCGCCTTGGCGCGGTTGCCGCACACCGCCATGTTGCACCACACCCCCGATCGGTTCTTGGTGTGGTCGTAGAAGGCCCAGTAGCAGGTGTGCCACGGGCACGCCTTCATGCGCGACCAGGTCCCGTCGTGCTGGGCCTCGTGCACGGCCACGAGCAGGCGGCCCAGCGCGCCGTCGACGCCGCCGGCCTGGGGCTCGAGGCGCGAGCCGTCGGGCTCGAACTCGAGCCCGACGTCGGCCCGCTGCGCCGCGGCACGCAGGGTGGCGACGGCATCGGTCGCCGGATCGCCACCGTTGTTGGCGCGCATGAGCGCGCGCAGCGCCTCGCGCACCTCGACGGCGCGGCGCAGGTCGGCCGCGTTCGCGGCCACCGCCGGGTCGATGAGGTCGTGCTCGGCCAGCCACTGCACGAGCGCCGGCGGGTCGCTCAGCGCCTCGCTCCCGTCCTCGAGATCGAGCGAGTTCACGAACTCTCGGACCGTTTCGAGCCCGCCAGGGGCGTCCTGATGTTTCTTGGGCATATCATCACCACCTAAGTCCCTTAATAGGTTATACTACCCATCAACAGGCAATAGACGGTTACGGAGGGAAGGCGTATGTGGAGTGAACAGGTAACTGGTGGGCTGGCGGCCGAGCATGCGCGGGACCTGCGGACGACGATTCCGACGACGCGGGGCGACGGCCCGCTGGGGCGGCTGCGGGCGCGCATGCGGCGCACCCGCGGCGCCGGGTTCGACGACCCGGTCGCGGTCTACGACGGCGTGACGATCCGGCGCTCGCACGCGAGCGACCGGGCGGCGTTGCAGCGGCTGGCCCAGCTCGACAGCCGGCGGCTGGCGGAGGGCGAGCTGCTCGTGGCCGAGGTTGACGGCGAGCTCCGGGCGGCGCTGCCGCTCGCGGGCGGGGGCGCGATCGCGGACCCGTTCCGGCCCACGGCCCCGCTCGTCTCGCTGCTGGGCCTGCGCGCGGCGCAGATTCGCGCGACCGAGGCTGAGGCGACGCGCGCGGCGGGCAGCGCCCATGCGGCCCCGCTGTACGTGCCGCACCGCTGGTCGGCGCGCTAGCGCCCGACCAGCTCGATCTGCGCGGGCGGGTACGTGATCGTCCCGTCCGCCACCACCGCGAAGTCGGTGAGCGCGTGGTCGGTCAGCCCGCCGTCGGGCCCGATGTGCCGGACCGGCTGGCCGCGCACGACCAGCGCGTCGGCGACCAGCCGCCGGTGGCAGCGCCACCACGGCGCCTCCGCGCACAGGACCGTCGTGGGCCGGCGCGCGGCCAGCGCCTCGAGCTCGGCCCGCCCGGCCGCGAACTCCGGCGTCGCCATATGGTCGGCGTAGCCCTGGAAGGCCGCGACGTCCCAGCCGCCATTGGGCGAGCCGGGCAGGACCGACCGGCGCCCGCCCAGCGCCTCGAGGTGGTCGTACGCGATCCCCTCCGCGCGCAGCGCCTCGGCCAGCGCCTCGCGCCCGAACCAGGGCGAGCGGCGCGAGCCCGGGTAGCGGCGCACGTCGGCCACCCCCTCGACGCCCGCGCCGCGCAGGAGCGCCAGGAACGCATCGAGCGTGTGGGTGGAGTGACCGACGGTGAAGACCACGGCGCTGCCAGGATTGCGCGCATGGCGCGCCAACGCATCCGCGTCGGTCGCCGGGCGGGGCGGCTGCCGACCAAGCGCCGCGTCCTCTGGCGTCTGCACAACACGCGCGAGTCCGCCCTCGCCCACCGCTGGCTGGACGGCCTGCGCGGGGTCGAGATCGGCGGCGCCGCCCACAACGCGTTCGGCCTGGACACCATCAACGTCGACCGCTCGCGCGACATGGACACCGTCTACAAGCGCGAGGAGCTCGTGCTCGCCGGCGTCGCCATGGCCGTCGACGTCGTCGCCGAGGGCGACGACCTGCCCTTCCCCGCCGATGCCTTCGACTTCGTGCTGGCCTCGCACGTGCTCGAGCACCTGCCCGACCCCATCCGCGCCCTGCGGGAGTGGCAGCGGGTCGCGCGCCGCTACCTGTTCATCGTGCTCCCGCACCGCGACCGCACCTTCGACCACGACCGTCCGGTGACGCCGCTGGACGCGCTCGTGCAGCGCCACGCCGACGGCCTGCGGTCGCGCGAGGACCGCCACTGGACCGTGTGGACGGGCGAGAGCTTCCTCGCCCTGTGCGCCCATCTCGATCTCCCGGTGCTGGACTACCAGGACCCCGACGACAAGCAGGGCAACGGCTTCGCGGCGGTGCTGGGCGCCGACGGGCGTTAGGGTCGTGGCATGAGCGACGTGCGCGGTGGCATCGACCTGGGTGGGACGAAGATCGAGGCAGTGGTCGTGGACGCGGACGGGAAGGTGGTCTCCCAGAGCCGCCATCCCACGCCGACGGACGGCGGGCCGGCGAAGGTGGCGGACGAGATGGTCGCCGCGATGTCGAGCGCGGCCAAGGAGGCCGGCGTGACGACCGAGCACCTCGGCGGCGTCGGCGTCGGCTCGCCCGGCGAGATCAACAGCCGCGGCGGCACGGTGGCCCACGCTCGCAACCTGCCCGACTGGGATGCGCCCTTCGCGCTCGGCGCGACGCTCGAGGACTCGCTCTCCACCAAGGTCAAGATCGGCAACGACGTCCAGGTCGCCGTCGAGGGCGAGCGCGTGCTCGGCGCCGGCGCCGACTACTCATCCTTCATCGGCGTCTGGTGGGGCACCGGCATCGGCGGCGGCATCGTCATGCGCAGGGCGCTATGGCGCGGGCGCGGCGCCGCGGGCGAGATCGGCCACACCGTGGTCAAGCGCGGCGGCGCCCGCTGCGGCTGCGGGCGGCGCGGCTGCCTCGAGGCCTACGCCGGCCGCGCGAGCATGGAGGCGGCGGCCCGCCGCGCCAACGACCGCGGCGTCAAGACCGATCTGTTCAAGATCATGGAGAAGCGCGGCCGCACGCGCCTGACCAGCGGGGTGTGGGCGCGCGCGCTCGACCAGAAGGACAAGGTCGCCCACCAGCTCATCGACCGGGCGGTGGAGATGCTCGGGACCGGCATCGCGTCGGCGGTCAACCTGCTCGACGTGGAGGCGGTCATCCTCGGCGGCGGCCTCGGGGTGCGGCTCGGCCCGCGCTACCTCGACGCCATCCACAAGGAGATGATGAAGCACATCTTCGTCCCCGAGCGCCCGCCCCAGCTGCACGTCGCGGGACTCGGCGACCTCGGCGGCGCCATCGGCGCCTCGCTCCTGGTGGCCAACCGCAAGCGCTGATGCTGGTCGACCGGCACGAGTCGGAGCTCGGCCGGTGGGAGATGGCCTGGAGCGACCCCGACCCGCGCCTGCGCGCGTTCGTGCGCCGCTACGCCGGCTACCTCGAGATCACGCCGCAACCGCTGCGCCGCCGCGAGCTGCCTTCGGGCGACGTCCACTTCATCATCAGCTTCGGGCCGCCCTGGGACCTGCCCGACCCAGTGGAGCCCGACGTGCGCTCCGACCGCCACGCCTCGTTCGTCGCCGGCCTCGACGACCGCCACGCGTTCAGCGAGCACGCCGGCTTCGCCCACGGGGCCGAGGTGCAGTTCACGCCGCTGGGCGCCAGCGCGTTCTTCGGCCTGCCCATGCGCGAGCTCACCCACGAGGTGGTGGCCCTCGACGCGTTGGCAGGCCGCTCCGGCGACCGTCTGGTCGAGCGCCTGGCGGAGCTGCCGACCTGGGCCGACCGCTTCGCCCTGCTCGATGGCGCCATCGCCCGCCGCGTGGCTGCCGCCCCGGCGCCGCCGCGCGAGGTCGTATGGGCCTGGAGCCGCCTGGTCGACAGCGGCGGCGCCGTGCCGGTCGGCAACCTGGCCGAGGACCTGGGCTGGAGCCGCAAGCGGCTGATCGGCCGCTTCCGCGAGCACGTCGGCGTCGCGCCCAAGCTCTACGGCCGCCTGCTCCGCTTCCAGGCGGCGGTGGAGACCCTGCGCAGCGCGGACGACGACCTCGGCTTCGCCGAGCTCGCGGCCCTCTGCGGCTACTACGACCAGCCGCACCTGTACCGCGACTTCCGCGCCTTCGCCGGCACCACGCCCAGCGAGTTCGTGGCTGGCCGGCTCCCGGGCCAGAGCGGGTTCGTGGAGGGGAAATCCGTCCAAGACGGCCTGCCCTCCGCCGCCTAGCCTGGCGGGCATGACCGACATCTTCCCCGCTCTCCGCTACAACGACGCGCACGCCGCCATCGACCTGATCGTCGACGGCTTCGGGTTCACCAAGAAGGCCGTCCACGAGGACGACAAGGGGGTCGTCCAGCACGCCGAGCTGGCCTACGGCGACGGCATCGTGATGCTGGGCGAGACCCCGCGCGAGCCCGACCCCAGCCGCATGGAGATGCCCACCGGCGGCGGCTCGCTCTACATCGTCGTCGACGACCCCGACGCCCACTACGCGCGCGCCACGGCGGCCGGCGCGAAGATCCGCCGCGAGCTGCGCGACGAGGACTACGGCTCCCGCGGCTACAGCGCTGAGGACGCCGAGGGCAACGTCTGGAGCTTCGGCACCTACCGGCCCTCCTGACCGGAGGGATGCCAAGCTCAGGGCATCGAACTCGGCATAGCCACACTCGTCGCCGGCGCGCTGCTCGCCGCCGGCCTTGGCGCCTCGCTCCTCGCGGGGCGCCTCCGCGTTCCGGCCTTGGTCCTGTTCCTGGGCCTCGGAATGCTCGTGGGCACCGACGGGCTGGGCTGGATCGACTTCAACGACTACGCGCTGGCCCGCGACGTGGGCATCGTGGCCCTCGCGCTGATCCTGTTCGAGGGCGGCCTCAACACCGGCTTCGACGAGATCCGGCCGGTGCTCGGCGTCGCCATCAGCCTGGCCATCGTCGGGACGCTGCTCACCGCGGCCATCACCGGGTTCGCGGCCGCGGGCCTGTTCGGGTTCTCGACCAAGGAGGGCCTGCTGGTCGGCAGCATCATCGCCGCCACCGACGGCGCGGCCATCTTCGCGGTGCTCCGCGACTCGACGCTCCGGCGCCGGCTGGCGCTCGCGCTGGAGGGCGAGGCGGGGCTGAACGATGCCATCGCGGTGCTGCTCGTCCTGGCCTGCATCGATTGGATCCTCAAGCCGCACTACGGGATCGGCGACGCCCTGGTCCTGTTCGTGCGCGAGCTCGGCGTGGGCGTCGGCATCGGCGTGGTGACCGGCTGGCTGGCGGTGCAGGCGCTGCGGCGCGTGCGGCTCGCGACTGCTGGCCTGTACCCGGTGGCGTCGCTGGCGGTGGCGGCGATCGCCTACGGAGCTGCCGCCGCGCTCGAGGGCTCGGGGTTCGTTGCTGTGTACCTGGCCGGCCTGGCCCTGGGCAGTGCCAGCATCCCGGCCAAGCAGACGGTGGCGAACTTCCACCAGGGCCTGGGCTGGGTCGCGCAGCTGGCCATGTTCCTCACCCTCGGCCTGCTCGTGTTCCCCAGCCAGTTCGGCGACGTCGCGGTCGAGGGCACCGCGCTGGCGCTGGTGCTCACGCTGGTCGCGCGGCCGGTTGCGGTGTGGATCGCGACGCTGTTCGCCCGCTTCAGCGCCGCCGAGCGCCTGGCGCTCGGATGGGGCGGCCTGCGCGGCGCGGTGCCGGTCGTGCTGGCGACGTTCGCCGTCATCGCACACGTGCCCGAGAGCCTCGAAGACCTGAACATCGTCTTCTTCGCCGTCATCGTGTCCACGCTCCTGCAGGGCACGACGTTCGAATCCGTGGCCCGGCGCCTGAAGGTCACTTCGCACGAGCCGGCGCTGCCGCCGGCGCTGATCGAGGCCGGCACGGTGCGCGAGCTCGGCGCCGACGTCATCGAGCACACCATCGACCCCGACGACGCCATCGTGGGCGCGCGCGTGCGCGACCTCGGCCTGCCGCGCGAGGCGGTGGTCAACGTCCTCGTGCGCGGAGAGGAGGCGATCCCGCCGCGCGGCTCGACGCGCCTGCAGGCCGGCGACAGCCTGCACATCCTCGTGCGCCAGGAGGCGATGCGGGACATGCCCACGCTGATCGAGCGCTGGGGCACCGGTCCGATCGGGCCCACCCCGCGGCCGCCCCGCAAGGTGCGCGCGCACCCGGCGACGCTGAGCGTGCGGCCGTGGCCGGACGAGGGCACCGACCGCACGCGCCCGGAGCTGATCTTCGGCGAGGAGGTCGTCGACCTGCTGCGCATCCGACGCGACCACCCCGGCGCCCTCGTGCTCATGATCGACGGGCGCTACGCGATCACCTCGCCGGTGCTGGCCGTGGGCGGGCGCGAGGACCTGATGGGGTGGGCGCGCCGGCGCCTGGACCGGGTCGACGAGGCCGAGCGCGCGTGGCTGCAGACGGTGATCGGCGCGCTGGCCGCCGACCTCTACGACCGGCCGGCGTAGACCTCTAAGGCGCGTTCCAGCGCCAGATCGACGGCGCCTCGCGCTCGGACCCGAGGATCGAGAGGGTCGCCGTGCCCAGCGAGAAGTGCATGCCGTCGTTGGGCGGATAGCCCAGCCAGCGGGCCGTGATGACGCGCAGGATGTGGCCGTGCGCGAACAGGAGCACGTCGCCGTCGATCTCGCGCACGTCGCGGACCAGGCTGTCGGCCCTGGCGCCGATCTGGTCGGGCGACTCGCCGCCCGGGCAGCCGTCGCGCCACAGGAACCAGTCCGGCCTGGTCTCACGGATCTCGGGCGTGGTCAGGCCCTCGTACTCGCCGTAGTCCCACTCCTTGAGGCGCTCGTCGAGCTGCACGCCGTGCTCGAAGCCGGCCAGCCGGGCGGTCTCGACCGCCCGCGAGAGCGGGCTCGCCAGCACGCCGTCGAACTCGTGGCCCGCGAGCTTCGCGCCGAGCTCGCGCGCGACCTTCTCGCCGTTCTCGGTCAGCGGGATGTCGGTCGAGCCGGTGTGCTGCCCGGACAGGCTCCAGGCCGTCTCGCCGTGACGGACGAGGTAGACCTCCTGGCCGTGCTCGTTCACCGGCCGGCGGCGGCGGGGTCGGCGAGCACGAGCGTGTTCTCGCTCCCCACGAGGCTCGAGGGGTAGTCGGGGTTGGGGCCGGCGACCAGCACCGACACCGGGCCCGCCTTGTCGGAGCCGGTGGCCAGGAACACGCGCTCGCGCGCGACCTGGAGCACCGGCAGCGTGAGCGTGATGCGGGTGGGCGGCGGCTTGGGCGAGTCATGCACCGGGACCGCGAGCCGGTCGGTGATCTGGACCTCCGGGTGGCCTGGGAACAGGGACGCCGTGTGGCCGTCCTCGCCGATGCCGAGCACGTGCAGGTCGAACACCGGCACGCCGGCCTCGGCGGTCGACTCGATGCGTGCGCGCAGCTCGCGCTCGTAGGCCTGGGCGGCGTTCTCGGGGTCGGCCTCGCCGACGATCCGGTGCAGCACCGGGTGGTCGCCCAGCGCCTCGGCCACCATCTTGAAGTTCGACTGCGGGTCGTCGGGCGGCACCGCGCGCTCGTCGTTGAACCAGAGCTCGACGCCCTCCCAGGACCCCAGTGCGCCCCCGAGCTCCTGGTAGGTGCGCTTGGGCGTGTTGCCGCCGGCCAGCGAGACATGGGCCACGCCGCGGTCGGCGATGGCGGCGCGGACGGCGCTGACGATGACGTCGAGCGCGGCCGCCGCGACCTGCTCGGGAGCGTCCAACACGCGCAGCTCGACGGCCATCGCGCCGGACCCTACAGAGATCGAGGTGGCCTGCCCGCTCGCGGGCGTCAAGCTTCGGCCTCGACCACCAAGCTATACGCTCGCTCCATGCCCGCCATCGTCGTCCTCGGCGCCCGCAACCTGGGCGGCGCCATCCTCGACCATTTCCTCGATCTCGGCTGGCAGGGCGCCGCCGTGGCCCGTAGCGACAGCACGGTGGCCGCCGTGCGGGAGCGCGGGGCGGTGGCGCTCAAGGCCGACGCCTCCGACCTCGAGCAGCTCGGCGGGGCGCTCGCCCAGGCCCGCAACGAGCTCGGCGGCCTCGACCTCGTCGTCAACGCCGTCAGCGCCGCGACCGCCAGCGGGCCGCCCTTCGGCGGCGGCCCGATCGCCGACGCCGACCTGAGCCAGTTCGACGGCTGGGCGGCGTCGGTGGCCCGGCAGTCCTTCGTCTTCCTCTCCTGCGGCATCCGCGCGCTGCGCGACGCCGGCGGGGGCGGCACGCTGGTGCAGGTCACGGGCGGGTCGTCCGCGCGGGCGTTCCCCGGGCGCGGCCTGTGGGCGGCGGGCGCGTTCGCGAGCCGGGCCATGGTCCAGGCCGCGGCGCAGGAGCACCGCGAGGAGGGCATCCACGTCGCGCTGCTGGCCGTCAACGCCACCATCGAGTCCCCGAAGACCGAGGCGTTCACGCGCGACACCCCGCGCGAGGCGCTGGCCTCGATGGCTTCGGTGGCCCGCACCGTGGCCTTCTTGGCCGATCAGGATGCGCGCGGTATGACTCATGAGATTGTGGTCACACCAGCGGGTGATCGCTGGATTCCGTAGTACTGCTCCCGATATAAGACTCCTGTGCACGAGCTGGAACCAGGGGAGGTCTTCGCCGGGCACCGCATCGAGGCGGTCGGCGGGCGCGGCGGGATGGGCATCGTCTACAAGGCGGTGCACATCCGCCTCGAGCGCACCGTCGCGCTGAAGGTCATCAGCCCCGAACTCGCCGTGGACGAGGGCTTCCGGCAGCGCTTCCAGCGCGAGGCGCAGCTCGCCGCGTCGATCGATCACCCCAACGTGATCGAGATCTACGACGCGGACGAGGCGGACGGACAGCTCTACATCACCATGCGCTGGGTCCAGGGCCAGGACCTCGGGACCATGCTCGAGCGGACGGGCCGGCTGGAGCCGGAGACCGCCGTGCGGGTGGTCGGCGAGGTCGGGTTCGCGCTGGACGCCGCGCACGCGCGCGGCCTCGTCCACCGCGACATCAAGCCCGGCAACATCCTCATCGCCGACCGCGACGGGCACGTGTACCTGACCGACTTCGGGTTGACCCGTGAGGCGGGCGAGGGCGGGGGCCTGACCCGCACGGGCATGTTCGTCGGCACCACCGACTACGCGGCGCCCGAGCAGATCAAGGGCGGGCGGGTGGACGCGCGCACCGACGTCTACGCGCTGGCCTGCGTCCTCGTCCAGGCTCTGACCGGCCGCGTGCCCTACGACCGTGACAGCGAGATGTCGAAGATGTGGGCGCACGTCAACGACCCGCCGCCGCGCCTGCGCGAGCGCGTCGCCGACGTGCCCGAGGCGCTCGAGGAAGTCGTCGAGCGCGGCATGGCCAAGGACCCGCAGGACCGCTACCCGTCCACCGGCGACCTCGCCCGCGCGTCCGCCGCCGCGGTGCAGGCGCGCCCGACGCCGACGGCCGAGCGGACGGTCGCCTCCGGCGCCGCCGCGCCGGTCGAGAGCCGCGCGCACCAGGCCGGGCCAACCGCGGGCGAGACCATCGTGTCCCCGGCGGCGGCGCCCGTCGCGCCCACCGCCCCCGGCGACACGCCGCCCGCGGGCTTCCCCGCCGTGACCGCGCCGCCGGCCCCACCGGCGACGGCGCCGCCGCCGCAGTCGCCGCCGGGGCCGTGGACGCCGCCGCCGCCCACGGGCGCGCCGATCCCCGCCGTCGGCGGCATGACGATGGCGCCGTCGCCGCCGCCCGCGCGCCCGAAGCTGCCGACCTGGGCGCTATGGGCGGGCGTGGGCGGCGCGACCCTGTTCGTGGTCATCGTCGCCCTGGCCGTCATCGGCCTGGCCACCGGCGGCGGCGACAAGAAGCCGAAGGCGGGCCAGATCACCGGCAACCCGATCAAGGTCGGCAAGGACCCGCAGGACATGGCCTTCACGGCGGGCAACGCCTGGGTGGCCAACCTCAAGGACGGGACCGTCACGCGCATCGACACCGCGACGGACAAGACGCGCTCGATCAAGGCCGGCGGCGCGCCGTCGGCGGTCGCCGCCGGCGCCGGCTCGATCTGGACCTGGATCTACACCGACTCGATCAACCGCATCGACGTCAAGACGAACCGCGTCAGCCCGTACTTCGACACCGGCCCGACCATCGACGCCATCACCTTCGGCCTCAACGCGCTGTGGGCCGTGCACGGCAAGGCCAACCAGGTCACGCGGACCGACCCGAAGACGAACAAGACCGTGGCCACGATCTCGGTCCCGGGCGACCCGTCCTCGATCGGCATCGGCGAGGGCTACGTGTGGGTGGCGACCGAGAAGGGCGTGGTCCAGATCGACCCGTCCAACAACTCCGTCATCACCACGATCAAGGTCGGCGGCAGCCCGGGCGGCCTGCAGGTGACGGACGGCACCGTGTACGTCGCCACCGGCAACAACAAGATCTCGCGCGTGGACGCCTCCTCGGGGGCGGTCGCCGCGCCGATCACCGTCGGCACCTCGGCCGCCTACTACACGGTCGGCGCCGGCTCGCTGTGGGTCAGCTACCCGGTCGACAACGTCGTGCGCCGCATCGACCTCGACACGCGCCAGAAGGTCGGCGACGTGAAGATGTCCTTCAACCCGCAGGGCCTGGCGTGGGGCCAGGGCCGCGTGTGGGTGCTGGACACCAACAACGACCGCGTGCTGCGGATCGCGCCGTAGCGCCCGGCGCGCAACGGGGTCTGACCCGCTTGAGGCTTACGCGAACGGGATCCGGACCTGCTGGGGCGCAGCCCCCGGCCCGCTGATGACGGTGAAGATCGCGCTCTGGCCCTTGCGGGCGTCGCCGACGATGTTGCAGTAGCTGCGGATCGTCCCGTCCAGCGGCTTGCCGTTGACCGCGGTGATCAGCCGCGTCTTGTTGTCGCCGAACCCGGCCTTGTCGGCCGGCGTGCCGGGGATCGCGTTCTTGACCAGGAGCCCGGCGGGCAGGTTCTGGCGCTGCAGGACGGCCGGGTCGGCGGGCTCGAGGCCCAGGCCGGTCCAGCCGATCGAGGTCCCCGCGGCCAGCAGCGGCACGTAGCGCTTGATCTGGTCGACGCCGATCGCGTAGCCCTGGCCCTGCAGGCGGCGGCCGCCCGCCTCGTCCAGGCCCGCGGTGTTCATGCCCACGAGCTGCTTGTCCTGATCGACCAGCGGGCCGCCGGAGTTGCCCGGGTTGATGGCCGCATCGGTCTGGACCACGTTGGCCAGCAGCGGCACGTCGGCCGCCTGGGCGACGTCGTACTCGGTCTTCGGATCCGAGACCGAGCCCACGGTCGCCACCAGGTGGTCCTGGGGCGAGGCGCTGGCCGGGAACCCGACCGCGACCACGGTGTCGCCCGCCTCGAGCTTGGCCTGGGAGCCCAGCGGCATCGTCTTCAGGCCCGAGTTGTCGGCCACGCGGATCACCGACATGTCCTGGCACGGTGTGGCGGCGACGACCTGCGCCTGCCGTTTCTTGCCGTCGACCACGACCTGCACGGTGTCGGCGCCGTTGATGACGTGGTTGTTGGAGACGATCAGCCCGCGGTCGGCGTCGAGCACCCAGCCGGTGCCGCCGGCCACCACGCCCTCGCCGGTCTGGCTGATGAGGACGTCGACGGTGGAGGGCTTGACCGCCGCCACGATCTCGGCCGAGCTCG
>Ga0105245_10001948_pt1 | contig 18727 bp, 11 predicted proteins | sample KBSM54metaG_FD_81523 | JGI IMG/M metagenome (GOLD analysis project Ga0105245, IMG submission 81523) | Miscanthus rhizosphere microbial communities from Kellogg Biological Station, Michigan, USA - KBS M5-4 metaG | ecosystem: Host-associated > Plants > Roots > Rhizosphere > Soil | place...
CAGCGCGTTGCCCGCGGCATAATGATCGAACGCTCGCGCCGCGTCCTTCCGGTCCTCGAACGCCTTGCCGAGTGCGAAATCGAGGTGGAACCTGTCCTCATCCGAAATATCGTCGCGTGCGAGCTGCGCCTGCATCGCGGCGACATCCGCATCGTCGAAGCGAACGGTCTTGAGGTTGGCGAGACTCCACCACGCATCGCCCAGTTCGGGCATGATCTCGATCGCGCGGCGATAGGCAGCGATCCCCTCCGCCTGGCGTCCGACCGTCTTCAGGATATGGCCGAGGCTGGTCCACACCTTGGGCTGCGTCGGCGCCTGTTCGAGAACGTGCCTGTAGAGCGCCGCAGCCTCATCGAACCGCCCGATCCGGCTGAGCGCGGCGGCCTTCAGATTGGCGTGGCCGATATTGCCGGGCTCGTCCTTCAGCACCTGGTCGAGCTCGCCGATCGCCTCGGCCGACTTGTTCTGCCGGTAGAGCGCGATGGCGAGGTTCGCCCGCGCCGCGGTGAAGCCCGGCTTCAGCTCGAGCGCGCGGCGCAGCAACGTCTCCGCATCCCTGTAGCGCCCGAGCCGCCCGGCGAGCTCGGCCAGCATCCGGATCGCCTGAACGTCGAACGGATCGGCCTTGAGATAGGAGCGCAGCAACGGCTCGGCGACCGACAGCTTGTTGTCGTGCAACGCAAGCGCCGCCTCCACGAGATGCGGCGGCCAGCGATTGCCTTCCTGCTGCCAGCTCGGCTCATTGGGATCGAGGAAAACCATTTTCCGGTTCCTAGGCAGGCTTGGCTTCGAAGGCAAAGACCGCGCTTGGTTTGCCGGTGCTGCTATCCGTCTCCGCGACCTCATATTCAGCGAGCAGCCGGAGCCGAGACCGGGGAAGCCAGGCCCGCCATGGATCGCCGACAAGGACATGCGCGCCGGCGGCGAGGCAGCGATCTAGAAATGCCGTGACGCGCTCGGCAAGATCGCGGTCATAGAAGAGATCGCCGACCAGCACGATATCGATGTCAGGCGGCGGGCCTGCGGTCAGGTCGTCGTGCACCACCGATACAGCCGCGTCGTTATGCGCAACATTCAGGCCAAGCGCGGCAATCGCATAGGAATCGACCTCAGCCGCGATCACCGTGCTAGCGCCAGCCTTCGCCGCCGCGATCGCCACGAGCCCCGAGCCCGCGCCCAGATCGAGTATTCGGTGGCCAGCCACGATCTCCGGATGATCGAGCACGTAGCGGGCCAGCGCCAGCCCGCCGGCCCAGTAATAGGCCCAATAAGGCGACCCGAACCCGTGTTCGTCCCGCGTCGCGAGCCGCCCGAGGCCGCTCGACGGCGACGCCTTGTGCAGATGGATTTCCGGAATGCCCGGCACCGGGGCGAGCGGCAGGTTGGCGCGGATGAAGTCGGTCGGGTCTATGGTTCCCATGCGAGCCTTTTAGACGGGAGCGGCGATGCGTTGAATCGGCGCTTGCGGTTGGAAATGTCAGGAGGGGTGCCTGAGCGTTTCTGACTTTTCCAACAATGCCAATCGAAAAATGCGGTGATTTTCTACTTATTTTCCGGTTACTTATGAAAAACGGCTCGCGATTGCTTATACCCGCCTTGGCGATGGCCAGCGTGGTGAATCTGACGTTCGTCAATCAAATTTGCTTCGTCACCCCCGGCCTCCGCCGGGGCGGGCTCTGAACTTGCTACAGGGTCCGAGGCGCCACAGAAGCGAACAGCGTTGGATGCTGAAACAAGTTCCGCCTGATCAAGTTTTACAGCGGCGACGCCAACGGCGCCTGGCTCATTCGGCCACTCCAGCAATTCGCGAGCTTTGACGGTAATTTTAGCAGATATACCCGATTGATTTCAAATAAAGTGTCTTTTTTTCTTTGAACATATCTTCCGGAAGCTCAAAGCTACTATAATCCAGTTTTGATATTATCGTACGGCGAGGCTTAACCTTGGTAACGCAATTAGGACAATAGTCATTTGCACTCTCTAAGAAGTACTTTGTGCCCCGAACCTCCAAATAAAATTCGTCGCCAGAATTGTCTATAATTCCGCCCTTACTGGGCCAGTTTTCAGCACCGATACATACTCTCTTAGATGACCGGTTCTCATAAATCAGCTGAAGGCTCCGAGTCTCCGGATGATCGACCACCTTATATTCAATAGGTACGTATCGGACAGGCCCCGCGGCGCATGCGGAAGCGGCAGCGATAAAGACCGCAGGGAAAAATTTCACGGATAGACCTCGGCCATGAGATTGTCGGGATTCCTTGCACCTTGGTCCGTATCTTTCATGCCCTCGAAAGAATCGAGAACCGGTTGCTTGTCACTATATTTATACCCAATTTGACCATTAGGCCCCCCAATCGTCGTTCAGCCCCGGTCCGAGTCCTTTAGTATGCAGTGAGTCATGACCGATGATCCATTTCGGGCCCGCTGGGTTAGATCTGAAAATTCCACTGAACTTAAAGTTCGTCGTCATCCCATCGCGAGTTGTGTAAGCCTCGCTGTGCGGGTCATGGCCTCTTGCGGCGTAGTCAGCGTCGGACAATAGAACTGCTGTCGGAGAAAACCACGTATTGGTCGTAGCCATCGCCCCGCGACGCAAATTTTCCGCCTTCTTCCGCAACCTAGCACCGCCCTTCCTACCGTGGGCGTCACGATCATCGGCCTTTTCATCCAGTTTATTAGCACGATTGAGCATGTCTTGCCCGACCCTTTGCTGATATTTATCGAACCTTTCCCACTGATCGTCGGTAAAGCCTTCTCCCCTTTGATAGTTCCCCGTGGGATCGCGGCCATCGATCGGATCATTGCCGACATATGCATAGAGATCCATCTGGTCCTTGTATCCAATTGGATCGGTCTGCAGGAACCGTCCGAGCTTCGCCGAATAAATCCGCGCCTTATAATAATACATACCGAGGTCCGGTAGCCAAGCCTGCCCGGTGTACTGAAACGCCCCGATATTGCCGCTGCCCGGGACGCCATATTCGTCATAGGTGTTGATAGCGATCAGCGCGCCTGAGGCATCTGCCACCGAAACGATTGACCCCTGATGGTCGCTCTGCAGGCTGCGCATGTCGCTGAGCCCTGCCCCCTCGAACCAGATCAAGGGATCGTCGTCGCCATTGCCGTGCACATAGCGCCGCAGCAGCGCCCCCGAGCTGCCGTCATATTCGGCGATCCGCTGATCGCCATCGTAGAGAAACTGGCGTATGCCTGACGCGCCGCTCGTCTGGTAGAGCCTGCCCATCGGATCATAGACCATATTGGTCGACAGCGTGCCAGTGGCCAACACCAGACGGTTCTCAACGTCATAGGTGAAGCAGCTGCCTCCCGCGCAGCCCGTGGCGGAGCCCGTCGACGCGAGGTTGCCGTTGGAATCATAGCCGGGCGATCCGCCCCCTACGGTCGTGTATTGGTTAAGCCCATTGGCCGTGTATGGGGTCGATGCCATCGTGTAGCCCGCATAGGCATAGCTGTCGTTTGAGCGCCCCTGCTGGACGATCTGGTTGGCCGGGTTGTAGCTGAATGTCGCACTGACGTCCGCGCTCGTCCCCGCCAAATCGTCGGCCAAGCCCGACAGGCGCATGATCGGATCATAGCTATAGGTGGTGACGACTGCGCCGCTCACCGGCTGGCACTGCGCGCCCTGCGTCGTCGTCACCGCGCCCCGCGCCGACTGGCATACCGCGCCCTGCGAGTTATACGATATCGCGAGGAACTGCGCGCCATTATAGATTTTGGCGGTCGCTGTCCGGTCAAGGCCGTCATAACCGTACACGAACCGCGTGCCGTCAGGGTGTTTGAGCGAGATTTTGTTACCGTCCGCGTCGTAAGTAAAGGGAACTCTGCGGCTGACCCCGCCCATGTTGATGGTAGTCTCGGAGAGCCGGCCGAATCCATCATAGACGTCATACACGTTGTCAGTGCCGGTCCCGCTGTCGAACCGGGCATAGGTTTGCAGGCCGCGCAGGTCGTAACTGTAATAGACGTCACGCACCGAGGAGCTTGGCGGCGTGGTGCAAGCGTAGCCCAACACGCAAGCGCCGCCATTGGCAAACGCCTTCACCGTCATACGATTCAGGGCATCATAGGTGTAGTTGATTGTCCGTCCGTCGCGCTTCCTCAGGCTAATGCGATTGCCGTTCGCGTCATAGCCATATTGCTCGAAATCGGTCGTACTCGCTGCACCCGGCGCAGTGATACTGGGGAAGTACCACAGGATCAGCCTGTCGAATCCGTCATAGCCATAGGCTGATTTGTTGCCATTGGCGTCGATAACATAGTCTTGTTTGCCGTTCTGGGTGTAGTGGTAACTCTGATAATCCTGCGCAATGGCGGTTCCCACCGCCTTTTGGACCTTCTGCACCTGGCCAGCCGCATCGTAGAGGATACGGGTGCTGCGATCTGGACCGTTCGGGCCAGTCATTTGTGGCACACAGGCATCGGTCTGAGTTGCCCATTGCACCGGATCCATACGGACCGCAGTACATTGGAGCCTACCAGCGGCGTCATAGTTATATTGCTTGAAAGTTTTTATCGCTCCATCAGTTCCCGTGACAGTCTCGCTCGTCCTCCGATCCGCAAAATCGTATGTTATGACCGTCGTAGAGTAAGGCAGGAAATCCGACCAAGTTTGCGGATCTATGTTATCCGGCCGCCAGGTTCCGAGACTACCTTTCTCTATTTTTGTGACACGTCCGTCAGCGTCGTACGTCGTTCTCGATGCGAGATAAGGCGAAACACCGGCACCCGTTATCGTGCCGACGACGCGCCCCAAAGAGTCATATCGAGAGTAATCTGTGAAAGCCGCCGGTTGGGTTTGCGCAAAGGCGACCTGCCCAACGCACAGCGTCGACAAAACACAACTTCCGCGGACGGCAGCGCGTACAAGGGTTCCTCTGCGCATCACAGACACCCCTGCCCGGTGCCGTTGGGTTTCGTCACAGAAGTTTTGTTTCCGAGCCGGTCATATCGATAGCATTCCAACAGCGTTACACCTCCAGCGGATACTGCCTTGCTTTTCAGCAGGAGATTGTTTGGGCCCGACGATGGCCCGTAATCGTAATCTGTGACGACTTCATCCGCACTCCCGCCGGCGCACGAATTTCCCACAGTCGCCGTAGCGGTGCAGGTCCGCGTCTCAACCAGCATAGACCTCGGATAGCTGGATTGCGTGTAACCCCCAGACCCGTTGCTTATCCAAGCATATCGATTAGCATAGATGTAGCGCACTACCGGATGCACGCCATTTACATCGGGCGGGGACGTCTTCGTAAGAAGATTGCCGGTGGTCTGATCCCATGTGTAGCCCGTTGTGTTAAACCGCGCGTCTGTCGCTGATATAGGCTTATTGCACAGTAGCGGGCCGCTACAGTTGGAAGGATATAGGGCCGTTTGAACAATATCGGCAAGGCCACTCCCGGGTTTTGCGTGAGAGCGTAATTCAGTGACGTTTCCGTTCGCATCATATTGGTAAACGTCCGAGTTTCCTTCTGGAAAATCGATCTCCTTGAGCCGGTTGTACGAGTCATAGGTAAAATTCTTGACTCTATTAAGTTCGTCGGTCTCTTGTAATACAAGAGAACTACGAGGCAGCTCCTGATTTCCAACGAAAGATTGGTGTCTGCCATCGGCTGAGGTTCGCGTCACAAAAATTTGAAGCCAATGCCCTCCATTGGGATCGGGGTACTCTATATACCTGTACTGGTACTGTATTCCGTCCGGGCCGGTATAATCAATATAGCTTGGCGGATTTGGCCCGCCCTTACCACCATTCGGACCCTGATCATTGTCAAAGTTTACCGCAGCGGGGAGACCCATGCCAGCTTTGTAGGCACGAAATTGCGCGGCATAATTTGAGGTTTCATACAAAAATTGATTTCCCAACTGATCTTGAGTGGTCAGCTTAATCCCCCTTCGACCGGAAATTAGCGTGGCGCCAGAGATCTGATTGTAGGTAATAGACGGCCAGCTATAGTTAGAAGTGCATGACCCCGTTCCATAATTACAGAATTCATAGCTGTCGTTTATCATCTTTGCGGAACTAAGGGCAAACCAGCTCGCGTAATTTAGTAATACCGAAATACCATTTGACGAATGCGCAGCTCTAAGGCGCGCATACGTTTGATATGAGGTACCCGACATAAGAACTGCTGATGTGTCATACTCGAAAGTAAGTGTTTTTCCGTCAGGAAATATCGCCGACGTTGCGGCACCGCACACATGCTGATTGGCCGAAGCTTTTCCAACAACACAGAAAGGCGTTCCACCCGCAGGCTGACTATTGAAAATCGCTGTATCTAATATGTATTTCGTGCCGTTTCTCTTGGTAAAAGCAAATGTCTTAGCTGACGTGTCGTAGGTCAACGTATTACCCATCCCCGATTTGTCCGCCCAGAGATTGGAACCATTAATCGTACGAAACACATAACTTTCGTGTCCTATAACGACGATGTAATCCGTCTGATAGGCCGTAGCGTCACCTGATACATATGCCTGAAGAGAGCTCCCCCAACTCATCCCCCCGTCACCGTCGAAGAGATAAAAATCAAGACTCGGGTCTATGTCGCTGTGTAGCCGCTCTTTTTGCTCATACGTCCATGTTGCAGACAATACGTTGACACCAAATTGATCGCGCATGGGGGTTTGAGGAGGAACAGGGTATGAAGAAAGGTCCTGCGCCATGGCGACCTTCTGACCTAATGCCAAGAAGTATATTCCAAGAATAATGCAGAGGCGTGCCGATTTGTACATCAACGTTCCCGATTCTATTAGGTAGCTCGCGAGGCGTGAAAATGACTATAGTTTCCGTGGAGGCCTATTGCCGCTCAAGCCGAAAGACTATCGGGTCACGGAGAAGGTGTCGGTGTGGGGGTCGGCGACGGGCAGGCAGCCGGCGCCGTGGTCAGCGTGTCATAACGGAGCCGATTGCCGGCACGATCGAAACAGCTCGCCATATTGACGCCGCTGCTTGGTCCGCCGCTCCGCGCGGTCGCTACGAGCCGGCCAAGCGCGTCATAACTGTAGGTCGTCGTCTCCGATCCAAACGCTACGGGAGCCAGGATCGCGGCCGCGGGTATCACCAGCCCTGCCGTAGCACCGTACAAAAACCGCACTCGTACGCGCATAGCCTTGCCCCCATACCGCTCGCTTCAAGACGTGCGCTAACTAGACTGTCACGATGAATTGTGACAGTTTCAATCAGTCCGCAGCGGATTTTTTGAACCGATTTGGTTTCATATATAATTTATTGAAAATGAGCGATTGCCTCGACTTGTGTGAGACTGGCTGGGCTGTGCAGCGTGCTTAATTGGAGGCGTCGCATTGGTTTGCGCGCACGTGGCGCTAGCGCCCGTTGGATGAGCCGCCACGATAGCAACCAGCCCCGAACCCGCGCCCAGATCAAGCACGCGGCGACCAGCCACAACCTCCGGATGATCGATCACGTAGCGCGCCAGCGCCAGCCCGCCCGCCCAATAATAAGCCCAATAAGGCGACCCGAACCCGTGTTCGTCCCGCGTCGCGAGCCGCCCGAGGCCGCTCGACCGCGACGCCTTGTGCAGATGGATTTCCGGAATGCCCGGCACCGGGGCGAGCGGCAGGTTGGCGCTGATGAAGTCGGTCGGGTCTATGGTTCCCATGCGAGCCTTATAGGGCCGCGGCAGCGATATTGAATCGGGCACGCGTTGGAAATGTCAGGACACTCGCTGACAGTTCCAACGACGCCTAAGGTAGAATGTTCTTATTTAATATTTAAAATCAGCTAGTTAGTGATATGCTCCCCTGACGACCGGGATCAGGAGAGTGGCAGAAACAGATCCGTGATCGCCTCATGCTCCGGCACATCCGGAAAGAAGCTGACGCGCTGGCAGTAAAAGGGAAAGTCGCGTGGCTCCTCGCCGCTCGCGGGCAACCAGTCGCGGTACAGCCAGGATGCGGCCGGTTCGAGATCGTCGCTTGACCCGATCACGCGCAGCTTCGCGCAGCGTCCGCCCGGGATCAGCCCCGCCTCAACCCCGCTCCCCGTCGTCGCGATCGGCCGATCGGTCGCCGCGCAGAGATCGATATGGGTGGCATCGGCCGGTGTCGTTCGCGGATCGGTGTGGAAGACGTTGAAGGTCGCGCTCGTCCTCGGGGACAGCCCCGCCGCCTTGCGCCAGGCAATGAAGCGCTGGATCGTATCGCCGATCCGCGCCGGATCGCCGCGATGCTCCATCAGCGCGACGGGAGTCGCGGGCGTGTCGACAATGGTGACATCTTCGGCGGTATATTCGGTCTTCATCTGGACGCTCCTTGCTTTGGTGAGTGGCCCGAAGGCCGCAAGCCACGGCTCCCAATCGGGAGATTTCCGGAAGTCCGAAGGCAGCTGTCCGATCCGCTGTCTGAAGGCACGGGCGAAGGATTCCGGCGCTTCATAGCCGGCATCCATCGCGATATCGGTAATGGCATCACCGTCCCGATATGCCAGCCGATAGGATGCCCGCTTCATGCGGGCGAGCTGGACATAACGATGGACGGATACGCCGAACAGCGCCGCGAACTGGCGGTGGAAATGATGTTTCGAGAAAGCGGCAATGCCGCTCAAGACGTCCAGGCTGAGATTCTCATCCAGGTTGCGCTCGATATGATCGAGCACGCGCTGCATCCGCGCGTGATACTGTTCGAGTGCCGTCTTCGCCGTCTTTCCCATCACATCCTCCGTGGCGCCGACCAGCTAGACCGGTACCACAGGACGGCGCTCGACCGATCTTGCTGAACTCTCACCTATCCGCGGATGGCCAGCGACACCGAACCGTGCTTAACTCGCGCGATCGGTAGGGGGGACATAGTGACGACGACACCAACCCGTCCGTTCGGCTTCTGGACCGCGACCGCCCTGGTGGTCGGCGGCATGATCGGCGCCGGCATCTTCGTCCTGCCTTCGGAACTTGCCCCTTATGGCTGGACCGGCGTCGGCGCCTGGGTGGCAGGTCTCGCGGGCACGATAATACTTGCCTGGATCCTGTCGCGCCTCGCCATCGCCATGCCCGAAGCGCCGGGCGGGATCGCGATCACCGGGCAGGTGCTGGGGCCGCTGCCCGGCGTGCTGATCGGCTGGAGCTACTGGATCGGCATCTGGTCGGCCAACGCAGTCATCGCGACCGCGGCGGTACGCTATCTCGCCGTATTCCTGCCCTTCCTCGCCCCCACCGTTCCACAGGCGCTGGGCGCTGTGGTGATCGTCTGGGCCCTCACCCTGCTTAACCTGCGCGGCGCGCGCGCCGCAGGCCGGTTCCAGGTGGTGACCGCGATACTGAAAGTCCTGCCGCTGTTTGCCGTGATCCTGATCGTCGTTGCGCTCTGGACGGGTTTGCTGGCGCCACCGGGCGATCCGGGGCCGCATGCCGGGTTCAGCGCCGGTGGTATCACCCCTGCCCTCGCCTCCGTCTTCTACGCATTGGTCGGGTTCGAAAGCGCAAGCGTCGCCGCGGAGCGCGTCGACCGGCCCGAGGTCAATGTCGTGCGGGCCATGTTCGCAGGCGGGATCCTGACCGGGCTGCTCTACATCATCGTCTGTTCAGGGATCATCTTCGCCCTGCCCGAGGCGGTGGTACACGCCGCACCTGCGCCGATCTCGATGTTCGTCGGCATCTTTCTGGGCCGGGGCGCTGAACTGCTGGTCGCCGCCTTCGCCGTGATCGCGGCGGTGGGGGCGCTCAATGGCTGGATCCTGGTCCAGGGCGAAGTGCCGCTCGGCATGGCCCGCGCCGATCTCTTGCCGCGCTGGATCGGCCGGACCAATGACCGCGACGTGCCGGCCGGCGTGCTGCTCTTCACCAGCCTGTGCACGACGATATTGCTCCTGAGCTGTGCCATAGGCCTGAGCGACATCCTGGATTTCATGCTCAAGCTGACGGCGGCGGCCACCATGTGGCTCTATATCGGCGCATGCGCCGCGGCGCTGCGGCTCGGGATAGCGCGGATACCGGCCGTGCTCGGCCTGTTGTTCTGCTTCTGGGTGCTGGTCGGCACCGGGCTCGTGGCGAACGAGCTGTGCGCAGCGCTGATGGTCAGCGCGGTTCCGCTTTATCTGTTGCGGACGCGGGTGATGGCGGAGCAGCTGGCCTAGCAGACGGGCGATCCGTGACCGCTTGACGTCGGGTTTTCAGCGTCGGGGTTTGGAAAGCGGTCCACCTATCCTGATGACTTACCGAACCTACCCTTCAAAGGAAGAGCTGTATCAGTCCAGCTTACATCCGGTGCATAGCCCCACCTCGTTCGCGCATGCTCTCCAGCGTGAATTACGCCCCGGAGCAGCCTTGCCAAGTTAGCCCCGACCTCGATGAGGCCAATCTTTTCGCCAAGCCTAAGGGGCTGGTCGGAATCGGCGTCGCTGCTCCATTTCCTTGTGGCACTAAAGGCGAGGTGATAGTCCCCACCAACATCAAGCAAGCGCTGAAGCGTCGACATGACGAGAGGAAATAGTGTTGAACACCGCTCTTCGTCGGTCACATATTCATCAAAATAAGTATAAACACACCCAGCACCGTTATATGGACTGATCCATTCTGCACGCATAGATCTCAGCCAATCCGGAACATCGGGCGATTCATCAACCAGTTCGCCCAAAGCTGTAAGCCAGATGAGAAGCGGACGGTCCTTGACCCAAAAGCCGTACGTCATCCCGAGCCATTCGGTCTGCTCATCTTCTGGAATTGGCTGCCCTAACCCTACCCATGAACTTCCCACTTCTTCACTCCAGCATGCCGTGTTCGACGACGAACTAAGCGGGACGTGCGGGCTTGGCCATCGTCGGCAACGTTGACCGCATAAGTGGAGGGCTCCTACGATTTCGCCACAGCCGCATGAGCCGCTGAGCTGCTGAGCATTCGCCAATGATCAAATCCGGCTTTGAAGGGCTTCGAACCGCCAGCTGACTGTTATCGCCAGAGCGGAAATCGGCTAGGCTGGCCCCATGGAAACCGCAGCGGCCGCACGACTCGTGAAGCGCGTCGAAGTCCCGAACCCGGGTGGACAGGCAAAGCCCCGGATCGCGCCCTGGAAATTCGCCGCCGGCGTGCTGATCCATCTGAGCGTGCCGGCCTATCTGCTGACCCTGCTTGTAACGTTCATCCTCTACATCCTGGAGCATGGCACCGCCGAGGGCGTCTTCGCGCTGATGCCACCGGTCAGCCTCTGGTTCGTCATGCTCTACGCCGCCGTCACTATCGCCGTAACCGGCGTCGCCGCCATGGCCGGTACGATCGAACGGGCAAGGCGCAGCCGACAGGTGGCACGACTCGGCGAGGACCCCGCGGTCCGATCACGCCAGGAGCTTTCCCACGCAATCGGTTTGCTCGGCACAATGATCGAGGACCCCACCATCGAGTCAGCGCTTCACGCGATCGCTGAGGCTGCGTGGCAGCATGACGATGACCGGTACCAGCATGTCTCTCGCGACCTGGAGAAGGCGGCCGGCACCTATGCCAGCGCCTATGCCTCGGCAGGCGAGGTGCAGCGACTCGAGGTCAGCCGCCTCACAGCCGAAACACTCCGGCGCTTCGCGCATAAGCTCGACGACCTGGCGCGGGAAACCGGCACTGCCGCCACGCGAAAGGCGCAGACCATGGCCGGCTATATCGCCAGCAAATATGGCGACGACCTGGACTCAGTCCGGTGAAGGAGAGTGCGTGACGGCGATTGCAGTTACGCCTGCCGCGTTCAACCTGACGAAAATGCAATTCACGATTGCGTGCGGCACAATCCGGATTCGCTAGACCGGCCCATGTGGGAGGCGTAAATATGCGTCACGACATGCACTCATGTCGGGAAGCGACAACGCTTCAACCTTGGGGATCAACTCCACCATGACTAACCTTTATATGCTCGGCGCCGTCGGTGTCGCGGTGCTCACTTTGCTCGTCCTCATCCTGGCGTCCCGCTGTGTGCGATACGTCTCCAACAACCGAGTCGCGATCGTGGAAAAACTGTGGAGCCGCAGGGGCTCTATTTCAGGCGGTCTTATCGCGCTCAATGGCGAAGCCGGTTTTCAGCCTGACGTACTGCGCGGCGGCTATCATTTCTTCTTCCCGTTCCAATACCGGGTCCATATCCAGTCGCTGGTCACCATTCCGCAGGGCCAGATCGGCTATGTGTTCGCGCGCGACGGTGCGCCGCTGAACGCGACCCAGACGCTCGCCAGCAATGTCGGCACAGCCGATTATCTCGATGTCCGCGCCTTCCTCACCAATGGCGGCCAGAAGGGCCCACAGCGCACCATCCTGCGCGAGGGCACCTATGCCATCAACCTGGCGCAGTTCGTCGTCATCACCGCCGAGCGGATCTATGGCCTGATCCTCGAAAACCACGATGCCGGCCTGTTCGAGGACATGAAGAATGTCATCGAGGAGCGTAACGGCTTCTACGCGGTCGTGATCAAGGGCGTCGACGATATGATCGGCATCGTCACCGTTCATGACGGCGCCGCGCTGACCTCGGACCATATCATCGCGCCGCAGGTCGGCGTCGACCAGACCAATAGCGCCACCTTCCACAACTCCTTCCAGGATCCGGAAAAGTTCCTCGCGGCGGGCGGCCGGCGCGGCCGTCAGCTCCAGGTGCTCGTCGAGGGCAGCTATTTCATCAACCGCCTGTTCGCGACGGTGGAGATGGTCGCCAAGACGATCGTCGAGGTCGGCCATGTCGGCGTCGTCATCTCCTATACCGGCGATAGCGGGGCAGACACGTCTGGCGACGAATATCGGCATGGCGAGCTGGTCGACCGCGGCAGCCGCGGCGTGTGGAGCGATCCGCTATTGCCCGGCAAATATGCCTTCAACACCTATGCCGGGAAGGTCGTGATCGTCCCGACCACCAACTTCATCCTGAAATGGGATCAGGCAACCACCGGCCAGCACAAGCTCGACGAGAATCTGTCCGAGGTGAACCTCATCACCAAGGATGCGTTCGAGCCCACCCTGCCGCTCTCGGTCGTCGTCCATATCGACTATCGCAAGGCGCCGCTCGTCATCCAACGTTTCGGCGACATCAAGAAGCTGGTCGAGCAGACGCTCGATCCGATGGTTTCGGCCTATTTCAAGAACGTCGCCCAGAAGAAGACGCTGATCGAGCTGCTCCAGGAGCGCAGCGAAATCCAGGAACAGGCCGGCGAAGAGATGCGCGGCAAATTCTCGCACTATAATCTCGAGATGCAGGAGGTGCTGATCGGCACGCCCCGCGCGCATGAGGGCAACGACCAGATCGAGCAGGTCCTGAACCAGCTCCGCCAACGCCAGGTCGCGGCCGAAAAGGTCGATACCTACAAGAAGCAGCAGACCGCCGCCGACAGCGAGCGCACCCTGCGCGAGGCCGAGGCGCGGGCGCAGCAACAGACCGGCATCACCCAGTCCGAGCTGTCGATCACCATCCAGGAGAATGAGGGCAAGGCGGCGGCGAAGCGCGCCCAGCAGGATGCCGACCGCACCCGGACCATGGCCCAGGCCGAATCCGACCGCATCCGCCTCACCGGCGAGGGCGAGGCGGCCAAGATCGTCGCGATCGCGGGCGCCGATGCCGAGCGCATCACCAAGACCGGCCTCGCGACCGCCGAGGCGATCGAACGCCAGGTGTCGGCGTCGGGCGGCGCGCAGTTCCAGCTCACCCGCCAGATCGTCGAACGCATCGCCGAGGCGCTGGAGACGTCGGGTGTCGAGATCGTCCCACGCGTGCAGATCAACAGTGGCGGCGAAGGCGGAGGCGGCATGCTGCAATCGCTGATCGGCATGTTGTTGTCGGAGAAGGGGCTTGCGCTGCAGACAGCGGTGCCCGCGGCCAATGACGACAAGGCGGCCGAGCCGATCGCTGCGGAATAACACCAAATTCGGGCCAATATTCAATTGAGCGCCGGAGCCTGATTTGGGGTGCACTCCATTGGGGTGCAGCCCAATGGAGTCCCCGAAATCAAACTGAACGACTGGCGGCGGATCGCGCGTCCCGTGACCGCCGGCCAGCGAGATCGTGCCGCAACACGTTAACGCTTCCCTGACGATCTCGCGGCTACACCGGGACGATGTCGGCGGGGGGTACGGGAATGCAATCGATCCCGCGTGCGGGCGATGGGCGCAATGCGAGCATCGACGTTTTTCGCGGACTGCTGGTGCTGCTCGTCATGCTTGGCCATTTTTCCGAGATTTCTCAGCGCCAGAATTTCCTGACCTGGCTCGGCTTCGGGTTCCGGATGCCGGTCTTCATCGGCCTGACCGGCTATTTGTTCAACCTCGAACAGGCCCGGTCGATGACGCTGCCGGCGCTGTTCGAGAAATATTATGGCAGGTTGATTCTGCCATGGCTGGTCGCCTGCGCGGTTCACCTGACCATCATCGGGGCAATCAACTGGTCCACCCCGTTTGACGCGATCTTCAGGCCGCCATTCCATCTGTGGTTCGTCCCGGTGATGATGGCATTCATCTTTGCCGCGCGGGTCTGTCGGCTCGATCCGTCGAGAATGCTGGCGATCGCCATCCCCGCGAGCATCGCCGCGATGTACATCTTCGGGGTCGGCTATAATATCGAGCAATATCAGGACTGGGTGCCCGATCACCGCTATTTCACCTACCCGATTTATTTCACTTTCGGCATGTGGGTGGCGCGTCGGCCGTTCGACCCTTCGCTCCGCGACGTGCCGTTGCTGCTGGCGTTGATCGGGCTGTTCTGGTGGTGCCGGCTGTATCAACATCCCGCACGGGCCGACGAAGTGGCTGCGGAACTGATCCTGTGCGTGCCGCTGATCCTTCTGCTGCCCCGGGTTAGACACCTGGCCCTCAACCTGCCGCTGATCGCCAGTGTCGGCCGCGACAGCCTGTTTGTCTATCTCTGGCACCCGCTCATATTCGGCATATGGGCGAGCCAGGGCGTCTACGGCTTTCCGCTCCTGGCCTTGTCGCTGATGACGATGCTCGTCGCCGGAGCGGTGATTGCGCGGGTGCCCAGCCTGCGCGACGTGCTGGGCGTTCGCCCGGCCGATCCGCAGAGCGTGGACGGACTGGCTCAGGCGCCCTTCGCACCGTTGCCCGAGCGGGCCGGGTAGATGTACGTCAGGCCGGAATTTCTCCGCACGGCGGCGCTGACCATCGCGTGGTTGATGGTGCTGTCGTGCCTCTTCGTTCTGCTATCGGCGATCGTGCCGGTCATCCCCTGGGTGCGCCTCTACGCGATCAGCGTTGTTCCAAACAGCACGTCCTGGTTTTTCCTCTGGTCGATCGCCGCGCTGATCGTCGGGCTGCTGGCCAATTCGCTTGAGCAGACGCGCGTTGCCAGTGCCTTGGCGACCACGGCGGCAATCACGGTACTTATGACCGCGGGGGTGATGCTGCACATCCTCTATGTCGCCGAGAGCAACGGCGCGCGGATCGATCTGGTCCGGGCCCTTTCGCTACGTGAGCTCGATGAGGGCGCCGCGCCGGACGAGAGCAGGGTTTATGCGCGTCCCCAGGGCGAGCCGCTCTCGCTCGATATCTACCATCCGGCCAGGACCCACGCCAAGCTCAGCCCGGTCATGGTGGTCATCCATGGCGGCGGCTTCGTCGAGGGTAGCCGCTCCTTCGGCAGTGCGAATCATCGTTGGTATGCCGACCATGGATGGACCGTGATTAGCATCGATTACCGGCTGGCGCGGCCGGATCGCCCAACCTGGAATCTGGCTACCGCGGACGTCGAGTGTGCGCTGGCTTGGATCGCCGCACACGCGGATTCGCTCGGTGTGGATATCAACCGGCTGTCGCTGAGTGGCGGGTCGGCGGGCGGCAGCCTTGCAATGGCGGCGGCGTATACGGGTAACGCCAGGCCGTCCGACCCGGCATGTGGCACGCATCTGCCTCATATCGCGGCCGTGGTGGCCAAGGTTCCGCTGATCGACATGGTCGGCGCCTGGCATGACAGCGGGGAGCTGGGCGGCGAACAACGCTTCTATCTCACCACCTATCTCGGCGGATCGCCGGAGCAATATCCGGAGCGCTATGCCGCGGCCGACCTCCGCCGCGCCTTCGGGCCGGGAGATCCGCCAACGCTGATCCTCGGCGGCGCGGACGATCCGATGGTGCCACCCCAAGGCGCGAAGGATTTCGCGCGAAAGGCGACAGCCGCCGGCTATCCGGTGTGGCACATATTATTCCCCTATTCAGGCCATGACTTCAACACGACCTATGATGGCATCACCAACCAGGCATTGCTCCAGATCATCGCGCATTTCGTGACCGATCAGGGCGCCGGGCCGACAGCCCCCCACACGCATCTCGTGCCCGCGAGTAACCGGATAGCGAGCCGGCATTCCACCGCACCGCACGGTTGAAGTCCGATCAGGCGCGCTTGCGGAACAGCCGTCCGAGCACGCTGCGATCCGCCAGGATTTCATGCGCAGCGTTATGCCCCGGCGCGCCGGTCACGCCGCCGCCGGGATGCGTGCCGGCACCGCACATATAGAGCCCGCTGATCGGCGCCCGGTAATCGCCATGTCCAAGCACGGGGCGCGCCGACCAGAGCTGATCGAGCGACATGGCCCCGTGCATGATATCGCCGCCAATCAGCCCGAATTTACGTTCGAGATCGAGCGGCGAATGGATCTGTCGCGCGATCACGGCCCCCTTGAAATTGGGCGCGTGCTTCGTGACGGTGTCGATGATCAGATCGGCCGCAGCCTCGCGCTCGTCATCCCATGAACGACCGTCTGGAAGAACGGGCGCGAATTGCTGGCAGAACAGGCTGGCGATGTGCATTCCGGGCGGCGCCAGGCTGTCGTCGATCGAGGTCGGCAGCTTCATCTCGACGATCGGCTCGTCCGACCAGCCCTTGGCCTTCGCGTCGGTAAAGGCCTTGTCCATATAATCGAGCGTCGGGGAGATGATGATCCCGCAGGTGTGATGCTCGGCGACCTGCTTGCCCGGAAGAACGGTGAAATCGGGCAGTTCGGAAAGCGCAACGTTCATCCGGAAAGTGCCGGAGCCGGCCTTGAAATTGTCCATCCGCCTGGCGAATTCGGGCGTCATGTCCGCGCGGTCGACAAGCTGGCGGTAGAGCAAAGCCGGCCCGACATTGGCCGCGACGATATCGGCGGCAATCTCCTCGCCACTTTCCAGCTTCACGCCGACGGCTCGATTCCCGTCGACCAGCACCTTTGCGACCGGCGCTTCGAGGCTGATCTCGACGCCGAGTTCCTCGCACGCCTCGGCCATATAGCGCGTGATCGCGCCCATGCCCCCGACGCTATGGCCCCAGGCGCCCTTCTTGCCGTTGACCTCGCCGAAGACATGGTGGAGCAGCACATAGGCCGATCCCGGCGTATCGACGCTGGCATAATTGCCGACCACGGCATCGAAGCCGAACGCCGCCTTCACATAGTCGTTCTCGAACCAGCTATCGAGAAAGTCGCGTGCCGATTTGACGAACAGGTCCATCACGTCGCGCTGCGCCTCGATGTTCATGCCGGCGAGCCGCCTGCCCTGCGACGCGGCGGTGAGCAAAGCGCGGACGCCGCCGCCGGCATTGGGCGGAGTCTTGAGCGCCATGTCGCGCAGCACCTCGGCGACGCGCTCGAGCGCTTCTTCATATTTGGGGAAGGTCTCGGCATCCTTTTGCGAATAACGCGCGAACTCGGCCTGGGTGCGCGCCATGCCGCCGCCGAGCTTGAGATAGCCGCCCTGATGCGGGAAGAAATTCGAGATCGTCCGCTCGATGATCCGCCAGCCGCGCTCGTGAAGGCGCATGTCCTTGATCACCTTGGGCCTGAGCAGGCTGACGGTGTAGCTCGCGGTCGAATTGCGGAAGGCGGGGTGGAATTCCTCGGTTACGGCAGCGCCGCCGATCACGTTGCGCTTCTCGAGGATACGGACCTTCAGGCCAGCGCGCGCAAGGTAGAAGGCGCAGACGAGTCCGTTATGGCCACCACCGATGATGAGCGCGTCGTATTTCACGTCTTGTCCCCTGCCGTGCACGGGAGGGGTCGGGGATGGGCTCCCGGCCTCCACGAACGTTCCATCTGTTGTGAGCGCGAGCCCACCCCCGCCCCTCCCGCGAGCGGGAGGGGAGAAGAAGCAAGGCTCCACCCAGGCGCTGGCGCCCGACGCAGCCGCGCTTCCGGGATCAGCCGCCGGATCTTCTTCGCGAAGCTCCGCAAACACACCTCGCTCCGCCCGATCGGCCCGGCCGTATAACTCTGCGACGCCATCCCCTGCTGCACGCGCGTGATCAGCCAGGTATCCTCTGCATTCACCGTCCGGTTGATCCGCCAGTTGGCATAGCGCACCAGCTTCATCTCGCGGCGGTCATCGGGCAGCGCAAAGGCCATCTCGCGCAGCACCGAGCTGGTCGGTGAGATCGGCAGCCACTGCATGAAATCGACCTGATCAGGATAGATGTCGAACGCCATGCTCGGCCAGAGCCTGTAATAGAGCCATAATTTCTGGTGGCTCTCGGGCAGATGCTCAGCCCTGGGCAGGTGCGCCTGATAGAGCCGTTCCCAGCGGTCATTCGAGGGCTTGTCCGTCAGATAGCCCGACATCTTGTCGGCCCAGGGCTGCGCCTCGATCGCATAGCTTCTGCCGAACAGCCGCGTCAGCCCGGCATGCGCGACCGGGATATGGAGATTGTCCGAATAATTATCGCCGACATTCTTCCAGTTCACCGCGCGCTCGCGCAGCCGGACCGGGCTGATCATGCGCAGGTCCTCGAACCGGTAAGGCGCGATATCCGCGTCATA
>Ga0105245_10001949_pt1 | contig 18715 bp, 15 predicted proteins | sample KBSM54metaG_FD_81523 | JGI IMG/M metagenome (GOLD analysis project Ga0105245, IMG submission 81523) | Miscanthus rhizosphere microbial communities from Kellogg Biological Station, Michigan, USA - KBS M5-4 metaG | ecosystem: Host-associated > Plants > Roots > Rhizosphere > Soil | place...
ATCTCCATCGTCTCGACGCGCGGATCGCTCGGCAACGCAGCGCTAACCACCGGGTGGTTTTCCAGCAAAGCTTTCTCCCAGTCCATGGCCGCAGGCTCCTCGATCGCGACGGCTTCTGCTGCCCCCTCGTGCTCGTTCAACCCATCCAGAGCGGCCGGCCATCCGCCGCGGGGGCAAGTGAGCGCTGGGGCCCGCCCCATCAGTAGAGAAGGCAAAGTCTGACCGAATACTTGCGGTACTGATTCGGCGGGTTGATCAGCACATCGGTATTGCCGAAACCATCGATATCCCAGGCTAGCGAACCGTTGACGAAGAAATCGTGCGCATGGAAGCGAACGCAGTCGCCACGGCCATCGTTGCCGGTGACGTTGCCGCCCACCGTCCAAATGTAGCGAGCATCGGCGGACACCCCGACGACCAGCTCCGAGTGACCGTTGCGCTCGCCAGTCGAACCGCTGACGAACGCGGCGTAGTCCCCGGGTTTTGGTGTCGAGGGCAAGATCTTCGAGCGCGGCGTGAAGCCGTTGACGAAGGAACCGTATAGCCCCTCCAGGTCTTTGACTTCGGTGACGTCCGCAAGTGACGTTTGCATCGTGCAATAGTCGACGGACTCGCAGTATGCGCAATAGTTGTAGTTGTGCACGTTGTAGGCGTATTCGAGCACCCAGCGGGCAAACTCCGAACACCACTCGCCGTCGGCGTGATACGCGCTGCGCGCTGCGTTGCCGCAGAGCCCGCGATTTTCTTCCAGCACCGCGTCTCGGATCACGGAGTAGCGCGACGGGTTGGCTTTGCGCCAAGCCGCGCCGTTGCCGTAGGCGAGGACGCGCAGCATGTCGTTGGAGCTCAACGAAGTCAGCGTGTCCGAGCCGTTCGGATTCCAGATCCGGCCATCGGTGGTGACCTGCGTGCCGTCGGGGATGGTGCTCGGCGCGAAGGGGAGCACCTGGAAGTTATCGACCCAGGCCACGTGCGCGGGTTTGCTCCAGTTGCCCATCAAGTTTACCGTGGACACGGCCGTGATGCGCGTATCCAGGAAATTCCCGTCCGGGAAGTAGCCGTCGACCCCGGCAAACGCGCCCATCGGCGTCACGTAGATCGAAAACGTGTGCCAGTTGGTTTTGAGACTGGGGTTTTTGCGCGGAGCCGGGATGACGGTGCCGTGGTTGCCGTTGTTCAAATCAGTCCGCAGATAGTATTGGCCATAGGCGACCCCATTGTTGACGCCGATCCCGATGAAATGTTGGTTCGGATCGATGGCGTAAAAGAGTTCGCCGAGGTCCACCGAGCCGTCGTCCCAAAATTGAATTTGGTAGACGGCGTTCGAACCGGCAACGTCATTTCGCGACAGTGAATACCAACCCGAACCCGAATACGACAGACCGAGAATCACTCCGTGAGTCGGGTCCCCGAAATCGGGGAAGAGTGTGTTGGTGGAAGTGCCGTTGACGGCCCAGATCCAGGGGCTCGGTACGGGCGTGCCGCTGCCGCCGAAGTTCGTCGCGTAATCGAACCTGTCCGAGACATAGCTGGCTTGTGCCAGCGCCAAGCGCTCACCCAGCGCGGAAATCATCAACGCCCCAACGAAAGCCAATCGCATATTTCGCATCGTCATCCCCAATCGTCAGCCACCACCCGCAGTCCCCGTTTGCCTGCTGACGTGTAGATCGCGTCCGCGGCTAAGTCAATGCCGAGCACGAACTCCGTCGATACGAGTCTGCTCGCGCGCTGTCCGCACCGACGTGCGCGCCGTCCGCACCGACGTGCGCGCTGTCCGGGCACTCGGGTGACCGGGCACGCGCTGTCCGGACAGCACTCATCGAAATCCAGGGTCGGCTACTGCTCAGCGGGAGCGCGGTATTCGAATGACATCCGTCGATCGGCGCGAGTATCGGGAGCAGCTAAGCAACTCCTAGGGGTGACTCGATCGCGACTCACTGGCACGCGCCGTCACCGAGCGGCGCGCCCTGATTGAGCCAGCCCAGAAGCAGCGATCGCTCATCGGCGGTGAGTGGCTCGACCGGTGGATCCAACTTCAGAAATTGAGCCGGCATGTAGTTGGAGGTGACGGCTTCCGACATGAGTTGGAAGCGCGGTTTGCCTTTGTTGTCGATCACCTGTGTGTCTGGGTAAGTGAGGAGAGCAAACGGCGCGCCGTTTTGCGGCGGGTCGCGATGGCAGCGCTGGCACTTGTGCTGAAGGACGACTTCCGCCGCACACCAGTCGAGTGTCACGCCGGCACCCGACGTGCCGCCGTTCAGCGACTGATCCTCGCGCGTAGTGGCGGTGCTCGCGCAGTGAGTGACCAAAATCGCCAGTGCGGTCGCGACGAAAAGCGACACCCGTCGAAGCGCAGGTTCGATTCGCTCATCGCTCTTCATCGATTCATCTTCCTCGCGCTCATGATCGTTCGCCCTCGAGACAATCGAGAACGGAGAACGCGATCGGAACATTAAGATCGAGCAGAAGTATGACTGTCAGCGAATTACTACCGCGCAGACAGATGCAATGGCACCTGTCGGACTACAAAAGAAATTGCGTCAGCTTTAGTGGTGACTCGTCACGCCGTCTATCAAGGTGCCCTGAGGCTGTTTCACTTTTGTCTGGGGCCGACACGAGGGTGGCGAAAGCCGCTCGCGTGCTCCGTGCATCGTGAGTGAGTGGAAGTGGCGTAGCAGCGCTTTCTACTCATCACAGTGGCGTGAAATTGGCGGTTTTCGCGCTTCGTCGAAGACCAGATCGAGAATCGAAAAAATCATGGAGATTCCAGCTCTGACCGAGTTGCGTCCGGGATCGACATTGGGTCGTTACGAGCTTTTGCTGCCCATCGCGAAAGGTGGGATGGCGCAAGTGTGGGCCGCGCAATTGCTCGGCACGCGCGGCTTCCAGAAGCTGGTAGCCATCAAGACCATCCTCGCGGGTGTGATCGACAACACTCGAATGGAGCAGATGTTTTTGGAGGAGGCGCAAGTCGCCTCCCAAATTCATCACCCGAACGTCGTTGGGACTCTCGATCTCGGTGAGCACGAAGGCGTGCTCTATCTAGTGATGGAGTGGGTGGACGGTGAACCGCTCAGCGTGGTGATGTCGAAGGCCGCTGCTAGCGGCGGAGTTCCGTTACCGATTGCCATCAGCCTGATCGGGCAGACCTGCAAGGGCCTTCACGCTGCTCACGATTTGCGCGACGAATCCGGTGCGTTGATCGGGCTCGTGCACCGCGACGTGTCGCCGCAGAACCTACTCGTGACCTTTTCGGGCACGGCGAAGCTCGTCGATTTCGGAATTGCCAAGGCCACCGCCAAAGTGAGCGGCCTGACCGAGGCCGGCGAAATCAAGGGAAAATTTGCCTATATGGCGCCGGAACAAGTGCGTGGGCTCGCCATCGACCAGCGCACCGATTTGTTCGCGCTCGGCATCTTGCTCTACCTCATGACGACCGGGAAGCACCCGTTCCGCGGCGACCACCCCGCAGCGACCCTCCAGAATATCTGTTCGGATCAACCGCCGCCCGCGCCGCGCTCGTTCTTGCCGGACTACCCGGTGCTGCTCGAAGCGGTGGTGATGAAGGCGCTGGCCAAGGATCCCGCAGCGCGTTTCTCGACCGCGAACGAGATGTTGACTGCGCTCGAGGAGGTCATGCCTGGTCCCCTCGAAGCCAGCTTCGATTTGCAAGTGGCGCAGTATTTAAAAACCCTTTTCGGCGCGCGGGCTTCCGAGCGCCGGACTGCGATTCGCGTCGCTCAAGAGCACGCGGAACGGCAACGCACCGAATCGTCGTCGGCGATCAGCCTCGGTACCTTGCGTGCCATCGCCATCGATCAGCGCGAGAGCGGCAGTCTGTCGATTCGCTCGACGCCGCAGTTCAGTACGCCCGAGCGTCGCACCCCGACTCCGCTGCCCGCACCTCGCCCTTCGTTCCGCGGGCTCACTGCCGCGCTCGGCGCTTTGGCGCTGCTCGCGATTGGCGGGGGAATTTGGGGCTTTTCTGACCGCCATGGGGAGGGGAGTCGCGCCGCGAGTTCCAGCCCCGTGCCGATCGATTCGCTGGATCGCGCGCCCCACCTCGTGGCCTCGGCGGCGATTGCGCCGGTCGAAGTGCCGCCCGCGGAGAGTGCGCAAGAGGCCACCGATCGTTCGGACGACAAGCACGCGCGTGGTCACAAACCGTCGCGGCTGACGCGTCCCGTGACTCCCACTGCCAGTGTCGTGCCTCCCGCGGCGTTGCCAACCGTTTCGAGTGCACCGGTGATTGCGGCGGCACCCGCGGCGGCATCGCCGGCTCCGCCAGCTGCTTCGGCGGCATCGTCTACCAACGCCTGGGTTCGTGGTGCATTCGGCGGTCGGCACTGACCACCCAGGGCTCTTCATTCATCGAAAGGGAAAAGTATGTCACTGTCGAATAAAGATTGTCGTGCGCTGATCCAGCCCGTTTTGCTCGTGAGCGTGCTCGGTGCTGCGCTCGCCACTGCATGTGTCGCGGACCAACCGGGGATTTCCACGGCGACCGCTGGCAGCGCGGGGGTGGCGCCGAGTGGCGGCAGCGCAGGCGCCGCTGAAGCGGGTTCTGGAGGTGCCAGCGCTGGAGCCGCGCACGGTGGCGATGCGTCGGTTGCCGGTGATTCGAGCAATTCTTCGGGTTCAGGCGGTAGCGATCAAGGCACGGCGGGCGGCAATGCCGAGGCGGGTGCGCCGAACGAGCAAGGCGGCAGCGGTGGTGGCGGCGGTGGACTCGGCGGTGCAGGCGGAGGCAGTGGCGGCGGTGTCGCGGCGTGCTTGTTCCATACTGCCGCCGTTCCCAGTGTGGGTGGCGGTGGCGGCGATGAGAGCGGTGGCGGTGGCGGTGCAAGCGGCGGCGGCGCAGGCAGCGGCGGCGCGGCCAGCGGCGGCAGTGCCGGGTCGGGTCCAGTACTGAACTTGATGAGTCAACTGAACCCGTTCGTTGGCAGCTATCTCACCGACGGCGCGGGTCGCGCGCTCTATACTTATGGTGGCGATCTCCCCGGGGATTGCCACGTGCCACCGACCAGCACGTGCACGGCCGATTGCTCGGTTTCCTGGCCACCGTTCGATGCGGGTTCGCGCGTGCTCGGCATGGGGCTCGATGACGCGAAATTCGGCAGCATCGCGCTGCCCGGCGGCGGCTCACAGACCACCTACTACGGATGGCCGCTCTACTACTACAAGTCGGATCTCGCGCTCGGTCAGTTGACGGGGCAAGGCAAGGGGAAGACGTGGCACGTTGCCCAAGTGATCCCTCCTGCCATCGTGATCTTGAAGGCAGGCACCGCGAAATATTTGGCGAATAACGCCGGGCACACCTTGTACGTTGCGGCCGCGGATCAAGCGGGCACGGGCTCGACCGATCCCGTGAGCCATTGCACGTCGACCTGTCTCGATGCGTTCACGCCCTTCGACGTGAAGAGTCTTTCGGTGGTGACTTCGCTCGCGGAGTCCGACTTCAGCGTCTTCGCGCGACCGAACGCGGGCGGTTTGCAAATCGCGTACAAAGGCCTGCCTCTGTACCAATCGCTCACGGATCTCAAAGCGGGTGACATGACCGGAACCGCCACCACGGGCTTCACTGCGGCCGCGCCATGATTCGCCATCATCGCCGATCGAAGGTCGCGGCGATGCTCGCCGTGCTACTCACCTCGGCCGCGGCCCGAGCCGAGACCAGCTCGGCGCAGCGCGCTACCGCCGAGGCGCTGTTCGAACAAGCCACCCAACTGATGAGCGAAGAGCGCTTCGGCCAAGCGTGCGAGAAGTTCGCCGCAAGCCAAGAGCTCGACCCCGCGCTCGGCACCATGCTGTACCTGGCTGACTGCTACGAGCGAGCCGGTCGCAGCGCGAGTGCCTGGGCCTTGTTCCGCGAGGCGGCGGAGACCGCCGAGCGCGCCGGTCAAGCGGATCGGCAGCACATTGCGGACGATCGCGCGACCGCTCTCGAGGGCAAATTGTCGAAACTCGAGTTGCGTGTGCCCGAGGCGCAGCGCCCCGCTGGGCTGCAGCTGTTCATCAATGACGTGCCCGTTCCGAGCGCTTCGTGGAATGCCGCACTGCCGGTAGATCCGGGTCCGACTCGGATCGAAGCGCGCGCGCCCGACAAAAAGACCTGGACGACAAGCTTGGCGGTCGCCGAAGGGCCGGCGAGCGTCGTCATCGATGTGCCGCAGCTACGTGATGCACCGCATCAGGCTCGCCCGGATGGCGCGAAGCTTCTGCAGAGCGAGAAGCCGCCGGTCGGAGCCACGCACCGAACCGCGGGCTATTTGCTCGGCGCAACGGGCGTCGTTGCGTTGGCCGTGGGCGGGTTCCTCGGCTATCGCGCCTACTCGCTCAACAAGCGTTCCAAGGGTGAATGTCGGACCGATGAGCCGAACGCGTGCACTCCCGATGGCGTGCACATGCGCGACGATGCACGGACTGCCGGCGCGTTGTCCACGGTGGCGGGTGTTGGCGGAGCCGTGCTGACCGTGAGCGGCATCACGTTGCTCCTGACCGCGCCGACGACCCCGCCCATTTCTGCCGAATCGGCGAATCATGCGCGCGCGCTGGTTCCGGCGTTCGGTCTGCAACTCGGGAAGGTGTGGTGATGTCGAAAATCATTCGGCTGTTTTGCCTGCTCCTCGTGCTGCCGACGCTCGGCGCTTGTTCGCAGCTGCTCGATATCGAAAACGCGCACGTCGATTCCTCGTTGCTCGGTGGTGGTGGCGGGACGAGCGAGGGGAGCGCGGGGAGCGCGGGGAGCGCGACGTCGATGGGTGGTACGTCCAGCAATGCGGGCGACGGCGCGATGAATCAGGGCGGGGCGCTCGCGGGCGGTGCTGGCGGCAGCGCCGGCACGTCGGGCTCTCCGAACATCGGCGGTGCCTCTCCGGCGGCGACGCCGTGTCAGTCGTACTGCGATATCGTGATGGCCAATTGTAAGGACAAGTACGAGCAGTACCGAACCGTCGAACAATGTATCGAGGTGTGCAAGCGACTACCACCTGGCAATACTGGCGATGAAAACGTCAATTCGGTCGCGTGTCGCGTGCGCCAAGCCACCTACGCCGACAGTGAGCCGTTCGTTTATTGCAAATCGGCAGGTCCGCTCGGTGCGGGCAAGTGCGGCTCCAATTGCGTGTCATACTGCTCGCTGATGCAGGCAGAGTGCACCGCTCAGTCGACCGCGGGGAACCTCGAGCTGAGCTACTTCGATAGTGAACAAAGTTGTCTCGATGCGTGCGATCAAATCCCCGTTCACACCACCGATCCCACGCAGTACTCGTCGTCCGCGACGGCCATGCCGTCGTCGTTCGTTGGTAACAACGTCTACTGCCGCGCTTATCACGTGGCAGCCGGCATCGAGCAAGACACACCGACCGAGCACTGTCCGCACGCTATGGGTGGCGATCCCTGCATCGATCAATGACGGGACTTTTTTCGGAGGTTAGATGTCACTAGCTGTCGAGCTCGGGCTGTTGGCGGTGGTTGCGGGCTTCGTCGCCGCGAAGTTGCGGGGCAAGCCGAGCCCGCCTGTGCCGGTAAAACGCACCAAGAGCAAGAAGAAGGCCCCGAGCACGCCCGCCGAGCCGATCATCGAAGCTCGAGAGTCTTTGTTGGACGTGGGCGACGCCTCGCTGGAAGACGAAGAGGTGACGCTACTCCACGGTGCCGCGCCGCAAACCCGTCGCGAGATCGAGTACGCGCAGCTCCTCGAGAAGCTCACGCAAAAAGACGACCCGTCCGAGCCCGTTTCCGATTCGCGCATCGTCATCTCTTACGAAGAGGAAGCCGAAGAGGAGGAGCTGACCTCGCCTTTCGCCCGCATCTTGGTCTCGGCGCGGGGCGACAGCGATCGCGGGCAAAAGCGGCGAGCCAACGAAGACAGCATGCTGTTCTTGCCGGAGCGTTCGTTGTTTGCGGTGGCCGACGGCATGGGCGGGTACGCTGGCGGTCAGGTGGCGAGCTCACTCGCCGTCGAGACGGTTCGGCACGCCTTCGAGCAGGAGTCGTTCGTTGGCGATTTGCGCGCGGAAAAGCCGATTCCGCGCCGCGGAAGAGAGCTCGCGTGCGCGATGTTACAGGCCAATTGGTCCGTATTCGGCGCGGCGCGCTCCGATCCGGCGCTCAATCAAATGGGCACCACGTTGGTCGCTGCGCGCTTCTCGCCCAACAAACAGCGCGTCTATATCGGCCACGTGGGTGACAGCCGTTGCTACCGCCTGCGCGCTGGCAAACTTCGGCAGCTGACGACCGACCACACCATGCGCCTCGTCGGGCTGCGCGGTGCGGGCGCGGACGATCTTTTTCAGGCCATCGGCGTGTCCGAGAATCTGTCGATCGATCTCATCGTCGACAAGCCCCGCCCGGACGACATCTATTTGCTGTGCAGTGACGGCTTGCCGAAAATGGCCAGCGATGAAGCGATCGAGCGCATCTTGGTCGAAGAATCGGACCTCGAGGCCGCGGTGTATTCGTTAATCGAGCTCGCCAACGATCGCGGCGGCAAAGACAACGTGACTGTCGTCCTCGTCAAAGTGATCGAGCGCGCCGTGCGCAACACCTTGAACGAACTGAACGATCAACACGAAGTGCGCGGCAAGATCATCGAGCCCGCGGCTACCGTCTCGAGTCCGCCCAGCAGCGACGACATGATCGTGATCGGCCCCATCAGTCTCGGCAAAACCAAGGTCGCCGAATCCGACCCCGCGCCCGCGAAGCTCGAAGGCAGCGGCGGCTAAGGCCCACGCCCGCGCCGATCCCTGCGCGCTAGCGGGCGAGTGTGCGCCGCGAACCGCGTACCCAGAAGAAGCCGAGCATCGCCAGCTCCAGGTAGCCGTGAAACGTGGCTAGGGAGAGGTACAGGGAGCGGGCCCGATGGACGTCGAACCAGGCGCCGAGAGCGACGGCCGCGGCTGCGAGCGCGACGGCCACCACGCCGGGCGTCCCCAAATCCGCAAAGAGTGAGCGAGCGGACATGCGAAAGGTAGGGGTGCCAGCGCTTGCTTGCTCTTCTTGCGGGATGAAACTGAGCCAGACCGAGTAATGCATGCTCTGCAAGAAGACGTAGGCGGTCGTCACGCCGATGGCGACGCGTAGGCTCAAAAATGGCGCAATCCAAGTCGCGATGGTGGACACCGGCAGGTGAAACGCACTGGCGAAGGGAGAGTTCAACGTTTGGGGAGCGAAGAGGCCCGACGCCAGCAGTAGCGTGGCCAGCCCGAGCAGGGCGAGCGGCGCCATGAGCCAGCGTTTGTTGGCACGAAAGAGCATCGCCCAGGCGGCGATTGCGATCACGTTGTGCAGGTGCAGAAAGACGAGACGCGCCATGCCGGGACGGTGCAGCGCCGCGACCGTCACGCCGAACAGCAGCAAGAGCGCGAGCAGGGCGCGCGTTCGCGAGCCGCGCTCCCGCAAACCGGCCAAGAGCGCGATCCCCACGAAGGCGGCCGCGGAGGCGAGCTCGAGGCTTTCGCCCTGCGGGAGCCATTTGAACTCCTCGAGCGCGCGGATCACGATCAGCCAAGCGCAGCCGACCCACACGACGTTTTGCCACCAGCGCGCCAAGTTGCGGCGCAAGACCAAGTAGCGGACATCGGCGGCGACGTGCGCGACGCCGAACACGATGGGGCCGAGCGCAAATAAAAACACTGGGAAATACACGGCACCGAGCAGCGCCAACGTGACGCTGATGCAAGCCAAAGTGGCGATGCGTCGGTCACGGTGGCGCAGGGTTGCGCGCGCAAAATCGCTCTGCAACAGCCAGCTGAGCCAGCTGCGTCGGGCCCAATCGAGCGGCGTGCTCAGGCGTTCTGCGGTGGCCTGGAGCGACATCGCTTTAGCGGCGGCGTCGACCCAAGGCTAACGCGGCGAGGCCCATCCCCAACAGGAGAGTCGCGATGCCGCGCTCAGTGCCGAGCTCGCGCACGCTGCAACCGCTGCTGCTGTCGCCCGTGGAGCTGGCTCCGGCCGCGCCGGCTGTGTTCGCTCCGGCCGTATTGGTGCTGCCAGCGACGTTGCCGGTGCCTGCCGAGCCTCCGCTGCCTCCGCTGCCTCCGCTGCCGCCCGCGCCGTTTGCATCGCAGTACAGACACGTGGTCTGCGAAGCGCCCGCGTCACCCGCTGGTCCGCACGAGGGGCTACCGAAGCGGACGACGGGGACACCCGTCACGCACACGCCGGAGCCGACGCCATTCGGTGCCGCGTTGTTGCAGGCAACACCTTTGGTGCTGCACGTGACGTCAGGCGCTGCAACATCGGCCCGTGCCAGGGGCGCTGCCAGCGCGCCGGCCAAGCACAACAAAGCAGCCACTCTCTTTGCAATCCCGCTCATGGTGACCCTTTCCGCTCGATGGTTCGAGAGCCCTGCTGGGCTGCCTCTCGGAATACTACAAGAGTCGTGTCTCGCACAATGATCGCAGCCGAATGCTCGCTTATTCGCGCCGCGCGAGCCTAGCGCCAGGCGCCCGTTTTGCGATGGCGCCAAAAGCCGCTCTCGACGACACTCATCACATGACATCGAGCGCAGTCTTCTTTGCGACGTTGACGGGGGTGCTCGGGGCCGGAATGAACGTCGCGATGGAAGTCGCGTTAGTAGTGGTCGTGGCAACCACCGTGCAGCGCGCACGCCCAGATGTCGTACCGGTGCTGCTCGCCGCTGCCGCGCTCAACTTGCTCACGCTGTTGCTCTTTTATCCTTCGCAAATATTGATGAGTCGAGTCTTCCCGATCGAGACGATGCTGCAAGCTCGCGCGCTCGTCAGTGTGGTGATGGATCTGATGCACGTGGCGTCCCGCATCCTACTCATCTGGGGCATTGCTCGGCTGTGCAAGCCCGCGTTGGAGCCGAATTAGCCAGAGCTCTCGCCACGTGTGGAGCGCGCGCGGTGGCCTTGCGCGCCGGCATTTTGAGGCCAAATACACAAAACTCACGGCAGGCGCGAAGGTTGCCCGAACTCGTGGCTCTAACCCGGCATGTCGTGGAGCGTCGCCGAATCATCGCTGAGCGTGTGCAAAGTTTTCCGGCTCGCGCTAGGCGCCTGCTTGCCGCTCGCGTTGCTTGCCGGTTGCGGGGCGGGGGGCCCGAGCGATCGCGAACTGGGACAGGTCAGTGAACCGCTGAGCTGTGTAGGCTTGCCGCAGTGGGTCGCCAATGGGCCGTACACTGCGGGAAGCAAAGTCGTCAATGGCGGTAAATCTTACCAATGCAAGCCTTGGCCGTATTCGGGTTGGTGCCCGTCGGTCGGTTATCAGCCGGGCGTGGCCGCTCCTTGGGCAGATGCGTGGACACTGCTCGGCTCCTGTTCGGCCAGCGCCTGCAGCACGGCTCGAGGCTCCGCTGACAGGCCCGATGATCAACCCGGCTCGTACCAGATGCGTGTTTGGTACGTGATTTCGAGCGACGGCGTGGACGAGCATCGCGATACCGACGGCACGATTCAGACATCCATCGAATCGGTCGTGAAGTGGATGAAGGGCAAAACCGCGGGCCGCTCGTTTCGCATCGATCGCTGCGCTGGCGCGATCGACATCGGCTTCCTCAAACTTTCCAAGACCGACGCTCAGCTGAACCAAGGCGACGTGCTGCACAACCTAGGCGCCGAGATGGACGCGCTGCATTTGCTGGGCAACACGAAGAAGATGAACCTCGTGTACTACGGCGGCACGAATCGCACGTGCGGCAATTCCAACTGGCCCAGCGTGCCGGGCCAATTCAGCTTGGCCGCGCTCTACTTGAACGGCGATTTTCAAATTCCCGGCGTGCCGAAGTGCAACACGAACCCGGTCGGCGCGAACCTGAACAGTCCGGGCTACATGGACTTCAGCTTGCTCCACGAGTCCTTCCACTTGACCGGCGCCGCGCCCACCTGCGCTCCGCACGCTTTCGATGGCATCGGGCACGTTTCCGATTCGAACCAAGACTTGATGTATGCGGGCACCGAACCTTGGGATCCAGAGTTCATCGACGTGAATCACGACGACTACTTCGACAAGCCGGCGTCCACGTGTTTGGACGTCGCGCGCAGCACCTTCATCGAACCCTTGCCCACCAACGCCGTCCCGCCACCGAATTGGTGAGCGGTTGCTCGAGATCAACCGGCGCTGTCGAAGAGGAACGCGCGCAAATCCGCGGTGGTCTGGGCGGTGATTTCGTGTCCGCCCTCGAATGGGTGAAAATCCACGGAAAAGTGGCTGGATTTGAGGGTCTCGACCAAGCGCTCGGCACCTTGAAAGCGCAAGACCGGATCCTTCCTGCCGTGTGACACGAACACCGCTGGCGCTCTGCTGCGCGGCATTGCGATCCGCTCGACCGTTTCATCCAGCAACGCGCCGGAGAGCACCGCGACGCGGTCGACCGACGAGGCGGCAAGCGCGACGTCGAGCGCCAACATGGCGCCTTGCGAGAAGCCGAGCAGGAACAATGCGTCGGGCGCGAGCTGTTCGTGGAGTGTGCTGAGCAGTTTTTGCACCGCGAGCCGAGCGCTGGTGACTTTTTCGGCGGGAGCTTTCAGCACTTGGTTCGCATCGTAGGTGGCGCGGCCGTGCATCGGCCACCAGGCGCGTCCACCGTTCGGCAACTCGATCGGGCCCGCGGGCACGATGTAGCGAGTCTTCGGTCGAGCCAGCTCGCGCGCGAGCGCAATCAAATCATCGGCGCTCGCACCGAAGCCATGTAGGAGCACGACCGTGGTGCCCCCGCGATCCTTCTCGCCGAGGTCGCCGCCAGTGGCGAACTGCAGCGCTTCCGCGGCGGTATTTTCAGGCTCGTGCGCCGCTTTTTGCGGTTCTGCCCGGGAATGACAGGCAGGAGCTGCAGCCGCGAGCGCCAAGAGCGCTTGGCGCCGCGAAATCAGAGGAAGAGCCATGACCTTCTGTAGATACGGCCTTTCCGGCGGCGTGATTACTCCTGAGTATCAGGCCTATTCCGCAGCGCGAGAACGGGCCTTTCGCGCGCTTCGGACGCGCTCGATCGCCCAGAAAACAGCTTCCGGGGTGGCGGGCGAGGCGAGCTCGACGACTCCCCCGGCACCGAAAGCGGCCACCGCCGCACGCAATGCCTCGCGCACACTGATGGCCAGCATCAACGGCGGCTCGCCGACCGCTTTGCTGCCGTAAACCACGCCGGGCTCCGCAGCCTTCTGCAGGAGGGCGACGTTGAACACCGGCGGGCACTCGCCGAGTGTCGGCAACTTGTAGGTGGAGGGGCCGCGTGTCACGAACGCGCCGCTTTCGTTCCACACCAGCTCTTCGGTCGTGAGCCAACCGACGCCTTGGATGAAGCCGCCTTCGACCTGACCCCGATCGACGAGCGGCGACAGTGAATCCCCCACGTCGTGCAGCAAATCGGCGCGAAGCAGGCGGTATTGGCCGGTGAAGCCATCGATCTCGACTTCACTCACGGCAGCGCCGTACGCGAAATAGTGAAAGGGCTCACCTTGGCCCGTCTCGCGATTGAAGTGAATTTTCGGGGTTTTGTAGTAACCCGTAGCAAACAACGGCACTCGCTCCAGATACGCTTGCTGCACGATGTCGGAGAAGCCGATTCCGAGCTCCGGCTTCTCAACCGGGAAGACTCGACCGGTGTCGATGACGATGTCAGCGGCGGGCGCGTGAAAATAACGAGCCGCCACTTCGCACAGGCGTTCCTTCAGCGTTTCGCATGCCGCTTTGATCGCGGCGCCGTTCAAATCAGAGCCGGCCGAGGCTGCAGTGGCGGAAGTGTTCGGGACTTTGTCGGTGCGCGTGGCCATGATGCGCAAAGCACTGAGCGGCAGCCCGAGTGAGTCTGCGGCTACTTGCAGCATCTTCGTGTGCAGGCCTTGGCCCATTTCGGTGCCGCCGTGGTTCACCTGCACGCTGCCATCTTTGTAGATGATGTCCAACGCGCCCGCTTGGTTGAAGAACGTGGTGGTGAACGAAATGCCGAATTTAACCGGGGTAATCGCCAGTGCGCGCTTATCGTGGGGGTGGGCTTCGTTGAAGCTTTCGATGGCCGCTCGGCGCCGCTCGAAGTCACTCGATACCTTGATCTCGGACCAGATGCGCGTGATGCGCTCGGCGTCACGCACCGGCTGCCCGTAGTGCGTGGTGTCACCCGGGCGATAGAAGTTGCGCTCTCGAACCACTTCCGGTGCGAGCTCGAGCTGGCGCGCGATCCGATCGAGGACTTCCTCGATCATCAGCATGCCTTGCGGGCCGCCGAAGCCACGAAACGCCGTGTGCGAGACGGCATGCGTGCGGCACACGCGACCGACGACCTCGACGTTCGGTAGCAGATAGCAGTTGTCGATGTGAAACATGGCGCGGCCGAGGACGGGCGCGCTCAGATCCAAGCTATACCCGCCGTCACTGAAGAGCTCGAGGAGCAATGCCTGGAGCTGGCCTTCGACGCTGAATCCGACCCGAAAACGCCCCAAAAATGGGTGGCGTTTGCCGGTCATGCTCATGTCTTGCGCGCGCGTGAGGCGCACCATCACGGGCCGGCCGAGCTTCACGCTGGCGAGCGCGGCGACGGCTGCCCAGGTGTTGGCTTGCGTTTCTTTGCCGCCGAACGCGCCACCCATCCTCAGGCACTGCACGGTCACCAAATGCTTGGCCACGCCGAGTACGCGCGCCACGACCTCTTGCGTCTCGGTCGGGTGCTGAGTCGAGGAGTGGACGAACAGGCCGCCGCCTTCTTCGGGCACGGCGAGCGCCGCTTGGGTTTCCAAGTAGAAGTGCTCTTGTCCGTTGATGAACAGTTCCCCTTCGAAGCGCTGCGCGGCAGCTGCCAGTGCTTGCTCGGGGTCGCCGCGGCGCAGGCGTTCGGCGGGCGCATGAAAACTATCCGCGGCGACTGCGGCGGCGATCGACTGAATGGCGGGCAACGGCTCGTAGCGAACCACGACGCGCTCGGCGGCCAGGCGTGCGAGCTCGCTGCTGCTGGCGACGACCCAAGCCACGGGCTGGCCGTGAAAGCTCACTTCTTCCGGAAAAAGCGGCTCATCGTGCCGCACGGGGCCGACGTCATTTTCGCCCGGAACATCAGCCGCGGCGAGGCAACCGAAGACTCCCGGCAGGTCTCGGGCTTGGCTGAAATCGACGCTCAGCACACGCGCATGCGCATGCGGGCTTTGCACGGGCCAGGCGAAGGCGAGGCGCGCGGTGCGCGTGGCCAAGTCTTCGACGTAAGTGGCCTGCCCCGTGACGTGTAGCGTCGCCGACTCGTGACTCAGCGCTTTGCCGACCACTTTCATTCGGCCGCCTCGCGCTCGAGTTCCGTCTCGTAAAAGAACTTTTCGAGCAATTGACCGATCATCGCCTGGCGATAACTGGCGCTCCCTCGCAAATCGCTTTGCGGGCTGCCGAGCTGCGCGGCTTCCTTGACGAGTAGCGCGAGTGTGGCGCTGTTCCACGTGCGGCCGAGCGCGATTTGCTCGAGTGAGGGAGCGGCTAGGGGCGTCGCTGCGACGCCACCGAAGGCCACGCCGAAGCGCGTCACCTTGTGCTCGCCGTCGAGGCTCAACGCAAACGCACCCGCGACTGTCGAGATGTCGTCCATCACGCGCTTGCTGACTTTGTAAAAGCGCTGAAATTCCGGCAAAGGACGCGCAATGCGCGCGGCGCGGATCAGCTCACCGGGCTCGAGCGCCGTCTGCCGATAAGCGGTGAAGAAATCGCGCAAAGGGAGCCGACGTGAGCCGCGGCGACTGACGAGCTCGAGCGTTGCGCCGAGCGCCAACAAAGCGGGCGCTGAGTCACCAATCGGCGAAGCCGTGCCCAAGTTGCCGCCGAGTGTCGCGCGGTTTCGGATCAGGCGTGAGGAGAATAGCGGTAACAATTGCTCGAGGAGCCCAATCCGAAGTTGAACTCGATGGAGCTCGCGTTCGATGCGAGCGAGCGGCACGCCGGCACCCAAAACGAGCTCGCTCTCGCCCCAGCTGAGCTCCTGCAACTCACTCACGGCCTCGAGCGAAAGCAAGACGGGCCAACGCTGATAGCGCTGGTTTGCATACACGAACAGATCCGTTCCGCCGGCGATCGGTAACGCGCCCGGGTGCGCTTCGAACACGGAGAACGCCTCAGCGAGGGTGCCCGGGCGAAAGAAGCGCTCTTCGACGCTGCCGCTCTCGCACGCGCCGAGCGCGGGGGCCCGCGAGCGCAGCTGGACCAACCGCGGATCCTGGGCCGCCGGCTCCGGCATCGCGCGCGCGACGTCTGCGATGGGGCGATAGCCGGTGCAACGACACAAATTGCCGCTGATGCTCTCGGGATCGAAACCGGTGCGGCCGGGCCGGTAATATTCGCAGAACAAACTCACGACGAAACCGGGCGTGCAGTAACCACATTGCGACCCGCCGGCCGCCACCATCGCCGCCTGCACCGGATGTAAGCGACCTTCGGCGTCTGCGACGCCTTCGACGGTCACGAGCTCACGACCGTGAACGGCGGAGAGCGGCAGCAAACAGCTGTTTACGGGCTCGAAATGGCTGCCGGCTTCGCCTGGCTCGCTCGTGATGAGCGCGACCGCGCACGCCCCACACTCGCCCTCGGCGCAGCCCTCTTTCGTGCCGCACAGGCCTTCCGCGCGCAGCCATTGCAGCAGCGTCACGTGCGCGTCAGCGCTGGCTGCTTCCACGGCTCTTCCGTTCAGCACGAACCGAACGCCCATCATTCAGAGCCTATCCTACTACAGCCCGAGCCCGGCGATGGTTTCCGGTCCGCGTCGCACGAGAAATATGGACGAACCGCTGTGCCTCGGACATTCTAAGAAGGTGCGCGATGTCGTTCAGGCTCTGCTCGAGCTGCTGACGAGCCGTCAGCGCGGGGCTCTGGCCACCGTCGTGCGCGCTTCGGGATCGACGCCGCAGCAGCCCGGCGCGCGCTTGCTCTTGCGCGAAGACGGCACGACTCTGGGCACGGTCGGTGGCGGGGCCATCGAACAGGCCGTTTTGGAGGCGTTGCAGCGCGTGATCGGGCGCACCGAGCCGGAACTCCTGAGTCGCGATTTGGCTCACGATTTGGGCATGTGCTGCGGGGGGAGAATGGAGATTTTCGTGGAACCCATCGTGCCGTTGCCGCGGCTTTGGTTGTTGGGTGCGGGGCACGTGGCGAAACCCACCGCCGCGCTCGCGCGCAGTGTTGGTTTCGAGGTGCACGTGATCGACGAACGGGAAGAGCAGCTCACTTCCGAACGCTTTCCGGAGTGCCGGCTCACGCTGGGCGATCCGGCTGAGGAGCTCGGACGGTTGAAGCTCGGTGCGGGAGATTGGGTGCTGATCATGACGCACGACCATCGAATCGACGAAGCCGTGTTGGAAGCTTCTGCCGAGCAGAACGCCGATTATGTCGGGCTCGTGGGGAGCAAGCGCAAGGCATTTCGCTTGGTGGAGCGGGTGACCGAAAAGCGGAAGGGTGACTTTCCGCTCGAGCGCGTGTTCGCGCCCGTCGGGCTGGCGATTGGCGCGGTAAGTCCGGAAGAGATCGCGGTCAGCATCGTGGCCGAGCTCGTGGCTTTGCGGCACGGTTGCGCCGCGCCGCACTTGCGCGCGCTCGCCGATGCCCCTTTCGCGCGCGAGCGTCAGTCGCAAGTGACCTAAAGAATGCCGATGACGAAACCGGCGTTACTCGGGCTCGACGCGTTGGCTCTGCGCGTGCACCAAGATTTGGAGTTGCTCGACTACCCGCGCCGCCCGTGGCTCGAACCTCGCGTCTCGCTCGCGGGGGATCGCGTTTACGATGTGGTGATCGTGGGCGCCGGCCAAAGCGGTTTGACGACGGCTTTTGCGCTGCAGCGGGAGCGCGTGAGCAATCTGGTCGTGCTCGATCGGAATCCGCTCGATCGCGCGGGGCCTTGGCTGAATTTCGCGCGCATGCGCACGCTGCGCACGCCCAAATACCTCACTGGGCCAGACCTGGGCATCCCCAGCCTGACCCCGCGTGCGTGGTACGAGGCGCAATTCGGAGCGGGGAGTTGGGAGAGCCTCGGGCTGATCCCAAAGGAGCTCTGGGCGAGCTACTTGGCTTGGTATCGCGAAACGCTGCGCCTCCCGGTCGAACCCGAGGTGACCGTGGGCGCGTTGGGTTATGACGCAGCGGAGCGTCATTTCCTGGTGCCGTGCCGCAAGCCGAACAGTGAAACCACGTTGCGCGCGCGGCGCGTGGTGTTGGCTACGGGCATCGATGGTTCAGGGCAATGGCGTGTGCCGGAAGCGATTGCCCGAGCATTGCCGCGAGCGCTGTACGCGCACACGAGCGAAGTCATCGACTTCGAGCGCCTGCGGGGCAAGCGCATCGCGGTGCTGGGCGCCGGCGCGTCCGGCTTCGACAACGCGGCGACCGCCCTCGACCACGGCGCGAGCGAAGTGCACCAGCTGTTTCGTCGGCCCGCGCTGGTCAACGTGAATCCGTACCGTTGGGCCGAATTCGTGGGCTTTTTGAAGCACCACGCGGACCTGCCGGATGCCGAGAAATGGCGCTTCATTGCGCAGATCTTGCGTATGGGCCAATTGCCTCCCAAAGATACTTTGCTGCGCGCAGAGGCTCATCCCGGCTTTCACCTGCATCCAGACTCCGCTTGGAAGTCGCTGAGCGTGCACGGCGATACGGTGCAGATCGAAACCGACTCCGCGCGCTACGAGGTGGACTTCGTGATCGTGGCGACCGGGTTCGTCACGGATCTCGCCTCGCGGCCGGAGCTCGCGAATTTCGAGCCGCACATCGCGCGCTGGGCGGATCGCTACACGCCGCC
>Ga0105245_10001950_pt1 | contig 18712 bp, 22 predicted proteins | sample KBSM54metaG_FD_81523 | JGI IMG/M metagenome (GOLD analysis project Ga0105245, IMG submission 81523) | Miscanthus rhizosphere microbial communities from Kellogg Biological Station, Michigan, USA - KBS M5-4 metaG | ecosystem: Host-associated > Plants > Roots > Rhizosphere > Soil | place...
CATGTCTTCGGTCGTCCAGTTGATCGCCTTCTGGAAGTTGCCGTAGATCGAAGTCGGGGGCTGACTCCAACGGCCGTCGACGGTCACGGGGGTGTAGTGATCGAAGCCGGGCGGGCTCTTCCTGCCGACCCGGTCGCGAAAGCGCGGCTCGAGGAAGCGGGGCCACAAGTCGGCCGGGTAGATCACGTGCGCGTCGGCGTCGAAGACCTGATATCCGTCTCGCATGCGCTCACCCTACGCCCGCCGACCAAGCGTGCGCTAGGTTGGTTTCGTGGCGCTGACCCGAGCGAGCTCCGAGCGGCGCGACGAGCCCCGCTCCGCGAGGCGCGACGAGATCGTGGCGCTGGCCGGGGAGATGTTCGCCGCCCGCGGGTTCGCGGGCACGACGGTGCGCGAGATCGCGGATGCGGCCGGGATCCTCTCCGGCAGCCTCTACCACCACTTCGACTCGAAGGAGTCGATCGTCGACGAGCTGCTCTCGACGTTCCTGGCCGACACGATGGCGGCGTACGAGGCAGCCATCGCGCGCGCCGACACGCACACCGACGCCTTGCGATCGCTCGTGCAGATCGCGTTCGCGGCGGTGCACGACCACCGCGCCGCGGTCGCGGTCATGCACCAGGAGTTCCACACGCTGCTGCAGTTCCCGCGCTTCGAGTACCTGCGTACCGCGTCCGACGACGCGGAACGGGTGTGGCTCGGCGTCCTGCGCGCCGGCATGCAGACGGGTGAGTTCCGGCGCTCGGCCGACCCCGCGCTCACGTACCGCTTCATCCGCGATGCCGTGTGGAACACCGTGCGTTGGTACGAGCCGACCGGCCGCTACCGCATCGGCACCATCGCGAACCGCTATCTCGACCTGTTGCTCGACGGCCTGGGGAACGAGACATGACCGCATCAGGACCGCACTACTTCCTGCTCGACACCATCGACTGGCCCGACGAGTCGCGCGCGCCCACCGCGCCGCGCGAGCTCGTCGAGCAGGCAAGGCAGTCGGGCGCACGCCGCAAGTACCTCGCGCGCGGAGAGGGTGGCTTCTTCACCCAGTTCTCGGAGTTCCCGGCGGGCTTCGTCGTGCCGATGCACAGCCACGATCACAACGAGGTGATCGTGTGCATGAGCGGCAGCCTCACGATGCTCGGCGACGACGGGCCGACGCTGCACGCCGGCGACTCGATGGTCTTGATCGGCGGCTACGAATACGGCTTCGCCGCGGGCGCCGACGGCATGGCGATCGTGACGATCCGCACCGACCAGGCGCAGACCACGCTCACGAGCTGACTCGCTCAGGGATCGAGCCGGGCGCGCAGCTCCCGGCTCTGCACGTAGACCGGAAGGCCGTGCTCGTCGAGGAAGGACGGCCGCACCGATGCCCCGCCGTCGACGACGAGCGTGTGACCGGTGACGAAGCTTGCGAGATCCGAGAGCAGGAACAGTGCGGCGCCCGCAATGTCGTCGGGCTCGGCCCGCCGCCTCAGGGGCACGGCGACGTCGCCACCATCGTCGTCCGGCGCGTACTCCGCGTTCTTCGGAGTCCGCACCGAGCCCGCCGCGATCGCGTTCACGCGGATGTGGTGCGGTCCCCACTCCACCGCTTGCGTGCGCATGAGCGCCAGCATCCCGGCTTTCGCGACTGCGTACGCGGCACCGAAGGGCAACGCGCTCAACGCCGCGATCGAGGCGAGGTGCACGACGGCACCGCCGTGCCCGCGACTGATCACTCGCGACGCAACCGCCTGCGAGGTCACGAATGCGGCCCGCAGGTTCCGATCGAGCACGGCGTCGAACGCTTCCAGTGAGAGCGTTTCGGTGCGCTCCCACTCATCGAGGCCGAGCCCGCCGGCCACGTGCACGAGCCCGTGGATCGGCTCGGGGCCGAGCGCGCGGTCGACCCGGCTGGGATCGCGGGCGTCGGCGAGGCATGCCTCGACGGCGTCGCCGAGCGCACGCGCGTCCTCCAAGCGCGCGGCGTCGTTGTCGATCGCGACGACCCGTCCGCCCGCGCGCACGATGGCCGCGCAGATCGCGGTGCCGATCCCGCCCCCGCCCGCGCCCGCCACGACGATGCGGCGGTCGTCGAGCCGGAGCAGAACGTCGATCATGGATCCATCGTTACCATGCGCGCACACGTTCGGGGAGGTGTGGCGATGATTCCAGCCGAGTACGCCGAGTTCGAATCGACGGTCACCGTCGGGTGCGTCAATTTCGCGCGCGCCCGCAGCAAGGACGAGACCCTGCTGCGCATCGAGGCCAACATCCGGGAGGCCGCGGCCCAGGGCATCGACATCCTCGCGTTTCCCGAGGGCGCGCTCACGGGAACCGTCGACTGCTCCTGCCGCTTCGACGGGCGTGCCTGCGCCGGCCACCGCGACCTCGCCGAGACCGTTCCCGGCCCGGCGACCGAGCACGTTGCCGCGCTCGCACGCGAGCTCGACCTCTACGTGGTGTTCGGGTTGGCGGAACGCGACGCCGACGACGCGACCGTCCTCTACAACGCAGCGGCGGTCGTCGGCCCCGAAGGCATTCTCGGGACGTATCGCAAGGTGCACCTCGGCACGCTGCCGTGGGTGACCGAGGGGATCACGTACCGGCCCGGCACGACGCTTCCGGTGTTCCCGACGCGCTTCGGACCGATCGGCGTGCTCGTCTGCTACGACTTCTGGTTCAACCCCGAGCTCAGCCGCATCCTCGCGCTCAAGGGCGCGCGGCTGTTGCTGAACTCGTGCGGGACGTTCAAGGGCCCAGGCAAGCGCGACTACATGGTGCAGACCACGGCGGTGCGGGCGCAGGAGAACCTCGTGTACGCGGCGAGCGCGAACCTCGTCGGCGGACCCGAGCACGCCGACTACTCCGCCGGCCATCTCGACGACGCACGCGCCGACGACTATCTCGGGCACAGCGTGATCGCGGGCCCGGCGTTCCCGCGGTTCAGCCAGGTCTACGTCGAGGCGGGCGACGTCGAGGAGATCGTCAGCGCGACGCTCAGCTTCGAGAAGCTGCACCGCTGGGAGCCGATCTTCCCGATGCGCAAGTGGCGTGCGGGCCGCCAGCTCGCAGCGTCGCAGCTCATCGCCGACGAGTTCGCCGCGCTCGCGAACCGGCCGGCGTCGATCTCGCGCTGAACCGAGCCTCTTCTTCCCGAACCGGCGTGAGCACGGCACCTATACGGTGCCAGGGTCACGCCGGTTCGCAAGTTGCTGCTGCGGTGAACGCCTCCAGCAGGAGTCGGATCGCGGCGTCGATCCGCTCGATGTCGGCCGTCGAGAGCGACTTCAGGATGCGGCGCCGTTCGCGCGCGTACGACGCGCTCGCTCGCTTGGCGGTCGCGAGGCCGTCGTCGGTGAGCTCGGCCAGCACCTTCCGGCGATCGTTCGGGTCGGTCACGCGCTGCACGAACCCGAGCTGCTCGAGGCGGTCGAGGATCTGCGTCATGCCGCCGGACGACCGCAACACGACCTCACTGAGCTCACCCGCCGACGCGCGGTAGGGCGACCCGGTCAGCTGCAGCACGCGCAGGACCGAGAAGTCGATGAAGCGGAGGCCGAACGGATCGAGCGTGCGGTGCTGGAACCCGTCGAGCAGCAGCCCGACGCGCGTCAGCCGCGTGAAGAGCCCCATCGGGCCGGGTTCCGAGAGAAACCGCGCCTCGGTGCTCATGCTCAGCGGGCCGGGGGGCCGGCGATCGTGACGCGCCGCATGACCCGGCGCTCCTGATAGTCGGCGACCGCGTAGTGCTGCACCGCGCGGTTGTCCCACATCGCGATCGAGCCCGGCTCCCAGTGGAACCGGCACTGGAACTCGGGGGAACGCACATGGTCGAGCAGGAACGGCAGCAACACGTCGTTCTCCCGGTCGCTCACGCCGGCGATGTGCGTGGTCGAGTTGCGGTTCACGAACAGTGCCTTGCGCCCGGTCTCGGGATGGGTGACCGCGACACGGTGCTCCACCGGCGGGCACTTCGCCTGCGTCTCCGCGAGATCGAGCGTCGAGTGACCGTCGCGGATCGCCTTCTGCAGAGGCTGGGTGATGTCGTGCACCGCGGTGAGCGAGTCGACGAGAGACTGCATGGGTTTCGACAACGCGTCGTACGCGGCGTACATGCTCGCGAAGCAGGTGTCGCCGCCGACGGCCGGCAGTTTCTCGGCGCGCAGGATAGAGCCCATCGGCGGGTGCGCGAGGAACGTGTTGTCGCTGTGCCACTCGTCGGCGCCCTCGCCCTTGGGGTTGGTCTGGTCGAGCACGACGACACTCGGGCTGTCCTGATAACGGGTCGCGAGCGGCGACACGTCGAGTGTGCCGAATCGCAGCGCGAACGCGAGGTGCTGGTCGTCGTCGATGGGCTGGTCGCGGAAGAACAGCACGAGATGGTCCAACCACGCCTGCCGGATCGCGGCAACGTCGTCGTCGGCCAGCGGCATGCGCAGGTCGACGCCGGAGATCTCGGCGCCGATCACCGCGGTGACCGGACGGATGTCGATCGTCACGAGTGCTTCTCCCGAGATCCGGGCCTGGCGGGACGTTCGCGGCCTCGATATTCTCTCGTGCCTAAGATTCTTACGCAAGGGAGATCTCCGATGGTGACCCGGCGCGTGTACCGGTTCGAGGAGGTCGACTGGCACCTGCCGGCCGGTCCGGGCGCCGATCCCGCAGCCGTCCAGGCGGCCGCCGCGCTCGGTGTGGCGCGCGCGCACTACGCCCAGGGTGAGGCCGGCTTCTTCGTGCAGCTCGTGCGGTTCCCGCCCGACTTCGAGACGCCGCCGCACAGCCACGACCACGGCGAGGTGTTCGTCGTCCTGGAGGGAAGCTGCACGTTCGACGGGGTGCTGATGGGCACGCACGACTGCACGGTGGTCGACGCGAACACGAAGTACGGCTTCACGACCGGAGCCGACGGCGTGACGCTTCTCGTCGTACGCACGGGCGCGGCGGCGGTGCAGCTGTGAGCGACTTCGATCTCGTCGTCCGCAACGGCATGGTCGTCGACGGCACCGGCCTGCCGCGGCGACGCGTCGACGTTGGCATTCGCGACGGTCGCGTCGCGCGGCTCGCGCATCTCGACGACGCGACCGCGGACGACGAGATCGACGCGGGCGGGATGATCGTGGCACCCGGGATCGTCGACGTGCACACGCACTACGACCCGCAGATCACGTTCGATCCGTACGCGACGATGTCGTGCCTGCACGGCGTCACCACGGTGATCGCGGGGAACTGCGGTTTCTCGGTCGCGCCGTGCCGGCCCGCCGATCGACCCTTCCTCGCGGGCATCTTCGCCCGGGTCGAGAGCATGGACCCCATTGCGCTCAGCGCGGTCGCGTGGGACGAGTTCGAGTCGTTCGGCGAGTTCCTCGACTCGCGTAGCGGCCGGCTCGGGGTGAACTTCGGCTGCTACGTCGGGCACTCGAACCTGCGGCGCTGGGTCATGGGCGACGACGCGTCGACGCGCGTGGCAACCGCCGATGAGGTCGCGGAGATGTGTCTCTTGTTGCGCGACGCGATGGCCGCGGGCGCGGCCGGGCTCTCGTCGTCGGCCGCGCCGACGCATCTCGACCTCGCGGACCGGCCGGTGCCGTCGCGTTGCGCCGACCACGCCGAGCTCCTGGCGCTGGCCGAGGAGGCGGGCCGCGCGGGCGCGGGTTCGATCGCGTACCTGCCCGCGAGCGCAGTCGGGGGACTCGACCACGCCGACGAGGACTTCCTGATCGAGCTCTCGCTCGCGAGCGGGCTGCCGGTGATCATCCAGGGGCTGGGCGGCCGCAACAAGGTCGACGCGCCTACCGCCACCTGGGATGCGGCCCGCGCGTTTCTCGACCGGGCCACCGCGGCCGGCGCGCCGGTGTACTCGATGCTGATCACGCGCCCGTTCGACCGGCCGGTGGTTCTGGACGAGACCAACCTCCACTACCTCGCGGTGCCGGCGTGGGATCGCATGTTGAAGCTTCCGGCCGCGGAACGCATCGCGCTTCTGCGTGACGCCGGCGCGCGTGCGGAGCTGCGCGACGCCGTGGAGCACTACAACCGCGACCCCGCTCGGGGCACGACGGTGCCGCCCCCGCTATGGGATGCGGTGTACGTCGACCGCGTACGCGCGGTCGAGCACGACAAGTATCAGGGCCGCTCGATCGCCGACATCGCGCGCGAGCTGGGCGTCGCGCCGGCCGACGCGATGCTCGACCTCGCGCTCGCCGAAGACCTGACGACCGAGTTCCGATGGCGCACCGAGAGCCCGGAGTGGACGGCCGCGGTCGGCGAGGCGCAGCTCGACCCGCGCATGGTGATCGGCACCTCGGATGGTGGCGCGCACCTCGCGCGTGACGACGGCGCCGATTGGAGCTCGTACTTCCTGGGGTCGTGGGTGCTGGACCGCAAGGTGTGGACGCTGGAGGAAGGCATCCGCCAGATCACGCAGGTGCCGGCCGCGCTCGCCGGGCTCGGCGGCCGGGGCACGCTCGGCCCGGGCCGGTGGGCCGACCTCTTCGTGTTCGACCCCGCGACGATCGGCCCGTGGCGCAAAGAGTTCGTGCACGACCTCCCCGGCGGCGTCGGCCGGTTCAAGGCGTGGGGACGCGGCGTGCACGCCACGACCGTGAACGGCGTCGCGATCGTGCGCGACGGCGAGCTGACGGGCGCGCTACCGGGCCGAGTCGCGCGGCCCGGCGCCGATCACTGATCCGCGATCCGGCGCCAGCCGCCGGCGGCCCAGTTCCCGCCGTCGACGTGCACGGTCGTGCCGGTCACGAAACGCGCCATCGGGCTCGCGAGGAACACCGCCGCAGCCGCGGCGTCATCCGGCTCGCCCATGAAGCCCAACGGTGGCACGACCGCCGGGTCGTAGCGCGCGCCGGCCGCCAGCATCTCGCCGCGCACGTCGCGTTCACCGCCGGTCGGGATCGCATCGGGCGCGATCGCGTTCACGCGGATGCCGAGGGGTGCGAGCTCGAGCGCGAGCGTGCCGGTCAGGTGCGCGAGCGCGGCCTTCATCGCGCCGTAGACCGCGAAGCCGGGTGCCGCTTGGTGGGCTTCGATCGACGTAACGTTCACGATCGCGCCGCCCGGCGGCACGTGCGGTACGACACTTCGGATCAGCGCGGTCACGTGCCCGAAGTTCTCCGCGATCATCGCCGCGTCGCCCTTGTCGGAGACCGCGAGGAACGGCGAGAAGAACGTGCCGCCCGCGTTGTTCACGAGCACGTCGATCCGGCCGAGCGTACGCACGACCTCGGCGACGAACGCGTCGCGTGCCGCGGTATCGCGCACGTCGAACGTGCCGGACAACGCGGCGGCATCGAGACCGTCGGCCGACCGGTCGCACGCCGCGACCCGTGCGCCGAAGCGGGAGCACAGCTCGGCGGTCGCGCGCCCGATGCCCCGGGCTGCGCCCGTCACGAGCACGACCTTGTCGGTCAACAGGATCGAGTCTCGGTCCACACCGCGGACGCTAGGCGGGCGGGGGCGGGAATAGCCGGGTGCCGAGGTGGTTGACCCGTCAAATACCCCCGTGAAGAACGAAGGTGTCCGACATGCCCGAGAGGAACGACTGGAACCAGAAGATCGTCGCCGAGTTCCGCGCCAACGAGGGCCGCGTCGGCGGCAATTTCGAGGGCGCGCCGATGGCGCTGATCCATTCCCGCGGTCGCAAGAGCGGGCGCGAGTACGTCAACCCGGTCGTGTACCTGCCCGACGACGGCGACGACGACACGATCTACGTCTTCGCCAGCAAGGGTGGCGCGCCCGTCAGCCCGGACTGGTACTTCAACCTCGCCGCGGCCGGCGAAGGCGCGGTCGAACGCGATTCAGACCACTATCCGGTGAAGGTGCGCGAGCTCACGGGCGACGAACGCGATCGCGTGTTCGCCGAACAAGCTCGCCGTTTCCCCGGCTTCGCCGACTACGCAAAGAAGACCGAGGGCGTGCGGACGATCCCGGTGCTCGCGTTGCGGCGGTCGTAGCGCGTTGGTCGAAGCCGGGCGGCGCCTCGTAGCGGTCGACGATGTCGCTTTCAGGTGTGGTCATCGGCGAGGCGACGGTCGATCTCGGCACCCATGATCCTGCAGTCGGTCGCGGGATGGTCGTAGCGGCACAGCAGCGCGCCGGCGAGATAATCGCGCGCACGCTGGAGTTGCGCGATCTCCTCGTCGAGCGCCGCGAGCCGCGCGCGCCCGATGGTCTTCCACGCGCGCACGTCGGGCGCGTGGAGGATTCCCTCGATGTCGTCGAGGGCGAGCCCCGCGTCTTGCAGCATGCCGATGAACACCAGCCGGCGGAGAGTGGCGTCGCGGTATCGGCGCTGCCCGGAGACCCGCGCGTCGGCGGCGATCAGCCCGCGCCGCTCGTAGAAGCGGATCGCCGACGTAGAGACGCTGGCCCGGTCCGCAACCTCGCCGATCGTCAGGAGCGTTTCGGTCACACGACTACTTGACTTGAACCTAGGTTCAACTGTCAAGGTCGGTGCATGACCCAGCCCGAGACCGTCCCGAACCATCACGCCCACCACGCGCCGTTCACCGGAGTGATGGGTGTCGTCGCCGCTCTCAGCATGATCACCGGCCGCGCCGAGCATGCGCACCTCGCGATCCGGTTGAGCGCGCTCGCGCCCGGCGACCTGGTCGTCGACATCGGCTGCGGTCCGGGCGCCGCGGCGCGTCAGGCGCTGCGGGCCGGCGCGCGCGCGATCGGAGTGGATCCCGCACCGGTCATGTTGCGGACCGCGCGCCTACTGACCCGCGGCGACGCCTCCTACCGCACCGGCGTCGCCGAGCAGCTTCCGGTCGACGACGGCGCGGCCCAGGTCGCGTGGTCGATCGCAACGGTGCACCACTGGCGCGATCTCGACGCGGGCCTGCGCGAGGTTCGCCGCGTGCTCGCTCCGGGTGGGCGTTTCGTCGCGATCGAACGTGGCACGCACGCCGACGCGCGCGGCCTCGCCGCCCACGGGTGGACCGACGAGCAGGCGGCGCGGTTCGCGGCGCAGTGCGAGGCGCAGGGCTTCGTGGGCTGCGGCGTGGAGCGCCACCGCCGGGCACGCGGCTCGACCCTGAGCGTGACCGCGCGCACGACCTGAAGCACCGGACAAACGGGCGCGATCGTTGCAAATGAAGCGATCGCGGGAGTCGAATCCGCGGGCGGGACGCCCCGGAGCGCCGGCGGACGCGCCCGCCGACGCGTGCCGCGCCACCCGAGGAAACCATGGTTTACCAGGCGACGGCCAGAGGGTAACGGCTCGGCAACAAGGCTTCGAGCCGGAGGGAGGGCGTCGTGTATCGACGACTGACAAGCATCACATTGGGAATCGCACTCGCGATGGGGATGGTCGGGATCGCCGCGGCCCCGGCGGGCGCGGCGGCGGTTCAGAGCTGCAAGATCGTGACCGGGAAGATCACGATGTCGCCCGGGCTCAGCGCGAGCTCGACGGGCAACCAGAAGGTGACGATCACGGGCGTCGAGAAGAGTTGCGCGCCGAGCGCGAAGACCGGCGGCACCGGCAACTACAAGTCGGTGCTCACACTCAAGAACGCAAACTGCGCGACCCTCGCCAAGGGCAACATCACGTTCAAGGGCACCGGCACCACGACGTGGAAGAACGGCAAGACGACGACCTACAACGTCACCTACCACGACGGCACCGGGGACAAGATCACGGTGGTCAACATGACGGGTACGGCCACCAAGGGCCTGTTCGCAGGCAAGAAGTTCAACGCCGGGTTCAACATCAACGTCCAGAGCGCGAACAACAACGCTTGCACCTCGGCGCCGTTCAAGAGCGCGACGTGGAAGCAGACCAAGGCCTGGTCGCTCTCCTAGAGCGGCCATGACGTGGCGCTCCCACTCCTCGAGGGCGAAGGGGTGGGAGCCCACTCGCGTTCGGACCCAGTGAGTCTTTAGCCGCCCGACGTTGCCGGGGCGAAGCTCAGGTTCTCGGGCTTCTCCCACGTGTCGGGCTGCTGGCCGTGGAAGCACACCCACGGCTTCGCGCCGCCGTCGTCGTAGATGCCGACGAACTTCCCGTCGTGCATGCGGGCGAAGTTCACGCACTGGAGCTTCGACCGGTTGGCGACGCTCTTGGTGGGATCGTTGTGCTGGCGCGTCCAGTCGATCGGCGGGACGATCCCGCCGTTGGTGTACGCGGTCTGCTGGTTCCACGCGCCGATGAGGTGCGCCCACGTGAAGTCGGGGCCGGCCGCCTTCAACGCGTCGACGAACTGACGCGCCGCGATCCATCCCTCCTCGGTCATCTCGGTGACCTTGATGTCGTGTGACTGCGCGTAGTCGAGGTATTCCTGCAGCGCGGGCGGAACCGGCTTGTGCTCGATCGCCAGGACCGGGATCAGCGCGATACCGCCTTCGAGCAACGCCGCGTTCTTCGCGAGGAAGTCGGGGTTGTAGAGGTTCGGGTGGAAGAACGTGACCTTGTCGAGGATGCCCTGACGCTGCATCTCCTTGGCAATCGCGTAGTCGCCGTTGAAGTCGAGCGCGGTCGCGAGGAAGTCGACGCCCTTTTGCTTCATCTGCGCGACCTGCGCCGAGTAGTCGGTCTGTCCGAACTGCAGGGACACGTCCTGGTAGACGACCTGCGCGTCGACATCCTTGCTGAACTTCTCGATCTCGCGGGCACTCGACGTCATCGCGTCGGACGATTGCGGAACGTCGTAGCCGATGACCGCGACCTTGTGCTTGCCTTCCTGTTGCACGATCCACGGCATCGCCTTGCCGATGGCGCTGCACGTCTTGCCGAAGCAGATCGGCGCGATGTTCGGGAAGAAGTTCGTCGGGCCCGCCCACTCGGCGTTGATGTTCCAGCCGAACGTGGGGATGCCCTTCTTGGCCAGCAGCTTCGCGCCCGTGAACAGCTCGACCGCCTCGAACACCGCGTACACGTTGTCTTGCGCGAGCATCGCCTGCGTCTCGTTCAGGTTGGCGACTGTCTGGTCGTCGTGCTTGTTCGTGATCTTCAGCTGCCGGCCCCAGATCCCGCCCTTCGAGTTGACGAGGTCGAAGTAGCCCTGGATGCCGTCGTTGAGCAGGACGTTGTCACCGCCGATCGGGTTGGTCTTCGAGGTGATCGTCGCGACGTGGATCTCGGTGGAGGTCACGCCCGGCGCGTTCACGGGCTGGTTCGTCGTGAAGTCGGTGCCCTGGTAGGTCGTCGCCGTGGCCGAGCCGGTTTCGGACGGCGCGGCACCTTTCGAGCTGCTCGCGTTGGTGCAGGCGGACGCCGCCAGCGAGAGCGCCGCGACCGAGCAGATCGTCGCGGTGAACCTGCGTGAACGAGATTGCATCTGTTTCGACTCCCGGCGAACACCGTCGGACCCCGGTCACGACGGCGGCGTTGGATAGGGCGCAGACCCTTGGGAGATCGCGGGATGTGAGAAGTCGCGCTAGTCGCGCGGCTTCTCGGAGAGCTCGACGGGAACGTACTCGGGATCGTCCTCGGTGCGCAGGCTGAATCGCCATTTGCAACACACGTCGTCCGGGTCGATGCGCGGCGGGATCGCCAGGATGTCGACCTTCATGTTCGGGTTGTACAGCCTGGTCGTGACGATCATCGACTTCGGACAGGTCGAGTGGCAGTTCTTCTCGAGGATGTCGGGCCGGCCCATCTGCTCCCACTGGTCGGCCGCGACGCAACGGTTGAACGTCATGATCCCGACGTCGGGCTCGGGCATCTCGAACGACAGGTCGAAGGCCTTGCCGGGCATCGACGTCGCGTCCATCTGGAGGTCCTTCATCCAGTCGGCAACGGTATTGCCGGTGATGCCGAGGTACTCCTCCTTCAACTTCTTCACGCCCGGCAGCACGACATTGCCCCACAGCGTGTACTGGATGTCGAACATCACGTCGAGCCCGTAGCGCACCGTGATCTGCGTGGCCCACGCCTCGATGCACTGCAGCAGGTATTCGTGCGCGCCGAGCAACCACGCGACGAGCTGCTCCTTCGAGAGCTCGGCGAGGCCCTCCTGCGGCGTGAACAGCCCGCCGTAGTCGACGCGCGTGCTCGCGCGCTCGCTCTCAGGGACGCGGGCGTTGGGATCGTCGTACTCGGTGCCGGAGGGCAGGAACTCACTCCGCATGCGGTCGAGCTCGGGCCGCGTCTGATCGTTCCAAGCGGTCCATTCGATCTCGGCTGCGGTGCCGGCGCCGTAACGCTTGGCGATCTCGCCGGCCCATCCGTCGACGCAGAGCTTCAGGTACTGCGCGCTCCACGGCACGACCTTCTCCGCGAGGAACTCCCTGGAGAAGTCGGTGTACCGCAGGTTCGGGCGATACGGGCCGCTGTAGTCGTCGAGCTCGGCGCCGGAATCCTCGAGCTGATAGCGGATGTCGAGGTCCTGCTTCGGATACGTGACGGTGTCGTCGACCTTCGGGAACTTGGGGAAGTTCACGAGGTCGACGCCGAGCATCAGCACGAAGTCGTCGGCGACCGCGTCGCCTTCGAGGTGGGCGCCGGGCTTGCGGATGTCGAGGAACCCCTCCAGCTGCTGGTCGTTCGCCGGTTCCGACACGGTGGTCCTCCCCTCGGATCGCGACGAGAGGAGGGTAGCCGATCGGCTACCCAACGCAAGCGAGGCGGTTACCGTCGGGGAATGCCCCCCGCGGCGCCGTACAGCGCAGCCCAACAACGCGTCATCGCGGCCGCCCTCGAGCTGTTCGCCGAGCACGGGGTCAGCGGGACCTCGCTCCAGATGATCGCCGACGCCATCGGGGTGACGAAGGCGGCCGTCTACCACCAGTTCCGCACCAAGGAGGAGATCGTGGTCGCGGCGGTCGACGTCGAGCTCGCGCAGGTCTTCGCCGCGCTCGATGTGGCGGAGCAAGGAGAGCCCGGCCCGCGTGCCGCGGAGATCGTGCTGAACCAGGTGATCGACAACGCCGTCGCGCGGCGCCGCATGGTGAGCACGCTGCAGCACGATCCCGTCATCAGCCGGCTGCTCGCGCACCAGGAGCACTTCCAGCTGTTCATGCGACGGCTGTATCGGGTGCTCGTAGGCGACGCGACGAGTCCCGAAGCGCGCGTTCGCGCCGCGATGATTGCGGCCGCGATCGGCGGCGCGGTCATGCATCCGTTCGTCGCCGACCTCGACGACGACACGCTGCGTACCGAGCTCCGCCGCGTCACGCGCCAGTTTCTCGAGGCCGGTGATTGAGGCGGCCGGTCCGTGCGGGCAGTATGCGGGCCATGAACCACGAGTGGCTGGACGGATACATCGAGGCGTGGGAGGTGCACCCGCACGCCGGCGGTCCCGACGGCGGCGGCGAGCTCGAGCGTCTGCTCGGGTTCATGAGCCCCGACGTCCGCTACGAAGACGTGCCGACGACGATCGTGTTCTCCGGCCATGACGGCATCGCGCAAATGTGCGCGGGCGCGTTCCTGATGTCGTCGGATCTGCGATTCGAGTGCGTCAGCCGCCAGGTCGACGGCCGCTCGTACGCGTTCGAGAGCGTCGGCACGGGCACGAGCACCGGCGCGGTCGGACCGATCGCGGCGACCGGCGGCCCGATCGTGCTGCGCGGGATCGCGGTGGGCACACTCTCCGACGACGGGCTCGTGACGTCGCACCGCGACTACTGGGACATGGCGTCGCTGCTCGCGCAGCTCGGCGTCATGCCCGCGCCGGATTTTTCGGCATGACCCGGCGCTCGCGCTCGCAGTCGGCGCGCACGGGGCAGCCGCGCATGTGGTCGTTGACGACTCCGAGCGACTGCATGGCGGCGTAGACCGTCGTCGGTCCGACGAAGCGGAAGCCGCGTTTGATCAAGGCCTTCGACAGCGCCTTGGACTCCTCCGTCGCGCTCGGCAGGTCGCCGAGCCGCGCGGGAACCGGCCGTCCGCGGCGGCGCGGCTCGAACGACCACAGCAGCGCGGCGAGTGGCTCGTCGTCTTCGCGCAGCCCGAGCACCGCGTGCGCGTTGGCGATGGCCGCTTCGATCTTCCCTCGGTGCCGCACGATGCTCGCGTCGCCGAGGAGACGATCGACGTCCTTGGGCCCGAACCGGGCGACGGTCTCCGGATCGAAGCCGGCGAACGCCTTCCGGAACCCGTCGCGCTTGCGCAGGATCGTCAGCCACGAGAGGCCGGACTGGAAGCCTTCGAGGCACAGCTTCTCGTAGATGCGCGTTTCGTCGGTGACGGGGCGTCCCCACTCGTCGTCGTGGTACGCGACGTTTTCGGGCGCGGAGACGGACCAACCGCACCGGCGCCGGCCGTCGGCGCCGCGTACTACCCCGACCTCGGACCAGTCGGTCACGTCGCTAGACGCGGTCGAGCTCGAGCATGCGGATCGCGTTGCCGCGCAGGATCTTGTAGCGCTGCTCGTCGGGGACGCCTTCGAGCATCTGCTCGCAGTACTCCTTCGAGTTCGGCCACGTCGTGTCGGTGTGCGGGTAGTCGGTCTCGAAGCAGATGTTGTTCTCACCGACCTCTGCGAGCGACCGCACACCATGGCGGTCCCACGTGAAGCAGCCGAACACGCGGTCGTAGTAGTAGGTCGACGGCGGCTCGGGGCACAGGCGCTTGGAGTTCTGCCAGGCGTTGTGTTCCTCCCACACCGTGTCGGCCCGTTCCAGCGCGTAGGGGATCCAGCCGATCTGGCCTTCCGAGTACGCGATCTTCAGCTTCGGGAACTGCACCATCTTCCCGCTGAAGAGGTAGTCGCCCAGCGAGGCCATCGAGTTGTTGAACGCGACCATGCTGCCGACGCCCGCGGGCGCGTCGCGCGACGACGCCGGGTCGGTCGACGACGAACCGACGTGCATACACACGGTCGTGCCGGTGTCGTTGCACGCCGCGAACATCGGATCCCAGTGGCCGGTGTGGATGCTCGGGAGGTCCAGACGGGTCGGCAGCTCGGAGAAGCAGACCGCGCGCACGCCCCGCGCCGCGTTGCGCTCGATCTCCTTCACCGCGAGCTCGACGTCCCAGAGCGGCATGATGCACAGCGGGAGGTTGATGCCGATCGACGGATCGCACCACTCCTCGACCATCCAGTCGTTGTAGGCCTGCACGCAGGCGAGCGCGAGCTCCTTGTCGTCGGCCTCGTAGAACGTCTGGCCGCAGAACCGCGGGAACGTCGGGAACGGAAGCGAGCCGTCGACCCAGTTGAGCTCGAAGTCCTTCTTGCGCTCCTTGGCGTCCCAGCAGCCCGGGCGCATGTCGTCGTAGGTGACCGCGGTCATCGTCATGACGGTCTTGTCGAACGTCGACACGTCGTCGCCGTCGGTCGCCGACTTCGGGATCGCCACGAACTTCTTCTGGACGTAGATGACCTTGTCCTCGTAGATCCAGGCGTCGCCCCACTCGCCCTCGGGATCCTCGGTCATCTCGTACTTCGCGCCCTTCTTGAGCTTGAACTTGCCCCAGCGCTTGCGTTCCACCCGCGGGCCCTTCGCCCGGTGCTTCTCGGGCAGCCACGTCTGCCAGACATGGGCCGGCTCGACGACGTGGTCGTCGACACTGATGATCTTCGGCAGTTCCACGACGACCGACTCCCGTCCGGTAGATGACGTGCGTGTCAGGTTCTCCAACGTAGCCCCGATCCCGCCGGGGATTCCCGCTGCACCCGGGGCGTATCGTTCGCACGATGCACGTCGAACCGCTGACCGCGACGATCGGGGCCGAGATCGACGGCGTCGACCTCGCGTCGCCGCTGTCGGACGACGAGATCGCGGAGATCCGCGCCGCGCTGCTGGCCTGGAAGGTCGTCTTCTTCCGGAATCAGCACGGCCTCGACCGGGCCGCCCACATCGCGTTCGGCCGGCGGTTCGGCGACCTCGAAGTGCACCCGCTGACCCCTGCCGACCAGGAGGAGCCCGAGATCTTCGTGCTCCCGTCGGAGGGCAAGCTGCGCGCGCCCGACGTCTGGCACAGCGACGTCACGTGGCGGCCCGAGCCGTCGATGGGGTCGATCCTGCGCATCGTCGAGTCGCCCCCGCTCGGCGGCGACACGTTGTGGGCCGACATGGGTGCGGCTTACGACCTGCTCGACGACGACACGAAGGAGCGGATCGACGGGCTGGTCGCGCTGCACGACTACGTGCGGGTCTTCGGCCGGCATCTCCCGGCCGAGAAGCAGGAGAAGCTGCGCGAGAAGTATCCGACCGTCGAACACCCGGTTGTGCGTACGCATCCCGAGACCGGCCGCAAGACGATCTACGTGAACCGCGCGTTCACGTGCGGCATCAAGGGAATGGACGACGCCGCCGCGCAGCCGGTCCTCGGCCGCCTCGAGCTGACCGCGACCGTTCCCGACGTGCAGTGCCGGTTCCGCTGGCAGCCGGGCAGTGTCGCATTCTGGGACAACCGCGCGACGCAGCACTGCGTCAGCAACGACTTCCTGCCCAGCCGGCGCGTCATGGAACGCGTGACCGTCGTCGGCGACCGGCCGTACTGACCACGCGGCGAGGCGGAGCGATGCGAGCGTGGCGGGTGCACGAGTACGGCGAGCCGGCCGTTGCGCTGCACCTCGACGAGATCGACACGCCCGAGCCCGGTGCGGGTGAGGTGCGCATCCGCGTCGAGGCGGCGACGCTGAACTTCAACGACCTCGACGGGATCCGCGGCCGGTACGCGACCGTGCGCGTGGAGCCGCCGTACATCCCCGGCATGGAGGTGCTCGGCCGGGTCGAGTCCGCGGGCGACGGCGCCGGCGATTGGGTCGGCAAGCGCGTGGTCGCGATCCCGTCCGGTGCGTACGGCGGCTACGCCGAGGTCGCGGTGGCACCGACGGCGATGACCTTCGTCATGCCCGACAGGTTGCCCCTACCCGACGCCGCCGCCATCTACATGCCGTTCCACCTGGCGTGGCTCGCGGTCCACGAACGGGCGCAGCTCCGTGCGGGCGAGACGATGCTCGTTCACGCGGGCGCGGGCGGCGCGGGCTCGGCCGCGATCCAGCTCGGCGTGCAGGCCGGCGCGCGCGTGATCGCAGTCGCGGGCGGCGAGCGCAAGACCGCGTTCTGCACGGAGCTCGGCGCGGCGCGCGTCGTCGACCACCGGACCGAGGACTTCGTCGACGTCGCGCTGGCGGAGACCGGCGGGCGCGGCGTCGACGTCGCGTTCGACACCGTGGGCGGCGACACGACGGTGCGCACCTTCCGCGCCATGGCGTTCAACGGCCGGCACCTGCTCGTCGGCTTCGCGTCCGGCATCGAGCAAGAGGACGAGGGGATCGTGCCGCGGCCGGTGCTCTTCGGGAACTTCTCGCTGGTCGGCGTGTGCCACGCCTACATCGACGATCCGGTCGCGTTCAAGGCGATGACCGGCGGGTTCAACTTCCCCGCGCACGCCGACGGCGAGCGCCTGCACGCAGAGCTGCTCGCGATGCTCGACCGCGGTGCCATCCGACCGATCGTCGACCGCGCCGTCGCTTTCGATCAGCTGCCGGTCGCGCTCGAGGCGATGGCCGCGCGCGAGACGATCGGACGCGTCGTGGTGACCGTCTAGACGTTGACCAGCCCTACATCGGCATCTCGACCATGATCATCCACGGCGTGCCGTAACGGTCGGTGCACATGCCGAACGCGGGCGAGAAAAAGGTCTCGGCGAGCGGCTGCTGCACCGTGCCGCGCTCGGCGAGCGCGTCGAACACGCGCTTGGCTTCGCCCGCGTCGTCGACCGAGACGTTCACGCACATGCCGTTCACGTTGCCGTTGAAGTTGCCCGACAGGTCGTCGGCGCCCATGAGCAGGCCGCTCGGGGCCATGAGCGCGGCGTGCATGATCGCGTCGGGCTTCGCGCCGGTGGGCGGCGGTCCCGCCTCGGGCGGCGCGCTGCCCATGTCGAGCAGCACGAGCTCGCCGCCGAAGATCTCCTGGTACCGGGTGAAGGCCTCGCGGGCGTTGCCGGCGAAGGCGAGATAGGGGCGAAAGGCCATGGGTTGCTCCTCGGTATGGGTCGCTGGTCTTCCGACCGGGCGGCCGCCGCGAACTCATCGTTTCCGTACGTACGATGCCCGCGATGTACCTCCTCCGGTTCGACATGCGCGCGCCCGCCGACGGGCCGGCTGCGATTGCCGACCTGTACGACGCCGCGATCGAGATGGCGGTGTGGGGTGAGCAGCACGGCGCGGTCTCGATCGCGGTCTCGGAGCACCACGCGTCGCCCGACGGCTACCTCCCGTCGCCGCTGATCCTCGCCACCGCGCTCGCGGCGCGGACGTCGACGATCCCGATCATGGTCGCGGCGCTGCTCGTGCCGCTGCACGACCCGGTGCGCCTCGCCGAGGACATGGCGGTGCTCGACGTGCTCAGCCGGGGCCGCGTGTCGTACATCGCCGGGCTCGGGTACCGGCCCGAGGAATACGCGATGTTCGGGCAGTCGCTCGGGTCACGCGGCCGCCGGATGGAGGAATGCCTCACGGTGCTGCAGCAGGCCTGGGCGGGCGAGGAGTTCACGTACGACGGCCGGACCGTGCGCGTCACGCCGCTCCCGACGACGCCGGGCGGGCCGCCGCTCATGTACGGCGGCGGCTCCGCGGCGGCCGCGCGCCGCGCCGCGCGGTTCGGGCTCGGCTTCTTCGCGCAAACGTGGGCGCCCGGCCTTCAACAGACGTACCACGACGAGTGCGCGCGGCTCGGCAACGAGCCCGGTCCGTGCTTCGTGCCCGGCCGCGACTCCGCGACGTCGATCTTCGTGGCCGAAGACGTCGACCGCGCGTGGGAGCAGATCGGGCCGTACATGTTGCACGACGCGCGGATGTACGCGTCCTGGCTCGGTGAC
>Ga0105245_10001951_pt1 | contig 18704 bp, 17 predicted proteins | sample KBSM54metaG_FD_81523 | JGI IMG/M metagenome (GOLD analysis project Ga0105245, IMG submission 81523) | Miscanthus rhizosphere microbial communities from Kellogg Biological Station, Michigan, USA - KBS M5-4 metaG | ecosystem: Host-associated > Plants > Roots > Rhizosphere > Soil | place...
CCCGGAAGAGTTGATCGAGAAAATTCTCGAACGCTCATAAGCCTCTCCCAGATCTGGAATGACATCGACCGCGCCGCGCGCGAGAGCGGCGCCGTGCACGTCGGCGCGAGCGATCTCGACGACGCGAACGCCGCGCTCTTCGATGACTGGATCGCGCACGGACATCACGCCACGATGCATTACCTGGCGAAGAATCGTCCGGCGCGGCTTGATCCGCACAAACGATTTCCGTGGGCGAAATCGGCGATCGTGATCCTGGTTCCGTACGTGTCCGAGCGTCCGCACGCACCCGCAGGCGCTCTCTCCCATCACATCGCCCGCTACGCCCTCGGCGACGACTATCACGACGTCCTCGACACCATGCTGCGCGAGCTCGAAGCGGTGATCGCACGCGTCGCGCCGGGAACGAAGACGTGGCGCTACGTCGATACGGGACCGCTTTCCGATCGCGCGCTCGCCGCGAATGCCGGACTCGGATGGATCGGCAAGAACGGGATGCTGATCAACGAAGAGCACGGGTCGTACTTTTTCATCGGCACGCTGCTCACGTCGCTCGAGAACGACATCGACGCGGCCTCCGTCGCCGATCGCTGCGGCGCATGCACGCGCTGCATCGATGCGTGTCCGACCGATGTGATCCTTCCGAATCGAACCGTCGCGTCGGAGCACTGCATCAGCTACTTGACGATCGAACACCGCGGCCCGATCGATACGCCGCTCGACGGCAACGCATTCGGCTGCGACATCTGCCAGGAAGTCTGTCCCTGGAACGCGCATCCGGCGGAGCCGCATCCCGCGTTCGCCGCGCGCGACGAATACCGCGCGACGCCGGTGAGCGATCTTCTCCGCTTCGAGCAAGCCGATTTTTCACGGCTCTTCCGCAAGAGCGCTATCAAGCGCGCGAAGCTGGAGGGGATGAAGCGGAACGCTGCGCTGGTTGGCTAGCGGCTTGCGGCCAGCGGGAGAACGTCCCGCTAGCCGGCCTCCCGGCCTCCTGCTAGCGCGGTAGAGCGAACGCGCGCCCGACGATCGTCGGATCGATGCTGCGGTCGAGGTACTCCCACACCGCTAGCGCGTCGGGATGATCGGCGATCGGCGGCGCCACCGCGCGCGTCGCCGGATCGGCGATGCTGATGCGCGCGCGGCGATACCAGTGAAACGCTTCTTCCGGATTCAAGCGCAGCTCTTCGCGCACGCCCTGAATCAGAAGATATTGCTCCGCCGGAATCCCCGACGTCTCGACGTCGCCAACCGCGGGCGCGAACTGACGCGCGCGAGCACGCATGATCTTCAACTTCAATCGAAGCGACTTCGTGTCGAGCGACGCGCGGCTCTGCTCGCAGAGCGTTCCGATGGCGAGGCGCAGCAGCTCCGGCTTGTCGGTGATCGAGAGCCCGGCGCGATAGCGCTTGCCGCCGCCGCTGATCGACTTCATCGCCGTCCACACCATCCGCGCGTTCAGCGAGACCTGCAGCTCCGTCATCGGCACGTTGAACACCAGCGTCGACGTCTGCGTCTGCAACTCCTCGGCGGTATCGATGCGCGCGCCGCGCGCGGAGAGGTCTTCGATCAGCACCGTGCGATCGCCGTACTTTCCTTCGAGAGACGGGACGACGTAGAAGCGGTCGGTCGATCGCAGCTCTTCGATGCGGTTCGAGCGATTCGATGCGTGCAGCTGCGCGAGCAGCGTGTTCACCAGATCGGGCGCGGCGTAGGTGCGGACGCCGGAGACGAAGCGCCCCGGAAGCGCCGTATCGGCTTGCGTCCACACCACGACCGCTTCCAGCGAGAACGGCGACGGCCGTCCATCGACCGGAACTCGTAAAACGGATTTGTTCCCGGTTTCCAGCGGGGCGTCATGACGGAAACGCGCCCCTTTGGCCGAAATGTCGCACACGGAGACCGCCGACGAACCAAATTGGGCGGCGAGGGGCGGCGCGAGAAGGTAGCGTTCGGCCGTACGAAGGTTGCGGGCAGCAGCTTCGAACATTGGATGTGAGGGAGACAGCTTACCAATTCCTGAAGGATGATGGCGTGTGACGTGGCTCACGAACGATTTGACATCATCACTTTCGACTGCTTCGGAACGCTGATCGATTGGGAAAGCGGAATCGCCGACGCGTTCGATGAAGCGATGACGCGCGACGGCGTCCGCATCGAGCGCGACGTCATCCTTCGCTCCTACGCCGCGATCGAACCGCTCGTCGAACAGGAGCGCTATCGCAGCTATCGCGACGTGCTCACCGAAACGGCGGCGCGCATCGCGAACATGAACGGATGGCCGCTCTCCGATTCGCGCGCCGGATTCCTCGCCGAGTCATTGCCGCGATGGAAGCCGTTCGCCGACACGAACGCGGCGCTCGAGCGACTTCGCGACGCCGGCATTCGCCTCGGGCTCCTCACGAACTCCGACGACGATCTCATCGCCGCGACGCGACGCAATCAGTTCACCGTCGATTTCGATCTCGTCATCACCGCGCAACAAGTGCGGGCGTACAAGCCTGCGCCGCCGCATTTCAACACCGCGCGCGAACGCATCGGCGACGCGCGCTGGCTGCACGCCGCGCAGAGCGACTTTCACGACATCGTGCCGGCGAATCTCTTCAACATCCCGAACGCGTGGATCAACCGAAAACACGAAACGCCGCTCGCAGGCGGCGTTCCGGGTTGGGAGTTCGCGGATATGAGGGGACTCGCGGACTGGCTCGCTTAGAGTCGCTCCACGATCATCGCCGCCGCTTCACCGCCGCCGATGCAGATCGCCGCGAGGCCGCGCTTTGCGCCGCGCTCTTCGAGCGCGTGCAGCAGCGTCACGAGAATGCGCGCGCCGCTCGCGCCGATCGGATGGCCGAGGGCGACGGCGCCGCCGTGGATGTTGAGTTTGTCGTGCGGGATCTTCACGTCCTTCATCGCCGCCATCGCCACCGCGGCGAACGCTTCGTTGATCTCGAACAGATCGATGTCGTCGACGCTCATGTTCGCGCGGCGCAGCACGATGTCGATCGCTTTCGCCGGCGCGGTCGTGAACCACTCCGGTTCCTGCGCCGCGGTCGACTGCGCGATGATCCGCGCGATCGGCGTGAGGTTGTTCTTCTCCGCATACTCCGCTGACGTCACGACGAGCGCCGCGGCGCCGTCGTTGATCTTCGACGAATTCGCCGCCGTCACCGTGCCGCCTTCCTTCTGAAACGCGGGCTTGAGCGTTCCCATCTTCTCGAGCGGCGCGGCGAACGGCTCCTCGTCATCGACGACGACCGATTTCCCCTTCTTCCCTTCCATCTCGACGACGGCGATCTCTTTCTTGAACTTGCCGGTCTTGATCGCATCCTGCGCGCGGCGATACGACTCGCGCGAGAAATCGTCCTGCGCCTCGCGCGTGAACGCGTACTCCTTCACGCACGCCTCGGCGCAAGTGCCCATGTGCTTGTCGCCGTACGGATCCCACAGCCCGTCGTGAATCATGACGTCGACCATTTTTCCGGGACCCATGCGATAGCCGGTGCGCGCCTGCGTCAGCGCGTACGGCGCGTTCGACATCGACTCCATCCCGCCCGCGATCGCGATCTCGTACTCGCCGCAGCGAATGTCGTTCGCCGCGTACATCACGGCTTTCATGCCCGAGCCGCAGACTTTGTTGACGGTCACCGCGCCGGCGCCGACCGGGATGCCTGCGCCGATTCCTGCCTGACGCGCCGGCGCTTGTCCGACCGCGGCCTGCAGCACGTTGCCCATGATCACCTGCTGAATCTGATCGGGCGAAACGCGCGAGGCTTCGAGCGCGCACTTGATCGCGATCGAGCCGAGCTTCGGCGCGGGGAGCGACGACAGAGTGCCGAGGAATGAACCAATCGGCGTGCGGGCGCCGCCGAGAATGACGATCTCTTTCATGGGGTCTCCTTCACTGCGACGCGCATTCTAATTCTTCTGATTTCGTTGGCGACGACGTCGGGATCATCGAGCTGAACCGAGTGCGATGTCGCTGCTTCGACGATCTTCCCGTCCTTCGATCGCGACGCGATCTCTTCAGTCATCGCACGCCATCGTTTCTGATAGCGCGCAAACACTTCGTCCGACCAGATGTCCGGCTTCTGCCATTTCGTTGCCGTGATGACGACGAGCGGGACGTTGATGCGGCGCTCCTCCGGCGTCATCGCCACGTCGAGATCCGGCAACGCGCCTTCGGCGAAGCGCGCTTCCCACCAGTTGCGCGACGCCGACGCGGCGACGAGCTTCGCGCGCAGATCGGGCGGCAACTGCGACGGAAACTCCTGCGCCGGCCACTTGTTCGTCGCTCGCCATTGCTCCATCTCCTTCGTGCGCCGCGTGCGATGCGCCTTCACCACCTCCAGCATCTCCGGAGACGGCGCGAACGACGCCTCGGCATTCTGCGGATCGACGGCGATGATCGCGGCGACGTCATTCGGATATCGCCAGTAGTAACGCTGCACGAGCGCACCGCCCATCGAGTGTCCGACGAGAATGAACGGCGGCTTCTCGCCCGCCGCCGCAAGAAGCGCGTGGAGATCGTCGACGTATCCGCTCACGCTGCGCGACGGCGTCGGATCGCTCCACCCGAACCCCGCCCGATCATAAGAACAAGTCCGTATTTCATTGCGCAGCCGCGTCTGCACGAGCCACCAGGGGTAAAAGCCTTCCGCGGCGCCCGACTCCATGACGACGGTCGGCGAGCCTGTGCCGACGCAGACGAGGTGGAGGTGACGGTTGTTGCCGATGTCGACGAGACGGCCGGTCGGCTGTGCCGAAATGCAAAATGCAAAATGCAGAATGCAAAATTGAATCAGCATTCGCGCGCTTTTTTGCATTTTGCATTTTGCATTTTGCATTTCGATACAATCCCCCCGCCTCATCAACCGCACAGGAGTCACAACCATGCCCGTCGCCCCCATCACCGATCGCCGTCTCATCGTCCAGCCCGGCGATGTTCACGGCGTGCTGTCACGGCACATGCTCGCCGACGGCTACGACATCGTCATGGATCTGCGGAAGTCGCAAGGCTCATGGGTCTTCGACGCGCGCCGCGGCCGGAACGTTCTCGATTTCTTCACGAACTTCGCGTCCTGCCCGATCGGCTACAACCATCCGCGGCTCGACAACCCGGAGTTCCGCGACAAGCTCGCCGACGTTGCGATCAACAAACCGGCGAACTCGGATATCTACACAACCTACTTCGCCGAATTCGTCGAAACATTCTCGCGTGTCGCCGTCCCGCCCTCCCACAACAAGCACATGTTCTTCATCGAAGGCGGCGCCCTCGGCATCGAGAACGCCGTGAAGACCGCGTTCGACTGGAAGGTGCGCAAGAACTTCAAGAAGGGCATTCGCGAAGAAAAAGGCGCGCAGATCATGCACCTTCGCGAAGCGTTCCACGGCCGCACCGGCTACACGCTCTCGCTGACGAACACCGCCGATCCGCGCAAGACACAGTATTTCCCGAAGTTCGATTGGCCGCGGCTCGATAACCCGAAGATCCAGTTCCCGCTGACGCCCGAGTCGATCGCCGACGTCGAGCAGCGCGAGAAAGCGACGCTCGATCAAGCGAAGCGATTCCTCATCGAGCGCAAAGACGACATCGCGGCATTCATCATGGAGCCGATCCAGGGCGAAGGCGGCGACAACCACTTCCGCCCCGAGTTCTTCCGAGCGATCCGCCAGCTGTGCGACGAGAACGACATGCTGCTGATCTTCGATGAAGTGCAGTCGGGCGTCGGCATCACCGGAAAGATGTGGTCGTTCCAGCACTACGGAATCGAGCCCGATCTCTTCTGCTACGGCAAGAAGACGCAGGTGTGCGGCTTCGCGTCGAACGATCGCATCTTCGACATCGACGAGAACGTCTTCACCGTCTCCTCGCGCATCAACTCGACGTGGGGCGGCAATCTCACCGACATGGTCCGCTCGCAGCGCTACTTCGAAGTGATCGAAGAAGAACGGCTCGTCGACAACGCCGCGACCGTCGGCGCGTACTTCGTCGGGGAACTGGAGCGCTTCTCGCGCGAGTTCCCGCGTCTCGTCTCGAACGTGCGCGGACGCGGATTGATGGCGGCATTCGATCTGCCAAGTGGCGACGTGCGCGACGCCGCGCTCAACGCGTTCATGGATCACGACGTGATGGTGCTCGCGTCCGGACATCAGTCGGCGCGATTCCGTCCGGCCCTCAATTTGTCGATGGACGAGGCCGCGGAAGGCATCCGGCGGATGGAGAAGGCGCTGCGCGGACTGGCTTAGACCCTCGATGGATCGCATGCACGCGACATAGAATTAGGCATGCGAAAGTCTCTTCTCGTCGCCGCCGCGATTCTCTTCACGCAAAGCGCTCACGCCTGGGATGCGACTGGACACGAAGCCGTCGCCGCGATCGCGTGGGACAACATGAAGCCGGCCACGCGGACGCGGGCCGCCGCGATTCTCGAGGCCTCGATGAAAGGCGATTGCCTTCACGAGCTCGGCTCGGCGGCGAATCCACGTGCGTTCTTCATTCGCGCCGCGACGTGGGCCGACGTCGTGCGTCCGTTCAACAACGACGACACGCGCGAGTGCATTCAGTTCCATCAGGGGACGTGGCATTTCTTCGATCGCTTCTGGTCGGGAGTGTCCGGCGGAACGGGAAGCGATGCGCCGCATGAGCGGACGGACATTCCGGTGAATTCGACGAATGCCATCGAGCGGCTCGAGCACTTCCGTCCGCTCGTCGCGTGTCAAACGCCGCCGTGCGACGTCACGCCGTTCATCCGCTCGCACGAACTGGCGTGGATCCTCCATCTCGTCGGCGACATCCATCAGCCGCTTCACACCGGCTCGCGCGTCACGACGGAGCCCGATGAACTGAAAGGCGATCAGGGCGGCAATCTCTTCAAGTTCAAGCAGGACACGATCCCAAGGAATCTGCACAGCCTGTGGGATCGCAGCATCAGCAACACGATTCCGCGACAGAACGGCGAAGCGGAGATCGCGTACATCGATCGCGTGATCGCGAAAATCCAGCACGATCATCCGAAGGCGTCGCTCGAGGCGCGTCTCGAATCTGGCGAGTTCGCCACGTGGTCGAAAGAGGGATTCGCGACCGCCGAGAGTGTCGCGTATCCGAGCACGCTGCAGCGCGGCGGCATCCCGAGCGCGGCGTACAACGCCACCGTGTTCAACGCCACCGACGAAGCGGTCGCACTCGCCGGCTACCGTCTCGCGGATCTGCTCGATCGCATGTTCGAGTGAAGGATTTCGGTTGCCGCTCGCATCACTAATCTTCTAAGACGAGCGAGTGAGATCCTCGAGTTCTGAAGTTCGAACCGGCGGACTGCGCTAATGACGCTCATCATCTCCGCCGGTCATCTTCGGCATCATCTCTAGGAGTCGCTTGCCACTGCAGTTCCCGCAGAATCCACAGCATCCTGCCTTTCCTTCAACAGGCGAAACCACTCCGCTTGCGGGAGCCATGTGACTCGCAGCGGAGCCAGCCAGTCGTATTGGAAGTGAACGCCAAACTCCTGTGAGACTCCGTTCACGAGAACGATGTACTTCTTCACTAGCTCTTCGGCGTAATCGATGAACGTGTCCACGTCGTCGAGCGTCGGGAACGCCTGCGGCGGCTTCTCGTCGTGGTGCGCGATTACCTTAGTCGCATACGTGACCACTGGCTCGCCGAACATGTCGAGCCAGGCGATCTCACTGTCTAAGAGTTCAGCCGTGGGCTGCGCGAGCCCCTCGCCGCCCACGAGACGATCGTATTCACGGTTGATCGTCCGCGTGCGAAGCAGATCATTCTGCTCCTTTGGCAGCATCGAAACGCGCAAGAAATCCGGCGGGAAATGCGTGAAGTAGTACTTGCGCGAAATAACGGTCGGATCGCCTTTTATCCGCCGCAGGAAGGTGGTGATCGAGATCGTTTTCGGTCGCGTATCCCGCAGCCGCCGAATGCCCATCGCCATCCGCTCGACGTAGTTGTCATACATCCAGGCGTAGAAATGGCTCGGCCGCTTCTGCAGCTCATCGCTCTTTTCGATGATGTCGAAGACGCTCCGGAAGACGTGTTGATCAACGCGCATCTTGTACACCGCGTCTTCGAGTACCTTCAGCCACTCCTTCAGCAGTTCGATCGATACGCCATTGTCATTCATGGCATCCGCTCTGCGTGCCCCTTGTGATCCGGATCGCGCATCGAGCACGCGTCACATGACTTGCGATAGACCTTGCCGCGGAACTCAGGGTAATCGACCGCCCGAATCGTGCCGTAGTCGAAGCGATCGCCGAACGTGAACTTGGACCCCTTGATCTCGAACTCCATCAGAAGCAGCGGCCAGAGGCTCGCGACGTATGTATCCCGATTGGAATCGTCGCCGTCCTGGAGCGCCAAGCTGACGGAGGTAATGCCGACGAGCCGCCCCTCGTAGAACACCGGCCCACCGCTAAAGCCCTTGTCCACGGGCCGGTCAAGGCGATAGCAGGGAAAGTCTAAGTGCCCGTGAGTCCGCATCGGCTCGAAGACGTCGGTGACGATCGCGGTCTGCTGCACCCACGTCACCGGCCCGCTGTGGCCCTTGCCGTCGTTCACCAGCGCCGTGTTCGGATAGCCATACAACTCGACCTCGGCGCCAACCGGAGGCGGTGCGAGCTGCCATTCGACGAACGCCGGAGGGAAGGCATACTTCGCTGACCACGCCGCCATCGGTGTGTCCGGCACCACCGTCATTACAGCTATGTCAGTGTCCCGCGAAGTCCATGTTCCCGTCACGCCGAAGAGGACAGGCCGCCCGTTCCGCTGCGCCTGGAAGCAACTCGTCCCATACGCCGGGTAAAAATCGCCCTTTGGAGGATTGGAGGCGTCGTAGCGCTCATCGAGTGCGATCATCGCCTTCGAGACGTGCCTCGCCCCCAGGGATAGCTCAGGCGCGATCATGACGCCGCTGCCGGCCTCACTCACGTCGTGGACCTGCCCTGGCAACCAGCCGTAGATCCCGAAGGTAAGCGTCGCGCACCGGGAGAGCTTGTCGTGCTCCTCAAGCTCCGCCCGCGTCTTCGCTACGAAGATGCCGTTCTCCATCTGGAAGGGGGTGCCCATGAGGGGGATTCGAAACATTGTCTACACCTCCATAAAGAAAACCGGGCAAGGTTAACAACAGGAATTTAAAATAAATTTCCCGAGACGAAAAACGCCCGGTCCGCTTCCACGTCGTGAGTTCGCGCCATCAGCCGAAGTAGCCACTCACGTCTACCTCGTGCTAGAAAGAGCGGAATCCCCCCAATCTTCATCCGCGTCAAAGACGTTCACTCATCTCCGACGGAGCAAGCCCGCATCCGATCCGGCGCTCATCGCATCATCGAAGCGTGACGGACGATGAGGCCCGCAATGGCGGCGGCGACGATCACAAGCGGCTCCGGCAATTTCTTGAATCGCATCATCACGACAAAGGCCACGACACAGATGATGATGGTTGTGACGTCGATCAACGCGCGTTTGCCGAGCACGAATGCGGAGCCGGCGATCGCGCCGCACGCGGCGGCGGTGACACCATCGACGAACGCGCGGATCGACGTGTTGCCGGCGATGCGCGAGTAATACGGCGCGGGGATGATCACGAAGAAGTAGCACGGCAGAAAGACGGCGAGCGCGGCGACGGCGGCGCCGGCGGGACCGGCGACGAGATAGCCGATGAACGCAACCGTGATGACGACCGGACCCGGCGTGATCATCGCGACGGCGACGGCGTCGAGAAACTGACGGTCGTTCAGCCAGTGAAATTGCTCGACGACGCCTCCGTACAGAAACGGGACGATGGCGAGACCGCTGCCGAACACGAATGCGCCCGCTTTGCCGAAGAACCACGCGATCTCGAGTAGCAGCGCCGATACTGCGGTCGCGCGGCGCGAAGCGACGGCGCGCGCCGCGAGAACGATCGCGCCGGAGCCGATGATCACGAGGATGATCTCGCGCTGCGTGACCGCGGTGACGATCGCATTCGCGGCGAAGAGGAGCCACAGCAGCACATCGCGCGCGAGCGTCATGCGCACGAGCTTGTACGCGCTGCGCGCGATGACGGCGATCACCGCGGCGCCGATGCCGTAGAACGCGCCGGCGATGAACGCCGACACGGCCGCAAAGTGAACGTACAGCGCGGCCAGCGCGAGCACCATCAGAAACGACGGCAGGACGAACGCCAGTCCGACGAGCGTCGCGCCGAGGACGCCGCCGCGCGCCCAGCCGAGGTAGATGGCGAGTTGCGCGGCGAGCGGACCGGGCGCGAGCTGCGCAAGTGCGAGCCCGCGCTTGTATTCGTCGAGCGTGAACCACTGGCGATCGTCGACGAGATCGCGCTGCATCGCGCCCGCGAGCGCGATCGGACCGCCGAAGCCGATCGCGCCGAGTTTCAAAAAATAGAGAACGAGATCGATCATGCGATTCCGGCGATCAAGTGAATCACCGATCGCGCGCAACTCTCCCAGTCGCCGAGGTGAAGGCTCTCGTCTTCGGAGTGCGCGTTGCACGGCGGGTCTTCGACGCCGAGGAGAATGAGCGGGACGTTGTCGAATGCATCGGCGAAGTTGCGGACGAACGAGATCGTGCCGCCGGCGCCTTGCATCACTGGCTCGCGTCCATAGCCGCGAGCAAGCGCCGTTCGTGCGGCATCGTAAGCGGGACCTTTCGCGTCGGTGCGCCACCACGGCGCGTGAGCGATGACTTTCGCGGTCGTCGTCGCGTCGCTGAGTTGACGCACGACTCGTTCGCCGGCTTCGCGCGAGTCCATGTTCGGAACGGTGCGAATCGAGATGCGCGCCCGCGCGGAGTCGAGGATCTGATTGAACGCGCCGGCCATCGGACGCGCTTCGAAGGCGATGATCGTGATCGCGGGACGCGTCCAGAGATGTTCGGGGATGTTGTTCTCGACGAGCAGCTCCGCGCCTTCGAGCATCGCGGCATCGCGGCGAAGCCGTTGCGCGTCGAACGGAAGCGCGGCGAGCTGGCGTCGCTCGTCGTCGGAGATCGTCACTTCATTTTCGTCGAGCCGAAGCGACGCGAGCTTGTCGCAGAGGATCTTGACCGCATCGGGAACGACGCCTGCGCCGCGGCCGCTGTGCAGCGGACGCTCGAGGCAGCGCACTTCGATGTCGACCTGACACATGCCGCGCAATCGATACGTGAGCGCGGGGATGCCGGTGTCGTAGTTCGGCGAGTCCGCGAGCACGACGACGTCGGCGCGCAGAAGATCGCGATACTTCGCGAGGAACGCGTCGAGATGCGGCGAGCCGATTTCCTCTTCGCCTTCGATGAAGAACTTCACGTTGCACGGAAGATCGGTCCACGACGCGACCGCGGCGATGAGCGCGACGACGCCGGCTTTGTCGTCGGACGCACCGCGCGCGTAGAGACGGCCGTCGCGAACGAACGGATCGAACGGATCGTGCGACCAGCGCGTGCGATCGCCGACCGGCTGCACGTCGTGATGCGCGTAGAAGAGAATCGTCGGACCTGTCGCAACGCGCTCCGCGTAAACGCCCGGATGCGCATTCTCCGCTTCGAGAATCTGCACGTTCTGCAGTCCGTGTTTGCGCAACAGCTCCGCGGTCGCTTCTGCTGATCGCCGCACGTTGGCAGGATCGTTCGCGGAGACGCCGGGCACACGACAGAGCGCGATCAAATCGCCGAGGTATTCAATACGTCGAGCATCGAATCGCGCGAGCGCGGCGAGCGTGCCGATCTCGGTGAGATGACCGCGATCGTGTTTCGCCATCAGCGTCGCGAGATCTTGCGCCGTGATGCGACCAACACCTTCGAGCGTTCCGCTGCCTTCGTTGCCGTCGAGCCGCGCGATCGTGTCGTTGCGCAACGACGTCAATTCACGCAGCGCCGCACGCCAATCCTGTTTGTCGTAATCGCGCTCCGCCGCGAGCTTCGCGCCGTCGACATCCGGCATCACCGGATCCTTCTCCTCCGCCAGCCTCCTCGCCCGCACGTTGTATCCCTCGGCCTCGATGTCGCGCAGATGACAGATGTTCGCCGCGATCGAGAACTCCGCCCACTCGGGCTTCGCGTGCATCGCGACGTCATCGACACCATCGATGAGACGCGCGATCGTTTCACCGATCACGCGCAGAATCTCCGCGCCACGTCGATGAGCACGTCGCGGCACGCGATCACTTCGTCGATCTTCACGTACTCGTCGATGCCGTGCAGACCCGCGCCGCCGGGGCCGAAGACGACGGAGTCGATGCCGGCTTCGCCGAGAATCGCGGCGTCGGTCCAGAACGACGCGGCCATCGTCGGGCGTCCGATCAACTGCGGCAGCGGCGAGTTCTCCGGCGTCAGATACGGTGAGCGCGTGAACAGGAACTGCGCGGTCGCTTTGAATTTCGGATCGCGGTTGCGAAGCGCGTAGAGGATCGCTTCGATCTCGCGCAGCGTGATGCGCGGCGCTTCGCCGGCGATCGTGCGGCGCTCGACGTGGAGCGTGCAGCGATCGGGATACGTCGACAGTTCGCGGCCGCCGCTGATGAGCGACGCGTGAATCGACGCGCGGCCGAGCAGTTCATGCACCGGCATGCGGCGATCGAGATCTTCGAGCTCGGCCAGAACGCGGCCCATCATCGCGATCGCGTCGACGCCGTCATCGGGACGGCTGCCGTGCGCCGCGACGCCTTCCGTCGCGATCTCGACCCACTCGAATCCTTTGTGTCCGATCGCGACTTGCAGATCGGTCGGCTCGCAGACGATCGCGGCGTCACACTGCCAGTCCTTGACGAGCGTCTCCGCGCCGATGCTCGAGTGCTCTTCGTCGGCCACGAGCGCGAAGACGACGCGGCCCGCATTCACGCCGCCGTTTTTCGCGAGCGCTTTGGCGGCGCCGAGGATGGAGGCGCAGCCGCCTTTCATGTCCTGTGTGCCCCGGCCGTACATGCGTCCGTCGCGCTCGACCGGATCGAACGGCGCGGTCATCCCCTCGACGCCGACGGTGTCGATGTGTCCGCACAACATCAGCGACGGGCCGTGCTTCTTCGATTCGATGACGCCGATGACGTTCGGCCGTCTAGCATCAGCTTCCTGCATGACCGTGTCGATGCCGAGCGCGCTCAAATACGACTCGATGTGAATCGCGATGGCCTGCTCGCCCGCGCCCCCGGGGACGAGCGAAGGATTCACGGAGTCGATGGCGACGAGGTCGCGGAGGAGATCGATGGTTTCATCGCGCAAGATTCACCTCGAGGCCGCGCTTTTGTTCGACGGCGCGGTCGTATGCGATGGATGCCGCGGCGGTGTCCTGAAAGCCGCAGCCGGTGGAATCGAAAATGAACTGCTCGTCGTCGCGCGTGCGGCCGGGCTTGCGTCCGGCGACGATCTCGCCGAGCTCCGCGTACACGTTCGCGCGCGTCATCGCGTTCGCGGCGATCGCGGTGCGAAGGTCGCCGATGTCGGCGCATTGATCGACGATGTCGGCGACGACGCGGCTGGCGCGCATGAGCCGCGGATCGATTTCGGACTTGGAAGGGTTGTCGGCGCCGACGGCGGCGATGAAGGGCGCGGGCGTCGTCAGGAATGCTTGCTTCGATGGCGTAGCGGTGATCACGAGGTCGTAGGTTTTAGGTTGTAGGTCGTAGGAGACTTCAATCTTCAGCTTTTCGCTCATCTCTTTCGCGAACGCCTCGGCGCGCGATGGATCGACGTCTTGAACGTACGCGCGCTCGATCGGGAGCACGCGCGTGATCGACTCGAGTTGCACGCGGCCTTGGCGTCCCGCACCGTAGATCATCGCCGTGCGCGAGTCTTTGCGGGCGAGATGCTTCGCGGCGACGGCGGTCGCGGCGCCGGTGCGCAGCACCGTCAACTCGATCGAGTCCAGGATCGCGAGCACGCGGCCGTTCGTCGCGTCGAACAGCAGCATCGCGCCCTGAATCGACGGCGTCAGTCCGGGAAAATTCGCGTTCGCCTTCGCGCCGAAGCGGCCGTTCACGCTCGCGGTCTTGATGTGAAACGCGCCGCGCTCCTCGTGCGCGCTGAGGAGGCCGGGCGGATGGAGGCGGCCTTCGCCGTGCGCGCGGAAGGCCTCTTCGACCGAGGCGATGCAGTCGTCGAGCGAGAGGAGCGCGACGACGTCGGAACCGGTGAGCAAGAGCGTCATGCCCGTGAGTGAAGCATGCGCGAAACGCGCGCCTCTAGGAAATTCGGCTCAGTGTTGGACGCGAAACGCGTTGCGCCACTCGCGCGGCGTCATCCCCGTGGCGCGGCGGAACGTGTTCGCGAAGTGGCTCTGATCGTAGAAGCCGGCGTCGAGCGCAATCTCGGTGATGGCGCGATCGCTCGACGTCAGCTCGCTCTTGGCGTTGTCGATGCGCACGCGCCGCATGTACTCGCCCGGCGAGCAATGCAGATGCGTGCGAAACGCGCGGACGATGCTCGCCGCATGCACGTTCGCGGCACCGGCGATCTCGCGCAGCGTGACGCGCTCCGCGGCGTGCTCGTGGATGAAATCGCGCGCGAGCGCGAGCCACGACGGCGGACGGATGCAATTCACCGGCCGCGACGCCGTGCCGATCATCTCCAGCACGAGTCCTTCGACGATCACGTGCGCCGCGTCGTCGTCGAACGCCAGCTCTTCGCCGATGCGATGCGCGATCGGCGCGACGCGCGGACGCGACAGCGTCGACGGCGCGTCGAAGATGCGCGCCGCGCTGCCGAGCCATTCGAGTTGATCCTTCGGAACGTTCACGATCACGCACGACGTGGCGCGATCGCCATATCGATTCGAATGCCCTTCGCCGGCCGGCCGCACGAGGACGTCGAACGCGCTGCATTCGAGCGTGCGTTGTCCGACATTCTCCGCGAACGATCCGCGCGTCGCGAACATCATCGCCGCGACCTCGTGATAGTGGCGCGGCAGCGAGGTCGCGGGCGCGTACGTGCTTTCGTACAGCACGAAACGCCCGGCCTCGCAGCGGCGGATTCGTTCGCCATGAGTCGTCGGCGAGAGATACATCGCGGAAGAATACGCTTACTCGACGTCCTTCTCTTCCTCGACCTGCGCGCCCTTCGCCTTCATCCACGCCGCCAACTCTTCGTGCTTGCCGCGGATCGCGTCGCCGAGCGGCGTGCGCCCGCTGTCGCTTCGCGAATTCAGCTCCGCGCCGTGATCGAGGAGAAGCTGCACGATGTCCTGCCGGCCGAGGAGCGCGGCCTCATGCATCGGCGTGAAGCCCTTCGACTGGCGCACGAGCGCGTCGGCGCCGTGCTCGAGCAGGATCTTCGTCGTCGCGTATTGCCCGCTGAGCAGCGCGGTCTGCAGCGGCGTGTTCAGGAACTTCGTCTTCGCGCGCGCATTGACGTCGGCACCCTTCGCGATCAGCCACTCGGTGTTCGCGACGTTGCCGCCGTAGGCGGCGATGTGAAGAAGCGTCCAACCGAAGGATGATCGTGAATCGACGGCGCCTGACTTCAGCATCGACTCGAGTTGTTCGCGCGTGCCGAGGGCCGCGGTCTCGTAGAGATCGAGTGGCGGCTTCTGCGCGAGGACGGCCTTCAGGATCTCGTTCGACTTCGGGTCGACAAAGCCTTCGCCGACATTGATGAAGAGCGCGACGGTGACGGCGGACCGGCCGCGCGCGGAATGCGCAGTGGCGAGCGACGGATCTTCGGCGAGCATCGTGCGGACGTTCGCGACGTCATTCGCGGCAATGGCCTTGAAGAACGTGGCCTGATCGACGGCGAGTACCGAGGTGAGTGCGATGGCTGCGAGCATGTTCATTTCCTCCGCTCGACAAGTTACGCATCCTTCGTCGCCGGCACATGTGCCGCACGAGGGACACGCGGACCCATGACTTCCGGCCTATTCGCATGAGCCGCACGCGTGTGCGATGCTCCTCGCATGCGCGCGATCCGCATCGCATCTTTCGGCGTCTGGCTGCTCGTCGGATTGCCGGTCGTCGCGCAAGGCGCTGACTCGTGGCAGCGCATGGCGCAGTGGGCGGTCGCGTACGTCCTCTTCGCGATCCTCTTCGCGACCGATCGTCTCGCGCTCGCCGCCGCATGCGTGATGGTCACGGTCCTCTTGCTTTGCGACGGATTCGAAGGCGCTCTCCTCGCCCTCATCGCCATGCGCCTCGGCGCGCGCGGCATGCGCGTCCGCAACGCCATCGCGTGGATCATCATTCAAACGCTGCTTCTCGCGATCGCGGTGACGATTCACTGGTCGCTCCGTCCCGCGCTCCTCCTCGCGCCGCCGTATCTCGGATTTCAGATCCTCGCGTTCTTCACCGTCCGCTTCCAGCGCGCCGCCGAGCGTTTGCGCATCGCGCAGGAACTTCACGACGCCCTCGGCCATCACCTCACCGCGTTGACGTTGAATCTCGAAGCTGCGCTACAGCGAACCGAAGGCGCGGCGAAGGAAGACGTGCAGAAAGCACAAGCGATGGCGCGACAGCTTCTCGCTGACGTCCGCGCGATCGTGGCCGAGGAGAATGACGAGATTGACTTGTGGCGGGCGCTCGAGGCGATCGTCGCGGGAGTGCCGCATCCGCACGTTCATCTCGACATCGATCGCGAGCTGCGCATCGACGATCCGGAGCGCGCGCACATCGTGTTGCGCTGCGTGCAGGAGATCGTCACGAATGCGGTGCGGCATTCGGGAGCCGGCAATTTGTGGATCAAGATCGAGCGCGACGGGAGCCTCTTCCGCATCCGCGCGCGCGATGACGGCCGCGGCAGCGATGCCGCGCGCGACGGCTTCGGATTGCGCGGCATGCGCGCGCGGCTCGAAGGCGCGGGCGGAGAGTTGCGCATCGACACGCAGCCAGGCTCGGGATTCGCGCTCGTTGCGGTGCTGCCGTCGTGATCCGCGTCTTCATCGCGGACGATCAGCTGCTCGTCCGCCAGGGAATCCGTACGCTGCTCGAGCTCGATCCGTCGATCGAGATCACGGGCGAAGCAGGCGACGGCGTCGAAGCGATGGAGCGCGTGCCCGAAGCGCATCCCGACGTTCTGCTGCTCGATATCCGCATGCCGAAGAAAAGCGGCATCGACGTGCTGCGCGAGCTCGGCGCGATCAACACGCTGCCGCCGACGCTCATCCTCACGACGTTCGACGACAGCGCGACGGTGCTCGAAGGCATCCGCGCCGGCGCGCGCGGTTTCATGCTCAAGGACGTTTCGTACGATCAGTTGATGAGCGCGATCCGCGCGATCGCGTCAGGCGAGACGGTGTTTCAGCCCGCAATCACCGAGCGATTGCTGCGCGCGCGGACTCAGTGGGGTGGCGGCGCCGCGCCGCCGCAAGAGCACCTCACCGATCGTGAGCTCGAAGTCGTGCGCCTCATGTCCGGCGGCTACAGCAACAAGGAGATCGCCCACGCGTTAGGCACCGCCGAGGGGACGATCAAGAATCACGTGTCGAGCATCCTCGCGAAGTTCGGCGTGCGCGATCGCACGCGCGCGGTGTTGAAGGCGTTGGAGGCGGGGTTGTTGTAGTCAGATGAAGCGGCGCTCGCCGCGCTTCAGCTTCTCGATCGCCTGCGCGAGCCGCCTCAATCGCGTCTCTTCCTGCTTCGCCTCGGAGATCCAGCGGATGTACAACAACTGCTCGCCGCGCGGCAGCGCGTTCAGCGCCTTCCACGCTGCCTTGTCCTTCTTCAACTCGCGTTCGTACTTTGGCGCGAGCTTCTCGACGCGTTTCTTTGGCGGCGTCCAGTCGATGACGGCGAGACCGGCGTCGGTCATCTGGCCGTCGGCGATCAGCTGCTTCGCGTAGCGCTGATTGATCGCCGACCACTTGCTTCCTTTCTTTCGCGGCGTGAAGCGCTGGGTGTACGACTCTTCGCTTTCGCGCTTGACCGTCGTGTCGATCCAGCCGAAGCAGATCGCTTCCTGCACCGCTTCCGGCCACGTGAGCGCGCGGCGTCCGGTGTGCTGCTTCTCGTAGCGCACCCACACTTCGCGCTCCTTCGCGTGATGCGATTCGAGCCAGCGGCGCCATTCGGCGCGCGACTTCGGATGAATGATGTTCAACGCTGCGATGCTGCCACGATCTCGGACATGATCTTGTCCGTCTGCTCGTGCATCCCCTTCGTGCCGTAGTTCGTGCTGGTGATCACCGCCGCGAGATCGAGATCGGGAACGACGACGACTTTGTTCCCGCCGTTGCCGGTCATGAAATACGCCGCGTGTCCGCCGAACGACTGCAGCCACCAAAGATACCCGTACTCCTGGTGATCGCTGATGCGCGCGTGCGGCGATGTCATTGTGCGCACCCACTCCTGCGACACGATCCGCTTTCCGTTCCACTTTCCGCCGTCCAGCATGAGCTGCGCGAGCTTCAGGAGATCGCGGCTGCGTAGCTCCGTGCCGCCGCCGGTCATGGTCTGATCGAGCGGCGACGCGCCCCATTTCACTTTCTCGATTCCGAGCGGCGCAAAAAGATTCGCTTCGGCGAACCGCGGCACTTTCGTTTTCGTCGTGCGTTCCAGAACGCCGCCGAGGGTCACGACGCCGGCGGTGCAGTAGCTGAAGGCGCGTCCGTACGGTCGTTCGCTCGGCATCGCGCGCACGGGGAGATTCGCAGGATGCTTCGAGGCGAACAGCGGGAACACGCGCGTCGACGTCGTGAGCGGATGTTTGTCGATGGCGATGCCGGTGAGCACGGCGGTGATCGACTTCGTCGCCGATCGCGTGTTGCGCAGTGTGTCCGCGTCGCCGTCGAAGTATTTCTCGTACA
>Ga0105245_10001952_pt1 | contig 18700 bp, 16 predicted proteins | sample KBSM54metaG_FD_81523 | JGI IMG/M metagenome (GOLD analysis project Ga0105245, IMG submission 81523) | Miscanthus rhizosphere microbial communities from Kellogg Biological Station, Michigan, USA - KBS M5-4 metaG | ecosystem: Host-associated > Plants > Roots > Rhizosphere > Soil | place...
ACCCACACCGTGCGGGCCAGGTGGCGCGGGGGCGCCGGCGAGTGCGACCACGAGAGGTGCAGGTGGGGTGCGCAGCCGAGGCGGGGCTTGCAGACCGAGGGATGGCCGTGGTTGAAGTCGCCGTTCCAGCCCACCCAGCGGAACGGGCGGCGCGGGTGGTTCTGGCGCGGCTCGGCCCAGCGGGCGAGCCGGGAGACGTCGGCCCACGTGCCCCCCGCGCCCGGCTCGATGTCCACGGCCAGCCCGAGCGGGTGCTCGCCGAACGGCTCGTGGCCGACCGTCCCGTAGCCCTCCGTGATCCGGACGTGGTAGCGGCGGACGAGATGAAGCACGTCGGGCAGGATGCGGCGGTCGAGCCGCGCCCAGGTCTGGCCGGGCACCGACACCAGGCGGCCGCCGCCCGTCAGCGCCCGGATGCTGCCCACTGACCCGGGCGCTCCGTAGTCGACGCGCTCGCAGCCGAGGTCGAGGAAGTCGGGCACCTCGGCGCTGACCGAGTCGCGGCCGAGGCCGCACCAGACGGAGTCGCTGACCCCGTCGCGGATCTGGATGACGTCGTCGCCCGGGCCCCCGTCGACGAAGGCACCGGCCGACGCTGTGATCGTCACCGAGTCGTTCCCATCGCCGGCCGAGACGTCGATCGATGGTTGCGCGGGTGTCACACACGTCACCCCGACGTCACTCGCGGCGCAGCCGGGGCCGGGAACGAGCGGGGTCGTCAGGTCGGTGACCGCGAAGGAGACGGCGCCGGAGGGTGTCGGAGTGCCCGGTGCGACCGTGAGCGCATTTGGCTCACCGGGCTGCGACTGGATGCGCAAGAAGTCGCCATCGACGGATACGGTGGCCGCGCGGGCGAGGCCGGCGGGGACGAAGGCGAGCAGGAAGACGGCGAGGCCCGCCCGAGCCAAGCTCAGCGCAGATGCTCGGCGACGTCCCAGGTCCACAATTCGACCACGTTGCCATCAGGGTCGTTCACGTAGGCGGCTCGGCCCGCGCCGTCGAAGGCGATCTCCTCGACGTCCTCGCCGCGTTCGCGCAGCAGCGTCACGGCGTCGACGTAGTCGGACTCGGCGATGTGCATCGCGAAGTGCACGTGCACCCCGCCGCGCCCCCCGGCGAGCCCCACCTGCGGGCGCCAGAGCCCGATCCTGGTGCGGTCGCCCGCCATCACCCAGACGGCCTCGCGGTCGGGCCAGCGCTCCACGACCGGCAACCCCAGCACGCCCGAATAGAAGGCCTCCGACGCCTCCAGGTCCACGACCTCGAGCACGAGCTCGGACACCCCGGTGACAGGCACGCCCCCGGGCCGCTCGCCGCTCACACGCCCTCCGCGGGCTCCCAGAGCTCGAAGCGGTTTCCCTCCGGGTCGACCGCCCAGCCAAAGCGTCCGATGCCCTCCTGCTCCTGGGTCTCCTCGTCGACCTCGGCGCCAGCCTCGCGCAGGCGGGCGAGCATGGCATCCAGCGAGGCGACGCGGAAGTTCACCATGAACCCCTGGCCCGACGGGCCGAAATAGTCGGTGTCCTCATCGAAGATCGCGAAGACGAGGCCGTCCGAGCGCATCAGCTCCTCGGTGGGCACCCCGAGGACACGCTGATACCAGGCCTTCAGCTCATCCGGATCGCGGGCTCGGAAGAAGACGCCGCCCAGCCCGGTTACGCCGGCGCTGGACGCCTCTCGGTCGTCACTCATACGCCAATGCTCTCAGCACATCGAGCCGCGAGGCGCGACGCGCCGGGCCGATCGCCGCGATCACGCCGGCGATGGCCGCGAGCACAAGCAGGACGAGAAGCGTGGCGATCGGGAACGAGAGCGTGAACCCGTCGTCGGCAAGCGGCCGCGAGACGAGCGCCGCGAACACGACCCCGAGCACGGTCCCGAGAATCGCCCCGATCAGCGCGGTGATCACGGCCTCGTAGCGCACCATCGTCCGCACCTGCCGGCGCGACATGCCGACCGCGCGCAGCATTCCGAGCTCGCGCGTGCGCTCGTGGATCGAGAGGGCGAGCGTGTTCACGATCCCGAACACCGACACCACAATCGCGAGCGAGAGGAGCGCATAGATCAGAGCCAGCACCTGGTTGACCTGCTGCTTCTGCTGGTCCTTCAGCTGGCTCTGATTCTGCACCTCGACCGTCGGATAGCGGTCCTTCAGGGCGTTCTCGATCGCCTTCTGCGTGTCCTTGGGCGACGCCTGCGGCGTGAGCCTGGCCAGCGCGAAGTTGGGCTGGAGGCGGCCGAACTGGCGCGTCGCGCTCTCGTCGATCAGCGCCTTGCCGAGCAGGTCGAGCTCGCCCTTCACGGTTCCGAGCACCCGGAAGGTCGCGACGCGCTCGATCGGCGTCCGCACCCGCAGCGTGTCCCCCACCTTCAGGCCCTTGTCGCGCGCGAAGTTCTCGTCGAGGACCGTGCCGTTGGGGGGCAGGCTCGCGAATGCCGCCGGATTGCCGCTCTTGAAGTCCAGCGCCAGCACCTGGCCGAGCGTCGCCGGGTCCACCGCCGCGAGCTGGATGTTCCCGCCGCCGCTCGGCAGCTTTCCTGTGGCGTAGGTGATCGCCGAGACGGTCTGCACTCCGTCCACGCCGCGGGCGACATCGAGCGCCTCGCGCGGGAACGGCGAGAAGCCGTCGGTGTTCGCCAGGACGATCTCGCCGCGGAAGTTGTCGTCGATCGTCTTGGCGACCGAGCTGTTGATCCCGGCTGCGAAGACCGTCACGAACACGATCAACGCGAGGCCGATCATCAGCGCGGCGGACGTGGTCGCGGTGCGACCGGGGTTTCGCATCGCGTTCTCGCGCGCCAGCCGGCCGGTGAGCCCGCGCAGGCGCTCGAGCGGCCATCCGGTGACCGAGGCGAGCGGCCGCACGAGCCGCGGCGAGAACAGCGACACGCCGAACAGGATCAGCGCGGCGCCGCCGCCGAGGAGGCCCGCCGCGGTGCCCGAGTCGGAGATCCCGCCGAACAGCCCGATCAAGAGGAGTGCGAATCCGACCGCCCCGAGCAGGAACGCGAAGGCGGTTACCACTCGCCCGCGCTTCTTCGTGTCCTGAAGCTCGGCCTCGCGCAGCGCGGCCATCGGCGTGACCCGCGTGGCCCGCGCGGCCGGGTTCAGCGCTGCCACGAGCGTCACCACGATGCCGACGATCAGCGACACGATGATCGTCCGCAGCTCGAGCACGGTCCCGGTGTTCGGCAGGTCGATCCCGACCGCCTTGAACAGCTCGTTGATGGCGTACGCGAAGCCGATCCCGCCGGCGAGCCCCGCGGCGGCGCCGAGCACGCCCAGTGTGAGCGCCTCCAGGCCGACGCTCGTGAGGATCTGGCGCCGGGAGGCGCCGAGCGTGCGCAGCATGCCGAACTCGCGCGTGCGCTGAGCCACCGTGATCGAGAACGTGTTGAAGATCTGGAACGCGCCGACGAACAGCGACACGCCGGCGAACACGAGCAGGGCGATGCGGAAGAAGCTCAGGTTGCTCTCGATGTCGCTCGTCTGTCGCTTCGCCGCCTGCTCGCCCGTCTCCACCTGGACCTGGGGCGGCATCACCTTCGCGATCCGGTCGCGCAGCTGCTCGGGCGTCACCCCTGACGCGGCCGCGACCGAGATCTGGTCGAACTGCCCGACGCGATCGGTGATCCGCTGCGCCTCCGGGAGCAGCACCTGGGCGATGCCGGCGCCGCCGAAGCTTGCGTTGCCGAGCTTCGTCTCACCGACGATGGTGTAGGTCTTGGCCTCGCGAGTCCCCGCCAGACGCAGCTTGCCGCCGACCTTCAGGTGGCCCGTGTCCGCGGTCTGAGTGTCGATCGAGACCTCGTCGTCGGTCCGGGGCTTGCGCCCCTCCACGTAGGTGAGCGTCTCGAAGCGGGGTGGGTTCAACGAGGAGATGAAGTTCGGCGCGAAGCTGTTCCCGATCGGGTCGCCCTTGGCGTCGACGAAGCGCCCGGAGGCGAACACGGACCCGGCCGCGGCCTCGACGCCGTTCACCCTCCGCACCCTCGCGAGCAGGGTCGCGGGGAAGGCGGGCGGCGCGGCGTCGTTCGTCTCGACGTTCGTCTGCGCCGTGATCGCCACGTCGGTGCCCTTCAGCGACTCGGTGAAGATCTCCTCGAACGACCTGTTGATCGTGTCCGTGAGGACGTAGGTGCCGGCGACCAGCGCGACGCCCAGGAAGATCGCCAGCCAGGTGGTGAAGGCGCGCAGCTTGCGGGCGCCGATGCCGCGCAGTGCAACCTTGGTCACGCCACGTCCTTCATCAGCTCGATGACGTCCTCGGCGCTGCCGGCGTCGCCGTCGTGCACGACGAGCCCGTCGCGCAGGACGACCAGCCGGTCGGCGTACGAGGCGGCCTCGGGATCGTGCGTGACCATCACGACCGTCTGGCCGAACTCGTCGACCGCGGTGCGCAGCAGGCCCAGCACCTCCTCGCTTGCGCGTGAGTCGAGGTTGCCGGTGGGCTCGTCCGCGAACACCACGGCGGGGCGCGACACGAGCGCGCGCGCCACGGCCACGCGCTGCTGCTGGCCACCGGACAGCTCGGCGGGCCGATGCGTCAGCCGGTCGCCGAGGTCCACGGTCGCGATCAGGCGGTTGAACCAGTCCTGGTCAGGCTTCCGGCCCGCTATCGAGAGCGGGAGCAGGACGTTCTCCTCGGCCGTGAGGACCGGGATGAGGTTGAAGAACTGGAAGACGAAGCCGAGCTTGTCGCGCCGCAGGCGCGTGAGCTCCGCGTCGTCGAGGCCCGTGATGTCGTCGCCGTCGAGCGTGACGGTGCCGGCCGTCGGCCGGTCGAGGCCGGCGAGGATGTGCATCAGGGTCGACTTGCCGGACCCGGACGGGCCCATGATCGCGCTGAAACGCTTGCGCTCGAACCCGACTGTCACGCCCGCCAGCGCGTCCACCGCGGCGTCGCCCTCTCCGTAGCGGCGATGGACGTCCGCCGCGGTCACGATCGCATCCATGCTCCCCAGGGTGGCAAACGCCGCGGTTGCGCACAGTACGGATAACCGGCCATAGTCATTCGCATGGACCCGAAGACGATGTGGGATGCGGGCAACTTCGCCGCGGTGGCCGAGAAGATCATGGAATCGGGCGAGCTCGTCGTCGAACGAGCCGGCGTCGAGCCGGGGATGGACGTGCTCGACGTGGCCTGCGGCACCGGCAACGCGACGCTCCCTGCTGCGCGCGCGGGTGCGCGCGTGACGGGGCTCGACTTCGCCCCCGGGCTGCTCGAGATAGCTCGCGAGCGCGCGGCCGACGCGATGGTGGAGATCGACTTCGTCGAGGGCGACGCCCAGGAGCTCCCGTTCGACGACGGGAGCTTCGACCGCGTCGTCTCGACCTTCGGCCACATGTTCGCGCCCGATCACAGGCGCACCGCGGACGAGATGAAGCGCGTGCTGCGGCCGGACGGCACGATCGCCGTCGCCTGCTGGACGCCCGAGGGGTCGATCGGGCGGATGTTCGTGACGATCTCCGAGATCATTCCGCCGCCGGCGGGGGGCGAGCCGCCGCTCCTCTGGGGCACCGAGGACCACGTGCGCGAGCTGTGGGGCGACGCCGAGTTCGAGCGCCACGCGATCGAGTGGACCGACGACTCGGTCGAGTCGTATGCCCGCTTCATGCTCGACAGCTTCGGGCCGCTGCTGAACGCACGCGAGGTCCTGGCCGAGCGCGAAGACGAGCTCGAGAATGCCTACACCGAGTTCCTCCACCGCGAGAACGAGGCCGACGACGGCACGCTCCGGTTCCGGGGCGAGTACCTGCTCTCCGTCGTCTGAGAAAGGGGGTGGAGCGACGGCGTCGGTAAGGGCCGCCACCGCGCAGGATGCCGACAGGTGCGCGGCGATCGTCGCCGGCCTGTCCGACTTCTTTACCGATGACGTGCCCGACAAGGTGCGAAGCGACCTGCGCGACCACGGTGGCTGGGTCATCGACGACGCAGGCGGCGTCGTCGGCTTCGCCATCGTGCAGCGACGCGGGATGGCCGCGGCAGAGATCCTGTGGGCCGCGGTCGCCCCCGATCGCCGAGGAGCAGGCCTCGGCACCCGGCTCGTGAACCACGTCTTGGACGAGTTGAGCGCTGACGGCGTGCAGATCGTCGAAGTCAAGACGCTCGATCCGTCCGCCGCCTATGCCCCCTACGACGCGACGCGTGCCTTCTGGCTCGCTCGCGGGTTCATTCAGCTCGACACCATCGATCCGCTTCCCGGCTGGCCGCCTGGCAATCCGGCCGCGATCCTCGCCGTCGCACTCGCCCCGACGCGCCAGTCCCGCAGCCCGGCTGCTAGGGGTGGCGCTTGAGCCCGCGCAGGACGGCGTCGGCGTCGCGGTGCGCAGCACGGAGGGCGAGGCCGACGAGATCGAGTTGCTCGGTGGAGACTGCCCGCACGGCGGCGCGGTTGTCGGCGTCGTGGCCGGTGGAGATCATCTCGTTGGTGTAGAGCGCCACCGGGAGATCGCGATCGGCCGCCCGGCGGCGGACCGTCTGGAGCTTCTCACGGCCGGCCGCATAGATCAGCACGGGCTGCACGAGCAGGGGCAGATATCGAGCCCCGTCCGCGTCGACGTAATCCTCCCCGACGACGATCTCGCCCGCACCGGCGATCACGCCGCTGATGAGAAACGCCGTGACGTTGAGCTTCTGCCAGACGGCAAGGTCGTCGCGAACGACCACAGCGACCTTCGTATCGAAGTCGGTAACCGCCATCGGGCCACGATGCCAGCCCCGTTGTGATCGCGTCTTGAACGTTCTTGCGCTCAGGCGCGCGCGAAGCGCGCCGGGGTGACGCCCACCGATCGCCGAAACCCGATCGGCCCACCGTTCGGCCAGATACGCACGAGCTCGGCGCACCGCCGCGTGCTCATTCCCACCGCGTGGCGCCGGAGGGCCCGGGCGGAGGCGTGGAGCGCCTCGATGCCAGGGAGTCCGGCAGGACGGAAGTAGGTGCCGCTCTCGGGCACACCGCGAGGCTATCGGTCCGATCCGCCGCGTCTAGATAACCGCGCGCTCGAGGACCTCGATCTCCTCGATCGCGCGGCCCGCGCCGAGCACGACGCAGGTGAGCGGGTCCTGCGCGAGGGCGACGGGCACGCCCGTCTCGGCCTCGACCCGCTCGCGGAAGCCGCGCAGCAGCGCGCCTCCGCCCGCGAGGAGGATTCCGTTCCGGGTGAGGTCGGCCGCCAGCTCCGGTGGGGTGTTCTCCAGCGCGTCCTTGACCGAGTCGAGGATCTCGACGGCGAGCGGCTCGAGCGCATCGCGCAGCTCGGCGCTCGTGATCACGGCCTCGCGCGGCAGGCCGCTCACCGGGTCGCGGCCGCGCACCTCGGTGGACGACTCGGTCGTGTCGGGCGCCACGCCGCCGACATCGAGCTTCACGGTCTCCGCCGTCTGTTCGCCGATCGCCAGGCGGTGGTGGCGCCGGATCCAGCCCGCCACCGCGTCGTCGAAGTCGTAGCCGCCCACGCGCAGCGAGCGCGACACCACGATCCCGCCGAGCGAGATCACCGCCACCTCGCTCGTGCCTCCGCCTATGTCCACCACGACGTTCGCCATGGGCTCGGCGATCGGGAGCTCGGCCCCGATCGCGGCCGCCATCGGCTCCTCGATCAGCTGAACCGAGCGGGCGCCGGCGCCGAGGCACGCCTCGACGAGCGCGCGCCGCTCCACGTCGGTGATGCCCGACGGCGCGCACATCACGAGCCGCGGGTGGGCGAAGCGGCTCTTGTGCACGCGCCCGATGAAGTGCCGCAGCATCGCCTCGGTGACCTCGAAGTCCGTGATCACGCCGTGGCGGAGCGGGCGCACGGCGGAGATGGAGGCCGGCGTCCGGCCGATCATTCGCTGGGCCTCCTCTCCGACGGCGTGGACGTCATCCGTGCGGGTGTCCACCGCGACCACGGACGGCTCCGACACCTGGATGCCCTCCCCGCGCACGTAAAGGAGCGTGTTCGCAGTGCCGAGGTCGATGGCCATGTCGCGCCCGCCGATCCGCACGCGCCGCCTGCGGCGGACCACGCCGTGGTGCGATACGGGCCCTCCGCTCATGCCCTCAGGAACGCCAGCACCGCGAGCACGCGGCGATGGTCCTCGGGGGCCGGCGCGAGTCCGAGCTTCCCGAAGATGCTCGTCACGTGCTTCTCGACTGCGCGCTCGGTGACGATCATGTGCTCCGCGATCGCGTTGTTCGAGCGGCCCTCGGCCATCAGCTCGAGCACCTCGCGCTCACGCGGCGTCAGCTCCTCGAGCGGGTCGTCGCGCCGTGCACGGCCGACCAGCTGCGACACCACCTCCGGATCCAGCGCGGAGCCGCCGTCGGCGACCCTCTTCACCGAGTCCACGAAGCGGTCAACGTCGGCGACACGATCCTTCAGGAGGTACCCCACGCCGCCCGCGGACTCGCCCACGAGGTCGAGCGCGTAGCCCTCCTCCACGTATTGTGAGAGCACGAGCACGCCCGTGTCGGGCAGCTCCGCTCGGATCTCGAGCGCGGCACGGAGACCGTCGTCTGTGTTGGTGGGAGGCATGCGGATGTCGACCACGGCAACGTCAGGCTTGTGGGCCCTCACCTTACGGATCAGGTCCTCGGCGTCCCCCGCCTGCCCCACGACGTCGAAGCCGTTCTCCTCCAGGAGCCGGACCACGCCCTCGCGGAGCAGCACCGAGTCGTCGGCGACCACTACCCGCATGGAATCTGTGCCCTCACGGTCGTTCCCTTCCCTTGCTCCGAGTCGATCTCGAGCCGCCCCTCCAGCACCGCGATCCTGTCCGCGAGGCCGCGAAGGCCGGTGCCGTTGTCTGGATTCGCGCCACCCACCCCGTCGTCCTCCACCTCCACGAGCAGGCGGCCGTTCTGCCGCGCGACCCCCACCTTCGCATGTGTGGCGTTCGCGTACTTGGCCACGTTGGTGAGCGCCTCGGCGACCACGAAGTAGGCGGCGAGCTCCACGGCCTCAGGCAGCCGCTCGTCGGGAAGCTCGGCGAGCTCGACCGGCACGGGAGCGCGGCTCGCCAGCGTCTCGAGCGCGGTGCCGAGCCCTCGATCGCTGAGCACCGCGGGGTGGATGCCGCGCGCCAGCTCGCGCAGCTCCTCGAGCGCCGAGTTGAGCTCTGTGCCCGCGCCCTCCAGCAGCTGGTCGGCCGCGAGCGGGTCCTCGTTCAGCTTGGCCCGCGCGAGCCGGATGTTGAGCGCCATCGACACGAGCCGCTGCTGGGCGCCGTCGTGGAGATCCCGCTCCAGCCGGCGGCGCTCCTCGAGGCCGATCCTGAGCATGCGCTCGCGCGAGCGCCGGAGCTCCTCGACCTTGGCGCGCAGCTCCGCCTCGAGCCGCTCGTTGAGCAGCGCCAGCGAGGCCGCGGCACCCACCGCCCGGACGTGCGCCTCCGCCTCCTGGAGCGTCGCGTCGTAGATGATTGCGGCGATGCACTGATCGTCGCGCGCCACGAGGTGAATGGCTCGCGCGGGGTCCTCCTCGGGCAACTCAAACGTCTGGCCGCGGAAGTCGACATAGCTCTGGCGCTCGGGGATCCAGTAGACGAGCTGCAGAGACGGGTCCTCGAGCGCTTCCGAGAGCGCATCCCGCAGCCTGCCGGCGCGCGGCGCCTCGCTGAGCTGCGTCATGAGGTTGCTCACCGCTCCGCCCTGCACGAGCCGGGCACGCAGGAACGAGAGCAGGAACAGGTATGGCACCAGTGCGAAGGGGACCAGGGAAATGACGAACGCGACCGCGGTGGCGTCCCCCTGCTGGAGGGCCGACTGGATGGCGAGCTGGCCTATCAGCGCGATCATCAGCGCCACGCCCGCGGCGTACATGGGTGTGTAGAGGCGGCGCTCGGCCGGCGTGGCGCGACGCCAGCGGCGCACCAGGCTGCGAAGCACCAGCGCGACGATGATGAGCCCCATCAGGTTGATCGCGGTCCCCGCGATGTCCACCGCGGTCCGGCTGTCGGTGATCATGAAGACGTTGTCGGGGCAGTTCTCGCAGTCCTGTGACGGGTCGTAGAAGAGGTACAGCGGCAGGATCCCGACCGTGACCAGCAGGTAGGCCCACGTGACGATGCGGCGGTCGCCCCGGTCCAGCGTCCCCTGCGGTGCCGCGAGCAGCGTGTGGATCGTGGTCACGACGTAGACCGATCCGAAGAGCGTGCCGATGCTGAACAGGACCGCGATGTCGGCGCCGCTGAGGCCAGCAACGAACCAGGCGAACCCGGTGGCCACCATCAGCGAGCCGAGGCTGTTGTCGGGCCTGCGCGCCCAGGTGAAGAGGCCAGCGCCGATAAAGCCCCAGCCGATTATCAGGCCGAGCGCTGCGATGACGCCCCGCAGGCCGGCGTGGTCGCTCGTCAGGATCAGAGCGACGTCGATGACGCCGAATATGAATCCCGCCGCGCCGAGCCCCCAGAGGGCTCGTTTGAGCGAGGTCAGAGGAGTGCCTCCAGCGCGGCGCCGGAAAGCTCTGCCTTTGGAATGAAGCCGCGCACATGCCAACGGTCGCGCACCGGGCCGAGGTCCGCAAGGTCGCGGCTCGAGGTGAGCACGATCGCCGGGGCCGACCCGTTGGCCGTCAGCCGGGCTGCGACCTCGATTCCGTCGATATCCGGCAGCTGCACGTCGAGCAGCACGATGTCCGGATGCAAGTCTTCGACCGCCTGGAGCGCGGACTGGCCGTCCTCCGCCTCACCGACCACCTCGTAGCCCTCGGACTCGAGCAGCATGCGCGCGCTCGCCCGGAAGCTCGGGTGATCGTCGACTATGAGGACGGTCTTGGCCATTGCAAGCGCAATTGTGAACCTGATCCGCAGTACCGCCAATACGGCTACCCACACCTACTAGCCACACCTAATATCCCGCCACCCATGGAGAGCGCAACAGAGCCGATCGCCGCGCCGCCGAGCGACCTGCCCGAAGAGCTGCGCGGGCCGCCTCCGCCGAGGCACGGCGGACTGCTCGCGCTGCTCCGCTTCATGCGCGGCAAGGGGATGCTGAATTTCAAGTACGGCCGGCTGATCGCGCGGCTGGGGCTCATCAAGCTGCGGCTACGCTCGCGGCTGCTGCTCGACGGGCTCGCCTTCGTGGGCCCCGGGTGCAACCTGGAGGTGGGCAAGCGGGCGACCCTGGAGCTGGGGCGTTGGGCGTGGATCGGCCACGGCTGCAAGATCCGCAGCCACGAGGGCACGGTGTCGATCGGGGCGAAGACGGTTCTGGGCCAGGAGTGCACGATCTCCTCGTACCAGCACGTCTCGATCGGCCGCGAGTGCGTCATCGCCGACCGCGTGATGATGATCGACTTCGACCACGGGATGGTCGAGGTCGACCGGCCGATCCGGCTCCAGGGCATCTACAAGCGCGACGTGCGCGTGGGCAACAACGTCTGGATCGGCTACGGGGCCTGCATCCTGCGCGGGGTGACGGTTGGCGACAACGCCGTGATCGGCACAAGCGCGGTCGTCACGCGCGACGTCCCGGCCAACGCGGTGGTCGCGGGCGTGCCCGCGCGCGTGTTGCGCATGCGCGAGGCGCCCACGCGCATGCGCTTCGAGTAGGTGCGCAAGCAGCGGGCGTGCCCGCTGCGCCGCGATGGCATTGGTGCGGTAGACCGCACCATCAGGGCGAATAACCCGCACCACGGGACGCCAGCCAGCCACATCGGAAGGGGCTCCGCGAAAGCGGATGCTGCTCGCATGGCTGCTCAGAGCAACACCCACACCGCCTCTACCAACCACAACATCGCCGCGCGCATCGGACGCTGGAGCGTCCGGCACCGGCGCTCCGCCATCCTCGGATGGCTCGCTTTCGTGTTCGTATCGATGGCGCTCGGGTTCAACCTGATTCCTCAGAAGAACATCGAGCAGATGGATGCCCTGCCCGGCGAGTCGGGCAAGGCGGGCAAGGTCCTGAACGACGCCTATCCCGACAAGGCGGGCGAGCAGGTGCTCGTCCAGTCGAAGTCGCTCAGGGCGTCCGATTCGCAGTTCAAGGCCGCCGTCGCTGATGTGAGCAAGCGGCTGAAGGACACGGAGGGCGTTTCAGAGGTGGCCGCCCCTCAGATCTCCAAGGACGGCCATTCGGCGCTCGTGACGTTCAGCCTCCCGGGCAAGAAGGACGTGACCGAGAAGTCGGTCGTCCACTCGCTCGCCGCCGTGCACGCGGCGCAGAAGGCGAACCCGGAGCTCCGCATCGCGGAGACGGGCGACGCCAGCATCCAGAAGGCGGAGCTGGACAAGTCGAACGAGGAGATGGGCAAGTCCATGTTCTTCTCGCTCGGACTGACCCTGATCATCCTGCTGTTCACGTTCGGAGCGTTCGTGGCGGCCGGGATCCCGGTTCTCCTCGGGCTCACCGCCGTGCTCGCGACGCTCGGCCTCCTCGGCCCGGTCAGCCAGCTGGCGCCGGTCGACGAGTCCGTGATGCACGTGGTGCTGCTCGTCGGAATGGCCGTCGGCGTGGACTACAGCCTGTTCTACCTCAAGCGGGAGCGCGAAGAGCGCGCCGCCGGACGTGATGCGAATGCAGCCATCGAGGCCGCGGCCGCCACGTCGGGTCGGGCGGTCCTGATCTCCGGCTTCACCGTCATGGTCGCCATGGCGGGCATGTACATGGGCGGAATCGCGAACTTCGCGTCCTTCGCCACCGGCACCATCATCGTGGTCGCCGTCGCAGTCCTCGGCTCGCTGACCGTCCTGCCGGCCACGCTCTCGAAGCTGGGCCATCGGGTCGAGAAGGGCCGCGTCCCCCTGATCGGCCGGATCCGCGATCGCGGTGGGCTGGGCCTCTGGTCCCGCCTCCTCGACCGGGTGCTCCGGCGTCCGCTCGTGTCGGCCGTGCTGGCCACCGGCGTGCTCCTCGCGCTGACGGCCCCGGTGGTCGGCATCCAGACGTCGCTGGGCGGCACCGACACGTCCTCGCGTGACCTCCAGGTCATGCGGACCTACGACCGCGTCAACGCGGCGTTCCCGAGCGAGGGTGGCTCGGAGATCGTCGTGATCAAGGCGGACAACGCGACCTCACCGAAGGTCGTGGCTGGTATCGACAAGCTCGAGCGCGAGACCGCCGCAAGGCCCGCCCTCTTCCAGGGCAAGCCGAGCGTCGAGCTCAGCTCGGACAAGACCGTCGCCAGCGTGACCGTCCCCACCGTCGGTGAGGGCACCAATGCCAAGGCGAACAAGGCCGTCGACGCGCTGCGCGAGGACATCGTCCCGAACAGCGTGGGCAACATCGACGGCGTCGAGGCCTACACCTCGGGTGAGGCAGCCGCGACTCGCGACTTCAACGAAGCGATGATCGGCCACCTGCCCCTCGTGTTCGCCTTCGTGCTCTCGGCGGCATTCCTGCTGCTGCTGGTCACCTTCCGCTCGATCGTCATCCCCGTGAAGGCGATCGCGCTGAACCTGCTGTCCGTGGGCGCCGCCTACGGCCTGCTGGTCACGGTGTTCCAGCACGGAGCCGGCAAGGCACTCGGCCTCCAGAGCGGCGACATCGCCGCCTGGCTCCCGCTGTTCCTGTTCGTGATCCTGTTCGGGCTGTCGATGGACTACCACGTGTTCATCCTCACCCGCGTGCGCGAGGCGTACGACCGCGGAATGAGCACCGGCGATGCCGTGGCTCACGGGATCAAGAGCACGGCCGGCGTGGTCACGAGCGCCGCGACCGTCATGGTCGGCGTGTTCGCGATGTTCGCGCTGTCGAGCGAGCTCGAGATGCAGCAGCTCGGCGTCGGCCTCGCGGCCGCCGTCCTGATCGACGCCACGATCATCCGCGGCATCCTGCTGCCCGCCACGATGAAGCTCCTGGGCGACTGGAACTGGTACCTGCCCCGGAAGCTCGGCTGGCTGCCGAAGGTGAGCCCGGAGCCGGAGGTGGCGCCGGCGTACGGATAACCGAACCAAACAACACCGGAAGACCGAACGGGAATGGCGGCCGCTGGCCGCCATTCTCGTTTCATGACCCCCTCCTCCCGGAATCTCGCAGCCCGCGCCGGCCGTTGGAGCGCGCAACACAGGAAGAAGGCGATCTTCGGCTGGCTCGCCTTTGTGATCGCCGCCGTCTTCATCGGCGGCTCCGTCGGGACCAAGACGCTCGGCGACTCGGACTTCGGCATCGGCGAGTCCGGCCGCGCCGACAAGGCGGTCTCCGACCACTTCCCGGACAAGGGCGCGGAGAGCGTCCTGGTCCAGAGCCAACGCGGCGCCCGCACCGACGACGCGAGCTTTCGAGCCGCCGTCGACGACGTCGTCGGCCGGCTCGAGCGCACGAAGAACGTGCGGAACGTGAGCAGCCCCTACGGCCCCGACAGCGCGGGCCAGCTCTCGGAGGACGGCCGCTCCGCGCTCGTCACCTTCGAGCTGCCGGGGGACAACCCGGCCGACAAGGTCGATCCCTCGCTGGACGCGGTGAGCTCGCTCTCGAAGCAGCACCCGAGCTTCCGGATCGAGCAGTTCGGGGACGGCAGCGCCGACAAGGCGCTCTCGAAGGCGTTCGAGGACGACTTCCGCAGGGCCGAGTTCACCTCGCTGCCGATCACGCTCGTGATCCTCATCCTCGCCTTCGGCGCGCTGCTCGCCGCCTTCGTTCCACTGCTCCTCGCGATCACGGCCGTGGCCGCCGCGATCGGCCTGCTCGGCCCGATCAGCCACATCTGGCCGGTCGACGAGTCGATCAGCTCGGTCGTCCTGCTGATCGGCCTCGCAGTCGGCGTGGACTACTCGATGTTCTATCTGCGCCGCGAACGCGAGGAGCGGGCGCGCGGGCGCTCCGAGGAGGCCGCGCTCGAGGCGGCCGCGGCGACCTCCGGGCGCGCGGTGCTCGTGTCCGGGTTCACGGTGATCGCTGCGATGGCCGGCATGTACTTCGGCGGCGCTCCGACCTTCATGTCGTTCGCCACCGGCACGATCCTCGTGGTCGCGATCGCGGTGGTGGGGTCGCTCACGGTGCTCCCGGCGATCCTGTCGAAGCTCGGCGACCGCGTGAACAAGGGCCGCGTGCCCTTCATGAGGCCCGAGCGGCGCACCGGTGAGGCGCGCGCCTGGGGCTGGGTGCTCGACCGCGTGCTGCGGCGGCCGCTGGTCTCACTGCTCCTGGCCGGCTCGGTGCTGCTCGTGCTGGCCGTGCCCGTGCTCCACATCCACACGGCCGACTCGGGCGTCGACGGCCTGCCGCGCTCGCTTCCGATCATGAAGACCTACGACCGCATGCAGGCCGCCTTCCCCGGCGAGACCTTCAGCGCGGACATCGTGGTCGAGGGCCGCAACCTGAACGAGGCTCAGGTGCGCGACGCGGCGCAGCGGATGCGCGAGATCGCGCGCGAGTCCGATCAGTTCCAGGAGCCCGTGACGGTGGATGTCAGCCGCGACGGGCAGCTGGCGGTCGTCGAGGTCCCGCTGGCCGGCAACGGCAGCGACGACCGCTCGATGGACGCGGTCCGCACGTTGCGCAGCGACGTCGTGCCGGACGTGTTCGGCGGCGTCACGAGCGGCAACGTGGTCGGCGTGTCCGGATTCACCGCCGGCTCGGTCGACTTCAACGACCTGATGTCCACACGCATCTGGTACGTGTTCGCATTCGTTTTCGCGGTCGCGTTCCTGCTGCTGCTGGTCACCTTCCGCTCGATCGTGATCCCGATCAAGGCGATCGCGCTGAACATGCTCTCGGTGGCCGCGGCGCTCGGGATCGTCACCTGGGTCTTCCAGGACGGCAACCTCGAGAGCGTGCTGAGCTTCGACTCCACCGGCGCGATCACGGCGTGGTTCCCGCTCATGCTGTTCGTGATCCTGTTCGGCCTCTCGATGGACTACCACGTGTTCATCCTGAGCCGGATCAAGGAGGCGGTGGACCGCGGCGAGCCGACGGACGAGGCGGTCGCGCACGGCATCAAGTCGACCGCCGGCGTGGTGAGCGCCGCCGCCCTCGTGATGGTCGGCGTGTTCGCGATCTTCGCGACGCTGTCGTTCATCGACATGAAGCAGTTCGGCGTCGGCCTGGCCGCGGCGGTGCTGATCGACGCGACCCTGGTGCGCGGCGTGCTGCTGCCGTCGGCGATGAAGCTGCTCGGCGAGTGGAACTGGTACCTGCCGAGCTGGCTCGAGTGGCTGCCGAAGGCACCGGCGCTCGAGGGCGACGCCCCGGCGCCGGCGCCTGACCCCGAGCGCGAGGAGCTGCCCCAGGCCGCGTAGACCAGGGCCGTGACCAGGGGTTCCACGGGCGCGACCCGGCGCGGCGGCGGCGATCCTCGGCTGGACACGACGTCAGGAGAACGAGATGTCCACGTCCGAGGTTGCCGCCAGCGCCAGCACCGCCATCCGCCCGTTCCAGATCGGCTTCGCCGAGTCGGAGCTCACGGACATGCGCCGGCGCATCGACGCGACCAGGTGGCCCGAGCGCGAGACGGTCGACGACGACTCGCAGGGCATGCCGCTCGCAACCATGCAGGAGCTCGCTCGCCACTGGGCGACGGACTACGACTGGAGCAGGTGCGAGGCGAAGCTGAACGGCCTGCCGAACTTCCTGACCCAAATCGACGGGCTGGACATCCACTTCATCCACGTCCGCTCGCGCCACGAGGACGCGCTCCCCTTGATCGTCACGCACGGCTGGCCGGGCTCGATCATCGAGCAGCTGAAGATCATCGAGCCGCTCGCGGATCCGACGGCGCACGGCGGCAGCGAGGCTGACGCCTTCCACCTGGTGATCCCGTCGCTGCCGGGCCATGGGTTCTCCGCCAAGCCGAGCGCCACCGGCTGGGATCCGGCGCGCACCGCGCGCGCCTGGGCGGTCTTGATGAACCGCCTCGGATACACCGAGTTCGTGGCGCAGGGCGGCGACTGGGGGGCCGCGGTCACGCAGCAGCTGGGGATCCAGGCGCCTTCGGGGCTGCTCGGCATCCACTCCAACATGCCCGGCACCGCACCCGCCGACGTCGTCAAGGGGTTCGAGACGGGGGAGCCGGCGCCGCCCGATCTCTCGGACGAGGAGCGACGCGCGTACGAGCAGCTGAGCAGCTTCTACGCGACGCACGTGGCCTACGCGCTCATCATGGGGACCCGTCCTCAGACGCTCTACGGATTGGCGGACTCACCCGTCGATCTCGCGGCGTTCATGCTCGACCACGGTGACGGGACGGGGCAGCCCGGCCTGGTGAAGCAGGTCCTCGAGGGACGTCTCGAGAGCGACCTGACGCGAGACGACCTGCTCGACAACATCACGCTCTACTGGCTGACCAACACCGGGGTCTCCGCGTCGCGCCTGTACTGGGAGAACAAGGCGGACTTCTTCGACGCCAAGGACATCTCGATCCCGTTCGCCATCAGCGTGTTCCCCGACGAGCTGTACCAGGCTCCGAGGAGTTGGGCCGAGCGCGCGTATCCGGACAACCTCATCCACTACAACCGGGTGGACCGAGGCGGCCACTTTGCGGCCTGGGAACAGCCCCAGCTCTTCTCCGAAGAGCTCCGCGCCGCCTTCAGGTCGCTTCGGAAGTAGCCGCGGCGAGCGCGAAGGGGCTGCCCTCGGAGTCGCGGCAGATGGCCCAGCGCTCGCCGGGGTGGATGACCGAGCCGCCCAGTGCGTGAACGCGCTCGACGGTTGCGGGCAGGTCGGCGACCGTGAAGTAAGGAAGGGAAGCGGTGTCGCCCGGACCGGGTCCACGGTCATGGATTCCGAGGCGCAGGTTGCCGGTGTCGGCCTCCCACCCCGACCCCGCGGCGGCGGCCCTCGGCGCGAGCTCGACCCCGAGGACTCCGTGCCAGAACCGCAGCGCGCGATCGGAGTCGTCGGCCGGGAACTCGATGAGCGGGGCGCGCATGCCCCAAGTATGGCCAGTGCTGCGTGGCTCGATAGAGCCGTCGCCGGAAGGGCCCGGCGCGGAGAGCCACGAGCACGTTCACGTCGTCCGAGTGCCACGCCAGAAAGTCGCGCTCGACCTCGCGTAGCTCGAAGCCGCGATCCTCGAGCCAGGCGAACGCACCTCTCGCGCCGTCCACGAAGTCGGCCCCTTGCCCCGGGTAGAGCTCACGGCTCCATTCGTTCATCGAGGACACAGTTGCATTTCGCGAGGCCCTCCTATGGCTTGCGCGCGTGGCAGGCCATACTGGCCTGAGATGGCCACGTCCGACCGGAGCCTGCCTGCTGGACCGCGCCTGCCGCCGGTGCTCCAGACGCTCCGCTGGTTGTTGCGGCCGATCGCGTTCCTCGAGGCCTGCCGGCGTGACTTCGGCGACGCGTTCAGCGTGCGCTTCATCGGCTTCGAGACGCCGATGGTGATGCTCTCCGATCCGGAGGCGATCCGGGCCCTGTACACGGCACCCGAGCACTCGCTTCCACCCGGGCGCACACTCGCGCTTCGGCCCATCATGGGCCCGCGGTCGGTGCTGCTGCTCGAGGGGCGCGAGCACCTGGCGCGGCGGAGGCTGATGCTGCCGCCGTTTCATGGACAGCGCATGCGGGCGTACGAGTCGATCGTGGGTGAGGTCGTGGCGAGCGAGGTCGAGCGCTGGCCCGAAGACGAGCCCTTCGCGCTCCATCCGCGGATGCAGCGCGTCACGCTCGAGGTCATCCTGCGCGCAGTGTTCGGCGTCACGGACGCGGCCCGCCGGGAGCGACTGGCCGAGCACCTGGGACGGCTGCTCACGGACACCGCTTCCGCCGGCCTTCAATTCGGCGTCCTGCTATCGCGCCGCCTCGGTGCACCCGACCCGCTCAAGGGGTTGGAGGC
>Ga0105245_10001953_pt1 | contig 18698 bp, 19 predicted proteins | sample KBSM54metaG_FD_81523 | JGI IMG/M metagenome (GOLD analysis project Ga0105245, IMG submission 81523) | Miscanthus rhizosphere microbial communities from Kellogg Biological Station, Michigan, USA - KBS M5-4 metaG | ecosystem: Host-associated > Plants > Roots > Rhizosphere > Soil | place...
GCCCGCAACGCCGGCCGCCGCTCCCGCGGCCACACCCGCGAGCGGGCCATCGCGCGATGCTCCATCGAATGCCGTGTTCCGTGCGCGCACGCGCCTCAACCAGCAGGGTTCCCTCAAGGAAACCTGGCACATCGACATCGATCTCGCCGGCAGTGACATCGACTATCAGGTCGGCGACGCCTTCGGCCTCTATCCGAAGAATGATCCGGCGCTGGTCGACGCGGTGATCAAGGCACTCGGCGTGAAGAAGGACCACGCGCTCGGCGATCGGCCGTTGCGCGACGTGCTGGCCGAGCGCGTCTCGCTCGGCGTCGCGCCCGACAGCCTGTTCCAGCTCTTCTCCTACATCACCGGCGGCGAGCGCCGGCAAAAGGCAAAACAGCTGGCCGACGGCGGCGATCCCGACGGCGATGCCGCCACCGTCGACGTGCTGGCGGCGTTGCAGAAATTCTCCGGCGTGCGCATCGATCCGGAAGCATTTGTCGAGGCGCTCGAGCCGATGCAGCCGCGGCTCTACTCGATCTCGTCCTCGCCCAAGGTCGAGCAGAACGCTGTGTCGCTTACCGTCGACGCCGTGCGCTATCCGATCGACGGCCGCATGCGGCTTGGCGTCGCCTCGACGTTCCTCGCCGATCGCATCGGCAAGGACGAGGCGATCCGCGCCTATGTGCAGAAGTCGGCGCACTTCCATCTGCCGGAGGATCCGGCGACGCCGATCATCATGATCGGCCCCGGCACCGGCGTGGCGCCGTTCCGCGCGTTCCTGCATGAGCGCATGGCCACCAGCGCCAGCGGCCGCAACTGGCTGTTCTACGGTCACCAGCGCCGCGACACCGACTTCTTCTACGAGGACGAGTTCGTCGCTCTCAAGACCAAGAACGTGCTCACGCGCCTTTCGCTCGCCTGGTCGCGCGACGGCGAGGAGAAGTTCTATGTGCAGGATCGCATGCGTCAGGTCGGCCGCGACCTGTGGGCGTGGCTCGCCGACGGCGCGCAAATCTACGTCTGCGGCGACGCCAAGCGCATGGCACGCGACGTCGAGCGCGCGTTGGTCGACATCGCGGCGCAGCACGGCGTGCGCACGCTCGACGAGGCGATCGCCTTCGTCGGTAATCTCAAGAAGCAAGGCCGCTACCACCAGGATGTCTACTGAGCCATGAACGCCCAGGCGCCAGCGCCCGCTCCGGTCCGCACCACCTGCCCTTATTGCGGCGTGGGTTGTGGCCTGCGTGTCGAGCCAGGCGCGAAGGCAACCGCGACCGTCGTCGGCGACCCGACCCATCCGGCAAACTTCGGTCGCATCTGCTCGAAGGGCGCGACGCTCGGCGAGACCATCAGTCTCGAGGGACGGCTGCTCTATCCGCAAATCCGCCAGGGCGACGTCATGGTGCGCGCGCCCTGGTCCACCGCACTCGACTCCGTCGCCGACGGCTTCAAACGCATCATCGAGCGCGACGGCCCCGACGCCGTGGCGTTCTATCTCTCCGGCCAGTTGCTCACCGAGGACTACTACGTCGCCAATAAGCTGATGAAGGGCTTCATCGGCTCGGGCAACGTCGACACCAACTCGCGCCTGTGCATGGCCTCCTCGGTCGCCGGCCATCGCCGCGCCTTCGGCGCCGACACCGTGCCCGGCAGCTACAGCGATCTCGACGGCGCCGATCTGATCGTGCTGATCGGCTCGAACACCGCCTGGTGCCACCCTGTGCTGTTCCAGCGTATGACCCGCAGCCGCCAGGACCGCAGCACGCGGATTGTCGTCATCGATCCGCGCCGCACCGCGACCTGTGAGGAAGCCGACCTGTTCCTGCCGATTGCGCCCGGCACGGACACGGTCCTGTTCTCCGGACTGCTCGTGTATCTCGCCGAAACGCTGGCGCTCGGCTTCGAATTCATCGACCGCCACACGTCCGGCTTCGAAAGCGCGCTGGTGCGCGCGCGCGAGATCGCGCCGAGCATTTCCGCCGTCGCGCAGCGCTGCGGTGTTGCCGAGGAGGACGTGCGGCGTTTCTTCGACTGGTTCGCTACCACCGAGCACGCCGTCACCTGCTACTCGCAGGGCGTCAACCAGTCGGCGCAGGGCACCGACAAGGTCAACGCCATCATCAACTGCCATCTCGCGACCGGCCGCATCGGCAAGCCGGGCATGGGGCCGCTGTCGCTTACCGGCCAGCCCAATGCCATGGGCGGGCGCGAGGTCGGCGGGCTCGCGAACCAGCTCGCCGCGCACATGAATTTCACGGCCGTCGACATCGACCGTGTCGGCCGCTTCTGGAACGCACCGCGCATGGCCGAGCGCGAAGGCAAGAAAGCCGTCGCCATGTTCGAGGCGATCGCGCGCGGTGAGATCAAGGCGCTGTGGGTGATGGCGACCAATCCGGCGATGTCGCTGCCGAAGGCCGGCGCGGTGCGCGAGGCGCTGAAGAAGCTCGAACTGCTCGTGATCTCCGAAAACGTCGAGGCCAATGACACCGTCGCCGCCGGCGCGCACGTGCTGCTGCCCGCCGCCGCCTGGGGCGAGAAGGACGGCACCGTCACCAACTCCGAACGCCGCATCTCGCGCCAGCGCACGTTCCTGCCGCTGCCGGGCGAAGCCAGGCCCGACTGGTGGATCGTGAACGAAGTCGCGCGCCGCATGGGCTTTGCCGAAGCGTTCGCCTACCGCAACGCCGCCGACATCTTCCGCGAACACGCCGCGCTCTCCGCCTTCGAAAACAACGGCACGCGCGACTTCGACATCGGCGCACTCGCCTCGCTCACCGACGCCGAGTTCGAGGCCATGGCGCCGGTGCAGTGGCCGGCGCCCGCGGGCGCGCCGCCGCGCGCTACGGGCGACAAGCGTTTCTTCGCAACCGGGCAGTTCTTCACGCCCGATCGCAAGGCACGGTTCATCGCGCCGGAGGCGCCGTTCTTGCGCGAAGAAACAGACGTTACCTTCCCGCTGCGGCTCAACACCGGCCGCGTGCGCGACCAGTGGCACTCGATGACGCGCAGCGGCCGCAGTCCGCGCCTGGCCGCGCATGTCCCCGAGCCATTCGTCGAGGTACATCCGCAGGACGCGATCACCGCTGGCCTCGTCGACAATGGCTTTGCCCGCGTTGCGACGGCGCATGGCGTCTGCGTGCTCAAGGTCGTGGTGAGCGACGGCCAGCAGCCGGGCTCGCTGTTCGCGCCGATCCACTGGAGCGACGCGACCGCATCGTCGGCGCGCATTGGCGAGCTCGTGTCGCCGCAAACCGACCCGTACTCCGGCCAGCCGGAAGCCAAGGCAACGCCCGCAACCATTGCGGCGGTCGATTTCCCGCTGCGCGGCTTCATCCGCGCGCGCCGCATGCCCGAGCTGCCGCGCGGCACCTGGTGGACGCGCATGGCGACGGCGGCCGGCAGCGAGCTGCGTATCGCGACCGACCGCGATCTCATGGCGTGGCAGGAGTTCGCGCACGACGTGCTGGCGCGCGACGGCGAACTCGTCGAGTTCGTCGAACCCACGCTTTATCGCGCTGCCATCTTCACCGACGGCGAGTTCGAGGCCTGCCTCTCGGTTGGCATCGGCGACGGCGCGCTGCGCTGGGACACGCTCAACGCCGTGATCGCCGCCGGCCCCCCAAGCGACACGGGAGCACGCGCGCCGGTGCTGCTCGCGCCCGAAGCGCCCGACGCGGGACCGATCGTCTGTGCGTGCTTCGGCGTCGGCGCCGATGCGATCTGCGACGCCGTGCGCGCCGGCGCGACAAGCCCTGCCGACATCGGCCGCACGCTCGCGGCCGGAACCAACTGCGGCTCGTGCCTGCCCGAGCTCAAGCGGCTCGTCGCCCGCACCCGCGCCCGGGCGGCCGCCTGAGGTGGAGCCTTTGGCAGCCACCCCCAAACTTGAAACGATATCGCTACTCTCGGTTGATCGTTGGAATAATATTCTTTTTAATGTGCCTCCATTGCGGATTCAGGCAATAAAATTCTACTTTTACCCCAGTGCTTGCGCGCAAGGCCGGACGGCCGAGGGCCGGCTGAAATCGAGTCACCTGGGGAATGGCCATGAGTACATCGACGACTACCGCATCCGATTGGGCGCGCCGCGCCGACAATGTCGAGATCGCGCCGCGCATCAGCGAAGACTGGCTCTCCGTCATCATCGGGCTGTCGATCTTCATCCTCGCGCTCGCGGCGCTGGTGAATGTCGACCTGATCGGCTGGGCGGTCACGACCACGGTGTGGACCAACCTCGGCAGTGCGCTCGGCACGGCGTCGAAGACCTACGCTTCGCTCGGCGGCTTCGGCGCGTTGATCGCGACCTACGTCGCACTGCTGGTCGTGCTCACGGCTGCCGCCGTCGCGCTCAAGAGCGACATCAAGAAATTCGCCCTCGCCTTCACCGCCGTATTCTGGATCGCCTACGCGAGCTGGATCGTCGGCAGCTACGCCAACTTCGCGGCGGTGACGCCGGCCGAGTTGCAGAAGTTCGGCATCAGCTGGTCGCTCAAGCTCACTAACGAAGGCGGCTACATCTTCGCGCTGCTCGCGGGCCTGATCATCGCGAACTTCCTTCCGCGCTTCGCCGAGCAGATCAAGGACGCGGTGCGGCCCGAGCTCTACATCAAGATCGCGATCGTCATTCTCGGCGGCTTCTTCGCGGTGACCGCCGCGGGCAAGCTCAACCTCGCGAGTTCGCTCCTCCTGCGCGGCATCGCCGCGATCATCGAGGCCTACCTGATCTACTGGGCGGTCGTGTACTTCATTGCCCGCAAGTGGTTCGGCTTCAATCGTGAATGGGCCGCCCCGCTTGCCTCCGGCATTTCGATCTGCGGCGTCTCCGCGGCCATCGCCACCGGCGGCGCCATCCGCGCGCGGCCGATCATTCCGGTGCTGGTGTCGTCGCTGGTCGTCGTGTTCGCCGTCGTCGAAGTGCTGATCTTGCCGTTCATCGCGCAGGTCTTCCTGTCGCACGAGCCGATGGTGGCCGGCGCCTGGATGGGTCTTGCCGTCAAGACCGACGGCGCGGCGGTTGCCGCCGGCGGCATCACCGAGTCGCTGATCCTCGCCAACGCGGCGGCGGAAGGCATCAAGTATCAGCCCGGCTGGATCCTCGGCACCACCGCCACCGTGAAGGTGTTCATCGACATCTTCATCGGCATCTGGGCGTTCGTGCTGGGCTACATCTGGACCAACCACATCAACCGCGGCACGCAGGACAAGGCGCGCGCCGTCGAGATCTGGCAGCGCTTCCCGAAGTTCATCCTCGGCTTCGTGGCGACGTTCATCGTCGGGCTCTATCTCGCGCTGGCGACGCCCGCCGACATCGCGTCGAAGGTTCCGGCCGCCATCGGCGAAGCCAACACGTTCCGGGTGATCTTCTTCATCCTGACGTTCTTCTCGATCGGCGTGCTCTCCAACTTCAAGAAGCTCTGGCAGGAAGGCATCGGCAAGCTCGCTGCCGTCTATGTCATCAGCCTGTTCGGCTTCGTGATCTGGGTCGGCCTGCTGATCTCGTGGCTGTTCTTCCACGGCATCAAGCCGCCGCTCGCCAGCTAATCGGAAAGGATCAATCCCATGGCGCAACCCAATGTGCGCGACGAACTGAGCAAGGCCGAATACGAGCCGCTGCTCCCGATCGAAAAGAAGCTGATCGGCTGGAGCCTCGGCATCGGCATCGGCCTGCTGGTGGTGCTGGCGATCGTCAACAAGCTGTTCCCGGCGTCGCTCTAGGCTGGTCTTGCCATGTCCCGGCCCGCTGGGCCGGGACAACGCCCCCGTCGCCGGGTACATTGGCACTGAAATTGCTTTGAAAATGGCGACATGACCGAAACGCGCACACCCGCCGAAACCCGCCCGCCGCGCATGGAAAAGCTTGCGCGGCTGCCGGTTTTTTATGCGCTCACTGGCAAACGCGTGGTCGTCGCGGGCGGACGCCCGGCTGCCGCCTGGAAGATCGAACTCCTCTCGGCCGCGGGCGCCGAGGTCGCGGTGTTTACCACCGAGCCCTCGCCCGAGCTGCGCGCGCTCGCGGCCGACCCGCCCAACGGTCCGGTCATCCTTAACGCGCGCGCGTTCGTGGCCGGCGATCTTGCCGGCGCGGCGCTCGCCATCGGCGACTTCCCCGGCGACGACGATACGGAAGCCGCGACCTTCGCCGCCATGGCGCGTGAAGCCGGCGTGCCGGTCAACGTCATCGACAAGCCGGCGTTCTGCGACTTCGCCTTCGGCGCCATCGTCAACCGTTCGCCGCTGGTCATCGGCATCTCGACCGACGGCGCAGCGCCGGTGTTCGGCCAGGCGGTCCGCGCCAAGCTCGAGGCGATCCTGCCGCGCGGCTTCGCCGCCTGGGCGGACGCTGCGCGGCGCTGGCGCGGCGCGGTGAAGAATTCCGGGCTCTCGTTCGAGGCCCGCCGCAAGTTCTGGCAGCTGTTCACGGCGCAGGCGATCCGCCGCCCGAATGACACACCCGCCGACAGCGACTACGAAACCTTGCTCGCCGAGACGCACGGCCAGGCCGCCGCCGCGGAAGCGGGCTCGGTGACGCTGGTCGGCGCCGGGCCCGGCGATCCCGAACTGCTCACGCTTAAGGCCGTTCGCGCGCTGCAATCGGCCGACGTGATCCTGTTCGACGATCTGGTTGCGCGCGATGTGCTCGATTTCGCGCGGCGCGAAGCGCGCAAGATGCTGGTCGGCAAGACCGGCTACGGCCCGTCGTGCAAGCAGGACGAAATCAACACACTGATGATCGGGCTCGCGAAGAATGGCCGCCGCGTGGTGCGGCTCAAGGGCGGCGATCCGATGATCTTCGGGCGCGCGACGGAAGAGATCGACGCCTGCCGCGCGGCCGGCGTCGCGGTCGAGGTCGTGCCCGGCATCACCTCGGCGCAGGGCGCAGCCGCTCGGCTCGGCGTCTCGCTGACCGAACGCGCCACCGCGCGCCGCGTGCAGTACATCACCGGCCACGACCGCAAGGGACAGCTTCCCCCCGACATCGACTGGGCGAGCATCGCCGATCCATCGGCAACGACCATCGTCTACATGCCGAAGAAGACGCTGAGCGAACTCGCGGCGCGCGCCATCGCGCAAGGGCTCGACCCGGGCACGCCGGCGGTGGCGATCGCCAACGCCACGCGCGGCAACGAGGCCGTCATCGCCGCGCCGATCAGCCAGATCGCGGGCAAGCTCGCGATCGCCGGCCTCGACGGTCCGGTGCTGGTGATGATCGGCCGCACCATGGCGGCCGCCGCGCGCGAGCGCGATCCGGTGACAGGCACCCATCACGCCGCCGGGTAGTTATCCGAGTTACTCACGCCATCTCCTGTCAAATGACAGGCTTTGACAGGATTGACAGGCCGCGTGTTTATTTTTCGGCCTGTCTTGACGCAAGGTCCGCACGGTTGCGGGCGATGGCTTCGTCGAGCGTTTCCAGCTCACGCAGCGGGATGGCATTCGGCGAGATCGTAATGGCGCCGCGCTCGATGGCACGATCGAGCATGTCCCTGATATCGATCCCGCACCTGCCGAGCCTGGCGAGAAGACCCACCAGGAATTCTTCCTTCGCTGCGTTGCTCCACTGGTCGAGGTCGTCCCGGTTATTGTGCTCTCCCGATTGAGTCGGCGCCGCCGCGCCGGCTGCGGCGGGTACTGCGGCCTCGGCGGGCCGCAGTTGGCGCATCAGCTCGGTAAGGGCCAGACGCTTGTCGTAGAGCTTGAGCGAGACGCTTTTCACCCGATGCGTCTCGTCGTCATAGCTGATCCTGACGTCGCGGATCGCCATGCCCTTGTCACGGTTGATCCGCGACAGATCGACCTGCACGCGCTCGTCGTCATCCACGTGCAGATAGTCGAACATGTTGGCAAAGCCGACCTTCTTGAGTTCGGCCAGCACTGCGGTCTTGTCCACCACCGCAGCGAGCGCGGCGATCTCGGTGACCTGCCGGTTCGCGGCTTCGTTTTCGGCGGTCAGCTCGGCAATCCGTTCCTGGATATGCGGCTCGCTCGCCAGCCGCGACGCATTGCCGTCGTTGCGGGCGTAGCCGGCCGCTTCATAGGCGCTGGTGTAGTTGCCGGAAGCCGGCCCCCGCACATAGGCTTGGCAAAAGGCTTCTTGGCGGACACTGAGAAGTCGGTTCATGCGGCAATTCCTGTTTTTCGCAAAAGCCGCGCGATAAGCGGCGGTCGCACCAGCTAGGCCCGGCGCGCGCAAAAAGGAATTCACGGTTTTTATCCCCGTGGATTGCGCGGAAAACGGCGACGACCTACATGAAGGTGGCCGTCGGCATGCCGGCGAGACCGGCTGTCACACGTCAATGAGGATGCCATGACAGCAAAGACCTATGTCACGATCACCACGGTAATATTCGGCATCGTCGCGATCGTGCATCTTCTCCGCGTCACCGCGGGTTGGTCCGTCGTGATCGACGGTTGGACCGTTCCAATGTGGGCGAGCTGGCTCGGCTTCTTCGTCGCCGCGGGCCTGGCTTTCGTCGGCGCCCGGCACATCGCGCGTCTCTAATACTTCAGCGTCGCAAACACGCGCACGCCCGCGCCCGGCATCAGCACCGAGTCCTTCAGGAACGAGACGTGGTTGCGCACCTCCTCATTCAGGAGGTTGGTGCCGGCGACGCCGACGGTCGCCTCGCGCATGCCGAAGTCGTTCGGCGTCAGTACCGTGTGGTAGACGACCTCCGCGCGCAGCAGATTGTAGCCCTCGGTGGGCGTCTCCTGCGGCGCGATCTTGGTTTGCGCGAAGGCGTGCAGCAGACCGACGCGCGCGAACCAAGCAGAGTCGCGCCAGTACACGCCGCCGCCGACGCGCTGCGGCGGAATGCGCGGCACGTTGGTCCCGTCGCTGAAGGTCGCACGCACGATGTCATATTGCCCGTCGACGCCGAACGTACCGTTCGCCAACGGCCCGATGTCCCATTGCGCCTGTGCCTCGGCGCCGCGGAAGTGCGCGTCGCGCTGCGAATAGACCGCCTGGTTGAGCTCCCCGCCCGGCCCGGCGACGCAGGTGTCGAAGGTGTCGCTACAGGTGTTGCCGGTCAGGCGGCGGAAGATGAAGCCGTCGAACCAGGTGTCGTAGGCCGTCGCCTCGAAGCGCACGGGGCCCTTGGCGCGCCGCAGGCTCGCTTCGAGCGAATTGGCGCGCTCGACCTTGAGGCTCGGATCGCCGATGTCGAAGGTCCCGGTCGCGTCGTGCGCGCCGCGTGAAAAAAGCTCCGCCGGCTTGGGCGCACGCTCGATGTGCTGGGCAGTGGCGCTCGCCTGCAACTCCCAGGGCAGATCCTGGATGAGACCGAAGCTCACACTGCCCGGCGTGTACTCCGGGCTGCGCTGTCCGCTGGCGAGCGCGCCCGGCACGCCGATGAAATCGGCGGGAAAGGCGGTCGCCATGCCGTTGAGGCGGACGTGCTCGACGCGGCCCGCGATCTGCGCGCGCGTGGTCGCGCCGAACTTGAACTCGTTGAACAGGTAGCCGGCGACGCGGGCGTTGTCGTTGGGATCGAACAGCCCGGGTGAGCCGACGCCCGGCGCGGTGAGCGACTGATGATTGCCCTGCACGCCGAAGATCGTCGTCATCGAGGCAAAGCGCAGATCGACCGGATTGAGCGCCACTTCGGCGCGCGCTTCCTGCTCCTTGTTGGTGAAGATCTGGCGCACGCCATCGGTCGCCGGATTGAGCGGATCCCCGAGGCCGAGCTCGTTGTGCTTGTAGTCGGTGACGCCCCACCAGAAGCGGATCACATCGATCGCGTCCGACGGGTTGCGGAACTCGCCCTTGCCGAGCGCCTTGGTCTGGCGCGCGTCGATGCGGGTGCGGTTGTTCTCGCCGTCCGCCCCGGGAATGCGATAGAGCGCGTTGGTCTGCACGATCGCCGCGCCGATGAAGCCGTTGGCGAAGATGTGCGAGAGGCCGAACGACTCGGCATCGTTCTGCACGCGCGAATTCGGCTGCCGGCCGTTGAACGAGCCGGGCTGCGTCGCAAACGGCATCGCCGCCGGATCGGGCGCCGTCAGGTAGGGATATTTCGGCACGCGATAGTCGTCGGCGCGCCGGCCGGAGACGTCCGCATGCACGGCAATGGTGTCCTTGCCGGCGTCGAGCAGCACCGCGCCTTCGGTGCCGGCATCGACGCTGGTCACGGCGCTGCGCACCTCGGCCGAGGCGCCGCGCGCCGGGACCTGCTCGGGGATGCGGTTGTTGGTGCTGTTGACCACACCGCCGATCGCCTGCGTGCCATAGCGCAACGCATTCGGGCCGCGGATCACCTCGATCTGGTTGCTCGCGGCGGGATCGACCGGCACGAAATGATCCTCGCCGAGATCGGACGCACCTCCGCCGCCGACGCCGTTCTCGACAACGCCGACGCGGTTGTTGTCGAGGCCGCGGATGATCGGCCGGCTGGCGGCGCCGGGTGCGAAGCCCGAGCCGGTGATGCCGGGCTTCGAGAACAGCACGTCGCCGAGCGTACCGCCGCCGGTGCGGCGCAGCTCTTCGTCGGGAATGCGCGTGATGGCGCCGAACTGATCGGTGACGATGGTGGCCGATCCGGCGGCGGGCGCACTCGGCGCCGGCGCCGTGACCTCGATCTCCGGCAAAGCCTGGCTCTGCGCCTGCGCGCCGCCGCCGGCGGCGAGCGCCGCGAGGCCCGTGAGCGAGAAGATGAAATGGCGTGACATGGTCCCTGCCCTGTTCTCCGCGTGCGCACGGTGCGCGAGAGCGGAGGTGCGTTGCGTCGACGGCTGACGGCGCGGCGCCGCGGCACGCGTAGCTCGCGTGAAGCGGCAACCGCAGCGGCGTCAGGCGACGGGCGGAGCGCGGGACTGGGCGGGAGAATGATGGCGCGCGACGACGGCGCGCGCGGGGACGAACGCCGTTGCGACGGCCGCGATGGGCGGCAGCGCGAGCGCAGGCGGTTGCGCAAGATGCGCGACGCTGCCGAGCTGCAGCGTGGCGCAGATATCGCAGGTGGCGGTGGCGGGCGGATGGTCGGCATCGGCGGCCGGATCAGGCGATGCAGCCAGCGATGCAACGACGAGTGAGCCCGCCTGCACCGGCGCGACGTGGACGTGCGCGAAGGAGACGACGAGCTGCAGCGCGAGCGCGAACAGCGCAAGCGCGCCGAGCGACGTCCGTTTTGCCCGCAACCACTGCATGTTCGGCAAGTCCCCAACCTGTTACAATATAACACGCGACCATCGCGGCGCTGTCAAGCGCGCGGGCGTTCGCTTTCCTCAATCGAATCCGGCACCCTGTGCGGGATGCCGACCGTGATGCGATTGCGCCGCTTCGTGCTGGGCCTGTTCATCGTGGCCCAGGTGGCCGGGCTCGCCCCGCTCCTGCTCGCGCATGTGCACGCGCCGGATCGCGCCATCGTTGTCTCCGGTACGCCCAACGACCGCGCTCCGATGCAGCAGCCCGCCGGCTGCGACGAATGCTGCGTCGTCAGCCATCATCTGATCGGTGTCGTCAACGTCGCGCCGGTCGTGATCGCGCAGATCGTCCTCGTGCGGTCTCCCGCCGCGCAGCCCGCCGCCCTTCCGCCGGGCGAAGGCACTGCCGTTCCCGAACGTCCGCCGAAATCCGTGTCGCTCGTCTGACCTCAACGCGGCTGCCACGCGGCAGCGGCGTCGTTGCGACATCGATCACGGTGACGGTTCATGCATTCAACGCGGTACTCGGCGCGAGCCCGGCGCATCCGCCGGCTGTTGTTGGCCTTGATGGTGGGCAGCGGCGCCGCGCGCGCCGAGCCGGCACACCCCGCAGTGGACACCGAGCATTTGTTCGGCTTCATCACCGGCACCGATGTTGGGATGCCGGGCGAGGTCGAGCTCGAATCCGAGACCCTGGTCCGTTCCGGCAAGCAGAGCGGCCGCTACACCACGTTCTCGCAACGCGCGGCGATCGAGCATGTGCCGCGCGAGAACCTGCGGCTCGAGTTCGCTGCAATTGGCGTGCACAACGAGATTTCCAGCGTCGGCGGGCTCGACGATCTCCGCCACACCGAATTCCAGGGCTTGAGCTTCGAGGCGCGCTACCGGCTGATCGACCGCCAGCAGGCGGGCTACGGGCTGACGTTGCTCGCGGAGCCGCACTGGGCGCGCATCGACGAGGCGAGCGGGCAGCGCGCCACGGTCTATGGCGCCGGCCTCGCCATCCTCGCCGACAAGGAGCTGATCAGGGATCGCCTGATCGGCGCGTTCAATCTGCTCTACGAGCCCGAGACCGTGCAGTCGCGCGTCACCAGCGCGTGGTCGCATGAAGCGGTGCTGGGCATTGGCGGCGGGTTGATGGCGCAGCTGTGGCCGGGCTTCCTTGCCGGCGTCGAGAGCCGCTACCTGCGCGCCTATGAGAGCATGGGTCCAAGCAATTTTTCGGGGCATGCGCTGTTCGTCGGCCCCACGCTCTACTACCGGCCGTCTGAACACTGGCGCATCACGGCGTCATGGAGCCTGCAGGTCGCCGGGAGGGCGGTTGACGAGCCGGGGTCGGCGCTCGACCTTGTGAACTTCTCGCGCCATCAGGCGCGCCTGCGGGTGGGTTATCATTTCTGACGGCGATGACAGCTTGCGCAGAGCTGAGCAGCTTCCGACCTAACCGCGCCGCGCGGACGTGATACATCAGCGTGTGGAGAACCGCACATGTCTCTGCCCGGATTTTTTCAAGGCACTGGCATGCCCGATCCGGGCTGGTGGGAAGCTCTATGGCCCGATCCCGTTGCGGTGCTGACGGCGGTTGGTGTGAAGCCTGGAATGGATGTTGTGGACCTGTGCTGCGGCGACGGCTGGTTCACATTTCCGCTCGCGAAAATCGCGCGCAAGGTGATAGCAATCGACATAGACGGAAAATTGCTGCAAGCGGCCAGGGTGCGCTTTGCCGAGCGCGGCGGCGCGGCCAATGTTGCATTGGTTGAAGGGGATGCTTACGACCTGGCCAAACACGTCCCCACCCCTGTCGATCATGTTTTTCTCGCCAATGCGTTTCATGGGGTGCCGGATCGTCCCCGGCTGGCGCGTGTCGTGCGTGACGTCCTAAAGCCGGGCGGCTTGTTCGCCATTGTGAGTTGGTACGCCCGGCCTCGCGAAGAAACGACCGTTCTTGGTGAACCACGTGGCCCCGCGACTGAACTACGTATGACGCCCCAACAAACCGTTGAAGATGTGCAGGCGGGCGGACTCACTTTTCGCAGTCAAGCGGACGTATCCCCCTATCACTACGGGGCTGTATTCGAACGCGTTTAATCATCTCATCCGGAGGCTGCACGGTGCCGCCCATTCTGACCAACAAGAACCATCGCGCAGCATCGGTGTTTACGCCAAGTGCATTGCTGCGCGAGGCACGGCGACAAAAGCAGCTAACCAAAATGGACGTGCCGCCGGTGTGCGTTCTTGATCCAGATGGCGATATCGTCCGAAGACTGCGCAGAAACGGACAAGCGAAGCCTTTTGCCGGATGGCCGTGCTACCACACCGAATTGGATGCTTTTGAATTGGCGGGCCGTGAAATCGGAATCATCGGCTGTGCGGTTGGTGCACCGTTTGCAGTACTTGTCGCGGAAGAGTTGTTCGCGAGCGGATGCAAGCTTCTGATTAGCGTTACATCGGCAGGGCAAATTACCCCGGTGGCCAACCCGCCATATTTCGTCATCATCGATCGCGCGTTACGCGATGAAGGTACGAGCTATCACTACGCTCCGCCGGCCGAGTTCGCGGAAGCCGATAGAAACTTGATCGCTCACGCGGCGGCAGCGGTGAAAGCTAGCGGCCAACATGCGCTTGTTGGAGCGAGTTGGACCACGGACGCACCGTTCCGTGAGACTGCAGAAGCGATCGACGTGGCGCGCTCAAAGGGCGTGTTTGCAGTCGAAATGGAAGCAGCCGCGCTTTACACATTCGCTCGAGCTGCCGGCGTCTCCGTCCTGTGTCTTGCCCACGTGACTAACACGATGGCGCAAGCGGGCGACGATTTCGAGAAAGGCGAAGCGGACGGAACGGCGGCTGCGCTCGCCGTACTCGCCGCGGTCTCGACGATTTGACTGCGCACGAAGCAACTTTGTCGGGTATGCACCTGCGGGTGGGTTATCATTTCTGATGGCGCACGCTCACGACCACGGCCACGATCACGCCCACGCGCATGGCGCGCCCGCCGACTGGGGCCGCGCCTTCGCGCTCGGCATCGGCATCAATGTCGTGTTCATCGTGATCGAGGTCGCGTTCGGCTTCGCCGCCAACTCGGTCGCGCTGCTCGCCGACGCCGCGCACAACGCATCGGACGCGCTCGGCCTGTTCGTCGCGTGGGTCGGACATAGGCTCGCGGCGCGGCCTCCCACGGCGCGCTTCACCTACGGCTGGCGGGGCTCCTCGATCCTGGCCGCGCTCGCCAATGCGCTGCTCCTGCTGGTCGCGGTCGGCGGCATCGGCTGGGAGGCGATCCTGCGCTTCGCCGATCCACAGCCGATCGCGAGCATCATAGTGATCGTGGTGGCGGCCGGCGGCATCTTCGTCAATGGCGCGACCGCCTGGCTGTTCGCGGCCGGACGCCACAGCGATCTCAATCTGCGCGGCGCCTTCCTGCACATGGCCGCGGACGCCGCGGTCTCCGCCGGCGTCGTCGGCGGCGCGCTCGTGATCATGGCGACGGGATGGCTGTTCATCGACCCCGCCATCAGCCTGCTGATCGCCGCGGTCATCGTGTGGACGACGTGGAGCCTGCTGCGCGACTCGCTTGCGATGTCGGTCGCAGCGGTGCCGGCGCACATCGACCCGCAATCAGTGCGCGGCTATCTCGAAAGCCTGCCCGGCGTGGCCTCGATCCACGACCTGCACATCTGGCCGATGAGCACGGCGGACAACGCGCTGACCGCGCATCTGGTGATGCCGGGCGGGCACCCGGGCGATGCGTTCCTGATGGAGACAGCGCATCGGCTGCAGCACGACTTTCGCATCGGCCATGCCACGCTGCAGATCGAGCTCGATCAGGGCGGCGCCTGCGCGCTGGCCCCGGAGCATGTGGTCTAGGCCGGACGCGCCTCGCTCATCACGGGACTTTGCCGCCGTCGCGGATGCATTGGTCGGTCATTCCCTGCGAGGGCCGTTCCCACATGTAGGTTTTGCCGTCGTGTCCGCTCCACCCGTACTTTCGAAAGATGGCGCGGCGGCAAAAGGCGTAGAGGGCCTCCGGACCCGCCCCGGGACGGATATCGGCGACCCGCGATGCGGTGGCCCTGCGCACGCTCCGTCGCATCTGCTGCTGGCGTGTTCCGCGCCGGCTGTCGGAGACAAACTTGCCGGCGTTGCCGACGCTCGCGAGGAACTGCTTCCAGGTTCGCGACGGCGCGGTCTTCTGGTTCGCCTCCGCCTGTCCCGGATACAGCGAGACGTTGTAGACGCGCCCGACCTGCCGCTCGCCCTCCGTCGTCTTGTAGATGACGCGGAAGGTTATCTGCGTGTCGATGGTCTGTTCCACCGTACCGACAGTGGCCATCAGTTTTCCGCCCGGCGTCGGGGTCGTGCAGTTCAAGCGCGATGCGGTGACCATGGCCGGCTCGACCCACAGCTTGAGCTGCGGGGGGCCTTCGAGCAGTTCGACCGTCGGCGCGGCTGTGATGTGTGACCGGCAGCGCGCGACCGACCAGACCGAATACATTTCGATGGTCTCGCCGCCCTTGATGATGAAGCGGCGTTCCTGTGCCTGTGCGGCGTGTTGCAGCGTGAGCAATCCGCCGACCGACAACGCCGTCGCCAGCGCCATCCTCACCGATGTCCGTGGAATCATGGCCCCTCCCCTCGCACGAAATCTACTGCTGCACAGCGTCAGGTTGCAACGGGGTCTGATGCTGCGAGAGGCGTCAGGCGGCGTTCATCACCCAACGCCAGCCGACCCAGCCCATCGCCGCGACTGCCGCGATCCAGGCCGCGATAATGACGGCGGCCGCCATGCGGCTCACCGGACGCGCGAGCGCGAGCGACGCCGCCGCGCGATGCTCGGCCATGATCGCCGGCGGCACCAACCACACGACCAGCATCAATCCCATCGGCACGATCACGAGATCGTCGAGCAGACCGAACACCGGAATGAAATCGGGAATGAGATCGATGGGTGAAAGTGCATAGCCGGCGACCGCAGCGGCGAGCACTTTTGCGTACCACGGCACGCGCGGATCGCGACTCGCAAGATAGAGCGCGTGGGCATCGCGGCGGATCGCGTGCGCCCAGGTTTGCAGCCGATCAAGCATCGGTGTTTGCCGCGTGAGCACGGGAACATCCGCCGTGCTTTCCGAATTATCCGGGTAACCCAGTTCGGGAGACAGATCATGAAGGCCACCCAGAAGGAAGCGGATCACCGAAAGGACGACAGTCCGAAGGCTACGCTAAAAGCGCCCATGGGTGCGCGGCTGAGCGCGCCGATGAACGCGCCTTGGCCCGACCAGAAAGCGCGCCAGGAAATGTCGCAATCCGAGCTCGCCTGCGAGGACGGCAAGCATGGCAAGAACGCCGACTGGAAGAAAAAGTGGTGAGCGACCGATGAAGAAAATGCGGTTCATTCTCGTGTTGATCTCGTGGTGGTGGCAACAGCGCCACAAGACGGCGAGCTGAGACAGGCGCGCTGCGCACTGGAAGCAAAATAAAACCGCCGCGGCATGAACCGCGGCGGTTTTGCTTTTGCAGGATGCGCTAGTCGATCGTCTGCACGATCACGCGCGTCTGCGGATCCACGAAGTAAATCCGGCTGCCAGCGTAGACATAGCGATAGGGCGCCACATTCGGGCCCCACTCGCTCGGCACCGCGACCAGTTCGACGTCGGCCGGAAGCGGACGACCGACCACCAGCGGCTCGTTGATGGCCACCGCCGGCACGTTACGCTGGACCACGTATTCGCGGATCAGCCTGCGCTGCTCCGGCGCGAAGGCGAGCCGCGAGCGCAGGTCGCCCGGTTGCGCGCTCGACGCGCCGGACTCGGTGCTCGATACGCCCGGCAGCTGCCGCTGCATCTGATCCGGCTTCTGCTCGTTGGAACTCTGGGCCGCCGCGAGACCGGCCGAGGCGCACAGCAGCGCGGCGGACAGCAGCGAAAGCGTCTTGGTATTCATGTCTTGATCTCCTTATCGCCCCTCGGGGGGATCAATCTCAGGGGCGTCGCTTCGTTCCGGCCCGAACACCCGCTTATTTGGGCGGCAAGTGCCCAAGGGCTGACCGCCGGGGCGGCCGGCCACTGAGCGGCCAGTACTTTGGGGCCACTACCAAAGTTGGGCGGGGCGCGACGAATTCGCACTGGAACGAACGCACCGGGGTGGGGTTCACTGTGCTGGGGCCATGCTGGCGACGTGCTTTTCGGCATAGCGCTTGCATTGAAACTACCGTCACGACTTCGACGCGATCACGGACTTGGTAAGCCGGAACGCGAGGGGGGACGTGGCAACTGACGGCCGGCGTTTGAGGAGGGCGCGACCGGACGTCAGCCTGTAGACCTTTGTCGGAGTGTTCGATGATTGCTGCGTTCAACGAGCTGATCCAGGCCCATCCGCTCAATGCCATGCTGGTCGCCATCTGCTGCATCGGGATCGTCCTGATCCGGTCACGGCAACGCCGGGCTCTCGCCACCGCACGGCGCGACCAGCGCCCGCCGCCGCAGGATCGCTAGGCGGCGCGCCCCCAGGGCGTCCTGCAGCCAGCGCACCTCCCTGCCTAGTGCCATTTCGCCCGCCGATCCGCGGCGGGTTTTCGCGCGCGTGCCTGACCGACGGAACATGAGGGTCAGCCCGCGCGTTCTTCCGTCATGAAGCGGAAAATGTCGCGGTTCGCGATCTACTTTGCCGGCGTCGGTACCGTCGTGGTTGCACTCAGCGCCGGCTTTGCCGGCGCGATGCTGTTGGTCCACCATGCCGGCGCTCCAAAGGACCAAGCCGCCGCGTTTGCCAGACGTGACGCGGCGCGCGCGACCGACAGCAAGACGATCGAGGTCACGACGACGCAGCCGGCCACTCCGGTACCGGGCGCCGCGCCCGCCCCGGCCACGCCACCCGATGCCACCGCTCGCACCGACAATGCCGGGCCCACATTCTCACAATCAGTGGCAGTCCCGGTTGCGGTTCCTCCGCCGCCAGCCGCCTCGGTGACGGCGACTGCTCCGGTCACACCGCCGCCGCCAGCCGCACCGCCAACGACCGTCGCGATTGCGCCGGCTCCCGTGCCCGAGACAAATCAGGCAACCGCTCCCGCAGCGCCCGTCACGGCCGCCGAGCCGGAGCAGCCGCGCGCCGGCGACGCGCCATCCGCCACGAGCGCAACGGCGCCCGCTGCAACGCCGGAGCCGACGGTGACGGCGAAGCCGCCTGCAGCTCCGCGCGAGGCAAAGCCGCGCAGCAAGGAAGCGCGTGATGAGAAGCCGAAGCGCTCGCGTCAGGCCGTCCGGGAAAAATCGACCATCGTCGAGCGCGAGACCCGGGTCATAGACGACGACGAGGATCTTCCGCCGGTGGTCGAGCGTCGGCGCGGTCCGGAAATTCCAATTATCGGTGGCATCTTCAGAGGCTTCTCCTCCGACTGACGTCCGCCTGCCCGCGTGTCAGTCCTATTTCCCCATCACCTCTTTCAGCACCGCCACCGCCTTCTTGTGATCTTGCAGAATGATCGCGACCGGATCGGCGGCCTTCGAGCCGTCGTCGGTGATCAGGCGGCCGGGACGGTCGGGTGAGCGGCCGAAGCCGCAAGGGGCGCCGAGCCC
>Ga0105245_10001957_pt1 | contig 18687 bp, 16 predicted proteins | sample KBSM54metaG_FD_81523 | JGI IMG/M metagenome (GOLD analysis project Ga0105245, IMG submission 81523) | Miscanthus rhizosphere microbial communities from Kellogg Biological Station, Michigan, USA - KBS M5-4 metaG | ecosystem: Host-associated > Plants > Roots > Rhizosphere > Soil | place...
TGGAGCCTTGGTTGGCGCAAATCATCTGTTGGCTCACGCTAGATATTTTGTGTGTCAGAGCGCAGGGGCTAAAGCCCAGTCAAATTGAGCCCTTTCGGCACGCGTAAACGCGTGCCCTGACACTTGTCTCGCTCGGGGAGACAGATATCTTATTGATGAGCGAGACGCAGCAGTGCTGCGTCTCTACGTTGGGATTGTTTTATGGTCCGCGGATTTATCGGGATCTTGAGCAGATAATTGGTTGGTGGTTTACGAATCGGCGGGTTATCAGACACAGAAATCGGGTCACTTGACAAAATCTGCGTATTATCAGACATGAGTACAAATTTTGTCTATTGACAATGACTCTGCCTTCGTGCGATATTTAGAGGGATCTGGCGGGAGCGGCGTCGCCAGATCAGCAGCCGGCACTAAAAGCTGGCTGGGCGGGGAAACCCGAAACGGCCTGCAACCCTGTGGTCCTGTGGCCTACCGTTTGGGTCCCAGGTGCCGCGGCCCCTTAGGACCTGAATGCGAGCCGGCTGAGGCTCCTTTCGGAATGAGAAAAGCTCCTTTGGTAGGGGGCCGTGGTGTGCGAAAAAGCAGTTAGCTCCTAGCTGCTAGCTTTTGTGTTTCAGGCTCATTCAGCCCTTCGGTTTCCTTAGCAGTTAGCAATTGGCAACTGGCAATTAGCCTTGTGTCGTAGTTCCCTTCATCGATTTGGTCCTCAAATCAAGAAATTCAAGACGTGTAATAGCGCAGTTTGATCTCCCCTTTGTCCTAAAGCATTACATGGTTGGCTCACGCGATGCGGCAACGGAGTCGATCCCTCACATTCTCCCGGCTCACCAAGGCTCGCCGCTCGAAGTTCGGGATGGCAGTGTTGTGGGGGAGAGGGCGTTCATCGCAGGCGAGGGCGCCTGCGGTCCAAAGTACATTTTCCATCGTATTTGACTTAAGCCCGAGACCAATACTTCACCGGCAAGAGTGCCGGTGCCACACGTGCAATACAAGACGCAATTCATCGCAGGCGAGGGCGCCTGCGCTCCACGTCCATTGATGTAATCGCGAATTCAAAAAAATCCCAAGCCACCCAGACCGGGTGGCTTTTTTATTGGAGAAACAAATGATCAGAATCGTAATGAGCAAAGAAGAAGTCCTTGCCGCCATCCACGAATGCGCCGCACAGATTGGGCATGTTCCCAGCTTTCCGGAGCTGACGAAGCTAACCAAGGTGCGGCGGCGCGCGATCTTTACGCATTTTGGCACGTACACCGAAGCCTTGCGCGCGTGTGGACTGGAGCGCACTGGTCCGGGGTATGAAGTGAGTCCGCGCGAAATGTTCCTGGACTGGGCCGGGGTGACGCGCAGCCTGGGAATGGTGCCTTCCATGGGCGATTACGGACTGAAGGGGCGATACAGCGTGCGTCCTTTTTTGCGGTGCTACCGGGGATGGAAGCAGGTGGCGATGGGCATGCAGGAGTACATACAGAAGAACGGACTGGAAGGCGAGTGGGGCGACGTGCTGGACATCATTACCCGGTTTCTGGAGACAGGAGGTAAGCGAGGGTGGACGTCAGGAGCGGGGATGCAGAAGCCCACGTTTATGCAGGACGAGCCTGTCTATGGAGATCCGCTGATGCATCCGGTGATGAGCCATGGGCCGACGAACGAAATGGGAGTGCTGTTTCTGTTTGCCACGATGGCCCAGGAGCTTGGCTTTAAAGTAATGCGAGTGCAAGCGGCATTTCCTGATTGCGAAGCCATGCGCCGGGTGGAACCTGGACGGTGGCAGAAAAGCCGAATTGAGTTTGAAAAGGAAAGCCGGAATTTTCTGGCACACATGCATCCGGCAGCGCATTGCGACCTGATTGTGTGCTGGATACATAACTGGAAAGAGTGTCCGGTGGAAGTGCTGGAGCTGAGTAAGCTCGTCAGGTTCAGCAATGGATGAGGCCGTTCGCCGCAGATTTGCGCAGATGAGAACGGGGATTTCACCACGGAGGCACGGAGACACGGAGAAAACCTGAAACACGGAGGAAAGGAGGAAAGGAGGAAAGGAGAAGAACGCGACATCTGGAGGGAAATCTTATCGCCGCAGATTTGCGCAGACGAGCGCAGATAGGGCACGGAAATTTCACCGCGGAGACGCGGAGACACGGAGAAAACCTTTGAAACACGGAGGAAACGGAGGAAGCGGAGGAATATGGCGAAGGATTGGAAATGGAGATCGGTGTTTAGCTCCGCTGAACCGAAGCGCCGTAGGCGCGACCACAGGTTAGCCCAGCGCGGCCCGAGGCGCGCAAAGCGCGTGAAGGGGTAAGCGCTGGGAAAGGATCAGATAGAAACAGAGCGCCGTAGGTGCGGCACAATCGCCTGCTTTCTGCGCGCTCAACTACGCTGCGCGCGGGTCTCCACCCCGCCACGCCAAGCGCGCGTCGGGGGCCCCGGGCCTGCGGCGCGAGGAAGGTTCTTTCTTCGGATCCTTTTCGCGGCCCTAAAGGGCCGCTCTTCCACCCAATGCTCCGGTGATGGATTTCTCGCTATCCCTAACACCACATCTCTCGCAATCCGATACTTTGCGCTTTCGATTCGACGGAAAAAGACCAGATGCGACGCATGATTTAGCGTTATCAAAAGTAAACATCCGTTCTGCCCACGTGCTCTGGCCGCCTTGCATCTAACTATCGAAACAGTAAAAGGAAACAGTCAAAGCTATTCAGGGCGGTGCAGATTTGCTATCCGCAAGTGTCAGCATTTGCCCGGAAGGATGGGGAACCGATGAAGATTCATAAGGGAATGCGTATTTTGAGTTCAATGCTACTGATGGGCGCGCTGGCCGCGCCGCTGGGACTGCAGGCGCAGGACCGCGACGACCACAACAAAGATCGCGACGACCACGCCAGACAACAGCGGATTTATGACCGCGACCACAAGGACTATCACAACTGGAATGGCGATGAAAACCGCACTTACCGGCAGTGGTACACGGAGTCACACCGGAACAAGGAATATCGCGAATACAACAAGCTGAAGCACAAAGACCAGACCGCGTATTGGAACTGGCGCCACCAGCACGGCGACGGCGACCATGATCGCGATGACCATAAAGACAAAGACCATGACCGCCGATAGATAAAAAGACCGTCGCTAGATTAAGAGACAGCGGCAGTTGAAGAAAAATAAGAGTCCGGAGCGCAAGCTCCGGGCTTTTTTATTTTGCCGCTTTGGCGGTCTTGCCCGCGGCTTTGGCAGCGGCGGTGCGTGCGTTGTCCGCGGCCTTGGCAGGATGTTTGCCCACGGACCCAGCCGGCATGTTGAGTGACGCTCTTAAAGTGCGATTGCGCTCACGCTTGGCGGCTTGCGATCGATTACGCGTGTTTTCACGGGCATTGAGTTTTGGCATGGAGTCTGGTTCCCTTCAGTTCTTCAGGATTCGAAATGGTTTCGTGGTGTCTGCTTATATCCTACGCTAAAAGAGCAGCTAGCAATTAGCAACTGGCAATTAGCTTTTGTGTCTAAGCTGCGTTCATCGATTTCACCTTTAGACCTCAAGAAAAAGACGCTCAAGAAAATTCAAGACCATCGCCGCAGATTTTGCGCAGACGAGCGCAGATTGGGAAATCAGGATTCACCGCGGAGACGCGGAGACGCGGAGGCGCGGAGGCGCGGAGGAGAGCCAATCACTCAATCTTGCGTTCTGTTCCCATATGGTTTAATTGCGAGATTTTCTGCTCTCTCCACGCAGACCATCTGCATCCAGCCCTGGCGTTTAGGCGTGAAGGGACAGACCTCGAAGTCTCCGAACACAAAATGATCGAAGCCCCCGAGAGCATTTAGAAGGTTCGCAGGCGCGATGGGATATTGGACGTCGTCGGCCAGGGGGCGACTTGTTACTCCGAGGATTCTATTCGTGCCTACGTACCAAATTCTGAGAGATGGCGTGCCATTGGAGAAGTACGCCCTGCCGTGGAGTTGAAAGCATTGGCCAACGAGGTAAGTGTTGTTTTTGCACTGACCAGCGGCTTTGTTAGCCCCACGTGGTTGCGCAAGCATGAGTGTGCAGATAAGCGACACTGCGGTTCCCACACTTAGGCCCTTCATGGTTGTCATCATACTCTGGTCATTGTCGAGATCAGGAGAAACTTAGGCGCCGCCGGCTTGCACGCGAGGCCACGTGGCAGGAGCAAGGGGTGATGATCGTCGAGACTAGAAATCGGGCAGCCTGGAGCAGGGCCATGAATGATGGTGAGAGCATCGAGGCTTCCAAATCGAGCCTAATAAGGAGAGGCCGCAGGAACGAGGGTACGCCGCCCAATGCGCCTATCGACCATTGGCCTGCCGCTTGTAACCGCTTGGATTCTCTGCCTTTAGGGCGCGGAAAAGGATGTTAATATAAAAGCCAGGACAGACATGCCATTAAAAACATTATTCCTGAATCCTCCGTCTTTTGAGAACTTTGACGGTGGCGCCAGCTCGCGCTGGCCTGCCACCCGCGAGATTGAATCGTACTGGTATCCGGTATGGCTGGCGTATCCGGCTGGGATGCTGGAGGGCTCGCGGCTGCTGGACGCGCCGCCACATCATGTGAGCGCGGAAGAAACGATTGAGCTGGGAAAACAGTATGAGTTCCTGGTGCTGTTTACCTCCACGCCAGGGTTTCCGGGTGACATCAAGCTGGTCACCAAGATGAAAGAGGCGAATCCCAAGCTGAAGATTGCGTTTGTGGGACCGCACGTCACCACGCTGCCGGAGCGGTCGCTGAATGAGTGCAAGGCCATCGACTTTGTCTGCCGGCGCGAGTTTGATTATTCCGTGGTGGAATACGCCAACGGCAAACCGCTGAGTGAGATTATTGGGATTTCATATCGCGACGCCAGCGGGAAAGTGGTTCACAACGCAGATCGCCCCGACGTGATGGACCTGGATTCCCTTCCCGACGTGGTTGATGTGTATTACAGAGATATGGACGTGCGCCGTTATAACGTGCCGTTCCTGCTCTATCCGTTTGTCGCGCTGTATACCACGCGCGGCTGCCCTGCGCAGTGCACTTTCTGTCTGTGGCCCCAGACTCAGCGGCCATCCTTGGCGCAAGCGCTCTACTGATGCCGTCGCCCGCGAGATGGCCAAGGCCAAAGAATACTGGCCGTTCGTGAAGGAATATTTCTTTGACGACGACACCTTCAACATCCAGAAGGCGCGGACTGTCGAGCTTTGCGGCAAGTTGAAGCCGCTAAACCTCACGTGGTCCTGCACGTCGCGCGTCACCACCGACTACGAAACTCTGAAAGCCCAGCGTGAAGCCGGCTGCCGTTTGCTCATCGTCGGCTATGAGTCAGGCGATCCGCAGATCCTCAAGAACATCAAGAAGGGCGCAACCGTTGAGCGCGCGCGCCAGTTCACCAAGGACACCAAAAAGCTCGGCCTGAAAGTCCATGGCGACTTCATCCTCGGACTCCCCGGCGAAAGCCGCGAGTCCATTCGCCGCACCATTGATTTCGCCAAAGAGCTCGACGTGGAAACCATTCAGGTCTCCATCGCGCACGCGTACCCGGGCACTGAGATGTACGATTTTGCCAAGAAGAATGGTTTTATCGTCGGCACGGAGCGCATGGTTGATGACGGCGGCCACCAGGTTGCGCAGATCGAATATCCCGGCCTGCCGCGCGAACACGTGATGGAAATGGTCCACAAGTTTTACGACGAATACTATTTCCGTCCCAAGGCTGTCTTCCGCATCGTGCGCAAGGCCGTCTTCAACGGAGAAGAGCGCCAGCGCCTATATAAGGAAGCAAAATCATTCATGAAGCTGCGCTCGGCCCGCAACAAAGCTACTAAAGACATGGTGGCGGCAAAACACGCTGCGGAAAAAACGCACAGGGCTGAAGTGGCCGGCGACTAACAGACGGCACACTAAAAACGGCGCGTTAAGATGGTGTGCTAATAATGCTGCGCTAAAATCTAGTGTCACCCGCGGTCCACGCGGGTTGATGGCGGACATCCGAGTGAAGTTCAAGAAAATCTTCATCTATCTGGCCATCGCCTGCTGCAACGGCACGGGCGACGTGCTGCTCAAACGCGGCATGGATAACCTCGGCGAAATCCACCTCAACCACTGGACCCACATCTTCAATGCCTTCGTTGATCCCTGGATCATTCTCGGCATTCTCTTTCTCGCCGGATTTTTTTATTCGTACCTCACTGCGCTCTCCTGGGCTGACCTCACCTTCGTTCTTCCGGCGACGGCCTTCGGTTATGTCGTCACCGCTTTTCTGTCCCGTGTTTTCCTGCATGAAACAGTCAGTCTCTGGCGATGGGCCGGCGTCCTGCTTATCACCTGCGGCGTAGGACTCGTCGCGCGCGGGCCTTCGCTCACTGAGCGTCATACAAAAGACACGGCGCTCGGCAAAGATGCAGCACTTACTAAAGATGCGACTCTGAGCAAAGACCCATTACTCGCCAAAGACCCAGCGATCTCTCGGACCAAGGAGCAGCATGAACTCGCTTAAGCTCTGGATCGCCATCGGAATGCTTGTCCTCGCCTCCAGCGCTGGCGACGTGATGCTCTCCGCCGCCATGAAGCGCATTGGCGATCTCGATCTTATCCGCATTGAAAAAGGTCTTCTCGGCGTGATCAGCCGCGTCATCAGCGAAAGGCTTTTTCTTCTCGGACTCTGCTGCCTCATCTTCAGCTTCTTCTGCCTGCTGACCGCGCTCTCCTGGGGCGACGCCAGCCTCGTCGCGCCCGCATCAGCGTCGCTTACCTATATCTGCTCGGCCATCATGGCCAAATTTCTTCTGCATGAAAATGTCGACCGCCGCCGCTGGCTCTCCGCCGCTCTGGTCTGCGTGGGCGTGTTGTTGCTGGTGAAGTAGTTTTTCACCAGTCCGACCCTGAGCTTGTCGAAGGGGAGGGATCCCTATCGGCTTCGCGAAGTCCGAGCTTGGCGGGATTCCTGTCAGGCTTTCCGAAGTCCCGAGCGCAACGACGGATCCTCAAACCCCCGAAGCATCGCGAGCGATCCCTATCGGCTCTTCAAACTCCCGCGGCAACGTCCCGATTTTCGTGCACACAAGCAAGCGATCCTGCTTTCAATTGTTGACATATTCATCTCTCCCTCGTTCACGCTGTATCAATCAACCTCACGGTATCAACCAACAAAAATGCCATCCCGAATCCCCGAAGCCGAAGCTTGCCGAGGCTGAGCCGGGTGAGGGATCTGCTCCGCTGCTGCATCGCGCCAGCAACGATACCGCGTGAAACAATTCATGCACGCGTGGCACAACCGCCCCGGCTGTGCGCGATTGAGAGGTTTTTACTCGCTCTTGCACCAAACAAAATTCATACGGAAGCCACTGAAATTCTGTCCCGCCAGACAGCCCAGCGCCGCAGGCGCGAAATTATTGAGCCCACCCTGAGGCGAGCGTAGCGAAGCCGGAAGGGTGGGTAAGCTTAGAAAACGGAAGCGAGCCCCAGCGGGGCGGCACAACACACAAATTCAATATGGAAGGTGAATTTCTCAGCACCGCCACCGTTGGTCTCCATGGCATTAGTTTGTGTCTGCTGCTGATGAAGAGTCCTACCTGAGAAAACTGCTTCTTGGACGCCGTGAGCGATGATTCGGCTCGCCGCAAGAGTCAAAAGCTGTTGGGCCGGTTTACCACTACGCGCCAGCTCTCAACGGCGTCGTAACCTTCTAACCGCTGCCAGGCCTAGGCCCCGCCTTATCCGCGACTGCAAATACGTACCCGCAATACCCAGAACCTGACTCCACCACCAGCAGCGTGCACGGAAACGACTCTTGACTGGAACAACTTCAGTCCGATACTCCTCTTCGAGATCGCCGATAAGAGCTTCACGATTCCGCTTGTCAACAAGAAGAAACATCATTCTCGCCAAGATCGGAATGTCTCGACCTGGATCAAGCAATATCTGATTATCGTGATCTAAAAAAACCTGACGGTATTTCCTAAATAATGCCAATACAGGAGAGATCATCAAAACGAGCAGCCCCTTGAGTACGTTGCGAAACCCACCACTCAGCGAGCTAACAATAAGGATGATTAGGACCAAGAGGCAAGCTCGCTTTTGAAAGCGTCTTCCACGCCTTACCGAAGATGCCCACAAACTGAGTCGCTCTTTGGCGTCTTCCGCATTATTATCGCTGCCGAGTATAAGTACGACAATAAGCAAGAGAACAAATAAAAAACCGCGGTCACGTTCAGAAAGCTTTCCTTTTCGACTCTCTTCCTCGGAATGGTTTAGGTTGGATCGCATATTATTTTCCAATCAGCTTCCAAATCACAGCAAAGCCCAGAATGCGCTTTATAACAGGCAGCAGATAACGGCCCACTGCAATTGCTGTCTGCTCCCAATACCAGACGCGCGCCAAGAAGCGTCCATACTGCGGCAAAGTAATGGTACGATACTCTTCTTCCATGTCTCCGATAAGGTGCTCCCGGTTTCTCTTCGGAATTAAAAGAAGGGCAAATTGAGCAACTTTTGGAGGGCTGCATTTCCTCAATGGAACCGACTGACTGTCTGAAGCGAGAATCGTTGCAACAACTGACTCCGTTAACACGAGCGGCGAAGGCTCTGAAGAGGCCGCCGAGCGCTCACCATACATAACTACGTCGTAATTTCCGGGAACAATGGAGTAGGATTTCGCTGGCTGCATGATTATCCCCAGACCGGATCGAGTCCGGCTTTCATCGCTGCAGTTGACCTGAGGGCCTGTTTAAGGGCAACTTCTCCAGAAGCGGTAATTCTGAAATACTTCTTTGCTCGTCCGGCACGTTCCTCAGTGGATTCGCCGACCATAGACGACAGTAAGCCCTTGTCTTCCAATCTCTCCATTGTGGTATAAACCGCGCCAATAGAGGCGGGGCGCCCGGCAACATCTTTTATTTCTTTGCGAATTGCCATACCGTAAGCCTTTTCACCTAATCGAAGGATGGCCAGCATCACGATCTGTTCAAATTCTCCGAGATAATCCATAAAAACTCCAATTACTACAATGTAGTACTTAATTTATACAATGTAGAATTATCCGTCAAGACAATTATTCGGACCGCCAAATTAAAAAAACCTGCGCCCATCTGGCTGGCCAGCATGTCTTCTTCTGAAAAAGGTAGGCTAGATGCGCGGCATTACGACCCAGCAAGGAGGAAATTGTGGCCGACGAATGGCAGCTCAAGATTCTTACGGAACAGGGCGTGAAGGCCTGGAACAAGTGGCGTAAGGAGAATCCCATCATTGGAAAAGCTCTAAGCGATCCAAGGCTGGGTGATACCAACCTCAGTTGGGAAGCCGTCCATCCGCTAAACCTCGGGAAAGCGGATTTGCGTGGAATGGACCTTCGCGGCGCAAATTTTTCAATGGCGAACCTTTTCGAATCAGATCTCAGCAGTGCAGACCTTTATGGGGCGGATTTCAGTACAGCAGGCCTATTTGGAACTAACCTGAGCGGAGCGATGCTGATTGGGGCTAAGTTCAATGGCGCGGGTATTTTCCGGGTCGATTTCAGCAACGCAGATCTTAGAGGGGCGAAGTTTGATTATGCGAACGTTGAAGAAACTAATTTTGACAACTGCAGCATGTCGCTGACTCAGTTCCTTGACATCAATTTGAGTCAATGCAAGGGTTTGGAAACCGTAAAGCATTTCGGGCCATCTGCTATCGACATTGCAACCATCTACCGTTCGAAAGGAGATATCCCGGAAACTTTCCTGCACGGGGCTGGCATACCGGAGCCATTTATTGTTCAGGTGAAATCACTGGTGGCTGCAATGTCGCCGATTGAGTTTTACTCGTGCTTTATCAGCTATTCCAGCAAAGATCAGGAATTTGCGGAGCGGCTATATGCGGATTTGCAAAGCCGGGGTGTCCGGTGCTGGTTTGCGCCGGAGGACCTGAAAATTGGGGACAAGCTGCGTCTAGCCTTTGATGAGGCCATCCGCGTGCATGACAAGCTGATGGTCCTGCTTTCAAAGAATTCCGTCGGCAGTCCATGGGTAGAGAAAGAAGTGGAAACGGCTTTTGAAAAAGAGCGTCGAGAAAAGCGGACCATGTTGTTCCCGATCCGGTTGGATGAAGCGGTGATGAATACGGATCAAGCCTGGGCGGCGGACATACGCCGGACAAGGCACATCGGCGATTTCAGGGACTGGAAAAATCACGATTCGTACAAGAAAGCATTTGACCGGCTGCTGCGAGACTTGAAGGCGGTTTAACTCGACCAGTTCGTCTCTAAGAATCTAAGATGTCTCGGATTTTCCTCTGCACTGGGCCTGCTGAATACTGCTCGTGTGTTTTCGCTTCAATCAACTCGCACTCAAGCGGGTCTTCAAGGCCCACTTCGGCTTCAACAAACTCATCAAGCGCCCTCTTGAATTCCGGATCTTGCTTCCGATAGGCCCGCAGTGCTGACACTGTTCCTTCAAAACTGCTACGATCCCGCCGGTTCAAATAATTCTCAATGGCGTCACGGAGCAGTTCATTCACCGCAAGCCCTTCGGTTTTACTGATGTTCTCAAGCGCTTTTAATTGTTCAGGGTCGATCCTCAAAGTTGCAGTGCTGCGTTTCATCGGCATGATCCATTCCAAAATTCAATTCTAGCTGAGACAGCTAGGTCTGCGATGCTTTCTGAAAGTGCCTCAACACCGCCTCGGTCTGGCTTTTCGTTAGCACCGCGCCCAGAGCGGCGGCATCGGCCTGCTGAACCGCCCTGACGCTGCCAAAATGCTGGAGCAATCTCTGCCGCGTCCGTTCGCCTACGCCGGGAATCTCCAGCAGTTCGGATTTGCGATCGCGCATCTGGCGGCGCTTGCGATGGAACGTCACGGCAAATCGGTGGGATTCATCGCGCACCATCTGTACCAGATGCAGCACCGGAGAGTGGCGGTCCAGCACCACGGGATCGTCTTCCTGGCCAAAAACGTAGATGATCTCTTCTTTCTTGGCGATCGCCGCCAGCGGCTGGTTCGTGATGCCAAGCTCTTCCAGCGCCTGCGCCGCCGCATGAAGCTGGCCCAGTCCGCCGTCGATGAGCACCAGGCTCGGAAAAGTCTTGTCTTCATCGCGCAGGCGTTTGTAGCGCCGCGTCACCACCTCTCGCATCGACGCAAAATCGTCCACGCCCGTCACCGTCCGCACAATGAACTTGCGATATTCGCTTTTGTTCATCGCGCCGTCTTCCCATACGACCATGGACGCAACGGTCTCCGCGCCCTGTATGTGCGAAATATCAAAGCACTCAATGCGCTTGGGACTGTCCGGCAGGCCCAGCGCATCCTGCAACGCTTCCTGGACGGCCTTGGCCTGCGGCTTCATCACGCGGAAACGCTGATCAAAAGATTGCTTCGCGTTCTGCGCCGCCAGGTCGATCAAAGACCGTTTCTCCCCGCGCTGCGGCACCAGTATCTCTACCTTGCTACCACGTTTTTCCGATAGCAACTCTTCCAGCTCCGGGCGATCTTCAAAATCCACCGGAGCAAGAATGTCCCGCGGAACGTATTGCTGGTCGATATAAACCTGTTTCATCAGCGCCGAAAAAAACTCTCCGGGATGGAATGAAGTTGAACATGACGAAGCTTGTGTGGCACCGCCGCCCTCGGCGGTGGAATCGAGCACAGCCGAGGGCACCTCCACCCCAGCCCGCGCAACATCGGCGCGCTCTGGGGACCCCGGCGGCTGTGCCACATGGGTCTGGTCAGATTCAGGGACTGCGGTCTCCGGCAACTCTTCCCAGAAAAACTCTCGCCGATCCAGAATCTTTCCTCCGCGCAGGTGAAACACATTCACCGCCAGCATGTCGTTTTCATAGTGATAGCCGAAAACGTCCTGGTCATCGCCTTCGGCCGCTGCCATGCGCTGCTTTTCCTGGAGCTGAGCCACCGTTGAAAGCATGTCACGATACCGCGCCGCACGCTCATACTCCTGCTGCACCGCGGCTTCGTCCATACGCAGACGCAACGACTTCGCCAGGTCGGTCTGCCGACCTTCCAGCAAAAGCTGCACGTCATGCACGGCTTCCAAGTAAGCCTGCGGCGTAGTCAAGTCTTGCACGCATGGCCCCAGGCATCGCTTGATGTAATACTGCAAACACGGTCGCAGATGGTAGCGCGAGAGATCGACCTTGCAGGAAGGCACCAGAAAACTGCGATGGATCAGGTCAACGATCCTGTATGCCAGGTTCCCCGGAAAATATGGGCCGTAATAATTGCTGCCATCTTTGCGCAGCCGTCGCGTTACATACACGCGCGGAAAGCGCTCTCCCAGCGTCAGCTTTATATATGGATAAGTTTTGTCGTCGCGCAGCAGGATATTGAAGCGCGGCTTCTTCTGCTTGATGAGGTTATTCTCTAGCGCCAGCGCTTCTTTGTTGTTATCGACAACAATGTATTCAACGTCCACCGCTTCGCGCAGCAGGCTCCCGGTCTTGGCATTGGCCTCACCCACACCTTCCTGAAAATACGACCGCACGCGGGCGCGCAGGTTCTTCGCCTTGCCTACGTAAATGACCTCGCCTTCGGCGTTTTTGTATAGGTAAACTCCCGGCCGGAGCGGGATTGTCCGGATTTTCTCTGTCAGATCCATCGGGGGAAAGTTGAGGCTTACGTCTGTCGGCACCCCACCACGCGCAAAACCGGCGCGCGTCGGGGACCCCGCTCAGGCCCGCGTTCCGGCTCGCTGGAACGCTAGACGCTGATACCAGGTCATGGTCAGGTTTTCACCTGATCATTACCTAGATTCTTCCTGTAAGGCTACCGGTGCGTAAAAATTCTACGGTCAGCTGCTCGGCCAGGCCAACAGGCGTCCTCTTGAAATCATCCAACACACTGATTATAAACTGTTTAGAATAAGACAATCCCGGACGGGCCCATTGGCATGCCACTTGCTCTTGTCTAGGGTGACTTTATAGGCGGCAACACCCTGCGCCGCGTCGGGTCTTAAGGAGCTTCCCCCATGAATTTGAAATCAAGTCTTTTGGTTCTGCTGGCCGGCACTTCATTGATGGTGGCCACTGGATGCACAACAAAGAACTATGTCCGCAAGCAGACCCAGCCAATCGTCGACAAATCCAACGAACTTGACGCCAGAACGGCCAAAAACAACGCCGCCATTCACGATGTTGATAGCCGCGCAACCGCCGGCATCGCAGGCGCGAACACCAAGGCCGGTGAAGCAGACACCAAGGCGCTGGACGCCCGCAATCGCGCAGACCAGGCCCAGACTCTGGCAACGCAGGCCAATACCCGCGCAGACGCCCTGGCCAACCAGGTCGCCAATCAGGATAACTATCGACCCGTTGCAGAGACCTCCGTTCACTTTGCCTTCAACAAGGCCGATCTGACCGCCAAAGCCAAGACCGCTCTTGACCAGCTTCTGGCTGAAATCCCCAACACCAAGGGTTACCTTGTTGTTGTGGAAGGCGACACCGACTCCGTGGGTTCGGCAAAATACAACTACAAGCTGAGCGAGAAACGCGCTGATTCCGTGGTGCAGTATCTCTCTTCCAAGAGCATTCCGGCTCACAAGATTTACCTGATCGGAATGGGCAAAGATAAATACGCTGCCGATAACAGCACCGCTGACGGCCGCGCCAAGAATCGCCGCGTTGACGTTCGCCTTATGACGAACGTTCTGGGCACTGAAACACCAAGCTCTGCGCAGAGTACCACTCCTAACCCGAGCCGGTAGTCTCTCCTCCCCCGGGACATTGCGCAGAAACAGAGGCCGCCAGATTTTTCTGGCGGCCTTTGGTTTTTTGTGGCCGATGATAGAAAGCCTTGGCGACGCCGCAAAATCAACCGCTTCTCCGTGATCTGATTCCAACCTCGCCCGACTGCCCGCACCCTCGTAGCACAATGCAGTATGTCTCTTCTTAAATTGACGTCCATCCCGTCCATAACGACACTGGCCGGTGTCAAAGTCTAAAAAAGGACAGACGGGCCGACAGCATAAGAAAGATTACTTAACTCTGAAATCGCTCTAATTGCCGATTTGCAATTGCTTCCCATAGACATTCGAGTGGTCTATAATTCTTGCTCACCAAGACATTCGAGTGGAGTCAAAAAGAGGAAGCATGGCCAAAAGCAAAGCACAGTCCAGCCAGGAGATGTTGCAGGGGACGCTCGACATGCTGATCCTGCAAACGCTGATCATGGGACCAGCGCACGGACATACGATTGCGCGCGTTATCGAGCAGACATCGGAAGACGTGTTGCAGGTGGAACAAGGATCGCTCTACCCGGCTTTGCATCGTCTGGCTGACCGGGGTTGGGTGAGCTCATATTGGGGCGCCAGTGAGAACAATCGCAAAGCCAAGTATTACAAGCTGACGGCAAAAGGCCGCAAGCAACTGCTGGCGGAAACCAGCCGCTGGCAACAGATGGTGGAAGCCATTGGCCGCGTGCTGGCGCGGGCCGCTGACTAGCTAGAGCAAGGAGCGAAGATGGGATTCCGCAGATTTTTTCAACGTCGGAATGAAGACGACGATCTGGCGCGTGAACTCGAAGCGCACCTGGCGCATCAGGTGGACGAGAATATTGCCGCCGGTATGGCTGAAGAAGAAGCGCGCCGCCAGGCCTATCTGAAGATCGGAAACCCGCAACGCGTTCGTGAAGATGTATGGCAATGGAACACCGTAAAGTTCTTTGAGCATCTGGTGCAGGACCTGCGCTATGCGCTGCGCACGCTGCGGCACATGCCGGGATTTGCCGTGGTCGCGCTGCTTACTCTCGCTCTTGGCAGTGGCGCTACCACAGTCATGTTTACCGTCATCAACGGCGTACTGCTCAAGCCTTTGCCATACGCCGAGCCTGACAGACTTGTCACCCTGCAGGAAAAAACGGAAAAGGCAACGCAGTTTGGCAATCTATGGTCGCTGGCTTACCCGAACTATCTCGACTGTAAGAACCAAACTCACTCTCTTGCGATGGCAGCATGGCGCTACAGTGGAGGCACTATCGCCGGCCCCGGCGATCCCGAGTATGTTGATGCGTTTGAGATCTCCTCTGAACTGTTCTCCATCCTGGGCGTGCGCCTGAAACATGGCCGCGTGTTCCTGCCGGAAGAAGACCGGCTCGGAGCGACGCCGGTCATCATCATCAGTAATGGTTTGTGGCAGCGGCGCTTTGGGGGTCGCGCAGATGCTATCGGTCAGCCTCTTGTTTACGATGAAAAGACTTATGCCGTTATAGGAGTTGCGCCTCCGGGTTTTCGGCTCAACGGAGATGAAGCGGACGTGTTTACCCCGATAGGCCAGGACACTTCGCCCGTGCTCCAAAATCGCGAGCGGCATGCGGGCATCAATGTGGTGGCGCGCCTTCAGCCCGGAGCGAGACTCTCCCAGGCACAGAGCGAACTGGCCCTGACCGGCCTTCAGCTGGCTGCGCAGTATCCCAAATCCAATGCGGGCCGCACGTTTGTAGCAGAGCCGCTTCGGCCTGAGGTCCGAGATGTGAGCTCGACACTGTGGTTGCTGCTGGGCGCGGTGAGCCTGGTGCTGCTGATCGCCTGCGCCAATGTGGCGAACCTTCTGCTGGCGCGTGCTGTTTCTCGCGAGCGTGAATTCGCCATGCGTGTGGCTCTGGGAGCAAGCCGCGGCCGCGTGGTGCGCCAGTGTCTTACGGAGAGCGCAATGCTGGGATTGGCGGGAGGTTTGCTCGGCATTTCTCTTGCTGCGATTGGCCTCCGTCCTTTTATTAGGTTCTGGCCGGGTAACTTGCCGCGTGCCGAAGAAGTCCATCTGGACTGGCACGTGCTTTTGTTTGCGCTTACAGTTTCTCTGCTGAGCGGAATCCTCTTTGGGCTTGCGCCCGCATTGCGCATTCCTACACGCTCGCTTGAAAGCGCACTCCGCGCCGGTTCAAAAACCATTGCGGGAGCATCGCGCCCTTTGCATGCCAGCTTTGTAGTCTCAGAAATTGCGCTGGCTGTTGTGCTGCTGATTTCCGCTGGAATCCTGGGGCGAACGCTCTTGCGGCTTTCTTCACTGGATCCAGGGTTGAACATCCATAATGTTCTGGTCTCACGAATGGCGCTTTCAGCGGCTACGCTGGAAAAACCTGATCGCATACGCACAGCGTGGCAGGACGCACTGGATCGAGCCCGCGCCGTGCCGGGAGTGCAGTCTGCTGCGGTGGTCGATACGGTCCCAATGCGCCAGGGCTTTAACCAAGTGAGCTATTGGCGAACTCCGGCCATGCCGCCGCCTAACCAGATGCCGCTGGGGCTGGCAACCAGCGTGACGCCAGATTACGTGCAGGTGATGGGCATTCCGCTGCTCAAGGGACGCTTCTTCAACGATCAGGACCGCATGGGCAGCCCATACGTCGCCGTCATCGACGATGTTTTGGCGCAGCAAGCGTTCGGGAAAGAAGATCCTGTTGGAAAGGTCCTTTGGATTCCGCACAATCTCAGCCCGTTCCCTTCCAAGGCAGATGCGCCGGATGCCGTGCTGATCGTGGGAGTGGTTGGTCATGTGCGGCATTGGGGACTCGCCAACGACGATGAATCTGCATTACGCGCGCAGTTTTATTATCCGTTCGCTCAGGTAGCAGACCAACTTTTACCTCGGTGGTCTCAACTCATGTCTCTTGCTATCCGAACCAACATTGAGCCTTTAAACATTGTGGAGCCTTTGCGCCGGGAAGTACGGGGCGCCAGCGGCGATCAGGTTCTTTACCAAGTCCGCACCATGGAGCAGTTGGCCACAGCCTCACTTGCCCGCCAACGATTTCTTTTGTTGCTGTTCGGCATCTTTGCGGCGCTCGCTTTGCTGCTGGCATGCGTGGGAATTTATGGCGTGCTGGCGTATCTGACCAGCCAACGCATACCGGAGTTCGGTATACGAATGGCGCTGGGAGCAACGGCCCGCAACGTGATGGGACTGGTGCTGCGGCAAAGCCTGGGAATGATCTTCGCCGGCGCTATTGCGGGAATGATTGCCGCGTTCGCAGCGTCCCGCTTATTGGAACATCTGGTGCCGGGCGTGCGATCCACAGATCCTGTGGCCTTTGTCACCATGATTGTCGTGTTGATTCTCGCGGCGCTGCTCGCGAGCTTTATACCAGCCCGGCGAGCGAGTCGGGTAGATCCTATGAAAGCTCTGCGGCAGGAATAACCACTCTCAAAGAAAGCCTTGCAATAACTTGCTTCGCGCAGATTCCTGGTGAGTAGTGCCGCAGCACAGAATGTCGCTGAAAACCCCCGCAGTCGGATACAGCGACTATGGAACTGCGCTAAGCGCGGTTGAAGGTATCGTCCGTATCGTCGTCAGCGCCGTGGCGGCGGAGAATGCTCACCAAATTCTGTGAGAACGCAGAGCGAGGCATCACGACATCGCATCCTGCTTCCTGCGCCTTAACCTTAAGATCGCCCTGAACGTGGGAGACAAAGCCAACAATCGACGTGGCTTTTTTGTATTTAGAGCGCATCTTGGTGATGACCGGCAGCGGCTTGATGCCATTGCTGTTCAGATCGACGATAATCAGCGACGGCTTCTCTTCAGAGCCCTCAGTTTTTTCCGCAATGTCTTTGTCGGTCTTAACGAATTCGACCTTTACGTTGAGCTTGCGGGAAACTTCCTGGATCTTGGCGACAAAGAAAAGGTCATCGACAAAGGCAAAAATCTTTGTTGGAGCGTCCACGCGCTGGGTGAGCGGTTCCATATTGGGAGTGGCCTGAGCGCCATTGTGGAACCGGGCTCCCTGCATGCTGTTGCCGTTGCCCTGGTTGCGATAGCTATGGTCCATGGGACCCACAAAGCCGGGCCCGCCGCGACGCTGTCCACCGCCACGATTGTTGCGGTTCTGGCGGTTCTGACCGCCGGGGCGTCCCTGGTTGCTGGACCCATTTTGGTTATTCTGGTTCTGGCCCGGGTTTTGCGAGCCAAAGTTCCGTCTGCGCCGCCGCGACTTGCGATTGCGTGGGTTGTGCGGATTCTGCGGTTGGTTCAATCCTTCATTCATTCGTATACCTGTGAGCTTTGATCTATCTGCCGGACTTCCAAATGTGGTGACCCGCTGTAAGCGAAATCCTCAGGGTCTGGCTGGAAGTCAGTCGGCTAAGTTTCGGAAAATCTTCGTTCTATCAGCGCTTTAGTCTAAAAGTCTTATGCGCGAAGCGTCGCACCGGAACGGGCGGCTACTGAAGACAAAGCGATGTTACCACGAACGTGTCCTGAAGCAAGCAAAAACTTGTAAATTTCCACCCGCCCAAAGTCGGCCAATAAAAAACTTAGATTTAGGCCCTGGGGAGTGGTGGGCGCTATAGGATTCGAACCTATGACTTCCACCGTGTGAAGATGGCACTCTACCGCTGAGTTAAGCGCCCACTGCGCTTGTTGCCTGCTGCATGCGAATAAGTTTTATTTTATCAGAAACCCTCGGCCGTTCCGTCAGCTAGTAAGGATGTAAACCCAGAACTCGTAATAAGGGCCGTCCCTCCCTGCGCACGCTCAGGGTTCGGCTCCGCTCACCACGACAGATGGAAACGGTTTGTCTTTGCGCCTTGCCAGAGTGACACGGCGGTGTGTACCATGTGGCAGGTTTCCGGAATGCAGGAGAGAACGAATTGACGCGGCGAACAGGTGAAGGGCAGTCACGCGGAGAGCGCTGCGCCATTTGTGAATCCCGCTGCCAGCAGGCCACTGTGGAAATCTTTCAATTTTCAGACGAAGTCGATACCTATATTTTTAAAA
>Ga0105245_10001959_pt1 | contig 18686 bp, 15 predicted proteins | sample KBSM54metaG_FD_81523 | JGI IMG/M metagenome (GOLD analysis project Ga0105245, IMG submission 81523) | Miscanthus rhizosphere microbial communities from Kellogg Biological Station, Michigan, USA - KBS M5-4 metaG | ecosystem: Host-associated > Plants > Roots > Rhizosphere > Soil | place...
GCTGCTTTGCCAGCCATTCAATCGTGTCATAGCCATCTTTTGCCTCATTGACAAAAGGCTCCCAAACGCCGCCGGAACCGAAGCGGCCACGGCAATCCTGCACCGCGTAAATGTAGCCGCGCCGGGCATAAAAACGTGCCTGCAGTTCAGCCATTTCTTTTTTGTAAGGCGTTCGCACCAGAATGATCGGCGCTTTTTCCAAACCCTGTGGACGGTAGATGTCTGTTACCAACTTGACGCCGTCACGCATCGGTACGCTCACGCTTCGGTCAATAGCGACCTCATACTTTGCGGCGGAGAGGGAAGGGTCGGCGGCTTCAGCCTTGCGCAATGCCTCGTAACCTTCGCGAACAAATGCAGCCTTCTGCGCCGGTATCTCGATTAAATAGATTTTGGCGGCGCTGTCTGCCCATACAAAGAGGTCGAGTCCTGGAAGGCCATAGAGAAACTTGGTGAGGGTAAGGTCTTTGCCGCCGATGGCATGTTCTGTCGTCTCTTTTGCTTCCAGAGTTACGTCTACGGCTCTGCCGGTTAGAACCAGTAAGGGAAGCTTCTGGGTTCCGCCTTTGGACCGGTCATACGCGCGAATTGCCTGGCTCACCAGCGCGGGAGAATTATTTTCAAAGATTACGACGCCTTCGCGCGTCTCCAAGGTGGTGGTCTTGTCTTTGAACGTCCGGGTGACTGAACTGCCATCACGCTTCAGCGTGATCGTACCTACCGCAGCTTCCAATGTAATTGTTTTCCAGCGGCCATCTGCCTCGGGGACGATTCGCGTTGTTGCCTCGGCTTTTTGACCAGCCAGGCTAATGGCAGCATGGCTCTCAAAGCTGCCGTCTTTTTTCCATGTGCTTTGCATGGAGCCCAGGCGCTCTTCATTCACCACCAAAGAAAAATTGGCCTGGTCTTCAAAGCCCGCTAATGTGGCAGGCAGTCCCTTGGGTGTCTTCTGATCAGCGGTCTTATCGCCGGCGCGCTTGAAGATCAGCGGCAGGGCATTACCGCCCTGCTTCCATTCGCCGATGATCTCCGTGGCTGCAGCATTGAGCTTTCCTTCATAGCCGGCGGCGATCCCGGCAAGATCCAGCTTTACGTTGTCGCCGGTCTGGTCCACAGAAGAGACAGGAATTCCATTCGCACCCTGATCAAGACTGTCAATCGTCCCAAGTAGCTTGCCATCTGGATTCTTTGTGATGTGGAGGACGAGACGAAGTTTTTGTCCCTGGACATTGAGTTCACCGTTCCAGTCTCCGGCGATACTGTGGCTGTCTGAGGGCGCGTTTTGTGAGACGACGGGCATTGAAAGTGCCAGAGTGGGAGACGCCATGGCCGAGGGTTGAGCGAGCAAGTCTTGATTGCCAAGGCAAATGATTGCCAGGAACAGCACGGCTATTTTGATCCGCATGTTGTCTCCATTCGGTGAACCACTGGAATTGTCAGGGCGTTTGCCTATTGCAGTCTAGTTATAAATACGCAGATGTGTGAGAGAAGTTACTTGAGCGTCGGGCTAAACATCTCCCACGCCGTGCGATAGGTATTAGCATGGGCTTCAGCGCTGCGTTCAATGGGCTGCGAATAGCCGCCGCCGGAAGTAAGAACAAACGGCGCGCCGTAACTGAGCGCAGCGGAAAACACTCTACGGTCGCGCGCGATGAGTCCTTCATGGGTGAGTGAAAGGCGGCCTAAGACATCGGAAGCCAGTGGATCGACGCCTGACTGATAGAAGACAATATCCGGATGAAAGCCGAAAGCGGCGGGCAGGACTTCATCGAGATGGCGGAGATAAGCAGCGTCTTCAACTCCGTCGGGCAGGGGCACATCAAGGCGGCTCTTTTTCTTGCGAAAAGGGAAATTGCTTTCGCCATGGATGGAGAGCGTAAAGACGTCAGGATCGTCCTGAAAAATTTCCGCGGTGCCGTCACCCTGATGAACATCGAGATCGATCACGGCGGCGCGACGGATGAGGCCGCGCTTTCTCAGAAACTGAATTGCCACGGCAATATCATTGAATATGCAAAACCCTGCGCCTTCAGAACGGAAGGCATGGTGCGTTCCGCCGCCGAGCGTGGCGCCCCAGCCGTTTTCCAGTGCGGCAAGAGCTGCGCTTACAGTTCCGCCGACGGAGGCAAACGCACGGTTTACCAGGACGTCTGACCAGGGAAGCCCGATGCGCCGCATGGCTGCTGGCGGCAAAGTGCCGGCGGTAAATTGGGAGACGTAATCCGCGTCATGGGCCAGTGAGACTGTTTCCGGGTCGGCCAGAGGTGACTGCTCCAGTTGGAAAAGGCCTTCAGCCTCGACTATCTGGCGGAGCATCCCGTACTTCAAGACGGGGAACTTATGGCCTTCCGGGAGCGTAATCTTATATTGATCGGTGGAAAAGATTCTGGGTCGGAAGGTATTTTTCTTCATAACCAAAGGAAGCCGGTCTGGTCTATATATTATAAGGATATGCGAGGTTTGGCCGAAGACCTTAGACTGTGCGTTTCCGGACAGTTAGTTGCAGGAATGAACAGTCTGGGGACCCAAATGGGTCTGGATAACTGAAATTGCGGCTTACTTTTCAGTTATTTACGTGCGATTAGGATTTTGGCACTGCCTGTGCATACACTATTGGTGCAATGGATATAGTACGCGACGAATCGGTAAAGAAGAGAAAGCGCCTGAAGCAGACAGCCATGATCGTTGTGGCGTTGGTTGCGATTCTGGGCGCTACCCTAGGTGTTTCCAGACTCAAGCCTGCCCTGCAGAGTGTTGATGCTGGAACGATTTGGCCGGACACTGTGAAACGCGGCTCGATGGTGCGGCAGGTCCGAGGCTTGGGCTCATTAATACCAATTCCGGATGATGTACGTCTAATCCCAGCGGAGACAGACGTTCGCGTGGAGCGAATCGTGGTCCTGCCGGGCACGCCTGTAAAAGCTGACACCGTCATCATGGAGCTTTCCAATCCGCAAGTGGAGCAGGAAGCACTGAATGCGGACTTGGATTTGCGCTCGGCAGAAGCTGAATATCACAACACCAAGGCAAAGATCGATAGCGACCTGGCAAGTCTCCGGTCCGGCGCGGCAACAGTTGAAGCAGACTATGAAAATGCCAAGCGCGAAGCTGACCAGAACAGGGAACTCAAAAAGATTGGCGTAGTTTCCGACGCAGTGTTAAAGGCTTCTTTGAGCAAGGAAAAAGAGCTGGAGACGCGCAAAAGGATTGAAGAAGAGAGAATTTCCGAAAGCAGCAAGGCGATTGAGACGCAGCTTGCGGTGCAACAGGCTACCATCGACCAGAAGAAAGCGATGGTGGCATTGAAGCATCGGCAGAAAGATGCGCTGAAGGTTCGCGCCGGCATCCCCGGAGTTCTGCAGGAAGTGCCTGTACAAGTTGGACAGAGATCGGCGCAGGGAACGATTCTGGCCAAAGTGGTGCAGCCGGAACATCTCCAGGCTGAGTTGAAGATTCCAGAAACGCAGGCTAAGGACATTATTATCGGCCAGAAGGCGGAAATCGATACTCACAACGGCGTGGTTGAAGGCACGGTTTCACGTATCGATCCCGCGGTGCAGGCCGGCACGGTCACAGTGGACGTGAAGCTGGATGGCCCGCCACCGAAAGGCGCCCGTCCTGACTTGAGCGTGGACGGAACCATTACACAGGAAAAACTGGAAAACGTGCTCTATGTGGGCAGGCCAGCTTTTGGACAGGAAAAGAGTACAGTAAGTATGTTCAAGCTTGATCCGGACGAGAAGACCGCGACCAGGGTGAAAGTAGATTTGGGGCGCAGTTCAGTGAACACGATTGAGATCGTTGGCGGACTGAAGGAAGGCGATAAAGTAATTCTTTCCGACATGTCGCGCTACGATAACCAGAACCAGATCAAGCTGGAAAAATAGAAACATCTGGCAGCAACAACAAATTTTTCGGAGGAGAATACCAACGTGGCAAGCAGCGGACAAACTTTAATCAATCTTGAAAACGTGACCAAGATTTTCTACACCGATGAAGTTGAGACGCATGCGCTCTCCGGCATCCATCTGGATATCAAGAAAGGCGAGTATGTCGCCATTGCCGGCCCTTCAGGCTGCGGCAAGTCAACGCTGCTCTCCATAATTGGCCTGCTGGATTCGCCTACCGATGGCTCGTACATCCTGAACAGCCGTCCCGTGCAGGGTTTGGATTTTTCTGATCGCGCCCGCATTCGCAACCAGGAAATCGGCTTCATCTTCCAGAGCTTCAACCTGATTGGCGATCTCACCGTATATGAGAACGTTGAACTCCCGCTGACATATCGCTCCATGTCGTCTCCTGAGCGCAAGAAGCGCGTGCAGGAAGCGTTGGAGAAAGTGGGCATGGCGCACCGTATGCGCCACTATCCTTCACAGCTCTCTGGCGGTCAACAGCAACGCGTTGCCGTGGCCCGCGCTTTGGGTGGATCACCCAGCATCCTGCTGGCGGACGAGCCCACAGGAAACCTGGACTCACGCAATGGCGAAGCCGTGATGGAACTGCTGCAGAGCTTGCATCGTGAAGGTGCGACCATCTGCATGGTTACGCACGATGCGCGTTTTGCCAAGCATGCTGAGCGGACCATCCATCTCTTTGACGGCAAGGTAGTCGAAGAAACGGAAGCCGCGCAGCAAGCAGCAGAGATGGCGTAAGCCGATCTCATCCACTCAATTATTTAATCGAACGCGCCAAGCGCACCAGAGGTGACGTGTGGTTACCTTCATCCAAGACGTCCGCTATGGACTGCGCACCCTTGCGAAATCGCCTGGCTTCACCATTGTCGCCATTGTTACTTTGGCGCTTGGCATCGGGGCAAATACAGCAATTTTTAGCATTGTGAATGCGGTGCTGCTCAAGCCATTGCCGGTGCCTGAACCGGACCATCTGCTGTTCGTGACGTCAGCATTCTCAAACCAAAAAGACGTTAACCGCCCATTCGCCATGTCTTATCCTGACTTTCTGGACATGCGCGCTGCGGCAAAGTCGGTGACTGGCCTTGCCGCTTACCATGGCGATAGTTTCACCCTTACCGGATTGGCTCAGCCTCTGCACATCAATGGCATTAGCGTCTCCGGCGATTTCTTCAGCGTAATAGGGAAGCAGCCTCTTCTGGGCCGCGGCTTCACGCGTGATGAAGAGAAGCCGGGATCGCGCGTTGCGGTGCTTAGCTATCATTTATGGAACTCCGCGTTCCATGGCGACGAGAGCATCGTAGGCCGCAATATCACGCTGGACAAACAGAGTTACACCGTCGTCGGAGTAATGCCCGCGGGATTCGTCTTACCCATGGAAGGTGATCCGCCAGAGCTGTGGCGAACCACTGCTTTAGATGGAGAAACATCGGACCCTAAAGAGCAGCCGATTACGACACAACGGGGCGCGCATTTCTTGCAGGGAATCGCCAGATTGAAGCCCGGCGTCTCATTGGAAACGGCGCGTGAAGAACTGAACCTGATTACGCGCAATCTGGCTGCGCAATATCCGGATACGAACAAGAAATTTCCCGCCGCCACGGTCATCACGGAACTCGAGCACCTGGTGGGCAGGAACCGTACGCAACTGGTGATCCTGCTGGTCTCAGTGGCAGTGGTCTTGTTGATCGCGTGTCTAAATGTTGCCAACCTGCTGCTAGTGCGGGCCAGCGCACGCGGCAAAGAGATCGCGTTGCGGGCCGCGCTGGGAGCGAGCCGTAGCCGCGTGGTTCGGCAGATGCTCACAGAGAGTATGGTGCTGGGACTGGCGGGCGCGGTGCTGGCAATCCCTCTTGCCTTGTGGGCGCTCAAGATGTTTATCAACATGAACGCCAACATGCGGCGCATTCAGGGCGCTGAGCTTGATGGTTCCGTGCTCGCCTTTACTGCCGCCATCACCGTGATTACCAGCATTATCTTTGGTCTGGTGCCGGCGTTGCGGGCCTCCAGCCCTAACCTGAATGAGTTTATGAAGGAAGGCCGCAGCACCACGGCGGGTGCTTCGCACAATCGGCTGCGCGGAATACTGGTGGTGGCTGAAACCACATTAGGTCTTACGCTGCTGGTTGTTGCTGGACTTCTGTTGCGCAGCTTTCACCGTATTCTTTCTGTCGATCCTGGAATGGACCCGCACAATGTGCTCACGCTGAGTTTTGATTTACCCGAGAAATCGTATTCTGAGCAACAGCAGATTGATTTCTACACTCAGCTCCTCTCGCGAATGAGAGCGCTTCCCGGCGTGGTTTCCGCAGCAGCCGTTACCCCGTTGCCAATGAGCGGGAACAATTCCATTATCACGTTCGAAATTGAAGGGCGTCCCGTACCCAAGGCAGAAGAACCCTCCGCCGACATTAAGGTCGTGACTCCGGATTATTTCCATACATTCAACATTCCCATCAAGAGCGGTCGAGACTTTACTGACCACGATAATGACAAATCTCCGGGCGTGGTCATAGTGAATGAAGCTTTTGCGTTACGCTTCTTCCCCAATGAGAATCCCATTGGCAAACACATTACGCCAGGCGCTTCCAATCACGGCAAACCCCAGCCGCGAGAGATTGTCGGGATTGTCGGCAATGTGAAAAGCCAGAGGCTGGATCTGGAAGATCGGACCGAATACTACATTCCTGATACGCAACTGAATTTCGGTTCCATGACGGTCTGCCTGCGCACAAGCGTGGAGCCGCACAGCATTTTGCCGTCAGCGCGCAACGTTGTGGCTTCCATGGACCGCGATTTGCCGATCTATGACATCAAAACAATGGACGAGTATCTGGCAGCCACGCTGACCACGCCGCGTTTTCAATCCACGCTGCTGCAGGCGTTTGGTGGACTCGCACTGCTGCTGACTGCAGTGGGCTTGTATGGCGTTATTGCCTATACAGTTGAGCAGCGTACCAGGGAGATTGGCGTCCGTATGACGCTCGGCGCGTCGCGTTCGCAGGTGGTGCAGATGGTGCTGAAGTCCGGCCTGCAACTTACTGGAATCGGAGTGGCGGCGGGACTAGTGCTTTCATTCATTGCGGCCAAGTTTGCCACCTCATTCAGCAGCCTTTTGTTCGGAATTAAACCAACGGACGTAGGAACGTTTTCCGCCGTTGTGGGGATCGTTGCAGTTGTTTCCCTGCTGGCGTGCTATATCCCAGCTTACCGGGCGTCGAAAGTGGATCCGATCATTGCCCTCCGGTATGAATAGACTCCTTCCCTAAAAGAGGGCGATAAAAGGTCCGCGCAGGCGGGCCTTTTTTGCGCTTAAAAGCGATACTGCAACCCGTGAATGTCCCTTGAGTATCCCTGGAAAGCTGGTTTAGGAGCGTTTGATTTTTAGGGAACAAGAATCTTGAAAGGGTTGAGTGTTCCGAATGCCGCGCGCTGACGTCTTCTGCGCTTCACAGCATCATCGGTATTGGCGGTCTGCTGCGGATCGTTGACCGCTTGTGCTGGACGAGCGCAACGCGCGTTCGCTGCCATCTGTGCCGGCTCCAGGCTAAACGGAGCCTGCAGGACCATTTCGACTTTTGATCCTTGCGGCAGATTGATCTCATCACCGCGCTTTAGCAGGACCGCGCCAAGACCCAACGCGGCTCCCAGTCCCGCGCCGGGCAATAAACCTATTCCAAAAGCGCGATGGGAGCCGATGATCGCGCCGCCAACGGCGCTTGCTGCAGTAGGAGTAATGACTTTTTCCGTCTGGTCCACCGGCTCTAGCGTCTTGTCATCGCTCCGAGTGCGAATGTTCCTGGCGCCGGGTATGCTTTGCAACACGCCGTTGATTGGAACCACAACGTTGTTAGGAAATATGAGGGTGGTGAAGCGGAAGCGGAATTCTGACGCGCGTTTCAAATGCCCGGGGCGTTCGTCGCTTTCTACCACGCCCTGAACCTGAGTGTGTGCGGGAATAACTACGCCGTTGCTCTGCACCACAGGAAAAAGGGTTTCAAGATAAAGACCAGAGCCCGCTGTTCCCGACGTGGTATGCAGCGGGCTCTTCAGGACCATCATTACCCGGGTCCCGGCGGGTATGGTCACCGTGGAAGGATCGGTTGTGGTTGCAACCTGCGGCGCCATAGTTTGTGTAAGCTGGGTTTGGTTTGGCGAAACGTTTTCTACGAGACTGTTCCGGGCTGGCGGATCGTCAAGCCAGGGCAAGCCTTGGGCTGAAGCGAATTTGGCCAGCATTATGGTTGCAAGGAGCAGGGAAGTCTTTTTCGCGTCAAGGCTGATCATGGCGGCCTCTCTCTTTTCACTACGAATGTGACTCTATCTCCCGGTAGAATTGGCTCTCAAGCGGCAAGGCGCGGCAGAGGAGCTATGCCGCTGAATGTCGTGCGGTGAATATCGACACAAAGAACAAGACAGGGCGAACGCAAACCATGACCACTGGCAACCCGACAGACCGACTAGATTCCTGGAAAGAAATTGCTTCTTATCTGCGGCGGGACGTACGCACCGTCCAGCGCTGGGAGAAAAAAGAAGGGCTGCCCGTTTACCGCCATCTGCATGACAAACTTGGATCGATTTACGCGTACCGCAACGAACTGACGGCGTGGTTCACTACGCGCCAGCAATCCGGCGCGACAGTTGCGAGCGGGAGTCGCGATGAAGCGCCGGCAGATAAGATCAAGCTAGCGGTGCTGCCGTTTGGCAACTTGAGCGGGGCGAAAGAAGACGACTACTTTAGCGATGGTCTTACCGAAGAGATGATCACGCAGATCACGCGGCTGCAGGCATCAGAGCTGGCGGTGATCGCGCGAACCACGGCGGAGCACTACGATTCCAGCAGCAAGTCACTCGAGCAGATGAAGAAAGACCTAGGCGTGGGCTATGTGCTGGAAGGAAAGGTAAGGCGCGGCGGAAACAGGGTTCGCATCACGGCGCAACTTATCCAATTAAGAGACCAGACACAGCTCTGGGCGGAGACCTATGAGCGCGATTTGAGTGACGTGCTGAGCGTGCAGGCTGATATTGCTGAGGCAATTGCGCGCGAAATCAACCTGGCGCTGAATCTATCGCAGAGCACGCGCCTCTCTGATCTGCAAAAGGGCCATGGACAAGTGCAGCCTGCGGCCTACGACGCCTACCTGAAAGCGCGCTACAACCTGCACCAGATGACTCCTGCGGCGATCAGCAAAAGCATCGAGGACTTTGAGCGCGCCATCCAACTCGACGAAAAATATGCTCCAGCATACGCCGGGCTGGCCAGCGCGTATGCACTGCTAGCGATAGCACCGTTTGATCTGCTGCCCCCGCGTGAAGCCATGCCAAAAGCTGAGAAGGCCGCGCGCAAAGCGCTGGAATTGGACAGCGCATTCGCGGAAGCACATACGGCTCTGGCACTGGTGAACCACCATTACCACTGGAAATGGGAAGAAGCTGCGGCCGGGTATGAGTTGGCGATTGAGCTGAACCCGGACCACGCCGATACACATCTGTGGTACTCATGGCTGCTGCTGGCGCTGGGAAGGCGCGACGCGGCGTTTGATGAGATTGAGCAGACGATGAGCATTGTGCAGGAGACTGATCCGCACCGATTGGTGGCTGTCCATACGACGCGCGCGGCCGCGTATTATTTTGGCCGTGAATACCAGCGGGCCGTGGACGAATGCGAGAAAGCCAAGCAGTTGGATCCCGAATACTTTATGCTGCACTTTATTGCCGGCCGCGCTTATATGCGATTGAACGAGCATGCCAAGGCCATTGCGCATCTTAAGCAGGCACGAACGGAAACTGGTGAGATGCCGCTGATGGATGCGGCGCTGGGTCTGGCCTATGCCGTGAGCGGGAAAAAAGCTGAGACGATGAAGCTGGCCGAGGCGTTTAAGGCAGCGGCAAAAAAGCGCTACATACCGCCAACGTATTTCGGAATGCTTTTCGCCGGCTTGGGCGACAAAGACAAAGCAATGATGTGGCTGGAAAAAGCCTATGATGATCGCGCCGACGGCCTGACCTGGCTCAATGTTGAACCGATGCTGGATGATGTGCGATCAGACCCCAGGTTCCAGGATTTGATACGCAGGATCGGACTGGTGTAGCTGATATGGTTGGGCCGCAGCAGTTGCCGCGGCCCAAATGGCGTTAATGTACCGGTTGCGGTGTGGCTTGCGCGGGCGGTGTAGGTTTTACGCCGGAGAAATCTACTTTCGGCGCGGTCTTTGCGCCTTCACTCGCGGCAAAGTACGCGTCATTGCGCTTGAATCCAGCCATGCCGGCCCAAATACTATTAGGAAACAGACCAATGAACGTGTTGTAGTCCTGCAAGGCATCGTTGTAGCGCTTGCGTTCCACGGCTATCCGGTTCTCAGTTCCGGCCAGTTCATCCTGCAATCGGAGAAAGTTTTCATTGGACTTAAGCTGAGGATAATTTTCCACCACCACCAGAAGACGGCCCAGTGCTCCATCAAGTTGCTGGTTGGCGGCAATTTTGTCCGCAGGCGTATTGGCGGAAAGCAATCGTGAACGTGCTTTGGCAATATCGCCAAAAACGGTTTGCTCCTGCAAGGCAAAGCCCTTCACCGTCTCAACCAGGTTGGGAATCAGATCAGCACGGCGTTGCAGCACAATATCGACTTGCGACCATGCGGCCTTTACCGTCTCATTCTTTGTGACCATCTGATTTTTTGCGCCAACATAACTGCTGAAGCCCACAATCAGCAGCAATACGATAATTCCTATTGCTATCCAAACCTTCATCTTCTCCTCCGTTTATCCTTCGAGCCTTAACTATCTTTCACTCACAGCGCGTCGACTGCCTGGACGACTGTGTTTATTCCATCCAGGTATTGTGCGAATGCGGAAGCAGCTTCGATCTCATTTTCCTTTGCCGTCTTTTGGCGCACCTGCAACAACTTGAGAAAAATTCCTGGCTCAAACCTGGTCCGCTCGGCCAGCCGCTTGATGGTGTCCGCCTTGTGTGGAGCAGGTTGCTCACCCATGGCAATCAGCGTATGCCGGAAAAGCGTGCTGAAAGCGGAAATGGAATCAAGCATCAGTCGTCGAACGCGTTTGTCGTCGCCCGCGACTTGAAGATAGTTTTGCCGTAGTGTAAGCAGTTTGGTGCGCAGTTCATGCTCCAGTTGAACGCGATGACGGTCCATGGGGACGTTCATGCCTGTGAAAAAATCTTCGCCGTGCAGGATGCGATGGCGCTGGCGGATATCGAGCATCTCAATGGCAAATACATCTGTGGATTGCTCTAACTCAGCGCGTGAGAAAATCAGTGGCGCAGGAAACTTTTTTCTGGTCCACGCAATGACGGTGGGCGCCAACGCTGCAAGCACTGGAGCGGAAAGCTCGCGTACGACGCAAAGCATGTTGATGTCAGAATAATCGGCATGAAACTCTCCGGATGCAGCCGATCCGAAAAGCGCGACGCATTCCAGGTTGGGGCCGGCCGCCTGCTTGAGGCTGTTTACAAAATCTGTGATCTGTTTTTCTGCTTCCATAAAGTTATAGGCGTGCTTCGTGGCTACCAGCTGCCGCTTGCGCCGCCTCCTCCAGAACTGCCACCGCCAAAACCCCCAAAACCGCCACCGCCGCCAAATCCACCGCCGCCACCCCAACTACTGCCGCCACCTCTGCCGCCGCTGTTCATGAACATGCCCAGCAAGAACCAAATTAAGCCGCTGCCGCCTGCCCGGGACACTACGGCGAGGACAATCAAGACTGCAACTATTCCCAATAAAATGGCCCCGGCAGATGGCCCATTTGCCGGACGCTCGTCTGGCGGTGGTCGCGGCGGTGCAGGGCCTTCAAGTGTTATGCCGGCATCGGCGGCGATTACGCCCGCAACGCGTTGTGTCATGAGCAGAACAGCAGGGCCGTATTGATCCTGCCTGAGCAATGGAACGGCTTCACGACCAAAACCACCGACTTTTCCATCGGGAAGGATTGGCTCCAGCCCATAGCCAACCTCAATGCGGCGCTTGCGATCGTTGATCGCCAGCAGGATCAAAACGCCGCGATTGCTGGATTTAGGCCCGATGCCCCAGGCTTTGTAGAGATCAGAAGCGTAGCTTTCAATTTCGGCGCCGTCCAGCGACTGAATGGTAACAATCGCGATTTGTACTTTGGCTTTTTGATCAATCTGCTGGCAGATGTTGCGAATCGACTCCGAGGACGAGGCGTCAAGCACGCCGGCGAAATCATTCACGTATCCCGTGGGCTTGAGTTGTTTGATTGGCTCGGCGGAAAGAGCGGTGGCAAGGCAGACCAGCGCCCACATGCACATTGTTGCCTGCCAGATTCTGTTAGGAGCCATTCGTCTTTCATTATATGCAGAAGGATGACATTGCAGGCTTGTAATAACGGCTGTTTAGTCGCGTGCTGCTCTGGCATTGCGACGAGTTCATGCTATTTTCGACGGCTGATGTGATAAACTCCGCCCGCTATGTTGCCAAAGATCTTGTTGATGCTTTGCCTGCTGAGTGTGCCGCTGGTTGCTGCCGATGAGTTCACCTTGTACGAATTGCTGCAGCCGGAAACACACCAATTCGCCATTACCTACGATGTAACCGCAGCGCGCGAAGGCGCACAGTTCTTCTTCAATCCCATTCGTCCTGGTTCGGTGGCTACGAAAGAGCGCGTGATAGAGCGCAGCAGCGGCAAGGAATTGAAGTTTGAAACAGTGAACGGCAAGGATGCAAAGGCAACCGGACTTGTTCCACCCGACACATCCGACAAAGCGGAATTCATCAAAGTCCATTTGCCAGGGCCGGTGCCAAAGAACGGAGAAACGCGGATACGCATCTTCAAGACTTACACCGATGCGCCTTCTTACACGCTAGCCGACGGCAAACTGATTTTTGTTCGGCCGCTCGGCATCAAGCGTAACGTGGTGGTGCTGCCTAAAGGCTGGGAGTTAGTGGAGTGCGCGTCGCCGGGAATTGTTTCTACCGATGCGGATGGACGAATCAAAGTCAGCTTTCTTAATGATCGCGACGATCAGCTTCCAGTGAAGATCGTTGCGCGGAGGCTGCCATGAAGCGCATTGCTTTAGCGTGTTTTTTATTGTTGGCGGCTGCGCTGCTGGCGCAGGATGAATCATTTCATCGCGCCGAGCAGGACCGCGAGATCAGCTATTGGCTGCTTGAACCTTCAACGCATCAATTCCGCATATCGCACGACTTCACCGTCACGCGCGTAGGGCAGAAATCCGTGCACAGTTTTGTGCGCAAAGGGAGCGTGGTTTCACCGGACGCCAAGATGACCGATCTGGATACGGGCAAGCCGCTGAAGACTTCAACCGTCGCGGGCAAAGACGTAAACGCGCTGGGTTATTATCCTGAGCCGGTCGAGCCGGATTCGGTAGCAGTGCAAGGAGACCTTGACCATCCAGTGGGCGAAGGGCAGTCAACGCGCGTACGCGTGCAGGAAACCTATACAGATCCGGTTGGCTATGTTGTGAAAGATGGAGAGCTGACATGGACACGAACGCTGGGACGTCCGCTGAATTATGTAACGCTTCCAGCGGGATGGATGCTGACTGAAGTGAACACGCCCGCTGTGATCACGCTGGATGAAGAAGGACGAATAAAGCTGCGCTTTACGAATACGCGCAACGGCAATTTGGCGATAGTGATCAAGGCGAAGAAGCGGCCAGCGGCGAAGTAGTGAAACCCAGCACAGCCGAGGGCGGCTGTGTGCCCACAATTTACTTCCGCCGTTGCCGCGCCACTTCATACATCACAATTGCCGCGGCCACAGACACATTGAGTGAAGGCACTTTTCCGGCCATGGGAATCTTTACCAGGAAGTCGCATTTCTTGCGGATCTGTTCATGCAAGCCGTGGCCTTCAGCACCGAGCACCAGCGCGCAATCCATTTTGTAATCGATCTGGTCATAGAGTTTGCCGCCGCGCTCGTCCAGGCCAACGGTCCATATATTGCGCGACTTCAATTCTTCCAGCGCGCGGCCTGCATTGGTAACGCGGGCAATCGGCAAATACTCTGACGCTCCGGCGGAAGCCTTGACCACGGTTCCCGTAACGCCCGCGGCGCGTCGCTCAGGAATGATGACGCCGTCAGCGCCTGCGCCTTCCGCGGTGCGGATGATCGCGCCAAGATTGTGCGGATCTTCAATGCCATCCAGCAGCAGAACAAAACTGTGCGCGCCACGCTTGCCGGCCAGAATGTCATCAACGTCGTTGTATTGCTTTTCAGCGGTGACCGCGACAACGCCCTGATGATTCGCGGCACGAGCCAGTCGCGTGAGCTGTTCACGCGGCATGGTGCGCAACGGAACTCCGGCGCTGCGACAGAGCTGTGCGATCTTCTGGATGCGCGCATCACCGCGTCCCGGCGCAACGGCCACGTAGTCGAAACCACGCTGGCGCGCTTGCAAAGCTTCTTCTACAGCATGAATACCAAAGATAATCATCAAAGGGCGGCTGATTGCCGACTCTAGTGTTGCAGCAATCGGAAATGCGCACAAGTGCCGCGCATGACTCTGAAACTTAGCGGAGACATTTCTTATATTCTGCCGAGCAAAAAGTTCTCACGCAATGTTGAGTTTGCCACCATGGCCTTTAGAATAACTGCGGAGACGGACAGCGGTTCTTAATTCATGCTGCATAAAAGGTCGCAACTTCCGATAGTGCTTTCAATAGCGGGCCATGATCCTTCGTCGGGCGCGGGAATCACGGCGGACATTAAAACCATGGCTGCGAATGGATGTTACGGCGTTACGTGCATCACGTCGCTCACCGTGCAGTCCACCCGCGGAGTCAAGCGCATTGATCCCGTTGAGGGAAGAATCATCACGGAAACGCTGGAAACGCTGATGGATGACATGCAAGTTGCTGCGGTAAAGATTGGCATGTTGGGATCGGCGGAAGCGGCAAAGTGTGTTGCGGGTTTTCTTAAACGCTATTATCTGCGCCACGTCGTGCTCGATCCTATTATCCACTCAAGCTCCGGCGCTGAACTGATCACGCGGGAAGGCTTGCAGATAATGAAAGACCGAATCCTGGGGCGCGTAGCGGTTATCACGCCGAACATTGATGAAGCCGCCGCGCTTACCGGCCTGACCGTGAGCACGATGGATGAAATGCAACTTGCCGCTCAACGGCTGCATGAAATGGGTGTGCGTAACGTCATCATCACCGGCGGACATCTTGATCCGCCGCACGATTTGGTGAGCAGAGAAGACCGTGGCTTTACCGTGCTTCAAGGCAGAACGATTTCCGGCGACTCAACGCATGGCACGGGCTGCGCTTTTTCCACGGCGCTGGCGTGCTCACTGGCCAAGGGCAATGACCTGCTCACAGCCGCCAGAGCAGCCAAGCATTACGTGGAAAACTCGATGCGCAAAGCGCTATCGATAGGCAAGGGAACTGGCCCCGTGGTTTAGCTTGCGCTCCGTTGTTCATTCGGATGTCAAAGATCGTTAACTTGATTAATTCTGCGGCGGCTTCTGCTGCTGTGGAGCATTCTGCTGAGAGTCCGGAGGCTGTTGCTGTGCCGGACGCGTCTTCAACTGCGGCTCATTATTATTTGCTGGAGGCTGATTTTGCTGTGGCTGATCAGACTGCGGCGCCGCGACTGCCGGCTCTTCTTCTCTCTGCGGCGCAGGATTGCGGAATTCCGGCGGCGTAGTGTTGGTAGTTGGCGGCGGAGTTTTCGGTTCAATGATAATTCGATTGTCGCGTGTCCTTAGCGCCGGGGCCGCACCGCTGCGCCTTCTTGCTTCAGCTTTCGCTTCAAAGGCCGATTCCACCAGCGTGGTGCTCTGTTCCGCCACGTGGCCCACGGTCTGGCCTTCAACTTCAGGCCGGGTTGATACCATTACTTTCTGCCGCGCGCGTTCTGCGCGTTGTGCCTGCTCATAAAACGATTGTGCTGTTTCCGTGTCGCCTTCCAGTTCGGCAAGATAACCCATATTGTTCAGCGCAAAAGAATTTTTGGGGTCCATCTTGTAAGCCTGCTCAAAACTGTCTCGCGCAGCCTTACGGTCATTCCTGTTCATGGCCGAAACGCCGCGCAAATTCAACCGCGCCACGCGCGCCTGCATGTCCTGGTTTTTGCTCAGCTCTTTGCGGCTCTTGTCGGCGTTTTGCTGCGCCACTTCGCTGATCGGCTTGCCGCGCCAGCTTTTGTTAAAGGCAATCACAATCGGCTCACGTGAGCCGGTGGCGGCGGAGCTATCGTAATAGCGAATGGCAGACTCCAATTCGCCCTCTTTTTCCTTGGCAAAGCCCATATTGTTCAGCGTGAAAGGATTTTTAGGATCGATCTTGAGCGCTGCTTGCAGCACCACATCGGCTTCCGGCGCGCGATCGCGATTCAGCAGTCCCAGCGCTTCGCTGTTCAGCTCGTTCACCTTCATCGGGCCTTCAGCGGTGTGTCCGGCAACGTTGGCCACGGTTTTGCCTTGCGCGTCCTGGCTGGTTGAGCGGTCAATCACAGCCTCTGAAGTGTTGGCTTTGGCCTGGTCATAATAGCGTTGCGCGCGCTCCAGGCTGCCTTCCAGCTCAGAGACATAGCCAAGATTATTCAGGGTGAACGGATCGTTAGGGTCAATCAGGTACGCTTTATAGAAGAGGCGCTTGGCCTTGCCGATGTCATGTTTCTTGAGCGCTGCCACGCCATCGCGGTTCAACTGCTGTACCGGAGTGAATTTGCTTTTCTTGGGCAGCGGGATACGCACTTGCTGGGCCTGGGCGGCAACTCCGCCCGATATCAGAGAGAAACCAAGAGACAAAGCTAGAACGGAAGGCGCTAAAAGGGAAGCCACATGGGCGAATGGGGAACGCATGAGTTTTTTCAAATCCTCGCTTCAAATCCCTGGCCCTTTATCTACACGTAGGGCCGCAGGGCAGTAGCTCTGCTTGTCTGTTGGATGGCAAAACCCTCTCTCAGGTTGGGCAGAGCAGAATTACGGTTGCCTGCCATCTGAGCTGCTGCTCTTTGCATCCAAGGGATTGTCCAGAGCTTTGTGTTTTCACAGCTTTGTGTTTTTTAGAGCTTTGTTTTTAGAACCAGGCGTTCGGAGTCCTTTGAACACTATGCAACGTTCCCCTAAAGCGTCGCTCGCATTTCTCTTTCTATTGCTCTCGATTGGCCTTTGCGGCTGGGCGCAGAATAATCCGGCCACGCCGAACCCCGGTTCTGGTGTCCCGCAAACGCCTGTCCCGAATACCGCGCCCTCGCAGCCACCGGCCACCGCTCCTGCACCGGCTCAGCTCCCGTCTTCCGGTCAGCCAAATTCAGCCGACCAGCCGACAAGTCAGCCGACAGTTCCGGCTAGCGGCCAGCCTAGCCAGCCTGCGGCAACCGACCAGAAAAATTCCAGCGCCGGCCAAAGCTCGGTAGACTCCAACTCAACCATACAAAAGACCGCCGAGCAAAAGGCTGCTGATCAACGCGCAGCCGACCAAAAGGCTTCAAATCAAAAGGCTTCAGATCAAAAATCAGGCGACCAAAAGAGCAACGGAAGCAGCCAGCCCCTCGCTACGCCCACTCCTATCCAGCCGGCACAACCAAAGACGGACATTCTTGACAGCTCCGCCACTTCCGGCGCGCTGGTCACAGACGGACACGATCCTATTCTTGATCCCGCGCCCATGCCGCGCACCACCACAACCATGGTGGGAGGCACCATCAGCGGCGTTGATCGACTGCGCAACAAAATGACCGTGCATGTTTTTGGCGGCGGCCACTGGACCGTTAATTTTGACGAGCGCACGCATATCTTTCATAACGGCCGGGAAACCACGCAACTGGCGCTCAAAAAAGGCGAGCGCGTTTACGTTGACACCCAGCTCGATAACAACAAGCACGATATTTTTGCCCGTAACATACGCGTTGGCGTCGCAGAGCTGCCCGCGGATGCCGATGGCCAGATCATCGTCGTTGACCCCAAGCACAATGAGTTGACCCTGCGTGACACGCTCAATTCCGTGCCGGTACGCTTCGCCGTCGACTCGGAAACCCGCATCAGCAACGGCCAGAACCCAGCGGCCTTTAAGGACGTAAAGCCCGGAACGCTCGTCCATGTGCGCTTTGCCGCTTCCAGCCCTAACCGCGGCCTAGCGCGTGAAGTCAGCATCATCGCCGTGCCCGGATCGACTTTTACCTTTGCCGGCAAAGTCACTTTCCTTGATATGCATCGCGGCCTGCTGGCGGTGCAGAACTCAACCGACGACAAGAATTACGAAATCCACTTTGCTCCGCAGGCCGTTGCGAACCGGAGCGAGCTCGGCGTTGGCCGTGACGTCCTGGTCCGCGCGACGTTTGAAGGCAGCCGGTATATGGCGCAGTCCGTGAATCCGACGAGGGCACCGGATGAGGAGAAATAGCTAAATAGCTGCTAGCTGCTAGCTCTTAGCCTTTAGCCCTTAGCCTTTGACCCCTAGCTGTTTTCCTGAGGTCGTCAGCGGTGCATAACTAACCAAACTCATGTGGCACCGCCGCCCTCGGCGGTGAGTTCCTGTCATATATTTGTGCCGTTCAGCGCCGAGGTCTGTTTTCCGGTGAGATTGCGCAGCGATTAGGCGTCCATTCCCAGACTAGTGTCAGGGCACGACTTCAGTCGTGCCGTCTCGACCCGCACCAAAGAAAATCCGCTCTGCCGAAGGCCTGTGCGCAGCGGAGCGAAGCACAAACTTCTCGAGCCCACCCTTTCGCGAAGCTGAAGAAACAAAGGCCAGCTTGCGCGAAAGAGTGGGGCACCCACTTTTTGGTGAGGGACACGAAAACCTGAGCGTGGGCCACCCCGCC
>Ga0105245_10001962_pt1 | contig 18682 bp, 25 predicted proteins | sample KBSM54metaG_FD_81523 | JGI IMG/M metagenome (GOLD analysis project Ga0105245, IMG submission 81523) | Miscanthus rhizosphere microbial communities from Kellogg Biological Station, Michigan, USA - KBS M5-4 metaG | ecosystem: Host-associated > Plants > Roots > Rhizosphere > Soil | place...
ATCCAGCGCGGGCTGCCGGTGCGCCGCATGATGCGCTGGTTCGACACGGTCGGTAACGACTGGGTCGCGAAGTCCGAACTGGTCCGCCAGATCTCGTTCCGCAAAATGAACCTGGTTGCCGATCCGCTGCCGATCGGGCGTTTCGATGTCATCCTGTGCCGCAACGTGCTGCTCTATCTTTCGCCGGCACTGCGGCGCCTTGTGCTGGACCGCCTCGCCGAAGTGGCGCGGCCGGGCGCGCTGCTCGTGCTGGGCGCGGGGGAAACGGTGATCGGCCAGACCGAGGCATTCCGCCCAAGCCCACGCTATCGCGGGCTGTACGAGCCGGTTGGCGTGACGCAGCCGACCTTCTCCGCGGTGAAGTAATCGACTAATCGACACCGCTATTCCGAAACGCCGCGGACCGTGCTTAAGCAGACCCAGCGCGAACGCGCGAGGGAGAGGTCATGACGATCATCGATACGCCGTCACCCAATTTCGACGATCGTACCCTGGGGATCTCCATGATCGTCCTGCATTATACCGGCATGCAGGACGGGCAGTCCGCGATCGACCGTTTGCGGGACCCGGAAGCCAAGGTTTCCGCCCATTATCTGGTCGCTGAGGACGGGACGATCCTGCGCATGGTCGCCGAGGACAAGCGCGCCTGGCACGCGGGCAAGTCCCGCTGGCGCGGTATCGCCGACGTCAACAGCGCGAGCATCGGCATCGAGATCGTCAATCCCGGCCATGAGCTCGGCTATCACCCGTTCCCCGAGGAGCAGATCGACGCGCTGGTGCCGCTCGTTTCCGAGATCAAGCGGCGCTATGGCATCACGCGCGGCAATGTCGTCGGCCATTCCGACATCGCGCCGGCGCGCAAGAAGGATCCGGGCGAGCTTTTCCCCTGGCACCGGCTTGCCAAGGTCCGCCTCGCATTGCCGCGCCCGACCCGGAATCTGATGGACCCGATGTGGACCGATGCGGGCTTCCTGATCGCGCTCGAACGTTTCGGCTATGATGTCTCGGACAAGCTTGCCGCGGTGGTCGCCTTCCAGCGGCGCTTCCGGCCGGAATTGCTCGATGGGGAGATCGATGGCGAGTGTCGCTCGATCCTGTTGGCCTTGCTCCTCCCAAAACCGCAGGGCGACGACTGAATTCTCCATTGCCATGGCGCCGCTTCCGCCCGGGTGAAATTCGCGCTACTGGGGCTCCGCCAGAGGGTCGGGCGGCCGCGTCGCATGCAAGTGCGCCGAGGAAAGTCCGGGCTCCGCGAAACGACGGTGCCGGGTAACGCCCGGCGGGGGCGACCCCAGGGAAAGTGCCACAGAGAGCAGACGGCGAAGGCTTCGGCCCCGCCACGGTGAAAGGGTGCGGCAAGAGCGCACCGCGCGACTGGTAACAGGAGCGGCACGGCAAACCCCACCGGGAGCAAGACCGAATAGGGGCGGCATATGGGCTTCGTTTCAGCTCGTCGCCCGGGTTGGTTGCTTGAGCCCGTATGCGAATGCGGGCCTAGAGGAATGGTCGCCTATTCCCTTTCGAGGGATGGACAGAACCCGGCTTACAGACCCTCTGGCATTTTATGTGCGGCCGACTTTACCATGCGGCGGTTTCCCAGCATATTGCGAAAAAGGCGGGGGAAATCATGAAAGCGCACCAATCAGCCATTCTGATCGCCACGGCGTTGGCGGCTGCCTCTCCGGCGGTCGCGCAAAAGGCCCCTACCACTGTGCAAGAGGATTTCGTGGCGGCCGCCGCGCTTGACGAAAAGGGCGACAGGCAGGCGGCGCTCGCTGCCTGGGAAGCGCTCGAGGTACGAACCAAGGGCAAAACGCGGAATCACGCCCTCGTGATGGTCCGCAAGAGCGCGGCGCTATATGCGCTCGACCGCAAGGATGAAGCCGTAGTCGCGGCGCGCGCCGGGCTGGCAGATCTTCCGATAGCGGATGAGTCGCTTCGCGACGACCGTTTCAACGCCTATATCAATCTTGGCAGGATAGCCGAGAGCGCACTCGACTACGCGAGTGCCGTCGACGCATATCGGCAAGCCGAAGCCATGGCCGATACACCGGCGCAAAAGGCGATGGTGCTGCTCCGGCTGGCCGCAACTGCCACCTTTATCGATCCACCGACCGCGACTGCGGCATTCGCTCGCGCCGATGCTGTGCTCGCCGCCACCAAGGCTGATCCAACCGTGCTGGCCGAGTTCGCGAGGCGTAAGGGGCTTCTGCTGCTCAACAGCGGAGATTTCGCCGGTGCCCGCGCCAAGTCCGACGAGGCGGTGAAGCTGCTCGGCGGGATGACCGAAAAGGTCGATCTGCGAGACGTGTCGGCGCGCTCCGATGCTGCGATCGGAGCATTGCTGACCGGCGATAGTGACGCTGCGCGTCGCTATATGGCCTATACCGGCGCCGGTCGCATGGCAGATGGCACTTTCGATCCGGCGGTCCAGATGAAGGCACCGGATTGCGGCGGAGACGGCGGGCTCAAGCCGGCCGATATGGCGGTGATCGAGTTCAGCATCGGTGACAATGGTGCGGTTATCCTGAGCGCGCCTGTCTATGCCGCGGGCGGCGGCAAGGTCGCGCTTGAGTTCGCGCGGGCGGCGCTCGGCTGGTCATGGACCCCCGAGCAGGTGAAGCAGCTGCCGCCATTCTTCCGCTACAATATCCGCGTCGAAATGCGGTGCTCGATGGGTTTCGAGCGGCCGTCGATCAATGATATCCTGGATGCCAGCCTCGAAGCCTGGATGGCCAGCAAGAAGCTCACTCTGGTTCAGTTCGACGAAGGGGCGGATGCGCAGCTTCTGGCCGGCGAGCGGGCGGCGCGCGATGCGGTCGAGGCGAAGGACGGGGCGCAATCGCTGACGGTGCTGCCGACGCTCTATCGATTGATGAAGAACAGGGCGGTTCCACGCGAGGAAAAGAACGCAATCGCCAGGCGCGCCCTGGCCATCGCCGACGCGAATGGCGTTCCGGCGATGCCGCGCCTCGCGATCGATCTCGTCATCCTGCACACCGAACGCACGGAATTTTGGGGTATCCGCTTTGCGCACGCGGCGACATCGCTGGCGTCGCAGCTGCCCTATGCCACCGATCCGGAGACGCGATCCGCACTGCGTCTGCTCATCGCCGATTCTGATCACGAGCAGCATTCGGTAGGGTCGCGCGCGCGCGAGTTGCTGCAACAGGTCGCGGACGATCCAACGCTTGCCAAGAATGATCCAATGCGAGTCGGGGCGCTTGTCCGGATTGCGTCGATCGAGCAGCAGCACGGCAATGCAGTGGCGGCGCGTACCGCGTTCGAGAATTCGGGCCTCGCTGCCAATCAGTGTGGCATTGTCGACTCGCCGCCACACCTGCTTCATGAGAGCGCCACCTTCCCGGAGGAAGCTGCGGCCTGGGGTTTCTCAGGATGGGCGCAAACGCAGTTCGATGTCTCGGCTGATGGTCGGGTGGTCAACGAACGCGCCATCCTTAGTTACCCGCCGTTCGTCTTCACCAAGGCAGCCGAAAAAGGTATCGCGAGCGCACGTTACGCCAAGAGCTATCGCCCAGACGGCTCGCTGGGCTGCGGCGCGAGTCTGGCGCGCTTCCACTTCAACCGGTGACATGATCCTTGTTTTTGTCGCGAGGCTTTGTCGGTAACGGCAGAATAGCGATTCTTCCGGTTGCGTCCTCCGCGCGCGGACCTATGTCGGCACAATATGGCGCGTTCATCTTCCCGATCGGTCGACTGGGGTTTTCCTCGCTGGCGTGGCTATGGCTCGAGCAGCGAGGCGACCACCGTGCGGCTGTGCGATCGCCATGGTTGCAATGAACCGGGCAATTGCCCCGCGCCGAAATCCCCCAACAGCCCGGAGCGCTGGTATTTCTGCGTGACCCATGCCGGCGAGTATAATCGCGGCTGGAATTACTTCGAGGGCCTGACCGCGGAAGAAGCCGCCGAGCGCGAGGCGGCTGAAACCCGCACCGCCGATGGCTATACCGAATCCAGGCATCATGGCTGGGCCGGGCCGGGCGACGGCAGTCGCTCGCGCGACGAGTTGCGGGCGCTCGAATTGCTCGAGCTTGAGGTCGATGCGGATTTCGAGGCCGTACGCGTCGCCTGGCGGCGGCTGGCCAAATCGAACCACCCCGATGTCCGCCCCGGCGACAAGGAAGCGGCGGCGCGCTTCCAGGCGATCCAGGCCGCTTATGATGTGCTCAAGGCCGCCGAGGATGCGCGGCAATGGAAGCCCGCCGTTTGAAATCTGTCCGCTCGGACTGGTCGAACACGCTGCTCGTCTGCAGGAAATGCTCGAAGAGACTGGGCGGCGGGTTCGGGCCAAAGGGCCGGACGCCGCTCGCCAAGGCGCTGCGCAAGCATCTCGATGTGAAGAAGGGCCGCAAGGCCAGGCTCGGCATCGTCGAGGTGAAGTGTCTTGGCGTCTGCCCACGCGGGGCAGTGACGGTAATCAACGGCAAGGCGCCAGGTGAGTGGGCGCTGGTGAAGGCGGGTGCTGATCTCGATGCGGTGGCGGTAGGGCTGGGGTTGCCGGTGGCTTTGTAGAACATCATTGGAGGAGGCGCTTCCCCGGCGAAGGCGGGGGCGCAGTCGGGGGACAGGTATGGTGAGCGCTGTCCGCCATTACTTCTGCCATCCCAACTGGACTCCGGCCTTCGCCGGGGAAGGTGAAGTCAGGCGTATCGCCCCGCTGTCGCGCGGATCAACGCGATCATGTTGGGGATGCCCTGGGTTCGGTTCGAGCTCAGCTGGTTCTTCAGATCGAACGGCGCGAGCGCCCCTTCGATATCGGTGGCGAGAATCGCGGCGGGCGTCTGATCCTGTACTGTCAGCAATACCAGGGCGATGATGCCCTTGGTGATCGCGGCATTCGAATCCGCCAGGAAATGAAGCGTGCCGTCGGCGGCAACCATGGGATAGACCCAAACCGAAGCTGAGCAGCCGCGCACCAGGGTCGTATCGGTCTTCAACGCCTCGGGCATTTCTTCGAGGTCGCGGCCGAGATCGATCAACAGGCGGTATCGATCATCGGCGTCGAGGAAGCTGTATTCGTCTTGCAGGTCTGAAAGGCTGGGCATGCCGCCAGCTAGCCGGGTGGGCCCTAGAGGTCCACCCCGGCTGCGATGGCTTCCAGCTTGCGGATCCGCTCCTTGAGGTCGGCGATCTCGATACGCGCGCTGGCGTTGGGAAGATTGCGCTCCTGGTGAAGATCGCTGTTCGCGTGGTTCAGTTCCTGGTGCTTGAGCGCCAGCCAGCCGCGCCAGCCGGTGAGGGCGGCAAAGGTCGTCATGCCCAGTCCGGCAAGCGCGGCGGTTGCCATGATGATGTAGAAGTTCGGATCGGTCATGATCTCTGCTCCGTAGGTCAAGCGCGGTCGCGCAGCTTTTCGATCTCGCGATCGAGGCGTGCGCCGCTGTCATTGTTGTCGGTGGCGAGCCGTTCCAGGACCGCAAGGCGCTCCTTCATGGCCCGAAGTTCTTCGCGCAGCCGCTGGTTTTCCGCCTGGGCCGCGTCGTCGCGCAGCGGCATCTCATTGCCGTGCCTGTCCCGCACCACGCCGTAGCGCGCCCGCAGAACGCTGCCGATCGTGCCGACGACGGTCACGACAGCGATCATTTCGAAGACGTTCATATGGTTATTCCCTTTGTCCTGAAATCGAGCCGGGCCTCAGCGCGGTTCGCCGGCCTCGCGCTCGAGGCGGCGGCGGGGGCGGTCCACCCGCTCGGTGAGGTATACGCCGCCGGCGGTGAAGAGCGCCAGAATTCCCATGAAGATAAGCATGTTACAGTCCTTGTCGGAAAAAAGTTGAGTTCAGTTGAGACGAATTCAGTTGAGCGGGGGCTGGTCGCGGAGCTTCTCGATCTCGTCGGCGACATCGATGCCGCGGTCAGTGACGATACGCTCCAGGACGCGGACCCGTTGTTCGAGGCTGCTGGTGTGTGCGGCATATTGCGCCGCCTTCTCGGCGATCATCTTCGCCTCCAGCTCCATCTGCTTCTCGCGGTGGGCGAGCCATGGCTTGACGAAAACGCCGCCAATGACTGCAACCAGACCGACCGAGATGCCGAGGATCGGGATGAGAAGAACGAACTGGAAGCCCATGGTAAATTCCTCAGTTTGCCTTCAGGCGCAGCTGTTCGATCTCGCGATCCAGGCTGTGCGCGCCGTCGGTGACGATGCGTTCGATATTGGCGAGCCGGTCCTTCACTGAACCGAGCTCGGCGCGAAGCTGGCTATTCTCCTGAGTGAGGAGACGGACACGTTCGATCGTTTCCTCACCGGAGCTCGGGTACAGGGTCTTTCCGCTCCCGTCGGTAAGCGGATAGCCGTGGCGAACCTTCATCCAGGTTACGACGAGCCAGGCGCCAATCGCGACGAGAGTGAGGGCCGAAATCGGCTTCGTCAGCTCCATGATCAGGTGTTCGTTCATGTCCGTCGTTCCTCAATCGCGGCTGCGAAGAGCCTCGATCTCGCGAGCGGTGCGCTCGGCGGGATCGGTGGCGATGCGTTCGAGGACGGCGATCCGCTCCTCGAGGCGGGAAACCTGGCCCACCAGCCGCTCATTTTCCGATGAGAGCAGATGGATCTTGCGTTCGGCATCAGGATCGTCGGTTGCGCCGTAGCGATCCCGGTTGCGGTTGCGGTTGCGGCTGCTTCTGTCCTCGAGAGGATAGCCGTGCCGTGCCCTGATCCAGGTCTTCGCGATGCCACCGATGATGGCGAGGGCGATGATGGTCAGAACGAAACCTTGCCCGTCATGCATTATAAGGTCCTCCTTTGACGCGGCGCTCAGCGCAGCGCGTCGATTTCGCGGGCGGTCCGCTCGGCGGGGTCGGTTGCGATGCGTTCGAGCACCGCGATCCGCTCCTCGAGCCGGCTGATCTGCCCCGCCTGACGCTCATTCTCATTGGTCAACAATTCGATCGTCCGCTTTGCGTCGGGATCGTTGCGGCTGACCGGATTGCCCTTCTCGTCCTCCAGCGGATAGCCGTGCTTGGCGCGGATCCAGGTGGTGGCGACCCATGCCACGAGGCTCATCGCCACCGCTGTCAGCGGGATCAATATGCCGAGGTTGTCCATCTCATAACTTCCCTGTTCGAGCCGGATATCAGCGCAGGCTGTCGATTTCGTCGGCCAGGCGGCTGTTGCGGCTGGTGTACATCATCTCGATGTCGGCGAGACGGCGGTCGATGTCGCGGAACTTGGAGCGGACCTCGGCGGTCGAGCGCTTCGGGTTCGAGCGGACGCCCTGCCAGAATTTCGCGTCGTCCGGGCTGTCATACAGGCCATAAGGCTTTTTCTCCGCCATCCAGGCGACCAGCCAATAGGCGATCAGGGTCCAGGGAAAGCCACCGAAGAAGCTGAGCATAACGGCGCCCACGCGAACCCAGGTGACATCCACCCCGGTATAGTCGGCGATCCCCGCGCACACGCCCAGCCACTTGCTGTTCTGCTTGTCGAGGTAGAATTTGGTGCGGCTTGAAGACATCTCAGTTCCTCCGAGCAATATCGTAATCAGTTGGGTGGATCGCCGGGGTGGCCGGTTTCCAGTCGGGGTTGTCGGCGGCGACGATCCGTTCGACTGTGTTGAGACGATCCTCGAGGCGCCGGGCCAGGTTGAACATCTCGTCGAGAAGATTCTCGTCTTCCTGCGTGATCTTGGGCGCCAGCTTCCACTTGGTGACATAGTGGAGGATCAGCCACGGTACGCCGATGATCGGGGCAAGGATGCCGACGATAGGGATCAGGTCACCCATCTCAGTTGCCCTTTCCGACGCGAGCCTTCATCGCCGCGAGCTCGGCCTCGACCTTTTCGGCTGATTTCAGCTCGGCAATCTCTTCCTCGAGGCTCTTGGGCGGGGCGCCCATGCCGGCCACTTCGGCGCGGCCCTCTGCCATGTCGACGCGGCGTTCCATGATCTCGAAGCGCGAGAAGGCGTCCTGCATCTTCGGGCCGGCATACATTTCGCGCAGCTTGTAGCGGTTATGCGCCGTCTCGAGCCGGGTGACGATCGAGTTCTGCCGGGTGCGCGCCTCGCGCAGCTTGGTCTGCAGCTTGTTGATGTCCTCTTCGGCTGACTTCAGCGCCTCGTCGAGCACGGTGATCTCGCTGCTCAGCTGGGCGCTCATGTCGGCTGCCTTCTGCTTCTCGACCAGGGCGGCCTTGGCAAGGTCCTCGCGGCCCTTGGACAGCGCCAGCTCGGCCTTTTCGGTCCAGCTTTCCTGGAGCGTGTCGAGCTTGGTGATGTGCCGGCGCATTTCCTTCTGGTCGGCGATGGTGCGGGCGGCCGAGGCGCGAACCTCGACTAGGGTTTCCTCCATTTCGAGGATGATCATGCGGATCATCTTCGCGGGGTCTTCCGCCTTGTCGAGCAGATCGGTGAAGTTGGCGGCGATGATGTCGCGGGTGCGGGAGAAAATGCCCATTTCGAAAACTCTCCTATCGGATACGCTGGAATACTGTTGAAGGGGTGAAGCTTGGGGAGCCGGGGCGGGGCAAGGGGTTCCCGCCCCGGCAACGTCGCCCGGGGGTCAGGCGGCGGACTGGATGGTCGCGCGGGGAGCGGCGACCGCTGTGCCCGGTGCGACAGCGCCGAGCAGGAAGGTGGAGCCGAAGACGACCGCGCAAACGACCGCTGCGACAGTGTGGCGAAGATCGCCGGCTTTGTAGTTGCTGTTCATGGTGTAATCTCCCTGAAGAGGTTGTTCCGGTTGCCCTGATGGGCAGATGCACAGAGCATTGCAGGGAGCGTGCCAGTTTAGAAAATGGCGGTTTTCCGCCATTTCTGGATGAACCCCCGATGAACCGGCTTGAAATATCTTGCCAAGGCTTGGGAATTTACGCCAAAGCTTGGGCATGGATCGCACCACCCAGGTCATTGGACAATCGAACGTCTTTCTCGAGACACTCGAGCGCGCGAGCCGCGCCGCGGCGCTCGACCGGCCGGTGCTGGTGATCGGCGAGCGTGGCACCGGCAAGGAGCTGGTTGCCGAGCGGCTTCACCGATTGAGCCCGCGCTGGGACCAGCCTTTGGTGGTGATGAACTGCGCTGCCTTGCCCGAGACGCTGATCGAGGCGGAATTGTTCGGGCATGAGGCGGGCGCCTTTACCGGTGCGACCAAATCGCGGGTCGGGCGCTTCGAGGAGGCGCATGGCGGCACCCTGTTCCTCGACGAGCTCGGCACGCTATCGATGGGTGCGCAGGAGCGGCTGCTGCGCGCGGTCGAATATGGCGAGATCACCCGGATCGGTTCCTCGCGCCCGGTGCGGGTCGATGTGCGGATCGTGGCGGCGACCAACGAGCATCTGCCGGACAAGGTCGCGCGCCACCAGTTCCGCGCAGATCTGCTCGATCGGCTGTCGTTCGAGGTGGTGACCTTGCCGCCGTTGCGCGCCCGGCCCGGCGATGTGCTGGTGCTGGCCGAGCATTTCGGGCGGCGCATGGCCTCCGAGCTGGGCCGCGAGGACTGGCCCGGCTTCGCCCCTGAGGCGACGGCGGCGCTGGTCGAATATCAATGGCCGGGCAATGTGCGCGAACTGCGCAACGTGGTCGAGCGCGCGGTCTATCGCTGGGAGGCCTATGGCCCGATCGAGATCATCGAGTTCGATCCCTTCCACTCTCCCTATCGGCCTGGCTCAAGCACTGCGCCTGCGCCAAGCGCCCCAGTGGCGGAATCGGTCTTGCCGATGCCGCTCGAAGCTGAAGCGGAAACGCCGGGCGAGGGGGCGTCGGACTTCAAGACTCGAATCGCCAGGTTCGAACGCGAATTGCTGACCAAGGCGCTCGCCGAACATCGCTTCAACCAGCGCGCGACGGCTGAGGGCCTGGGGCTCAGCTATGATCAGCTACGCCATGCGCTCAAGCGCCATGGGCTGATCGCGGCTGGTTAGCGCAGCGAGCGTGAAATCTGATCCGTCGGAGAGTTCGCGCCGCATCCCTCTTCCCTTCCCCAGCGAAGGCTGGGGCCCAGTTGGGGGACGCTGGTGATAAGCGTTGCAGGTCATCACGTCAGCCATCCCGACTGGGCCCCAGCCTTCGCTGGGGAAGGGGGGGAAGTGACATGATGGCGAGCGCTCTCTTGGTTCAGATCTAACGAGATGCGCTCCAAGCGGGGCGGCAACACGCCGCCCCGGATAAGTATCAATGATAGTTGGTCATGCACAGCAGCATAGGGATCGAAAGCACCACATTGGTGCGCGACGCCAGCATCGCGACGCGCGCTGCCTTTGCCTTGGCCGCATCGTCCACCGTGACGAGCCCGAGCGCCTTTTTCTGGTTCGGCCAGATCACGAACCACACATTGGCCGCCATGATCAGCGCCAGATACATTCCGATGCCGATCAGCCGCGCCGATGCCTCGAGCATCATCGCCTCTTTCGCCTCATGATAGAGGTGCGCGAGGATCAGCCCGGTGAGGACGGTAAGAGCCGCGGCCCAGCGGAAATAGAAGAGCGCCTTGGGGGCGATATATTTAGAGACGCCCGGTTTCAGCTCGGCCGGGATCAGCGGCATGGTCGGGATCTGCACGAAGTTGAAATAATAGAGCAGGCCGATCCAGGTGATCCCGAAAAACACATGGAGCCACTGGAATGCGCCGTTCAACCAGCCGAGGGGCGGCTGATAATAAGGCGCGAACATGAGGCCGACCGCCAACAGCACGCCGACCGTAATCGCGATCCTGAGATCCGTGAGTATCTTGTCCATCAGGGTTTTCCTCCCATTTATGGCGCGCCGTCGCGCGCCCGCGTTGCCCGGCGGCGATGCTAAGCGGTTAATTTTCGTTTGTCACACGTAACGAACGAGAAAAATCGGGCGACGGGGTTGACCGAATCTGCCCCGAGGTGCGTTGGACCGCTCGCAACCCTGTAACGATGGAGCGTTTCCCATGGCTTTCGAACTTCCCCAACTTCCCTACGCCAAGGACGCGCTCGCGCCCACCATGTCCGCCGAGACGCTGGAGTTCCATTACGGCAAGCATCACAAGGCGTATGTCGACAAGACCAATTTGCTGGCCCCGGACGCCGGCCTGGGCGACGCCAGCCTGTCCGAGGTGATCAGGCAGGCCAAGGCCACCGGCAACAAGGGCCTGTTCAACAATTCGGCGCAGATCTGGAATCACAGCTTCTTCTGGCAGAGCCTGACCCCGGCGCCTCAGGCGCCGTCCGGCAAGCTGGCCGAGCTGATTACCTCAGGCTTTGGATCGACCGAAGCACTGGTCAAGAAGCTGATCGAGGAATCGACCAACCATTTCGCAAGCGGCTGGGGCTGGCTGATACTTGATGGCGACGCTCTGAAGGTCACGTCGCTGCACGATGCCGACTCGCCAGTGGCTTATGAGGGGATGAAGCCGCTACTGACGATCGACGTGTGGGAACACGCTTATTATATCGACTATCGCAACGCACGCCCCGGCTATCTCGAGGCAATCACCAGCAAGCTGTTGAACTGGGATTTCGCGTCGCAGAATCTCGATGGCAAGGGCGTCAGCCGCGCCGATCAGGGCTGATCGAGCGAGGCTCGTTCGCCTGCTGAATAAGAGGACGGAGGCAGTGTGATCTCGCTGATCGCGCTGCCTCTTCCATGTCGGCAACCTGCCGCCTCGCCATCCGGGCTCGGGGATTCACCCCTCAGGCGGCAGCTCGATCTTCGTTCCTTCGGCGTTGAGCCCGTTCTTCAGCAGCATCGGGATATTGGCGAAGGTGAACACCAGAGTCAGCGGGATCGCGCCCCAGAGCTTGAAGGCAAGCCAGAAGTCATAGGAGAATTTGTGCCGGACGATCTCGTTCAGCACCGCCATGAACACGAAGAAGATCGCCCAGTTGATCGTCAGCTGACGCCAGCCTTTCTCGGTGAGGCCGGGATAGGCGGCTTCGAGCAGCATCTGTAGCAGCGGCCGCCCGGTCGCGAGCCCGAAAGCCAGGATCGCCGCGAAGCTCGCATAGATGAAGGTCGGCTTGAACTGGATGAACGTCTTGTCGTGATACCAGAGCGTCAGGCCGCCGAACACGAGCACCAGCGTTCCCGTCATCCACAGCATCGGCGAGATATGCCCCGCCTTCCAGCGTGAGACGATCATCGCGGCGGCGCTTGCGATCATGAAGGCGGTGGTCCCGGCGAGCAGCTTGGCGATATCCGGGCCGCGCATCAGGAAGTTGACGAGGAAGAAGATCGCTAGCGGGCCGATATCGATCGCTAGCCGCAGGCCTGCGCCTATAGGCGCGCGCTTGGGATTACTTGCCATGCCGGCCCCCTTCCACGCCCGCGATGATCCGCGCAACCTCGTTCGCATCAAATGGCCTGAGATCGCCCATGCCTTCGCCGATTCCGATCGCATGAATCGGCAGGCCATATTTCTCAGCCGCCGCGACCAGCACGCCGCCGCGCGCGGTGCCGTCGAGCTTGGTCATGACGAGGCCGGTCACGCCCGCGAACTCCTTGAACACCTCGATCTGGTTGAGCGCGTTCTGCCCCGTCGTCGCGTCGAGCACGAGCAGGATATTGTGCGGCGATTCCGGATTGATGCGGCCAAGTACGCGGCGGATCTTCGAAAGCTCGTCCATCAGTTCGCGCTTGTTCTGCAGGCGCCCGGCGGTGTCGACGATCAGCACGTCGATGCCGGTCGCGGTCGCCTGTTTGACGGCTTCATAGACGATCCCCGCCGCGTCGCCGCCTTCCTTGCCCGAGACGATCGGCACGCCGACCCGCTCCGCCCAGGTGGCGAGCTGGCCGATCGCGGCGGCGCGGAAGGTGTCGCCGGCGGCGAGCATCACGCCGTAATCCTGCTCCATCAGAAGGTGGGCGAGCTTGGCGATGGTGGTCGTCTTGCCCGATCCGTTGACGCCGATGACCAGGATCACCTGCGGGCGCGGAAACGCCTCGATCTCGAGCGGGGTGGCGACCTTCGCCAGGACCTTCTCGATCTCCTCGGCGACGACGAGGCGTATGCCGAGCTCCTCCATGTTGCGCTCGAAGCTGCCCTCGGCGAGCCGCACGCGGATCCGGGCGGCCGTCTCGGGGCCGAGATCCGAGGCGATCAGCGCTTCCTCGATATCGTCGAGCGTCGTGTCGTCGAGCCGCGCGGTGCCGAGGCCGGTCAGATTGCCGAGCAAACGGTCCGAGGTGCGCTTGAAGCCGCCGAGCAGCTTGTCGTGCCAGCTTGGAGTGGTGCTCATGCAGGTGTTCCGGTGAGAGTCGTGGCGGTGGCGCCGGTGATGCGGACGGGCTGGATGGAACCAACCGAGACGGGAAGGGGATAACGCACTTCAGCGAAGTTCGGCGCATGGCCGCGATCGCCGGGTCGCTCCACCAGGATATGCTGGGTCGTGCCGATCAACGTCGTCAGCCAGTCGGCCCGCCGCCGCGCACCGGCCTCGCGCAGCAGCGCCGCGCGGCGCTTGCGGACTTCCGGCTCGATCTGCGGCATCCGCGCAGCGGGCGTGCCCTCGCGCGGCGAATAGGGGAAGATATGCGCCTGAACCACGTCGCAATCATCGATCAGCGCGAGCGTATTGCGGAACATCGCCTCGCTCTCGGTCGGGAAGCCGGCGATCAGGTCGGCACCGATCGCGATCTCGGGGCGGGCGGCCTTGAGGCGTTCAACGACGCGCACGCTCTCGGCCCGGGAATGGCGGCGCTTCATCCGCTTCAGGATCATGTCGTCCCCCGCCTGAAGCGAGAGATGGACATGCGGCATCATCCGCCGCTCGGCGGTGAGCAGTTCGAACAGCCGGTCGTCGATCTCGATCGAATCGAGCGATGACAGCCGCAGCCGCTCCAGGGCGGGAACATGGTGCAGGATGCGCTCGACGAGCATTCCGAGGGTCGGCGCGCCGGGGAGATCGGGGCCGTAACTGGTGAGGTCGACGCCGGTCAGGACAATCTCGCGGTGTCCGTTATCGACCAGTGTCCGGATCCGGTCGATCACTGCGCCCGCCGGCACCGACCGGCTGTTGCCGCGCCCGAACGGGATCGCGCAAAAGGTGCAGCGATGATCGCAGCCATTCTGCACTTCGACAAAGGCGCGGGCATGCGAAGCGAAAGCGGCGGTGAGGTGCGGCGCGGTCTCGCGCATTTGCATGATATCGCCGACGAGCAACGGGTCCCGCGCGGTCCAGGCTTCGGGCAGAAGCTTCTCGGCGTTTCCGATCACCCGGTCGACCTCGGGCATCGCGGCAAAGCCCTGGGGATCGATCTGCGCCGCGCACCCGGTCACGACGATCTGCGCCGCCGGCCGCTCGCGGCGGGCGCGGCGGATCGCGGCGCGGGTCTCGCGCACCGCGCCATTGGTGACGGCGCAGCTGTTGATGACGACCATGTCGCGGCCGCTGTTCAACGCGCGGATGGTTTCGCTTTCCGCGATGTTCAGCCGGCAGCCGAGGCTGACGATAAGGGGTTCAGCCATGGGAGCGGCCGCGAGGGGAGCACATGCGCGGTGATCTAGGGGCGGGGGACTGCGAAGTCCATGATCTCGCCGCCAGGCCTGGCTGTATCAGCCGGCCAGGCGCTTGCCGGCCGGTATCTTTCGCTCCGACTTTTCCCCGTCCGCCTCGCGCAGCAGGCGCTTTTCGGCGAGGAGGCGGCGTGTGTTGCTGATGCTCATCGGCCGACCATAGAAATAGCCCTGGCCCTTCGAACAGCCGAGCGTGCGCAGCCGCTCCTCGATGGCGCCGTCTTCGATGCCCTCGGCGGTGATTGGCAGGTTGAGGCTGTCGCCGAGCCGCGCGATCGCGTTGACGATCGCGGCGCTTTCCGCATTCTCGTTGATCGACATGACGAAGCTCTTGTCGATCTTGATCCGGTCGAACGGAAGCGCGCGCAGATGCGCAAGCGAGGAATAGCCGGTCCCGAAATCGTCGAGCGCAAGCCGGATGCCCTGGTTCTTGAGGCTGCCGACGATCGACTGGACGAGCGCAAGATTGTCGAACAACGAACTCTCGGTGATCTCGATCTCGAGCCGGTTCGCGGGGAAGCCCGTTTCAGTCAGCACCTTGATGATCTTCTGCGCCAGCCAGGCATCCTTGAGCTGCCAGGGAGAGATATTGACCGAGATCGTCAGCGTCGGCTCCCAGTCCTTCGCGGCGAGAAAGGCCTGACGCATAACCGACAGCGAAAGGTCCGAGATCATGCCGGTCTCTTCGGCGATCGGAATGAAGACGTCGGGACCGATCAGCCCGCGCAAGGGATGCTCCCAGCGTGCGAGCACCTCGAAGCCGTTGAGGCGGCCGGTGGTGAGGTCGATCTGCTGGTCGAAATAGGGGACGATCTCCTGCCGCGGGATCGCGCCGCGCAGGCCGACTTCGAGCTCGTTGCGCGCCTGGAGCTCGCGCTCCATCGACATGTCGAACCAGGCGAAGCGGTTGCGGCCCGAATTCTTCGCCGCATACATCGCGATATCGGCCGATCGCATCAGCGCATCGATGCTCGCGCAATCGGAATCGGAGCGGGCAATGCCGACCGAGACGCTGATATGCAGCTGCAAACCCTCGACCTGGAACGGTTGCGCGAGGCGCGATACCAGGCGCTCGGCGATCCGTTCGACCGTGTCGGGATGGGTCGGGTCGAACAGAAAGGCACAGGCGAACTCGTCGCCGCCGAAGCGCGCGGTCAGCGCGATCGAGGGCATGGCAGCCGCAATCTCGACCGCGACCTCGCGCAGCAGCGCATCGCCGGTGGCGTGGCCGTGCATGTCATTGATCGTCTTGAAATGGTCGAGATCTAGCATCATCATCGCCATGGCCTTGCCCCGGCGCTGGGCCTGGACGAACAGGGCGGCGCCTTCCTCGCCAAGGCTGCGGCGATTGAGGAAGCCGGTCAGCGGATCCCTGGCGGCGAGTTGCTGGGCCCGCTCCTCGGCGGCGGCGCGAACCGAGACCTCGCGGGCAAGCTCGCGGTGGCGACGCCAGCCGAACAGGATCAGCGCGACGTTGAGCAGCAGGGCGATGACCAAAGTCTGGTCAGTACCCTTGCCCCCGGAGAAATAGTGCTGGAACGTCGTCGCCAGCACGGAACTGCCGGTGCCGACAAACAACACGATGGATGCTACCGTGATTCCGGTGCTGATCACATCCCGGCGCACTGTCACTGGCGCCGCACTCGATTCATCAGCCACTTCACCCACCATACTGCCGCGCCCTATTCCGATAAGCGCATCTGGCACGGGACCGGTGTAAATCGGGTTAAACATCGCGGCGGGCGCCGAGGTGGACGGGCGAGGTTGCGCGAACCGCCGGGGTGCGCTAAGGGCCGCGGCGATCGTTTCCCACCGGGATTCGTGAAGGGCCGCCCACTGGGCGTACGCCGGCCGACGAGGTTTCGTCCGCCGGCGTTCTTTGCGTTTACCGGTACGGCGCCGATCGGCAATGGAGTTTCTCGATGTTCGAAAGCCTGAGCGACCGGCTTGGCGGTGTGTTCGATCGGCTTCGTGGGCGCGGTGCGCTCACGGAGGCGGACGTGCGCGCGGCAATGCGCGAAGTGCGTGTCGCCCTGCTCGAGGCCGACGTCGCGCTGCCGGTGGCGCGCGAATTCGTCGACAAGGCGACTGAAAAGGCAATCGGTCAGCAGGTCCTGCGTTCGGTGACGCCGGGCCAGCAGGTCGTGAAGATCGTCAACGACGCGCTGGTCGAGATGCTCGGCGCGGATGCATCCGAACTCGAGCTGGGCGTCACCCCGCCCGCCGTCATCATGATGGTCGGCCTGCAGGGCTCGGGCAAGACCACGACGACCGCGAAGATCGCCAAGCGCCTGACGGGTCGTGAGCGCAAGAAGGTGCTGATGGCGTCGCTCGACGTCAATCGTCCGAATGCGCAGGAGCAGCTCGCAACGCTCGGCACCCAGACCGAGGTGGCGACGCTGCCGATCGTCCCGGGCCAGCAGCCGGTCGATATCGCACGCCGCGCGCTGCAGGCGGCGAAACTCCAGGGCTATGACGTCCTGATCCTCGATACCGCGGGCCGGCTCCATGTCGACCAGGCGCTGATGGACGAGATGCGCGCGGTCGCCGATATCGCGAACCCCGCCGAAATCCTGCTCGTCGTCGATGCGCTGACCGGCCAGGACGCAGTCAACGTCGCGAAGAGCTTCTCTGATCAGGTGCCGCTGACCGGTATCGTGCTGACCCGCATGGACGGCGATGCGCGCGGTGGTGCCGCGCTCTCGATGCGCGCCGTCACCGGCAAGCCGATCAAGTTCGCCGGCGTCGGCGAAAAGCTCGATGCGCTCGAGGCTTTCCATCCCGGCCGGGTCGCCGGGCGCATTCTCGGCATGGGCGACGTGGTCGGCCTGGTCGAGCGTGCGGCTGAATCGATCCAGCAGGAAGACGCCGAGAAGATGGCGGCGAAACTGGCCAAGGGCCAGTTCGACATGGACGATCTGCGCCAGCAGCTTCAGCAGATGCGCCGCATGGGCGGCCTCGGCGCGCTCGCGGGCATGATCCCGGGCATGAAGAAGGCGCAAGCTGCGATGGCTTCAGGCGCGGTCGACGAGAAGATCCTGGTCCGCATGGAAGCGATGATCACCTCGATGACCCCCAAGGAACGGGCGAAGCCGGAGATCATCAACGCCAAGCGCAAGATCCGCGTGGCCAAGGGCAGCGGCACGACCGTCCAGGACGTGAACAAGCTGCTCAAGATGCACCAGGAAATGTCCACCGCGATGAAGAAGCTGCGCAAGATGGGCGGCCTGAAGGGCATGATGGCGATGCTCGGCAAGGGCGGCGGCGGTGGCGGCTTTGGCGGCATGGGCGGCCCCGGTGGTATGGGCGGCGGCGGCATGGGCGGGGGCGGCGCTGGCGGCCTTGGCGCCCTGCTCGGCAATGGCGGTGGCCTGCCGGGCCTCGGCGGCGGCCAGTCCAATCTCCCGCCCGGCTTCGAGAATTTGATCAAGAAGAAATAACGTAATCGAAAGAAGGAAGTAGAACTAATGGCACTCAGCATTCGTCTGTCGCGTGGCGGCTCCAAGAAGCGTCCTTATTACCGCATCGTCGTGGCGGACGCCCGTTCGCCCCGCGATGGCCGCTTCATCGAGAAGCTCGGCACCTATAATCCGCTCCTCGCCAAGGATGACGACAAGCGCATCGTCCTCGACGGCGAGCGCGCCAAGCATTGGCTGAGCGTCGGCGCCCAGCCGACCGACCGTGTCGCGCGTTTCCTCGATGCAGCCGGCGTTCGTGAGCGCGCCGCGCGCAACAACCCGAACAAGGGCAAGCCCGGCGAAAAGGCAACCGAGCGCGCTGAAGAACGTGCGACCAAGCTCGCCGAGGCCGAAGAGGCCAAGGCAGCCGCAGCTGCCGCCCCGGCACCCGAGCCGGTGGCCGAGGAAGCGCCCGCACAGGACAGCAATGAGGAAGCCGAGGCCGTGATGGCCGCTGAGGTCGAAGCCGCGACTGAAGAGCCGACGCCCGAGGCCGAAGCCGTTGCCGAGGCGGTTGCCGAAGCAACCCCGCCGGTCGAAGCAGCCCCCGTCGAAACCCCCGTCGAAACCCCCGTCGAAACCCCCGTCGAAACCCCCGTCGAAGCCAATGCCTCGACCCCCGACAGCGACGCCGGCGACACCGCCGAAGCCGCCGAGGGCGAGAGCGCCCAGGCTCCGGCCGAGGGCTGAACGTAAATTCCCCTCCCGCTTGCGGGAGGGGCTAGGGGAGGGCATGTCCGCGTACGATGCCGCCTGAGACAAGCCCTCCCCCGACCCCTCCCGCA
>Ga0105245_10001965_pt1 | contig 18672 bp, 15 predicted proteins | sample KBSM54metaG_FD_81523 | JGI IMG/M metagenome (GOLD analysis project Ga0105245, IMG submission 81523) | Miscanthus rhizosphere microbial communities from Kellogg Biological Station, Michigan, USA - KBS M5-4 metaG | ecosystem: Host-associated > Plants > Roots > Rhizosphere > Soil | place...
AGATCGAAGCGCTTGAGCCGGTCGTAGGAGGCGGCGAGCCCGAGCCAGGCCTCGGCGTCGTTGTTCGTCTGCTCGGTGGCGCGGCGGAAATGCTGCTCGGCAAGACCATAGTTGCCGGCGGCATAGGCGCGCTTGCCATTGTTGAGGTCGTCGTACTGATCGGCGCCGAGCAGCGCCTTCTTCGGCGGCATCACGTCGGACTGAAAGACCGGCGCATTGGCGGACGCCGGGTTCGGCGCGGTGGCGATGGTGCCGTCAGGGCCGGCGATCGAGCCGGTCGTCTCGGGTGCCGCGGCGTCGGCCGCAGGCGTCGTCGATGCCGATTTGAATGGATTGGGCATGTCGACCGACGCGGTCTGACAGCCAGCCAGGAGGAGCAGAGACGCGGCCGCAAGCAGGGCCGGCTTCGGATTCTTCCGCACGCTCTTACGCTCACGCCACGAGGAAGGTCCGGGCGGGAGCCGGAACCCTGAACAGAGCGTTAACAATAGGCAGAAGGTTGTTAAGGAACGGTGAGTCTCCTCGTCATTGCGAGGAGGCCGGTACGGCCGACGAAGCAATCCAGACGGCGAGTCAACACAGATTGCGACGCAGACTGGATTACTTCGTCGCCATAGCCGTCCGAAGGACGGCGTCGCTTCGCTCGCCTATGGCCCCTCGCAATGACGACTGGTGATATGCCCTGCCCTACATCCCATTCATGAAGCGCACGATCACCGGCGTCAGAATGACGATGAACAGCACCGGGAACACGCACACCATCAGCGGCACCGACAGCTTCGCCGGCAGGCTGTAGGCCTTCTCCTCGGCCGCCGACAGGCGCTTGTCGCGCATTTCTTCCGAATAGACCCGCAGCGCCTCGGTGATCGAGGAGCCGAGCTCGTCCGACTGCTGGATCAGGGTCGCGAACGAGCGCACTTCGTCGAGGCCGAGACGCTCGCCGAAATGCTCGAGCGCGACGGTCAGCGTGTGGCCGGCGCGGATCTCGAGATTGGTCATGTGAATGTTGGTGGACAGCGCGGGATAACACTCGCCAAGCTCGCGCGAGACGCGCTCGAGCGCGCCCTCGAGCGCCACGCCGGCGCTGGCGCAGACCACGAGCAGATCCATGAAGTCGGGGAAGCCCGCACGATACTCGGCGCGCTTCGCGTTGATCATCTTGTCGAGCACGATGCTCGGAAAGATGTAGCCGACGAGACCGGCGCAGGCGATGAAGGCGTATGAATAGGTCGCGAGCCGCTCCGACACGAGCGGCAGCACGAACAGCACGACGATGGCGAGCGCCAGCGCCATGACGGCGCGGATGATGAAGAACACCGCGACGGCGCGCGGGTCGAAGATGCCGGCCTGGACCAGCCGGGTGCGCAGCACCTTCATGGCCTCGCTGTCCATCGAGGCGTAATGCTTGGTCGTGTAGTCGATCAGGCGCTGCATCGCGGCGACGCCGGACTTCGCCAGCGAGTTGCCGGGCGCGGATTCGTCGAGCGTACCGCCGATGCCGGCGGCGCGGCGCTTGAGCGAGGTGCGCGCGCGCACCAGCGCCATCATGCCGTAGGTGGCGACAGCCGCCGCGAGGAACACCGACATGGCGAAGACGACGGAGACGTCGCCTTCGTCACGCAGGAAATTGTCGAAGAGGAAGTTGAACATGGTCATCTCAAATCTCGAAGTTGACCATGCGGTACATGAGCAGATTGCCCAGCAACATCCAGGTGGCCGCGCCATAGAGGATGTAGTGCGTCATGTCGTACTGCCAGACACTGCCGTAGAAGTCGGGCGAGACGAACTGCACGACGAAGAACATGCCGATCGGCAAACAGGAGAGGATGAGCGCCGAGAAGCGCGCTTCCGAGGCCATGGCCTTCACCTTGCGGCGCAGCTTGAAGCGCTGACGGATGACGCCGGACAGATTTTCCAGGATTTCCGACAGGTTGCCGCCGGTAGAGCCCTGGATCGAGACGGCGGTGACGAACAACGGCAGGTCGTCCTGGCCGACGCGGAAGTAGAGGTTGCGGATCGCAGTCTCGACGTCGGCGCCGTAGGTGATTTCGTCGGCGACAATGCCGAACTCGCTGCCGATCGGATCGGGGAATTCGCGCGACACCATGGCGATGGCGACCGGGACCGGATGGCCAGCGCGCAACGAGCGCACGATCACGTCGATGGCGTCGGGAAACTGGACCGAGAACCGCTTCCGCCGGCGCCCGCGCATGATGCGCAGCACGAGATAGGGCAGCAGCACGCCGCCCGCCAGCGCCGCGACGGTTGGCTCGACCAGGCCGCCGCGCAGGCTCGAAGTGGCGGCGAAGATGACGAGGCTGCCGAAGCCGGAGAACGCGGCGAGCTTGCCGACCCCGACATTGATGCCGGATTGCAGAAGCAACTGGTTGAAGGACGCGAGCGCCATCCGGAACTCGCCCTCGGCGGTGAGGCCGCGTTCGCGCCGCAGCTGCACCAGCACATTGGCGCGGTCCTGGCTGTCGCTGAGGAGATCGAGCCGGCGGTTGATGCGCTTCCGGTAGGTCGCCGACGAATAGAACAGGAGGTAGAGCGCCTCGAGCACGAGCCCGGCCGCGCCCGCGACGAGCAGGCAGAACAGAACGAGCGGCGAGACGTCGAGGTCGGTCATGGCGACCTTACAGCGGGTGGCTCGGGTCGAAGTAGCTGCCCGGCAGCTTGATGCCCTTGGCAACGAGTTCGCCGAGGAACCGCGGACGCACGCCGGTGGCGACGAAATGGCCCTCGACGCTGCCGTCTTCCTTGGTCGAGGTGCGCACGAACTTGTAGATTTCCTGCATCTGGATGATGTCGCCTTCCATGCCGGTGATCTCGGCAATCGAGGTCACACGGCGCTTGCCGTCGGACAGGCGCGCGAGCTGCACGATGACGCGCACGGCGGCGGCGACCTGGCCGCGGATCGAGGGAATGGTCATCGGCAGGCCGGCCATGCCGATCAGCTGCTCGAGACGCGAGAGCGCCTCGCGCGGATTGTTGGCGTGGATGGTGGCCATCGAGCCTTCGTGGCCGGTGTTCATGGCCTGCAGCATGTCGAAGGCTTCTTCGCCGCGGCACTCGCCGAGGATGATGCGTTCGGGCCGCATACGCAGGGCGTTCTTGACGAGGTCGCGCTGGCGGATCTCGCCCTTGCCTTCGATGTTGGGCGGGCGCGTTTCCATGCGCGCGACGTGCGGCTGCTGCAGCTGAAGCTCGGCCGCGTCCTCGATCGTGATCAGGCGCTCGTTGTCCGGAATGAACGCCGACAGCGCGTTGAGCATGGTGGTCTTGCCCGAGCCGGTGCCGCCGGAAATGATGGTGGTGATGCGCGCCTTGACGCTCTGCGAGAGCACCTCGGCCATGGCCGGCCGCAGCGCGCCGATCTCGACGAGCTTGCCGAGGTCGAACGGCTTCTTGGAGAATTTACGGATCGAGACGAGCGCGCCGTCGACCGCCACCGGCCGGATGGCGACGTTGACGCGCGAGCCGTCGAGCAGGCGCGCGTCGCAGAGCGGATGCGATTCATCGACGCGGCGGCCGACCGCCGCGACGATCTTGTTGATGATGCGCAGGAGGTGCTGCTCGTCCTTGAAACGCACCTGCGTCTGCTGCAAGAGGCCGCGACGCTCGATGAACACGCATTCCGGCCCGTTGATCAGGATGTCGTTGATGCTGTCGTCCTTGAGCAGCGGCTCGATCGGTCCGAGGCCGGTCATCTCGTCAATGATCTCGGTGACGAAATCGGAGAGCTCGGCGGTGTTGAGCGCAATGCGCTCGCTGACGATGTACTGCGAGACGAGCTGCTGGACGTGCTTGCGCACCTCGTCCTCGGGCATCTTTTCCAGCGCCGAGAGGTTGGTCTCCTCGATCAGGCGGCGGTGCAGGCGGACCTTGGCGTCGAGGAGCTTGTCGGAGAGCAGCGGATTGGGCGCCGACTCCGGCACGAGCGGCGGGCTGTCGACCGCACGCGAAGCGACCGGCTTTTCGACGAGCTCGACGGGGGCTTCCGGCGCGGATTTCGATGCCGTCGTGTCACAGGCTTCGCTCGACGACGCGACGGCATGGCGCGCGAAATTCTCGAGCGTGGCGAGCTTTTCGGCCAGCGCCGTGTCGAGGCTGCGCGGACTGCTGAAGCGACCCATGCGCGCGTACTTCCCTTTTCGCTGATTACTTCGCCCAGGACAGCGAGAGCCGGCCGAGGCTGCCCTCGCGCGCCTTGGCCTTCTCCGGCGCCGGCAGGACGATCTTACGCAAGCCCGCGGCGATCCTGTTCTTGACCTTGATGTCGGTGAGCGGAACGCCGCGATCGATCGCCTCGCGCACCAGCGCGTAGTCGTTGGGCAGCACGCCGGCGAGATCCTCGCCGAGCGCCTGTTCGATATCGGCCTTGCGCAGTGAGGCGCCGAACATGCGCTGCTCGAAGCGATTGACGATGACCTGCGGGCGCAAGCCGTCGCCGAGCCGCTCGCGGATGGCGCCGGCGATCTGCTTGGCCTGCTTGACCGACGGCACGGTCATTTCGCTGACGATGAAGACGCGGTTGGAGCCGAGCAGCACGTTGTCGGTCCAGGAAAACCAGGTGCGCGGCATGTCGATGATGACGTTGTCGAAATGCGCCGAGACGAGATCGAGCAGGCGGGTGACGAGCTCGGGGTCGAACACGCGCATTTCCGCCGGGCGGTTGGGCGCAGCGATCACGGCGAGGCCCGACTTGTGATACGAGATCATCACTTCGAGCAGCTGGCGGTCGAGACGCTCGGGGCGCGGCGCAATTTCGGTCAGGTCGAGGCGCGGCTCGAGGTCGAGATAGTCGGCGCAGGCGCCGTGCTGGAAATCGAGGTCGACGAGGCAGGTCGAATTCTGCTTGGCGGACTGCTCGAGCAACAGCAGTGCGCTCTGGATCGCCACGGTGGTGACGCCGGCGCCGCCGACGGCGGGCAGGAACGTGACGATCTGCGCCTCGTGGCCGCTGTGGCCCGAGGTCTGCGCCTGCGCCACGCGCACGCAGGTCTTGTAGAGCTCGGCCGGCGCGACCGGCTTGATGAGGAAATCGGCGACGCGCATCTGCAGGAGCTGGCGCGCAACGTCGGGGTCCATCGCCGGCATGACCGCGACGACGGGCGCGGTGAGGCGCTTCATCAGCCGCTGCAGGACGGCGAGCTCCTGGCGGTCGGACGGGTCGATGTCGAGCACGACGACACTTGCGTTGGTGCCGACGCCGTTGCCGAGCGCGTCGGCGTGGGCGCCGAGGCGGCCGATCAGGACGTCGAGGTCGGTCTGCGCCGCGGGCGCGCCGAAGGCCGAGCGCGCGCCTTGTGCAAAATCAGCGTCGGCCGTGAGCACAACGACCCGACTCTGCTTCTTGGTAGAGTTGCCGCTTCCGGTCATTAGGATCCCCAGCGCACGGACCGTGGGTTCTGGAACCGCGACCCGTCATTGGGCCGTGCGCATGGTGCTGTTCTAGCTTACGAACTCTCAGAGTCCCGTTAGTGGGGACCCGCGCATTTTCCGTAAAAGTTGAATCATTGCGGTAACGGCGTGCAGCAGTCCCAAAACGAAATGGCCGGGCTCTTTGGCCCGGCCATCCGTAGTGCCCCCCTAGAAGCTTTTATGGCTTGGCCGGCGCTGCCGCCTGCGAGCTGGTCGTCGGCACCGCCGACAGCGACGAGCCCGGACCCTGTGCCGAGGTCGCCTGCTGATAGTTTGAGGACGAGGTGCCGATGCCGACCGGCGCGATCACCTTGCCGGTGCGGTAGCGCTCGATCGAAGCGGCCGCGACATGCCCGTGCTGCGGCAGGTTGCGGTCGGCGCTGGCAATCGGCCACGGGTCCTGCATCTGCAGGATCTTGTTGGTGGCAACCGCGTCGCCGGAGCCCGGCGCCAGGGCGTCCTGGCGCGTCACGTAGGGACGCGACAGGTCGTAGTAGCTCGTGTGGAGATCGCAGCCGCCGAGCGCGAGCGCGGCGAGCGCAAGCAGCGTGGCGCGCGCGACCGGCTTCCTGCTGTTGGCGAGCGCGAGGCGCAGCCAGACGTGGCTACTCTTGCCCTTACTGCATCGAGACATTGGTGACCCCCTTAGGCAGCGACAGGATGTGGCCGACGAACGGACGCTCCGGAATGCCCGGATTGAGCTGGCTCTTCGGAACCTCGACCTTGCCGTTGACGAACAGGTCGGTGTCGTTCGACGCCACGGCGTTGTCGAGCGGAGTCTTGATCGGGTCGCCCGGACGCATCGGACGGGCGAGACGCGGCGTCACGATGATGGCGAGGTCGGTCTCGCGCTTCTGGTAGGACGCCGAGCGGAACAGCGCGCCGAGCACCGGCACTTCGCCGAGCCACGGCAGCTGTTCGATGTCGTTGTGGCTGGTGCTCTGCAGCAGGCCGCCGATCATGAAGCTCTGACCGTCGCGCAGCTCGATGGTGGTCGAGGCGCGGCGCACGGTCAGCGCGGGCACCGTCACGTTCTGGCCGACCGCGACCGAACGCGTGGTGTCGATTTCCGAGACTTCCGGCTCGATCTTGATGTTGATCTGGCCACCCGCCAGCACGGTCGGGGTGAAGGCCAGGCCGACGCCGTAGCGCTTGTAGTCGACCGAGATCTGGCCGAACTGGGCCGCGACCGGGATCGGGTACTCGCCGCCGGCGAGGAAGCTCGCGGTCTCACCCGACATGGCGGTGAGGTTGGGCTCGGCCAGCGTGCGGGCGACGCCCTTCTCCTCGAGTGCGTTGATCAGCACATCGATGGTGGTGCCCTGGTTGATCATGCGGCCGAGCGCGAAGCCGAACGGCGACGTGCCCGACAGGACGCCGGCGGCGATTTCGCCGACCGGGATGTTGGTGGACGAGGTCGGCGCTGAAAGCGGCAGGCTCGAGGCGTTGGCGCGCGAGCCGATGTTGGCCACGCCCGACTTCGAGAAGACGTTCCACTGCACGCCGAGATCACGGCCGGCGCTGCGCGACACCTCGACGAAGCGAACCTCCATCATCACCTGCTGCGGAGCGGCGACGGCGACGGAGTTGATCACTTCCGGGCCGAACTGCTTGGCGAGCGTGAGCGCGGCGTCGAGCGACGGACCGTCAGCCGCCGTGCCCGACAGCAGGATACGGCCGTTGACCGACGACACGCGCAAGCGCGAGCCCGGGAAGCGGTGGGCGATTTCCTCCGCCAGCCGCGAGACGTCGTAGGAGACCTCGACATCGAAGATGCCGACGAGCTTCTTGCCCTCGCCGTAGACCGAGACGCGGGTGGTTCCGATCTTCTTGCCGAGCACCGAGAGCGAATGGTCGGTCAGCGGATTGACGTCGGCGATGTCGGCATCACCCACGGTGATGTCCACGAAGGGCGCATCGGTGCGCACATCCTGGGACTTGCCGACCGCGACCTGCACCGAAGCCGTGCGCTTGGGCGAGGCAATGGCGATCACGCGCTGGGCGCTGGCGCCGGCAACGAAGCCGGGCATCGCGAGCGAGGCGACGATGAGCGTGGAAAACACGCCAAGCCCCGCCACCATGCGCGTCACCTTCTCCCACGCCGGGAGCGGATTTTCCGCGATATGCAGGGTGCGGCGATTGACGCGACGCAGCCAACGTTCGGACGGCGTGCCGTTCCGATCCGGATGACTGACAACGACACGCGGGTCGCTCAGTGTTCTGTCTGACATAGCCCCTTCCCCACTTTTTGTTTCGCCAACACCTCCGGACGATGCTCGACCGGCGTTGGCGAAGTCCCTTTCCTTTGCGTCTGCAGACCGGTGCAGGCGTTTAGTCCCCAAATTTCCCTCGCCAGACCCGATCCCCCGATCGGCCCTGGCGCAAACCTCTATTGTTCCTTGATGACCTCTGGCTCCGGGACGCGCTGTCCCAGCCCGATCGTCGAATGCCCGGGCATCCCTTCCCGCGGGACGCTGTAGGCCTTGCGTTCGGATTTGCGCAGCACGTTGACCGTCTGCAGCTTGTCGTCGGTCGGCGTGCCGTCGCGCGCGCCGCTGAGATCGGCAAGCGTGACGACGCGCGTGGTCGTGGCATCGGCCTCGCCCGCCTTGCGCAGCGCCAGCGAGAGCGTGCCGATCTGACCGGCGAGCGAGAGCTTCTGCGCGCCGTTGATATCGACCTCGATCGTGACCGCCTTGGCGACGGAGGGCTTCTCCGAGCGCTCGTCGGCGAGCTGATCGACCGCCAGCACGCGCACGTTCTGCAGCACGACGTCGTTGGTCGCGTTCATTTTGTCGATCTGGCGCGTGATCATGACATCGACGCGGTCGCCCGGAAGCACGAAGCCGGCGACGCCGTCCACGTCGTTGACGCGGATGGTGACGGCCTTGAGATGCGGAGTGATGGTCGCCGACAGCGTCGCGCGCTGGCCGGAACCGGTGATCTTGGTGGCGAGGATCGGCTCGTTGGTCTCGATCGCCGTGAGCACGACGCGACGGCCGTTGGCCGTCAGTTCGCGAATGGTCTTGAAGCCGCCGGCCGGCACCGCTTCCTCGGGCCACGGCACTTCCTTGAGCGTGGCGGGTGTGATCTCGTTGCCGAAGCGCAGCGGGCGCGCGGCGACGACGAGCGTCTGCTGCGCGATCATGGGCTTCTTGTTGTTCGCCTCAAGGCTGCGCAAGCGCGCTTCAGACTGGTGATTAAGCCAGGTCTGCGCGACAAACGCGGCCAGCAACCCGAACACGGTTGCCACGGCGATCATGATGAGTGTGCTTTTGCGCAACTTCTGTCCCCGAACGAATTTCTTTTGTTCGTCCGCGGACTATAGCGACGCACCCGGTATGCAATTGGTGAACTCGATCGAGTAGCTGCGCGCGTACTGAATGCTGATTGAATTTGTATTCTTAAGCGGACGTGGATCGGTTAATTAAAACTTCTCGTAAAGGTTATGACGCCGTTCACTATCTCCACGCGATCCGCGCACGAGCAATGCTTCCAATGCGAAATTTATTTCGGAAAACACGAGCGCGCCGTGAGCGCAACTGAGGACTGGGCGGCGAAAACCAGCCTTCCGGTTAGGAAGTGATACGCATAGGTGGCGGTCACTTCGTTGCCGCACGTCGTGCTGGCGTAAGCGAAGGTCTCGGGTGGAACCGAAAGGCCATACGCTGCTCCAGCGGCGTAGCTCTGGATGGCGCCAGTGCTGCCGCATGCGCTCGCGTTGACCGTCGCGCAACGCGCAGCTTGCTCGACGCCATGCTGCAGGCCGAGCTGGGTCCAGAGCATCAGCCCCGACTCCACCGCGCCGAACAGCAGGATGGCGAACAGCGGCAAGGTCAGACCGAATTCGACCATCGAACCGCCGCGGCTGTCGCGCCAAAATCCGGATCGCACGCTCAATTTGTTCTCACGATGGCCTGGGAACTGAGCGTCAGCGCACTGGGCAAAAATGGGTAGGGCAGCATGGGCGAATAGCTCGCGCTTGCATTGACGCTGACATAGGTCCCCGCCGTTCCGCCCGCCGGGCACGAGGTGTTGCAGGCATTGCTGGCCACACCGGTAGCCGACGCGCAGCCGCAGAACTGCGCGGGCGCGGGCGATGCCGTCACGCCGGAGGACTTGGTGGCCGACCCGACGACGGTCGCGATATTCGAGGCGGAGAAAGGATGGCTCGCCGCGTAGACGGCGCCGGCTTGGGCAGCGTTCTGGACCTGCATGTTCTGATAGAGGCCGAGCCCGAGGTCGACCGTACCGACGGTCGCGAGGATGAGGACCGGGGCGATGATCGCAAATTCCACCCCTGCGCCACCCTTCCGGCAGCGCAGAAAACGAGCGAGTCCACATCTGACGAGGCGAGCCGGTGCACTCACTGGACGATCCTCGGGGACGTGGAGCCGATTGGCTTGGTTCCGAAGGAGCTGCAATCGACCGACAGGTTGGAGTTTCCGGTGAAGTTCAATGTATCGCCGATCAGCTGGGTGCAGGTCGTGCCGCTGGTCGAGCCGCCCGCATAGCTGAGAGCGGTGGTGGGGGCATAAACCGCCCCACCGAGATATTGCAGCGCTCCGCCCGTGAACTTGAAGTCGGCGCCGACCGGAATGCGGCGATCGGCCAGTATGACAATGCCGGTATAGGTTCCACTGCGGGGCGCGGTGAGGCTGACCACGGCATTGCCGTTGATCGTCACCGTCGGCCACTGGTTGCCGGTACTCGACGTGAACACCAGCGTGACACCATTGCCGGTCAGGGTCGCACCGCCGTTCACGGTGAGATCGCCTCGATCGATGATGTAGGTGCCGGGGTTCATGGTGATAACGGCGCCTGCGGTCAGCTTGATGCCGCCGCAATAAACCCCGGGACTGATCGTCGCGGTGTCGTGGCTCGAATAGTTGTTCTGATTGCAACCCGAGAACGATGGCACGTTCACACTGCTGTATGGGTCCTGGATCGAGGATTGCCCGGTGAGGATTCCGCCCGTGGTGGTGATGCCGGCAGTGCCCGACACGCCGCCCACGACGCCAATCATATTGGAGAACAGACTTGCAGATCCTCCGACGGTGAGAGCCGTGGGTGAACTGGAATTGACGTAGAGGCTACAGTCGTTGAGCACGACGCGGGTCGAGCCGCCGGCGCTGGCGGCGCCGCTGGCGGTGGCGTTGAGCGCCAGCGTGCAGCCGTTGGCTTCCGGCGTGAGCGCGGTCGATCGCGCGGACATCGTCAGCGGTGTGGAATTCCAGATCGCCGAGAAACTGCGTGTCTGCGTATATGAGATGACGACCTCGACCGCCCGCGAATTACCGGAGTAGGCGCCGCTCAGCGGCGGCCGGTTCACCGCGACGTTGACATTGGGATTGGTCGACGCGAATCCGTACGAGGCGGCAACGGCCGTGGCTTGTGCCGCAACGTCGCCGCTGTTGACGGAATAGGCGACTGCCGCGCTTACCGCGGCGGAATCTGCCGCACCCTGAAGCGACTGATGACGCTGGACCCAGGTGCCGTATTCGACGCCGAGACCCATGATGCCGGCCAGCGTCGGCGCCAACAATGCCGCCGCCGTGAGATAGCTGCCGCGATCATCGCGGCGGAAATCACGAAGGGCCCGCACACCGTCAAGCGCGCGGATACGAAGTCCGTCAATGGCACGTTGCCACGGCCCGGAACAGGGGCGTGAGACACGCATGATCAATTCCCCCGTGTGAGGTTCTTATTTCGGCGCCCACCTCACCAGATCGGTATTGCGCGCCGGTAAAACCTGTCACGGAAAAAACGATCGAATGCACGCGAACGCCTTTACCAATTGCGAACTCTGTCGCGAGTGCGTCCGCCTGGAATGGGGTCTTCCCAGGACGCCGCCTCGCAATGACGGAGGGGCACCGTCCTGCCCCAAAAAACAAAATCGCCGGCGCAAAGCCGGCGATCCACGTCACTGTATACTTGGCGCGCTTAGGTCCGCGGCTGCATCTGATCGAGCAGCGCGGTGGCCTGCTCGTTCTTCGGATCGAGGCGGACCACTTCGTTGAAATCCGCGATCGCCTTGTCGTTGCGGCCGGCTTCGCGGTTCGACAGCCCGCGCAGCAGGAAGTAGGTCGGCTCCCTGGCATTGATCTCGATTGCCTTGTCGAGGCTCGCGACAGCGCGGTCGTAGGAGGCGATGCTGAAATAGGCGGTGCCCATGGCGAGGTAGGCGCTCTCGTGGTCGGGCGCGAGGCTCACGACCTGGCCGTAGTCGGCAAGCGCCTTGTCGAAGTCGCCCTTGCTCTGCAACGCGGCGCCGCGCACGAAATAGCTGTTGGCGCTCGTCGGATCGAGCTCGATCGCCTTGCTGGTATCACGCACCGCAAAGTCGTCGTTGCCGAGATTGTGGTAGGCGAGCGCGCGGGTATAGAGCGCGACCGGCGAATTGGGGAACTTTGCGACCACCAGATCGAGCTGCTGGGCCGCGCGGCGGTAGTTGCCGCGTGCGCCGGTTTTGGCGGCGGCGAGGTAAAGCTGTGACTTGAGCACCCGCTCGTCGGCCGTTTTGGTCGATTGCGGCGCGACACAGCCTTTGGCGGTCTTGCCGTCACACGCGGTAGCTGCCCGCGCACCCGCGATGGGGGTGAGCGCTATCAACGCCGAAACGGCGAAAACGGACAGACGCAACATGGATTGGCCTCGGAACGGCTTCTAGAGCCGCAATACTTAAGACTTCAATGCCGCTGCAGTTCCCTACGATCAAGCCGGTATTTCCGGCTGATCATTTAGCGCCTGCCACTGTGGAAATCTTGGGGTGCTCGCGAACTTTTGAGCGCCACAGCGAGTTTTCCCGCCATCTCAGCGACTTCCACAAGCCAGGGACCTCCGCCATGACCCATTTCGTTGTGCAAAAACGCCCCCATGCGTCAATCGGCGCCGTGGTTGCTCTCACCGCATTGCTCGCCAGCTCCGCCGCCTTCGGGCAATCCGGCCCCTTCGACAGCCTCGCCGGGAGCTGGGCCGGGGGCGGCCAGATCAGCTTCGCCGACGGTCACACCGAGCGCGTGCGCTGCCGCTCCGACAGCAAGGTCGGCGAGGCCGGCAATGCCATCGAGCAGAGCCTGCGGTGCGCCAGCGACAGCTACAATTTCACGCTGCACAGCGCTGCGCAGGCGCGCGGTGGTCAGATCTCCGGCACCTGGAGCGAGGAGACGCGCAACGTCTCGGGCAATCTCTCCGGCCGCGTCGAGGGCAATCGGATCGCGGTGCGCGCGGTCGCGGGCAACTTCACCGTGGCGCTGACCTTGACCACGACCGGCAACTCGCAGGCCGTGACGATCCAGCCGCAAGGCGAGACCCAGATCACCGGCGCGGCGGTCAAGCTGACTCGGCGCGGCGCCAACGCGATGGCGACACCGGGCGACCTGCGATAACGGTTCAAACGACGCCGCTACGACCTTCGCGTGATCCCTCCCCCGAAGGGGGAGGGTGCGCCGAGCGAAACGGAGGCGCGGGTGGGGTCGCGTCTTCCATCCCCACCCCGGCCTCCGCTCACTTCGTTCGCTTGGCCGACCCTCCCCGTTCCGGGGAGGGATAAGGAGAGGCCCTCACGTCTAAGGAGCGGCTGCTTTTCGCGCCTTCAGCTTCGCCGACATCATCCAGAGCCACATGATGGTCGGCCGCAGCACCAGCAGATCCGCGGTGAGCGCGGCCAGCATGGCGAAGGCGGAGAGCCAGCCGAACAGGCGCAGCGACGGCAGATCGGAGAACACCGTCACCACGAGGCCGCACGCGAGCACGACCGAGGTAAGGATGAGCGGCGGACCCATCAGGATGGTGGCACGCTCGACCGCCTGGCGCGGATCCTCGGTGAGGCCGCTTTCGATGCGCAGCCGGTTGAGGAAATGGATGGTGGCGGAGAGCCCGAGCCCGAACGAGACGATGAGGGCGACGATGCTGGCGAACTGCAGCCCCTGCCCCGTGATCAGCAGGATGAAGCCCGACAGGAACACCGGCAGCACCGCCGGCAGGATGCTCGCCAGCATCACCACGAAGGAGCCGAAAGCGAGGCCAATGAAGCCCGCGACCAGCACGATCTCGGCGGTGAGGCCCTGGTTGAGCCGGCCGATCATCAGCGCGGTGTTGCGCGCGGCGACCGAGGCGAGGCCGGTGACGGCAATCTCGTAGCCCGGATGCTGGGCCTGGATCTTGCGCACGGCAATATCGAGCGAATGCACCACCGGCAGGAGCTTGCCCGCGTCGATGTCGGGGATGCGGCCCGACACCATCACGGCGTCGCCCTCCGGCGCGATGAAGCGGGCGGTGAGATGGCGCGGCAGCAGATCGACATATTGCTTGAGAGTGGCAACGTCGGTCTTGCCGGCCGTGTCGGCGAGCCAGCGCCGCAGCGTGTCGAGCGACCAGACGTTGCCGACGCCGGCCTGTTTCTCGACCGCGTCGTGCACGTCCTTGATGACGGCGAGCGACTCCGGTGTATAGAGCGACTGGCCCTGCGGGAAGCGGATAAAGATGTCCACCGGGCTCGCGCCGGCGAGCTTGGCGTCGATCCGCTGCAGCGCGGCCACCGCCTGGTCGCGGTCGGGCACCTGATCGGCGAGCCGGTAGCGCGGCTCGAGGTTGAGATAGGCGATGCCGAGCGCCACCACGATGACGAGGTCGATCAGGCTGTACAGACCGGGCCGGCGCACCATCTTGGCCGCGATGAAGCTGCAGAAGCGGCGCAGCATGTTGATCGGCAGGTCATAGGCGCGCACAGAGCGCGCGATCTGCTGCTCGTCGCGGATCAGCAGCATGCCGAGGAACGGCACCAGCACGAGCACGGCGATCAGCGCGATCACCGTCGAGATCAGCCCTGCCTTGCCGAAGGTGCGGATCAGGTCGGACTCGGAGAACAGCAGCGCGATGAAGGACAGCGCGGCGGTGGCGTGGGTGAGCACGCAGGCCGGACCGACGATGGAAATGGCGTCGCGGAAGGCCGCACGCTTGCCGCGCCCTTGCGTCATGCGGTCGCGCGCCGCGAAGGTGAGCTGCATGGAATCGGAGAAGCTGATGACCATGATCAGCGGCGTCATCACGTTGAGGAACATGTTGAGCCGGAAGTCGAGCCAGCCGAGCGTGCCGAGCGACAGCGCGATGGCAATCAGCGGCGGCGCCGCGGCGATCACCATGAAGGCGACGCGCCGGAAGAACACGATGGCGATCAGGCAGCCGGCGATGAAGCCGAAGGAATTATAGAGCAGCCGGTCGCGCTCGACCGCATTGCGGATCTCGAGCTGCATCACCGGCACGCCGGCAAGCTGCGCGGTCAGCCCGGTCTTGCCGAGATCCTCGGCCACGACTTTGCGGATCTCGCCGATGACGCGCGCGAGATTGCGGTCCTGGGTGATCGATGGATCGAGCGCGAGCGCGACCAGCGTGAGCTGGCCGTCCTCGGACAAAAGCTTGCCCTTGATGATCTCGTTCGACTTGACCTGCGCGATCAGGCGGTCGAAGGCGGCGCCCTCGGGCAGCGGCTCCGGAAACAGCGCGGCGGGAAGGTTGTTGCCGACCGGCGGCTGGCGCGCGGAGAACAACGAGATCAGGCCGCGCACTTCCTTGATGAGTTGCACGTCGGTGGCGAAGTCGCGCAACGCCTCGAGCGAGTCGCGTGTGAGCAGCTGCGGGCCTTCGATGACCACGAACACGTCGAACTCGTTCGAGGGGAATCGGCGGGTGACTTCTTCGTACTGCCGGAACTCGGGCGTCTCGGAGCGGAACAGCTGGCTCAGCGAGTCGTCGATCTTGATGCGCTCGACGCCGATGACGGCAGCCGCGACGAGCAGCAGCAGGATGATGCCAACGGTCTTGGTGTAGAGCAGCGAGACGAGACCGATACGCTCGATTCCCAGCGCGATCGGCCGCGACGTCGTGGTCGGTAGCGGGGACTGCGCGTCCAGCACGGAGTGGCCTTGAGTGCGAGGGTAGCGATGCGCCGCGCAGACGTAGATAGGTGAGGTTCGCGCCGGGCGCAATTCGCCCGCCGTCTTTCCTGACAGTATTTTGATTTTGGGGCGTTTAGCCCGCGATCAGCGGTGGATGGCCAGAAGCTGCCTGAAAAACCGGCGGCCCTTCGCCGGCGCAAAGGTCTCGACCGCGGGCGGCGGAGCGCCTTCGAAACAGCCGCGGTAGCGAATGACACGCCAGGCGATCGGGTTCCACGCCTTCCACACCGCTTCGACTTCCTGCGCCATGACGCCGACGACCACCTCGGGCGCGTTGCCGAACGCTTCCGGCATGACGCGCGCGATCTCGTCGTCGCGCAGGATATTCCATTTCGAGAGTCCGCCCATCAGCGGCGAGCGCAGCGCGAACACGACGCGATCAATCTGCGCTTCGCGCATCGGGAACGCACACATCGGACACGGCTCGATGGTGGAGTAGAGTGTGCAGCCGGAAAGCACACGCGTACCGAGCGCTTGCTGCGCCTGGGTGATGGCGACAAGCTCGGCGTGGCGGGTGACGTCCTTGTCGCGCACGACGCGGTTGATGGCTTCAGCGACCACCTCGCCCCCGCGGGTGATCAGGCAGGCGAAGGGAATCTCACCGGCGGCAGCGGCAGTCTTGGACAATTCGATGCAACGCTGCATCATTGCCGCATCGCCGGGCGCAATCGCTGGTCCGCTCATTCCAGTTCCTCATGGTGATTTCCGACGCCCCACCAATTGGTACCGCCATTCAGAAGTTCCACAACTGCGTACCGGGAATGGCAGCCGGGCCCGGATTTCTGCGCAAAGATTTTGCGATTCGGCCAGGACCAGTTGGCGGGCAGTTGCGTTAATATTGCGCCTGACGCCCGCAAAGCGATGTGACCTTGAACACATAGCAGCCACGGATTGAGCCGATGGGGACGACACGGATTGCACTGGGACTGATCGGTGCGCTGGCGGTTCTCGCCGCCGCGGCGCCATTGCCGGCGCAGGAAAAGGAGCCCAAATCCGAAGCAACCAAGTCCGAGCCGACCGCGGCCGGGCTGTGGCAGCAGAACGACAGCAGTGGCCGCCCGCTCGGCTGGTTCCAGATCAACGAACGCAACGGCGTGTTCCAGGGCCAGATCGTCAAGACCTTTCCGAAGGAAGGCGAGGTCGCCAATCCGCTCTGCACGGGGTGCGAGGGCGAAAAGCGGAACGCGCCCTGGGTCGGGCTCACCTTCATCACCGGCATGAAGCGCGACGGCCTCACCTATGAGGACGGCCGTATCCTCGATCCGCGCGACGGCAAGGTCTATCGCGCCACCATGAAGTTGTCGCCGGACGGCCAAACGCTGACGGTGCGCGGCTTCGTCGGCGTGGCGCTGTTCGGCATGGACCAGAGCTGGCAACGCTTGCCGGAATCGGCGGTGACCGGCAGCACGCGCACGCAGGGTAGAGGGCAGAAGTAGAGGCCGTCGTTAGCCTCTCGGTTGTCATGCCCCGCGAAGGCGGGGCATCCAGTAATCACTGACGTTGCGGCTCAATCACCAACACTGCGGAGTACTGGATCGCCCGCCTTCGCGGGCGATGACAGAGACTGTGGCCCTGCCCTTCCGCGACAGCTACGTCCGCTTCGCAATCGTGCGCGGCTTGCCCATCAGGATCGGCTGGAACAGCGCGGCGGCGGCGAGCGTGCAGAGCAGCGAGAGCGCGAGCAGCTTGCCCATGCTCGACGTGCCGGGATGGCTCGACAGCCAGAGACTGCCGAAGGCGGTGGCCGTGGTCGCGGCCGAGAACATCACCGCGCGGGTGAGGATCGACTGCAGCAGGTTGGTCTGCCCTTCCCGCCACGCCATGATGTAATAGATCTTGAACGCCACGCCGACGCCGAGCAGCAGCGGCAGCGCGATGATGTTGGCGAAGTTGAGCGGCAGGTCGATAAGCACGCAGATCTCGAGCGTGACCACGCCCGCAAGCAGCAGCGGAATGAGCGTGAGCAGCACATCGCTGAAGCGCCGCAGCGTGACCCACAACAGGATGGTGATCGAGATCAGCGCCCAGGCGCCGGCTTCGAGGAACGCGCGGATCACCGTGCGGCTCGATTCCAGGATCGAGATCGGCCCGGACAGCGCCTGCGGCTCGACCACCAGCACTGCATTGGCGAAGGCGCGCAGCGCCTCGGTGTCGGTGCCATCGCCCCTGGGCGTGACTTGCACGCGGGCGCGGCCGTCAGGCGCAACCCAGTCGCGCTTGAGGTCGGCCGGCAGGTTGGCGAGCGTGACGCGCTGCGCGCTGATGAGTGCGCGCAGCCCGTCGAGCGCGGTCTTGAGCGGCGGAATGAAGGCGGTTTCCACGGCCGTGCGCATCGCCGGCTGCTCCTTCGCCAGCGCCGTGAGCGCGGCGCCGAGCCGCTTCGCAGCATCGACGCCGGGGCCCGAGTTGCTGCCGACGGTCTTGTCGATCGACTGCACCACGGTGGTGAGCGCGGCGACGTTCTCCGCGTCGGTCGGTTTCGCCGTCTCGTCGTTCTGGTTGAGCGACTGGCCGAGCTCCTTGGCCGCCTCCTGGATCAGCGGCAGCTTGCGGTTCTGATCCTCCGGCACAAAGCTGCTCAGCGTGATAGCGCGCGAAACCTGCGGTACGGCGCGCAGTTTCTGCGCGATCTTGTCGGCTTCGGTGAGCGAGGGCGCGAGCACCTCGCTGGCGTTGACGTTGCCGGACGGATCGTTGCGCAGGTCGAGGAAGGTTGCGACCGACTCGACCTTGGTGCTGCGCAGGTTGATCGGATTGAAATCGAAGCGCAGCCAATAAAGCAGCGGCAGGCCGGCGATCACCACGCCGAGCGTGACCGAGAGGACGGCGATGCGGTAGCGGTCGAGGAAGCGATCGACCGGCGCCAGCGCCGGATAACCGAGCGGCTCCGGCTCGCCCGGCGGTTTGAGCAATTGCAGCATCGCCGGCAACAGCGTCACGCTGGTTGCGAACGCGATGAGCATGCCGACGCCGGCGATGAGGCCGAGCTCGGACACGCCCTTGTAATCGGTCGGCAGGAACGACAGGAAGCCGGCGGCGGTGGCACAGGCGGCGAGCGTGAGCGGTGCCGCGACGAACTTGCCGGTCTGGTAGAGCGAATCCTTGAGGTCGCCGACGCGGTGACGCTCGGCGCGATAGCGCACCGCAAACTGGATGCCGAAGTCGACGCCGAGACCGACGAACAGCACGGCAAACGCAATCGAGATCAGGTTGAGCGATCCCACCATGAGAAAGCCGATGCCGGCGGTGACCGCGAGGCCGATGAACAGCGTGATGGCGACAGCGATAATGA